>Ga0335081_10023031_pt1 | contig 10079 bp, 10 predicted proteins | sample Lox_Sample_35_FD_206713 | JGI IMG/M metagenome (GOLD analysis project Ga0335081, IMG submission 206713) | Soil microbial communities from Loxahatchee National Wildlife Refuge, Florida, United States - Lox_Sample_3.5 | ecosystem: Environmental > Terrestrial > Soil > Wetlands | place: USA... | reverse complement strand
GTCCAAGATCGACCGCACCGCGTCCGCGATCGGCTCGTTCATGTCGTCGCCGTCGACCAGCACGGTGTACAGGCCCGTGATCGATCCGCGATCGCTCGTCCCCGCGCGTTCCAACAGGCGCGGCAGCAGGGCGAACACCGACGGGGTGTAGCCGCGGGTCGCCGGCGGCTCGCCGATCGCGAGCCCGACCTCGCGCTGGGCCATAGCAAACCGAGTGACCGAGTCCATCATCAGCATCACGTCGTGTCCGGCGTCCCGGAAGTGCTCGGCGATCGCGGTGGCGGTGAACGCCGCCCGGATCCGCACCAACGCCGGCTGGTCAGAGGTGGCCACGACCACGACCGAGTGCGACAGAGCGTCACCCAGGTCGCGCTCGATGAACTCGCGGACCTCGCGGCCTCGCTCGCCGACAAGGGCGATGACGTTGACCTGAGCCGAGGTCGAGCGCGCGATCATCCCCATCAGGGAGGACTTGCCCACGCCCGACCCGGCGAAGATGCCGAGGCGCTGTCCCCGACCGCACGGAACCAACGTGTCCAAAGCGCGGACGCCGAGCGACACGCGGTCGGAGATCCGCGGCCGCGTCAAAGGATCTGGCGGGGCGCCGTTCGTGTCGCGCCACGACACGCCCGACGGAGCGTCGACGCCGTCCAAAGGAACTCCCAGGCCGTCGATCACCCGGCCGAGCAGCGGCTCGCCGACGGCGACCCGGAAAGGACGCCCGGTCGGAAAGACGCTCGTGCCCGGGCCGATCCCGTGGAGCTCGCCGAGCGGCATCAGCAGGGTGCGCCCGCCGCGGAAGCCGACCACCTCGCACGCCACCGACGGGCGGTCGCGGCCGTCGCCGACCATGCAGACCTCGCCGATCTCGACCTGCACTCCGGTGGCCTCGATGATCAGCCCAATGAGGTCGCTGACCCGGCCGATGCGACGAGACAGATCGGCGCCCTGAAGCGCCCGGGCGGCGCGGGCCAGGCTACTCATCGCCCGAGGGCTCGCGCGCCAGGGCAGCGGCGACAATCTCGCGGGCGCGCCCGAGTTGGGCGTCGAAGCCCGAGTCGATCTCGCCCGAGTCGGTCCGCGCGATCGCTCCGCCTCGCCCGATCCGCCGATCGGACTGAACGCCCAGGTGCTCGATCCCGCCGAGCTCGGACTGGAGCTGTTCGACGCACTCGCTGACCAACTCCAAATCGTCCGGGTTCACGACCAGCGTCACTCGCCGGCGATCAGACAGGTGACGAAGCGCGTTGCGGCCGACGTCGATCACGCGCTCGGGCTCGACCGCGATCACGCCGGCGAGGATCTGCTCGGCCAGCTGCATCGCCATCTCGACCGCGTCCTGCTCGAGCTCGGCCATGACCTGGGCGCGCAACTGCGAGATCGCCTCGACCGCGGCACCAAGAGCCGCGAGCGCGGGCGCGGCCTCGGTCTGGGCGGCGGCCAGCCCGGCGGCACGGCCCTCGGCCTCGCCGGCGGCCCACGCCTGGGCGCGGATGTGCTCCGCCTCGGCCCGGACCGCGGACAGCACGTCCGCGATGCCGTTGGACGTCCCCGGCGGCGGCGCATCCAGCTGCCTGAACGCGTAGGTCCCGACCGCAGAATCAGACAACTGCGTCTTCCTCGCCGCGCGAGAGCACCAGAGCCCCGGCCTCCTCGAGCTTGCGCACGATCGCCACGATCCGTCCCTGGGCCTCCTCGACGACGCGCTTGCGCTGCGGCGGCTGGTAGGCCATCTCCTCGACCAGCATCGTCGCGCCGCGCTCCGACATGTTCGACAGGATCCGCTCCTTGACGTCGTCGTTGACGCCGCGCAGAGCGAGGGCCAGATCCTTCTGATCGGCCTCCCGAAGGACCAGCTGGATCGAGCGGTCGTCGAGCTTGACGATGTCCTCGAACACGAACAGCAGACGGCGGACCTCGGCGGCAAGCTCCTCGTCGGCCTCGGTAAGCGAATCGAGCACGTTGCGCTCGGTCGAGCGGTCGGTGTGGTTGAGGATCTCCGCGAGGGACTTGATGCCGCCGGCGGCACGCACGTACTCCTGCTGGACGACGCTGTCGAGCTTCTTCTTCATCACGCCCTCGACTTGCTTGACCACGTCCGGGCTGGTCTCGCTCATCCGGGCGATCCGGATCGCGATCTCCGCCTGCTCGGTCCCCGGCAGGTTCGCGAGCACCTGGGACGCGAGCGTCGTGTGCAGGTTGGCGACCACGAGCGCCACCGTCTGCGGCGACTCGTTGCGCAGGAACGTGACGAGTTGCTCGGCAGGGGTGCGGCGCAGGAACTCGAACGGCCGCATCTCGATCACGCTCGACAGCCGCCCGATGATCTCAAGCGCCCGCTCGGGACCGAGCGCCCGCTCGAGCACCTCGCGCGCGTAGTCGACGCCACCTGAGAGCAGCGAGTCGAACGCCTCGACCGTCGCCGCGAGCTCTTCGAACACGGCCTCGGTGGTCCGCGGGTCGACCCGATGGAGCCCCGCCATCTCCAGTGACAGCGTCTCGATCTCCTCGTCGCGCAGGTGCTTGAACACCTCGGCAGCGCGATCGGGGCCAAGTGCCACGAGCAGCACCGCCGCCTTCCTGCGGCCCTTGATCTCAAGCTTGCGCTTGGCCGCAGGTGCGGTGGCGGCCGGCGCGCTCGAGGGTGCCTTTTCCAGTTCGGCGGCCATCGGAGTGAGCGACTAGTCCTCGCTCATCCAGGCCCGAACCTGCTGAGCGACGCGATCGGGGTCGCGCTCGACCAGCTCCTCGACCTGGCGCTTGGGGACGTTGACCGGAGACCGTAGGCGCTTGACCTCGGTCGGCGGCTCGTCGCCGGAGACGAGCGCGGTGAGCGGGCGCGGCGCGTCGAGCTCACGGAGCCACGTGGGCTGGCCCGCGAACGTCTCCTTCTCGCGCCGGCGAAGGTTGCGCCGCATGAAGAACAGGAAGAGAAGCGCGCCGATCCCGACGAGCGCGTACTTGGCGTACCCGATCATCTTCGTGGTCGAGGCGGGCGCCGGGGCCGCGGCGGGCTTGGCGAACGCGATCTGGGACACCGACAGGGTGTCGCCGCGCTTTGCGTTGAGGCCGACGGCGCCGGCCACCGCGCTCTTGATCGCCGGGATCGCCGATGCCGGCACCGACTTGTCGACCAGCACCGACACGGTCTGGTTCTGGACCGCGCCCGGCGCGATGACCGCGTGGGTGACGGTCTTGTCGACGCCGTACGTGGTGTTGGCGGTCTTGTTCGAGTAGTTGGAGTTGCTGCTGCCGCTGGTCGCCGCGTAGGCCGGGATCGTGCCGGTCGTGCCCGAGGCGCTGGGGCTTCCGCCCTTGAGCGCCTCGGTCTGCGTCTGCTGGGTCAGCGGCACGCCCTTCTTGCCGTAGGTCAGCGTGTCCGAGGTCGCCTGGTTGGCGTTCACGTTGGCGTTGACCATGACCTGAGCCTTGCCCGGGCCGAGCGTCTGGGCGAGCATGCCGGTGACGGCTGCCGCGGTGGTGGAGTCGTACTGCTGGTCGGCCGACTGCTGCGAGCCACCGCTGCCGCCGCTTGCGCTGTCGGAGCCCGACGCCGGCCACAGCAGTGCCCCGCTGGAGTCGGTGATCGTGACCTTGCTGTCCGACAGTCCCTGGACGCTCGAGGCGACGAGCTCGGCGATGCCCTTGACCGCGTTCGGGTCGAGGTTGCCGGAGTCGGACAGGAGCACCGAGGCGCTCGAGGTCTGGCTGTTGTCGCCGAACAGCTGGTCCTGCTGGTTGGGCAGGACGAGATTGACGGTGGCGGAGTCGATGCCCTGGATCTGCTCGATCGTCTGGTCGAGCTGGCCCTCGAGCGCGCGCTGGTAGGTGACCTGCTGCTGGAAGTTCGAGGCGCCGAGCTGCTGGCTGTTGAGCAGCTCGAAACCGGGCTGCGTGCTGCCGACACCGAGCAGGCCGGCCGAGGCCAGCGCGATCCGCGCCTGGCTCGTCTGGCTCGAGGTGACGGCCAGCGCGGTGCCGCCGTTCTGGATCTGGTAGCCGATCCCCTTCGAGGAGAGCGTGCTCTCGATCTTGCCGGTCTGCGCCGGGTCGAGGCCCGTGAGCAGGGTCGAGTAGCTCGGCGCGGACGCGAAGTGCATGATCACGACCAGGAACAGGATCGCGGCGGCGGCCGAGCCGCCGACCATGGCCCATCCCTTGGGCGTGAGCTTTCCGATGAACTGGCGAATATCCATTTGGAGCTAGCTAGACCTGGGTCTGGAAGACGGTGTTGACGGCGTCGACAAGCTTGGTGCGGACCTGCGAGGCGAGGTCCATCGCCAGCGACGCGTTCTCGACCGAGGTGATGGCCTGGGTCGGGTCGGTGAGCTGGCCGGTTGCGAGCTGCTGCGATGCGGTGGTCGCGTCGGCCTGGCTCGTCTCGAGCGAGTTGATCGCGCCCGTGAGCGCGCTCCCGAAGCTGCCGTCGGAGGAGCCCGTTCCGTTCACCGCCGCGGTCGGGTCCTGACCGACGGAGCCGACCCCGCCCACGCTCCACTCGCTCGAGCCCAGCGGCCCGACTGCTCCTGAGATCGCCGGGATCATTTCAGGAGATCCAGGGTCTTCTCGTACATCGTCTTCGCGGTGTTCATCGCGGTCACATCGGACTCATACGACCGAGACTCGTCGATCATGTCGACCATCTCGTTCACCGAGTTGACGTTGGGCATCTTCACGTAGCCCTGGGAGTTGGCCGCCGGGTTGCCGGGGTCGTAGACCTCCTGGTCGGGCGTGGGATCGTTGACGATCCCGGCCACGGCGACGCCGCCGGCGGAGCTGCCGTCCATCGGCGTGGCGCCGGTAGGAACGCTCGAGCCGATCGCGCCGGCGAGCGCCGCGCTGAAGCCGCCGCCCTGCTGCTGGAGGACGACCTCCTGGCGCTGGTACGGCTGCCCGTTCGCGCCCTGGGTGGTGTCGGCGTTGGCCAGGTTCTCGGACGTCACGTCCATGCGTGTGCGCTCGGCGGTGAGTCCGCTGGCGGCGATGCTGATCGCGTCGAAAAAGCTCATCAGCTCTGACCCATCCCCATCGCGTTCTCGAGGATCGATTCGCGCTGCGCCGCGACCTGGGTGAGCGTCTCGTAGAGCAGGCCGTTCGACGACAGTGCGGCTTCCTGCTGCTCGGGGCTTACGCCGTTGCCGTCCGCTCCGACCGACTGCGACACCGAGTAAGGCTGGAAAGTGACGGAGGTCGGCGAGTCCCCCGACTGGATCGCCGACTGGAGCGTCGACTGGAAGTTGACGTCCTCGGGCTGGTAGCCGGGCGTGTCGACGTTCGCGAGGTTGTTGGTCAGCAGCGTCTGCCGGAGCATCGAGCCGCTCATGGCGGACTCGAGGGCTTGCTGAGTGGTGTCAAGGAGGGACATGCAGAAAGGTCCTGTGAAGGCGCGCCCTCCTTGGGCTAGGTTGCGACCCGATCCATCGAGTCCACCCATGAATCGGCGTGGCGGCCGCAACCTTTAGGGGGCCTCGCACGGAATCCGGCACCCCCGGGATCGCCGCCCAACTCAGTATCCGCCGGATTCCGCACGCTCGGCGTCCGTGGGGCCAAGTCCCCCGTCCGGACGGGGTCTAATGGCGGTCGCGGCGACGGCCCCGCTCGGCATCCATGCCTCGCAGACGGGGCCTGCCGCGCCACATCCGACGGATGCCGCGAAGCGGCCCATCAAACGAGTCGCGCCGGACCCGAACCCTGAGGTCCGCGCCCGGCGCGTAATGCCTGGATCGGAAGTCCGACTAGGCGAGGGTGAACTGCCCGACGAGCCGCTCGAGCTCTTCGGCGGTGCGAGCGAGCTCGGTGGCGGACGCAGCGATCTCCTCAGTCGAGGCGCTCGTCTGTTGCGTCGAGGCACTCACCTGCTCCGAGGAGGCGCTTGACTGTTCGGCGACGGCCGCCACCGAGGTCATGCTGTCCTGCACTCGGCTGCCGGCGGCAGCGATCTCCTGGATCGAGCCGGCAATCTGTTCGACTCGGCTGCCGACGTCTTGAACGGCGCCCGAGATGCGCGCGAACGCCTCGCGGGCCTGCTCGACGGTGGCAGCACTGTCTGCGGTCTGCTTGGCGCCGTCCTCGACGACCTCGACCACGTGACGGGTCTCGTGCTGGATCTCCTGGATCAGAGTCGAGATCGAGGACGCGGCGGTCTGGGATTCCTCGGCGAGCTTGCGGACCTCCTCGGCGACGACCGCGAAGCCGCGGCCCTGCTCGCCGACGCGGGCGGCCTCGATTGCGGCGTTGAGCGCCAGCAGGTTGGTCTGCTCGGCGATGCCCGTGATCGTGTCGACGATCGCCCCGATCTGCTCGCTCTTGGCGTCGAGCGAGCGGATCGCGCCTGACGCCTCGGCGCTCGAATCGCGGATGGCCTTCATCGCCTCGGTCGCCTGAGACACCGCGTGGGCGCCCTCCTCGGCGATGTTGCGGGCTTCGGCGGCCGCCTCGGTGGTCTGCTGGGCGCTGTTGGCCGACGCCTGGGAGGCCAGCGCGACCTCGTCGGTGAGGACCTTCGCCTCGCCGATCGAGCGGACCTGGTCCTCCGCCCCGGCAGCCACCGAGATGACCGCCTGAGCGATCTCGCCGACGGCGCGACCGGCCTCCTCGGAGGTGTTCGCCATCTGCTGCGAGGCCAGAGCGAGCTGCTGGGCGTTGGTAGTGATCTCGCGGAGCATCGCGGCGACTTTCTCGCGGGTGGTGTTGTAGGCGTCCACACTGGCCTGGGTCTTGTCGACCATCCCGTTGAAGGTGCGGGTCAGCTCGCCGATCTCGTCGTCCCGGGTGGTCTCGATCTGCTCGGTGTGCGGCGCGACCTCGCGGGTCAGATCCCCCTGAGCGATCGCTTCCAGACCCGAGCCGAGGTCGGCCAGGCAGCGCGAGTCGAGGCTGTGAATGCCCTCGAGCAGCGCCACGATCCGGAGGCTGAAGTCCCGCGAGATCGTGATGGCGATCACGGCGGCGAACAACACCGCCGACAGCGCGACCACGAGCATCAGCGTCTTGGAGCTGCCCGTCCAGGCGAGGGCGACCGCAAGCATGAAGACGAACGAGACGGCCATGAAGGCGGCGAGCAACTGCCGGCGAACGGATGAGATCAGGAATGACACGGGGGCTGAGTCCTTTCGGGGGGTCGGACGATCAGGTTGATCGACCACCACCTCGCAAAGCTTGAGGCGGCCGGCGCGGCGTCGCCTGAGCGCTGACAGCGCCTACGCGGCCTGGGCGGCGCCGGCTGCCGGAGTGGGGTTCCAGCCGGCGATCTGAACGCTGGGATCAGCGGTCAGGGAGATGTCCACGGGAGCGCCCGGACCGGTGATCACGCGGACCACGGGGCGGTCGGGGGCGAGCTCAGAGACGCTCACCACGACCGCCCGGCGACCATCGGTCAGCTCGACCTCGACGCCCGGGGGGAAGGGCGCGATCCGGCCAGCGAACACGTCGATGATCGTGGGGTCGAACTGCGTCCCGGCGCCGGCGAGGAGCGCCTGGTAGGCGACGTGGGCCGGCTTGGCGGGCGCGAACACGCGCTCGGAGCTGATCGCGTCATACACGTCGGCCACCGCGGCGATGCGCGCCATCTCGTGGACTTCGGTGCCGCCCTTGCCCTCGGGGTAGCCGGTGCCGTCCCAACGCTCGTGGTGACGCAGCACGCAGGCCTGGACCAGCGGGCACCAGGCGCCCGTGTCGCGGACGAGCTTGACGCCTGCCTTGGGGTGGGTCTGGACGATCGCCCACTCCTCCTCGGACAGCTTGCCGGGCTTGTTCAAGATCGACTCGGGGACCGCGAGCTTGCCGATGTCGGACAGGAGCAGCCCCATCCCGAGCCGGAACAGGCGCTCCTCGTGCCGGTCGTCCTGGCGCTCCCCCTTGTAGTCGAGCCACCCGTGCTCGATGATCAGGCGACGCCCGATCAGGAGCCCGAGCGCGGTGACGTCGATCGGGTGCTGGAGGGGATATGCGTCGGCGGCGCACAGGTCGGCGAGCACGACGGCCTTGCCATCGGACTCCTCGATCTCCAGGAGGATGTGATCGACGACGTCAGAGAGCTCGTCGGTGGCCTCGGGATCGAGCGGCCGGCTCGCGGCGACCGAGCGCCTGGTCTCCTCGTGGAGGTTGGCGAGCGCGCGCGTGGCCTTGCCGCGAATCTGGGCGCTGATCACCGGCTGGGGATCGATCCCCTGGCTGAACTGGTCCTCGACGTAGACGCCCAGGATGCCGGCGCGGCGAAGGTGCTCGATGAAGCGAGCATTGAGCTTCACGCCGGCGCGGAGCAGCGGGGCGGCGTCGCGCCCGGTGAGGATGTCGGACGCGAGCGTCGTGTCCTCTTGAAGATCGGAAGTGGCTACAAGCCTCATGCCCCGCAAATCGGCACCAAATTCCGGATCTTTAATGCGGATGGATGAGACTAGATTTAAGCGCTGGCCTCGACGTGCCGACGCGGCTCGCACGGCGGCGTGTATCCACGGGCCGTGCGGCTGACCCGCTCGACGTTGGCGGCGTCGAGCACGAGCGCCTCGCGCAGGCGCAGGATCTCGATCTCGAGGCGCTTGTTCATGAGCGCCGCGCGCTGCAGAGCCGGGCGAGCGGAGGCGGGCGGCGTCGCGGGGAGACTCGCGATCAGCGCCTCGCGCTCTGACTTCAGCTTCTTGAGGGCGTCGTAGTCCCGAGTGCAGATCAGCTCGAGCTCGCGCTCGATCATCCGGGCGAGCGCCTCGTACGGCGCCGTTTGGGGCTGCTGACTGCTGTGCTCAGCCGAGCTCATGCTGGCTGCTGATCGTGGCCCACGCCTCGCGCAGCTCGCCGAGCAGGTTGCTCACCTGTTCGAGCTTCTTGGCGTCACGGTCGAACCGGGCCTGCGTCAGGTGGCGCAGGCAGAACAGGTAGATGGCCTCCAGTCGCTGCGAGAGCTCGCCCTGCTCCATGTCCAGCGTGTCGCGCAGGTGATGGATGATGTCCTCCGCGCGACGGAGCTTGCGATGCGAGAGCTCGATCTGCTGGTTCTGCATCGCCACGCTCGCCTGGAACAGGAACCTGCGGGCGCCGTCGTAGAGCATCACGACGAGCGTCTCCGGGGGGGCGCTCAGCACGGCGCTTTCGCGGTAGGTGTTGGGCGAGGGCGCGGCTGGGGGGGTCATCGTGAGAGGGTCTCCTAGGCGAGGTTGAACTGAGCGACCAGTCCCTGAAGATGCTCGGCAGTCGTAGCGAGCTCTTGAGCGGACGCGGCGATTTGCTGCGTCGAGGCGCTGGTCTGCTCGGTCGTCGCCGAGACCTCCTCGGCCGACGCCGAGGACTGCTCGGCGACCGCGAGAGCCTGCTCGAGGCTTTGTTGCATGTCCGCGCTCGAGGACACGAACGACTGGAGCGCGATCGCGATCCGATCGACGCGCTCGCTCATATCCTCGACGCTCGAGTCGATCCGGAGGAAGGCCTCGCGGGCCACCTCGACGGTCTCGACGCTCTCGTCGGTCTGGCGCGAGCCGTCGGCTACAACCTCGACCGCCTTGCCGGTGCCGGCCTGGATCTGGCCGATCAGGGTGCCGATCGAGGCTGCCGCGGTCTGGGACTCCTCGGCTAGCTTGCGGACCTCCTCGGCGACCACGGCGAAGCCGCGACCCTGTTCTCCGGCGCGGGCGGCCTCGATCGCGGCGTTGAGCGCGAGCAGGTTGGTCTGCTCGGCGATCGCGGTGATCGTGTCGACGATGCCGCCGATCTGGTCGCTCATCGCGCCGAGCTCGCGAATCGTGGCGGTGATCTCGGCCGTCGACCGCTGGACGGCGCGGATCGCGTCCGTCGCACGGGTGACCGCCGCGGCGCCATCGGCGGCGACATCGCGGGCCGCCCGGGCGGCGCTGGCGGTCTCTTCGGCGTCGGCGGCCGAGGCCTGCGAGGCCGCGGACACCTCGGCGGTGACGGCTCGCACCTGCTCGAGCGAGCGAACCTGGGTCTCGGCGCCGTGGGCCACTGAGCCCACCGCGTTCGCGATCTCGCCGACGGCGAGCCCGGCCTGCTGGCCGCTCTGCGCCATCTCCTTCGAGGCGGTGCCGACGGTGTCGGAGCCCTTCGAGATCTCGCGGATCATCCCGGCAACC
>Ga0335081_10023030_pt1 | contig 10079 bp, 13 predicted proteins | sample Lox_Sample_35_FD_206713 | JGI IMG/M metagenome (GOLD analysis project Ga0335081, IMG submission 206713) | Soil microbial communities from Loxahatchee National Wildlife Refuge, Florida, United States - Lox_Sample_3.5 | ecosystem: Environmental > Terrestrial > Soil > Wetlands | place: USA... | reverse complement strand
AGGTTCATGCGGGTGTAGCTCAGTTGGTAGAGCACAACCTTGCCAAGGTTGGGGTCACGGGTTCGAATCCCGCCACCCGCTCCATTAAACTCTCTGAAATTAGATAGCATTTTACCCTACCCTCTCAGCTCCAGCCGCATTAGATTCCGTCAGCTGTGTCAGTTTTGTGTCACTTGGTGAAGCGAACACTTCATCCATCACGTTAGCGGCTTTCAGCATGTGCGTCGGTGCCAGGTGCGCGTACTTCATCGTCTGCTTGAGTGTCTTATGACCAAGCAGCTTTGAGATCGTCGCTATGTCAATCTTGCCGCTCATCATGGCCTGGCTTGCAAAGGTGTGTCTCAGGTCGTGAAAGTGAAAGTTAATTATCCCCGCCGCTCTTACCGCCGAGTTGAAACTGCGCTTCACATCTTCATACGGTCTTAATGTGTCTGGGTCATGGAACACATACGCGACCAATTCCCGCAGACCTTGCTCCCCCACAAAGTGACGTGGTACTTTGTTGAGCGTTGCCCTCAATGTCTTGTTAATGGGTATCTCCCGCCTCTCGCCGTTTTTCGTCTTGTCCAGAAGAATGAAATTGTGCGTGAGGTCCACTTGCTCCCATCGCAACTTGAGGATTTCCGACTTTCTCATGCCGGTATGCAGAGCAGTTATCACAATCGGCTGTAAATGGGGTTCAGACACGCTGACAAGTTTTCCGGCCTCGGTCACTGACAGATACCGCAATCGGCCTACCTCTTTCGGTAATTTCACTTTTCTGACCTTCTTTAGAACCGAGTCCTCGACCATATCCCACTCGACGGCCTTCGTGAACATATTCTTGACCGTGTTCATGATCCGGTTAACGCTTGAGTCCTCCATCGGTCCCGGCTCGACGAACTTGCCGGATTTAAAATGCTGAGGCTTTCGCAGTCCCTTCCTTTTCAAGTCACGCTGCAGTTCTTCCATGATGTGAAGGTTGAACCGTTTGAGCAGCATATCCCCGATCCTGATTGACTGTGCGTTTCCGTTCGCATCGATAATGGAAAGTTCCCGTTCTTTCAGCCGGTCGATTATGTAGCCCTTCACCTTGCCCGATCCCTGGCCCTCAACATGTTGCTTATATCTCTCTGCCAGCACGTCAAACCGATAATCGGGGATCTTCTTTAGCTGTTCCGGTTCCTTCCCGTCCTTGATCGCCGCAACAACCTTCGCTCTCTCCGCTACCGCATCGGCTTGCTTTGTGGAGAATGAAGATTTTCTAATCATCTTGCCGGTGTGGTCCTGGTAACGATACCACCATGCGCCACCGCGTTTATAAACTCCACGATACTTTGCCATAGTTTTTCACCTCCCTTCTTTTTTGACGCAATCAAGCAGGAGCTGCAAGATCGTGCTTGGCGTCTTTTGCCCAGCCTCAAGCAGATAGATGTAATTCTCTGTGCAACCCAGGCGTTGACCGAAGGCTTTCTGCGAGAAGTTCAGAGATTTTCTCAAAGTCCGTATTTTCTTTGCCGTCCACATGTTCTATGCCTCCAATTATACCTAACTAAGTTAGGCTTTGTCAAGGTATTTCTAACCCGATGCCTTCACGGGAATTATATTTGACAAGGCACAATGGTTTAACCTATTATTTATCATAAGAAACGGAAAGCCGACCGCTTCGCTAAGGAGGCTAAATAATGGCTGTACCTAAGAAAGTAAATGAGCTAATTGAGAGCAGTGGAAACAATTTCCACGCGAAAGTTGCCCGATGGTTTTCTGAAAAAGGATGGGGTGTTATCGTGAGTCCTTACTACATGGACCAATCTCAAAACAAAGCCCGTGAAATCGATTTGATCGCAGAAAAGCTCTGGTCCGTGGAAGATCAATCTAACCGCCGCGCGGACGATGTGGCCGTACGTCTGTTTATTGAATGCAAGTTCGTTCCGTCGCTGTCTGTATTCTGGTTCGCTGACAAAGACCAGAAATCGGCATTAAAACTTGTCTACAGCACCAAACCTTTCCGCCCGACTCATACACGTACCAAGGAGCACCACTATCTTTCTCAAAGTCCAAGTGTCGCAAAGTTATTCTCGACAAATTCAAGTAAAGCTAAAGCGCCAGAAAATGAACCCTTTTACAAAGCATTGAACCAAGTTCTCAACGCTACGGTGTCTATGCGTGGCCAGCCTGTATCCGTCCCCCCACTCAATGAATCGAATAGGGCTCCGAAGGCGCTTATCGAGTTTCCTGTGGTTGTGTGCAATTCGTTCAACCAGATTTATTCCGTTGACTTCGACAGCAATTCCAAACCAGAGATGGTTACAGATAACTTTCAACTTGAGGTTCGCTACGCCTATATTGACAGGCATGGACAGCAACGCGATGAATATTTTTTACTCGATTTTGTCGAGTTTGATCAGCTTGAAAAATTCATGGAGGCTATTAATAAAGATGCAAATCTCGCAGTATCATTTGCACCGCTAACTGCCTGAGAATGAGGGGTTCTTTTCAAAAAGCCGATCTATTGCTTTCTTCCTGAATCGTAAAAGGCCGTCGATTTTGAAATGCGGCAACGTGTGAATGTGATTATAAACCCACTTTGGTGTGGTCTGAAGGTGTGCGGCCAGAGTTTCAACCGTGAAAACGGTATCGTCGGGAGTCGGATTATTCAATGCCCCCAGGCTGTCGAGGACACGCTTGGTGATCTCTGCGCTCAATTTCTCGATATCAGCATTTTCAAGCTCGATCTTCATCTTTCCCCCAAAATGACTTAATAACCCAGTGACACACCGACTGGCACACCCCGTTATAAGCTGTTGATGTTGCTTACCGTTTCCAATGGGCACTACCCCGCTCAGGTTGAGGCCTCCCCCCCTCGTTTCATGCAAGAGAGCCCCCGATGCCCTGTGCATGGCGATAACAGGACACCGGGGAAAACAGCGCCGCGCGGTCTCGCGACCAAGCCGGCAAGGCACGGCGCTAACCTTTTTGTTTTTTCTCTTTCTTCTGCTCCGCTTCGGCCTTTGCGAAAGTATCGAACGTTTTTGGCGGCTTCATCTCTTTCTGGATGCTTTCAATTTCCTTTCTCTTCTTCATGGTAATACCTCCTTTTGACTTGTGGATAGGTTACTTTTGGAATCTATGCGGTGCAAAACGTCGGAGATGTTTTGAAATTTCTGCCTGGACACCCGAGTCCTCGCCCGTTGCACGATCGCGCTCGCTGCGATCGGGAATATGGCTATTACTTATTTTAGGTGAAGGGCGGCCAGCCGGTCCCGGCGCCGGTTTCCGAGTTTTTGTCAAACGGGTCCTGATTTCATGCAAGCGGACCGCGGCCTCATCCGGGCTTGAGGTGAGAATTTCCTCGGCGGTCTGGCGGTGGTGATGCAAAAAATATAAGAGCGCCAAACCGCTGCCATTTTGTAAATTTTTTTCGACGATTTGCCCCAGGAGAGCATTCCCGCCGAGGAGTGGGTCTTGGATCACAGCATCAAAGGCTTTCCGAAGTCCCGGAAGACTGACTTCTTGTTTTTTTATGGTCGCATCCATCGTCGCGCGTTTCGCGGCCTGTTGTGCCTGTTTCGTTTGTTCGCTATGAAGCTGCATGACAACCTGGGCCGTTCTGATTGCTGTCTTTTTTTCTTCAAGCGCGGCATAGTCAATATTAAGGCGGCCGCTATCCCAATCGTCTTGAAGTTTTGCAATGGCGGCATCGGCATCGGCTTGCGTAAAATTGACTGGCGGGGCAAGAGGAGTCGAAGCCTGCACCGCACGGAGTCTCTCATTTTCTGCCGCCAATTCTTTCATGCGGAGCCGGTGCTTTTTCCATTCTGCCCTTTCGTGTAACGGTAGTTTATCATTGTCCGGCTTTTCTTCTGAAAGAAGTCTTTCCTGCGCGGCGATAGCCAGCTCTTCGGCGCTTAGGGGCTTCTCGGTCTTTTCCTCTTCTGTGGCTTCCGCTCCCTCTGCCGAGGCCTCTGCTCCTTCTTCCGTTTCAGAGACCGGCGGCTCGTCCTTCATTTCTAGTTTGGCGAGAGCGTTGTCGCTACTGTCGATCTCGATTTCTTGACCTCCGCCGGCATCCTCGTTGACCTGTGCGTCTTGTTCCGTTACCGCCGCCAACTTTTTTTCATCCGCCCCTTCGAGCTCTTTCAGCAATTTTTCCGCTCCTGCACGCTGTGCGGGCGAAATTTCAATATGCCTCACTTCGTCGCTCATTTTGTTGTCTCCCCTCGGACTTTGGATATGCGTCCGTTCCCCGATTTAAGGGCTCGGGTCGGCCCTATTGCTCGCCGGTCCGGGAGGTCCCGGTTACGGTCGAGTTTATTTTTATCTTCGCCATCGCCGCGGTGACTGCCAACCCCCAGCACCTTCCCGCAGCTTGGCCTCCTGCTGTTGTGCGATGGAGGGAGGATGATACATTTTCGGTTCCTCCGGGGCAGCGATAGCAGCCAGCGGTGCTGGCGCTGGTGCCGGTTCCGGTTCTGGCTTCACGTCGATTACTGCGGGTTCCGGCAGGCTTTTAACAGGAGGCTCGGTCCTTTCCTGGGCTATGACTTTTCTTGTTATTATGCTCATACCCTGGGCCTCGCGTAACCATTTCACAAAATCTGCTTCGCTAATTTTTTGAATCGTCTCGACGGTGGCGTCAACTGCGACTTTGCTTTTGGGTTGATAGATGTTAGCGAGTTCGAGCAAGAGCCGTATGCAAACCACATCCCCGCGTCGTGCTCCAGCGGCCAGCGCATGACTCGCGCTCATGGCGTCGCGCCGGTAGATGCTTCGGACCTCACGCTCGTAGAGGTCGCAAAAGTTTTTACGCTCGAAAATTTGATAATATGTCTTGCGGCTGATGCCGGCCTTTTTTGCTATTTCCGTTATGGGTAACAGCCGCGTCGAGGCATCAATCAAAATCTCTAGTAATTTGCGCTCTGCGCTGGTCAGTTCCGCAAACCTTGAAATATCCGATTCTCCAGCTTTTTTTGTTGCCTTTCTTTTCGGTTTAGCCCTGCTTTTCACGGCTAATTCTCCCCTTGTGAATGTCAACCTTTTTCAACCGCTAACCTTACCCATTCTTACCCACTTGTGATTTTGAAATGTTACCCTTTGTCACCCTTGCGATCTGGTAAAAACTCGCGCAATCCGACGAACCGCGATGTGTCAATCTTGACTCCGGGCTCCGGCATTGCAAGGCGGCCACAAACCAAAAGCTCGGCGACCGGCTCCGGGGCCTCGATCACGTCTCCTGCCTGGATCGCCTTTCCAACGCCGCAACCAAAACATGAAATGGGCCTCTCCTTGCACTCCTCGCAGAAGTGCCCTGATATCGTTTTTCCCTTGAGTGCTAATAGTTTGTTCATCGTTCCCTCCCGGGAGCCTTAAATTTCGATTTTCTTGACACTCCCTGCCCTTACCATTGCCTAGCTACCCGCTCGGTCTAAAAGCATCTCTTTTTTTCTGAAACGGCCCTCTCTACCCCGTTCAATAAGTGTCTGCCGCTCTGTCTCTGATAGCTTCCGACTTAAATTCGGGTTTTTGCCGTACCTGAATTGGAATAAGGGACATTCGGCCTTGCCGTCAACCAAGGGAATGCCGTAAAGCGAGTTATAGGCGACGGCCTGAGTTCCGCTTATCTGTCCGCTACAAGCCTCGACACAATGATTTGGCGCACAGGTCAGGCAATGGGCTTTGATACGCTGTAACGGGGTTCCGGTTTTGTGCAAGGCACAATCCTTGCTCGTACATGCCCCCAAACCTCGACGACATACGCCGCATTCTATTTTGATTGCCCGGCTCGGTGTCATTTCTCCGATCCTTTTAAATACTCTGTAGAGATGCGCGGCTCGAAGTCTCTGCACCCGGCGGGACAGCAAAGGATTTGCCGCCCAAGCTGACTGATATCAAACGAGCATATCCCCTGAGGCGTACACCAAAAGCAGGTTGATTCCTTTTTCATGATTTTCCCCCGTCTCCCTCAAACGGCCCGATCTTCTCGTAATATTTCGCCACCTCTTCCACGCTCTCAAGCGCCGTGGTGACAAGTGCGAGAATGTCTTTGGGTAAGTCGCCATGATCGCGTATATGGGTCAGCTCTTGATACGCCAAAGCCAAGCTTTTGATTACTTCTGAAATCGCCAACATCCTAGACATGGTATCCACCCCCTTCCTCATTCCGTGATTGTCGAGTTCGGAAACGCCTTCTTGATCGCATGATGCGCCCGTAAACTTTCCGGTGGCAAACCCATAAGCCCTTTGATTTCCCGGTGAGAATAGACAGCATCTAAAACTCCTGAATTTCTTAAAGCCTGAGCCTCTTCGTCCGTCTTGACGAATAGGAAAGAGTCTTGCAGTATGCCGTGATCGTAAAAAAGCGTGTACTTTATCGGTTTCCCGATATCCTCTTTCTGTACCGCTGAGTTTCCATCAGGGAAACTGTCGGTTTCCGTTTTGTTTCCCTGCTTGTTTCCCTGCAAGGCCTTTAATGCCAAGGCTTTTATGCTCGTAGTTTCCATGAAGTTTCCCGCCTGTTTCCCGATTTTCGTAAAAGTTTCCAAGTTTCCCCCCTAGGCAGGGAAACAGGGAAACTCAAGATGAAGACTCTTTTAACAAACCTTGCCCTTGAGCCTTTTTTTTATGCTTTGAAACGGTACCTTTTGACACGCCGAGCATTTCTGGTATCTCATGCTGTGGTATGCCGTCATTAAGCAAATCAGCGACCCGCTCTGTCAAACTTTGCTCCAGGTCTTTCGTGACCCAACTCTGCGCCCCATCCTGCCCGTTGATCAATCTGGCCTCAAATGGTTTTGCATCCTCACCGTAAACCCCCCGGAGCTTTTCGTAATGAACCTCAAATCGTGCCCCTTCTTCAGGGCTGTAATCCGCTGGACGCTTTAGTCTGATAACCGTGTCGAGAACGTCTTCCCGCTTCGTTGTGCCCCTCTGATTGCCGCTTCTCCCTTCATGGTGAACGAAAACAACGGATTTACCCATTGCCCTCAATCTCAAGGCCCAGCCTTGAACGGGTATCCAGCTTTCCGCTTCGTTTTCCCGACCTTCCCGGCATAGCGTGCTAATATTGTCAACGATGACAAGGTCAACGTCTTTCAAGTAAGGTTCAAGGGCAAGCTGTCCCTCAAGGGTAGAAAGGTTCGGCATTATTCCGTGCTCCTGTAGGTCCGGTGTTACTATGTACAGAGGGGCACTCAGTTCCTTCTCTGCATTGACGATAGAATGACTCAGGCGTTCTTTAATCGCTACGGCAGGCATTTCCCCGTCCAGAAATAAAACGCCCCTAGGCTTCTCAGCTTTCCATCGGAAAAAATAACCGGCGCTTGCGGCAGCCACGCCGATCCCCAGGGCAACGTGAGTTTTCCCGACACCACGGAAAGCATGAATCATTGCAAGACCCTGAGTCGGCAAAATAGGCGAAAGAAGGTATTCCCGTGGGGGAAACTCCATACGCAGAAATTCCGCAACGCTTACGACCTTGATCCGGGGGAGCTGCTGTGCGTCTTTCTCGACCTGTTCGGTTGCCTTGGTTTCCGGTGAGGGTTCCATCGCCGATGATATAAATCGTATTACTGCCTCAATTCCTTCGGCACAGTGAAGGTCATTGAAGTCGGTCGGTCTTGCATCGGGATTCTTAAATGCAGGAATTGCCAGGAGTGCGCCCACCTTCCGCGCTGCTTCAGTAGCTTTGGAAACGCCAGGGTTTCCCTCTGTCCATTGGTCGTTATCCGCTGCAATAATTATTTTCGCATCAGGATATTTTGCGCGGATACCTTGAGCAACGGATAACAGGTTTCCAGCATCGAAGGCAATCACAACGTCGTGACCTGTGGCCTCGTGAATACTTGCGCCGGTCGCATAACCTTCGCAGAGAATCTTTATAGTATTATTTTTGTTTTTGCCAATCTTAAAAAAATGTCCAGCCTTGTGCGTCCCTGTTTTAAAGCGCTTGGCTCCATCGGACGTGATGAATTGCAAGCCGTGAAGTGTCCCGTCCTGATCTTCCACGGGCACAAGAAGCATCTCGTTATATTGCTTAATGCCGACCGCCCTGATACCCTTTTTCGCCAGGTAGGGATGCTTTGCATCAACGTTGTTCCCCTTGCTCCATATATCGGCGGATATTTCCCGACATTCTGCATAGACTCGATTCTGTTCATCTTCACGTTGCTTCCTGATACGGTTCATACGATCCGCGTATTCTTTTTTTTCTGCGGCTGTAAAAGTGTGGAGTTCCGCGCTGCACCACGAGACGTTAATATTTCGTTTCCAGCATCCGTATGCGCCCGCTGCCGGGTTGCCGCGGTAGAATACATACCAACTGTTATTACTTTTTGCTCTGTCACCGGGTGCAGTAAAACGGTGAAGTTCGCCGTCTTCAATAATCTCCGGTGGTTCAATTCCGGCGTTGCTCATCGCCTCTTTGAAAGCCACTGAAAAGCTCACCGCGGTCGGGGGAGTGTTCGTCGCGGCCTCGGTGTTTTTCGGCGCGGTATTTTGATTTCTTGATTGCTGGCGGTCAAGTTTATCCACTGGTCGTCACCTCAAAAAAACAGGGAGACCTTCCCACAATTCCTGTGAGCGGTGTGAGCACACACAGAAACACGCGACGGGGAGCCGCGCTGTGGAAAGGTCTCTCTCTTGTTTTGAAATGGGATTCGACGGTCTCACACACCATCATAAGCTCCTGGTCCCCGGACTTCCGGGTCGTGTGTCAATTGACTTCCCCGATCTTACATCTTGATCGTTAAGTCATTATAGACATATTTTTATTTTGAATTCGAGGGGGTTAATTGAAAGAATTTTTAGGCGATTATGTCCGGTTTTCAGGGAGAGCGTCAGACCTGGTTGGCGAGAAAAAAGCAATCAGCAAGTGATTTCGGTTCACCTGCATGATATTCAATAAGACATAACATGAGCGGAGTAAGTGTATCGACTCGAAAACCGAGATAGCGTCGTATGGTTCCAAGCAATATAAGATTCCGAAAAACCGAACCAATATATTGTTTACTTCTTGTCTTCCCGATGTATTCTACTTTGCCTTCGACACCTTCGTACATGATGCCCTGTTCACGAAGAAATTTCCCCACTAAACTGAAATGGGGTTTGCCGGTTTTTTTTCTCAGCATAAAAATAAGTGAAAAACTTAATATATCCAGATCGAAATCCTTATCTTTACCTGCTTTCCCTTTTCCGTGCCTCAACTGGTGTTTGGTAGAGGCATAAGCATAGCCCTTGCTACGGTAGGTTGTTCCAACAATGTCATTTAAAAATCTTTTGTAGTCTTCCTCAGACATCCAGTCATTTCGTTGCAATTTTTTCAGCGTACTCTTGAGGGTTAGGATTTCTTCTTCTGGATATTCAGGGATATCGCACAACGGTTTCAGTTTTCTAATTTGATGATAGGCATTTAGGGCGAGTAAAACATCAGCCGCGGGAATATGCTCGATAATTTTCTGAGCCGCCAGCCCCTTTAAAATAACATGCGATGGGCAGCTTCTACAAACGGGGCTTTCTTCTTCGGATTTTGCCTCTGCTGTCTTTTTTGTTTTCATCCCCGCCTCCGTGCGGTAACTAACCTCCGAAAGAAATGAGGCGGGAAGGGCCTCGGAGTGTGGCCTTTTCGATCCGTCGATCTATCCCGCGTTTATGCTATTTTATCATCTCTCCCTTAGAAATCAAACTGGTTTCTCCGTGCCGTATTCCCCCGGTCGAGCCGTGATCGTTTCCGCAGCCAAAGAGTATCAGGCTGATAAACACCGCTGTTATTAGCTTAGCTATCCCTGCCTTTTCCTTTAAATTACCGACTTGCACCGTGTGGTGCACAGTTCGTGTGTCACCTGTGTCACCTAGTGTGCTAGTAGTTGGGTTAAAGGGCGTTCGTTTAACGCTATTAGGACCCTCTACATTCTTTCTTTTTGGGGAAGCAAGGGATTGAAAAGGCAAAGATGGGGAATTGGAGCGGGCAGTTGGCGTGACCTTGCCAAGGTTGGGGTCACGGGTTCGAATCCCGCCACCCGCTCCATTGATATTAAGGAGTTAAGCGACATTGCTTAACTCCTTTTCTATTACCTGTACTAGTTTTGTGTCAGTTGGCAGGGTGT
>Ga0335081_10023029_pt1 | contig 10080 bp, 8 predicted proteins | sample Lox_Sample_35_FD_206713 | JGI IMG/M metagenome (GOLD analysis project Ga0335081, IMG submission 206713) | Soil microbial communities from Loxahatchee National Wildlife Refuge, Florida, United States - Lox_Sample_3.5 | ecosystem: Environmental > Terrestrial > Soil > Wetlands | place: USA: Florida... | reverse complement strand
CGAGGTGCTCGATGCCGATCCACGCCGCATCAAGCGTGTTCGCATCACCCGGTTGAAGGAGCGTCGCGAAAAGCCGCGCAGCGAGCGCAAGCGCGGCGAGCCCGACGTGGTGCTGGCCTCGACCACGCCGCCGCCGTTGCCGGTCGAGGAAGCGCAACCGCAAAAGGACGGCGGGCCGCCATCCACCGCTCGTCGCCCGTGAATCTATCGCGCATCGCGCAAACCGTTGTGCTCGCCTATGGCTGGCAGCGCGCCGGCATCGCCTTTGTCGCCGGCGCAGCCTCGGCGCTGGCGCTCGCGCCCATCAATTTCTGGCCGGTGCTGTTTCTCACCTTCCCGATACTGGTTTGGCTGACCGACGGCTCGGCCGCCGGACGCTGGAGCGGACCGGTAACGGCGGCCGGCGCCGGCTGGTGCTTCGGCTTCGGCTATTTCCTCGCCGGGCTTTACTGGATCGGCTACGCCTTCTTGGTCGACGCCAAGACGTTCGGCTGGCTGTTGCCGGTCGCGGTGGCCGGCCTCCCCGCTTATCTCGCACTCTTTACCGCGCTCGGCTTGGCCGCGGCGCGGCTCATTTGGGTGCGCGGGCCGGTGCGGCTCTTGGCGCTCGCCACCACGCTCTCGGCCGCGGAATGGCTGCGCGGACATGTGCTCAGCGGTTTTCCCTGGAATGCCTACGGTTATGCGCTGACGCAACCGCTCGCGCTCGGGCAAAGCGTGGCGGTGGTCGGCATCTGGGGTCTCACGTTTATCGCGCTGGCGGTCTTTGCTTCGCCCGCGCTGTTCGCTGACGACCGCAAGGATACGCCGCACCCGGCACAGCCGCTGATCGCGGGGCTCGCGCTGCTCGCCATCTTCGCCATCTTCGGCACGGTGCGGCTGTGGTGGCATCCGACGGCGTATGTCGCCAATGTGAAGCTGCGCATCATGCAGCCCGACCTGCAGCAGGACGTGAAATTCAATTACGCCGCCAAGAACGAGGTCATGCGACGTTACCTCGGTCTATCCGAGCGCAAGACCGGCCCGCAGACCGGCATCCACGACATCACGCATCTGATCTGGCCGGAGTCGGCCTTTCCATTCGTCTTGACGCGTGAGCCAGACGCGCTGGCGCAGATTGTCGACATGCTACAACCGCATACGGTGCTGATCACCGGTGCAATCCGCGCCGCGGCCTCGCCCGACAATGCGCGCGGCGTCGATGCCTACAACTCGGTTTACGTCATCGACCACGACGGCGCGATCGACGGCATCTACGACAAGGTGCATCTGGTTCCGTTCGGCGAGTATCTTCCATTCCAACGCCTGTTGGAAAAATTCGGACTGCGTCAACTGACCAAAGTCGTCGGCGGTTTTCAGTCCGGCGACCGACGGCGCGCGATGGTCGTGCCAGGGGCGCCGAAGATGCTGCCGCTGATCTGCTACGAAGCGATCTTCCCGGGCGCCGCGGTGCCGCGCGGCGAGCGTCCGGGCTGGCTGGTCAACGTCACCAATGATGGCTGGTTTGGCATCAGCTCCGGTCCCTATCAGCACTTTCAGCAGGCCCGCATGCTCGCTGTCGCCGAAGGGCTGCCGCTGGTGCGCGCCGCCAATACCGGAATCTCCGCGGTAATCGATCCGGTCGGCCGTATCACCGCGTCATTGCCGCTCGGCGGCGAGGATGTGCTTGATGCGAGATTGCCGCAGGCCATCGCGCCGACGCTTTACGTGCGCTTCGGCGATGACGCCTTCATTCTATTTTTAGTTGTAGCCTTGCTGATTGTAGGACACCGCCGCCTACATCTTTAAATTGTTCAAATGCGGCAGCACTCATCGCGGTTGTTCGTAGCTCCGCGGAAAAAGCATTCGCCCATTGCTAAGTGATTTTCCCGTAGGGTGAAAGCCCATTGAAAACTCTGGAAAATTTTCACAGCTTTTTCACGCAATTTACCAAAGCGCGTGGGGAGACGGATTGCCTGATGATCATAATTTGTGACATTACGCTTCACGATAGTCGCATAGGAGAAATTTATGGCCAAGAAGGCGCCGAACCCGATCGACAAGCATGTCGGTTCGCGCGTGCGCATGCGCCGCATGATGCTGAGCATGAGTCAGGAGAAACTCGGCGACGCCTTGGGCCTCACCTTCCAGCAGGTGCAGAAATACGAGAAGGGCACCAATCGAATTGGCGCATCGCGCTTGCAACAAATTTCCAACATTCTGCAAGTGCCGGTGTCTTTCTTCTTCGAAGGTGCGCCGCATTTACCCGGGCATTCCGGCGGCATGGGCGAGGCGCCCTCGCCTGCCTACGTCTCGGACTTCCTCGCCACCTCCGACGGGCTGTCGCTGACCAAAGCCTTCATGCGCATCAAGAACAGCAAATTGCGCCGGCGCATCGTTGACCTTGTCGAGCAGATCGCCGACGAGACGGACTGAAATCCGCAAGAGCGCGGTTAGCGTCGCGCGTCCCATTTGGCGTGAATTCGCGCTTCGTTTTTAACGGGTTGCTTGAGCAGCAAATCTGCAACGGTGGGACTTCCCCCCGTTAGTCATGATGCTTTGAGGCTGCTGCCCACCGGTGCCCGCATCTTGACCTGCACCAGCGGCCTTGCAAGAAACACCCCGACCAAACAGGGCGCGGCACAAAAATCTTGCCGCGGGAGGAGTTTAGCCAGTGCCGCACACCAATTTCTTGTTCACCAGCGAGTCGGTTTCGGAAGGCCACCCCGATAAGGTGTGCGACCAGATTTCCGACGCGATACTCGACGCGTTCTTGGAGAACGACATCAAGCTCGGCATCGCCGACGACAGTAAGGTTAATACCCGCCTCGGCTGCGAGACGCTTTGCACCACCAACAAGATCGTTGTCGCCGGCGAAGGCCGCGGCCAGTCGCCGTTCTTCAAGAAGCATGGCGACAAGGTGGTGGTGAACCGCGAGCTGATCACCGAAATCGCGCGCGGCGTCGTCAAGGACATCGGCTATGACCAGGACGGCTTCTCCTATTATGGCGCCGACGTCGAAGTACTGCTGCACGGCCAGTCGCCCGACATCGCCATGGGCGTCGATGCCAAGAAAAAGAAGGGTGGCGAGGAAGAAGGCGCCGGCGACCAGGGCATGATGTTCGGCTTCGCCTGCACCGAAAGCGAAGTCTACGAGAAGAACTCATTCATGCCGGCGCCGATCTACTTCGCGCACAAGATCCTGAAAGTTCTTTCCGAGAAGCGCCGCTCCGGCCAGCTCTACGATCTGCAGCCCGACGCCAAGAGCCAGGTGACCGTCCGCTATGTCGACCGCAAGCCGGTCGGCTGCACCAAGGTCGTGGTGTCGACGCAGCACAACGCACAGAGCCGCAACGGCAAGAGGTACACGCCCGGGCTGGTCAAGGAGATGATCGCCGACGCCGTCGAATCGGCGCTGCCCAAGGGCTGGATGCCGGAGCGCCCGTCCGACTTCTTGGTCAACCCGACCGGCAACTTCGTCATCGGCGGGCCCGACGGCGACTGCGGCCTCACCGGGCGCAAGATCATCGTCGACACCTACGGCGGCTATGCGCCGCATGGCGGCGGCGCCTTCTCCGGCAAGGACCCGACCAAGGTCGACCGCTCGGCGGCCTACGCCGCGCGCTATCTCGCCAAGAACGTGGTCGCCGCCGGCGTCGCCGACAAGTGCACCATCCAGGTCGCCTATGCGATCGGCGTTGCCGATCCGATGTCGGTCCTCGTCGATACTCACGGCACCGGCAAGGTGGAGGAGAAGAAGCTCGAGAAAGTTCTTCCCGAGCTCTTCCACCTCACCCCGACCAATATCCGCCGCAGCTTGAAGCTCAACCGGCCGATCTACCGCCGCACCGCCGCCTATGGCCATTTCGGCCGCGCGCCGGACAAGGACGGCGGCTTCTCCTGGGAGAAGACCGATCTCGCCGCGGCGATCCGCAGCGCGGTGAGGTAAGCGCCTCGCTGTTGTTGCAATGGCCGGCCTTGTGCCGGCCATTTGCGTCTTTGATATTTGCGTTATGGAGTCCGGCTCGACAGCTTCGCAGCGCGCCTTCTTTGGGCGGCGCAAGGGGCACCCGCTGCGTCCGCGACAGGCGGCGCTTTTCGAAACGCTGCTGCCCAAGCTCGCGCTCGATCTGACCAAGCCGGCGCCCACCGATTTGCGCAAGCTGCTCGGTGACGTTGACGACGTGCGTCTGGAAATCGGCTTCGGCGGCGCCGAGCATTTGATCGCCGAGGCCAAGGCCCATCCGCGCACCGGCTTCATCGGCAGCGACGGCTATCTCAACGCCATCGGCAAGGCGCTTGTGGCAGTCGATGACAACAAGCTCGCCAACATCCGCCTGTACCTCGGCGACGCCAGCGCACTCATCGACTGGCTGCCGGACGCCGCGCTCGCGCGCATCGACTTGCTCTATCCCGATCCTTGGCCGAAGCGGCGGCATTGGAAGCGGCGCTTCATCCAGAATGAAAGCCTTAAGCGCCTCGCCCGCACCCTCCACGCTGGCGGTGAATTGCGCTTCGCCACCGACATTCCCGGCTACGCCTCGTGGACACTGGCGCGGGTCCTGCGCTCGCCGGATTTTGCCTGGACCGCGGAGACTGCCGACGACTGGCGCAAGCCCTGGGCCGGCTTCGCCGGCACACGCTACGAGGCAAAAGCCAAGCGCGAAGGCCGCGTCCCGGCCTACTTCATCTTCCGCAAAAAATAAGTCGTCATGCCCGCGCTTGCCGCAGGCATCCACGCTTTCTTGCCACAACAGTCGGCGTGGACGGCCGGGAAAGGCCCGGCCATGACGATCTCTATTCGCCGGTGCCCTGGCGCACCTGCCAGAAGCGCACGACGCGCTGCGCGGTGGCGCCGGTCAGCCGGTCGAAATTCTCGCGCGCCGCCTCTAGCACCTGCGGCGACGGCTTGGTGCCCGGGCGGCCTTCGATGATTGCCTTTACTGTCGCCCAGGTGAAATTGGCGGCGCGGGCAAGGATCAGCACCGGGTCCGCGCGTTCGCCGTTCAGCAACCGGTCCACCACCTCGACCGGCACGGCGCAAATCGTCGCCAGCGCGGCGATGGTTTCCTCGTATTTCCCGGTCTTGGCAAATTCGGCGATCTCGGCTTCGCCGAGCTTGCGCTCCTTATGCAGGGCGCGCACGGCGGCAAGCGCGGCGGTGTAATTGCGTGGCGCCGCCTTGGCGGCGACTTCATCGCTCACCTTGGCGAGCACGCGGCGGATTTCGGCCTGCGTCTCCGGCTTGGCCTGCGCCAGCAATCGCTTGCGTACCACTTCGGTCGCCTGCATCAAGAGCTGGCGGAACAGGCGCGGAGGAATGTCATCGCGGACGCCGACCTTTTCGGCGAGGACGCCATCCTGCTCGGCGCGCTGCACCAGCGTGGTGAAAGCGTCTTCGGACAGTTGCGCCTTGTGATTGTTGGCGAGGCTGCGCGCAACGTCGAGATTGCCGCGCTCGACAAGAATGTCGGAAATCGTTTCGCCGATGCCCTGCCGCGTCGACAGCGCCAAGAGATGCGCCTGGCTCTTGGTTTCAGCGATGCGCCTCAGGTCCGGCTCGGCGATTTTCGCCTGCTTGATCACCGGCCCGGCAACCGCGATGTCGTCGCTACTCGCCAGCGTGCGCACGACATTGCTTGGAGCATTGGCGACCGGCGCGATACGGCGCGCGAGTTCGGCAAGCGCCTTGGCCTCGATCTCTTCGATCAGGCAGCCGATGACGTCATCGAACAGCGCCACGTGGTTGTCGTTGAAGCTATCGGCGCCGTCGAGAAAGAGCGTGGTGATCCGCCGCAGCGCCTCGGCGCGTTTTTCCGCCGAGCCGTGCTGCACGACGTCTTCGAGTTCGGGAAGCAGCGAGGCAGGAGCACCCATTACAAGACCTGCAAACGGCGAAAAGGCTGCGGAAGCCGCGGCTTTACGCAAATTTAAGGGCAGATTCTGAAGGAAGGGTTAGCCGCCCGTTGCCGCGGCCGCCCTTGCGCGGCCGGCGAAAATCGCTATATTCCGCTTGCAATTACGTACACCCTCATAACCGAACGGGTTTTGAGAGTGGGTCCCCCGGGGCCCGCTCTTTTTTGTTACCGATGGCCGGAAGCGAGGTCTACGAGGCGCAAGGCGCCCAGAACGCGACAGAACCGCGGCTCATCACCGAGCCGGGGCTGCCGGCCCGCGTCGCCGCCGTCGCCGAGCCAGTGATCGAGGGCCTCGGCTATCGGCTGGTGCGGGTCAAGGTGTCGAATGCCGACGGCTGCACCGTCCAGATCATGGCCGAGCGGCCGGACGGCACCATGGCGGTCGAGGACTGCGAGACGGTGTCGCGCGCGCTGTCGCCGGTGTTTGATGTCGCCGATCCGATCGACCGCGCCTACCGACTGGAGATTTCCTCGCCCGGGCTCGACCGGCCGCTGGTGCGGCTTTCCGATTTCGAGCGCAACGCCGGCCATGTGGTGAAGATCGAAATGGAAATCCCGGTCAATGGCCGCAAGCGCTTTCGTGGCCTGCTCGTTGGCACCGAGGGCGAGGCGGCGCGGCTCACCCGCGACGACGTCAAAGAGGGCGAGGAAGCCGACGTGCTGCTTCCCATTGCCGACATGAACGAAGCAAGGCTGGTGCTCACCGACGAGTTGGTGACGCAAGCCCTGCGGCGCGAAAAGGCCGCCAAGCGCGAAGCGAAAGCGGCAAAGAAACTGGAACGACAACAGCGAAGGCATCATGCCGGCCACGCCGGCGGTGCCCAACGCGCATGATCCCGAAAAGCGGGTACCGGTTTTCGGAAAAGATCATGCGCCAAACATTAGAAAGAGGAGACTGAAGCCATGGCTGTGAGCGCCAACAGGCTTGAATTGCTGCAGATCGCCGACGCGGTCGCCCGTGAAAAGGCGATCGATCGCATGATCGTCATTACCGCGATGGAGGACGCCATCGCCAAGGCGGCGCGCTCGCGCTACGGCGCCGAGACCGACGTGCACGCTGAAATCGAGCCGAAGACCGGCGACTTGCGGCTCTCGCGTCACATGCTGGTGGTAGAGGCGGTGGAGAACCCGTCCAACCAAATCACGCTCGAGGACGCGCGCAAGCGCCACCCGGCGGCGCAAGTCGGTGACACCATCGCCGATCCACTGCCGCCGCTCGAGTACGGCCGCATTGCCGCGCAGTCGGCGAAACAGGTGATCGTGCAGAAGGTGCGCGAGGCCGAGCGCGACCGCCAATATGCCGAGTACAAGGACCGCATCGGCGAAATCGTCAATGGCGTGGTCAAGCGTGTCGAATACGGCAACGTCGTCGTCGATCTCGGCCGCGGCGAGGCGATCGTGCGCCGCGACGAGTTGTTGCCGCGCGAAGTGTTCCGCAATGGCGACCGGCTGCGCGCCTATATCTACGATGTACGCCGCGAGCCGCGCGGCCCGCAGATATTCCTCTCGCGCACGCACCCGCAATTCACCGCCAAATTGTTCGCGCAGGAAGTGCCGGAAATCTACGACGGCATCGTCGAGATCAAGGCGGTGGCCCGCGACCCGGGCTCGCGCGCCAAGATCGCTGTGATTTCGCGCGATTCGTCGGTCGATCCGGTCGGTGCCTGCGTCGGCATGCGCGGCTCGCGCGTGCAGGCGGTGGTTAATGAGCTGCAAGGCGAGAAGATCGACATCATTCCGTGGTCGCAGGACATCGCCACTTTCGTCGTCAATGCGCTCGCTCCCGCCGAAGTCGCCAAGGTGGTGCTCGACGAGGACAAGGAACGCATCGAGGTGGTGGTGCCGGACCAGCAGCTTTCGCTGGCCATCGGCCGCCGCGGGCAGAACGTGCGTCTCGCCTCGCAACTTACCGGCTGGGACATCGACATCCTGACCGAGCAGGAAGAATCCGAGCGGCGCCACGCTGAGTTCGAGAGCCGCACCAAGGTTTTCGTCGAGGCGCTCAACCTCGACGAAGTGGTCGGGCAATTGCTCGCTTCCGAAGGCTTCGGCTCGATCGAGGAATTGGCGATGGTCGACCAGAAGGAGCTCGCCGGCATCGAAGGCTTCGACGAGGACACCGCGCGCGAATTGCAGGAACGCGCCAAGGAGTACCTCGACAAGCAGGAAGCCGAGCTCGACACGCGGCGCAAGGAACTCGGCGTCGCCGACGAGGTGCGCGAAGTGCCCGGCGTCACCACACAGATGATGGTCGCCTTGGGCGAGAACGGCGTGAAGACGGTCGAGGACCTTGCCGGCTGCGCCACCGACGACCTCGTCGGCTGGACTGAGCGCAAGGACGGCGAGTCCAAGCACGAGCCCGGTTACCTCGATGGCTTCGATCTTTCCCGCGAAGAGGCCGAACAGATGATCATGCAGGCCCGCCTCAAGGCCGGCTGGGTCACTGAGGCCGAGCTGGCGCCACCGCCAGCGGCAGAAGCGGCGCCGGCCGAGGCGCCGCAGTCGTGAGGAAGCGCCGATGCTGGCTATTGCGCAGGACAATGAGCTGGACCGCGGGACGAAAGCCGCCGCGGGCGAGCGTACCTGCGCGCTGACGCGCGAGGTCAAACCGACGGAGGCCATGCTGCGCTTCGTCGTCTCGCCGAGCGGCGAAGCGGTGCCCGACCTCAAACGCAAGCTGCCCGGCCGCGGTCTCTGGATTACGGCGACGCGGGCAGCGCTCGATGAGGCGGTGACCCGCAACGTCTTTGCCCGCGGGTTCAAGCGCGAGGTGCGCGTCGCCGGCGATCTTGCGGCGCAGACCGAGCGGCTGCTGGAGCGCTCGGCGCTCGATGCGCTGGCGATCGCCGGAAAGGCCGGCGAGGTGGTCACCGGCCTCACCAAGGTCGAGGCGGCGCTTGCCGCTGGGGACGTGTTGGCGCTGATCCACGCTGCCGACGCCGCGCCCGACGGCAGGCGGAAGCTCAATGCGGCGTTGCGTCAGGCTACGAAGGAAAAAGCACGAGAAATAGCGGTGATCGAAGAATTTGGTGGTCAGCAATTGGATTTGGCATTGAACCGCCCAAATGTGGTACATGCAGCCCTGCTTGCCGGGCCCGTGAGCGGGACGTTTCTCGCCCGCGCCGCGCGTTTAGCGCGCTTTCGGACCGGCCATTCGCCCGATGCAGTTAGCGCCATTGCGCCGACGGAAAGCGCACGAGGATAAAGTTCGGAATGAGTGAAACGAAGACACCTGGCGAGAAGAAACTGAGCGTCGGCGGTGGCAAGCTGACGCTGAAGCCGCGCACCGAGACGGGCACGGTGCGGCAGAGCTTCAGCCATGGCCGCAGCAAGTCTGTGGTGGTCGAGAAGGTCAAGCGCCGCGCGGTCGGCGCGCCGACTGAAGTGCGCGCCGAGCCCGCGCCGGTCGAAGCGCCTAAGAAGGCTGCCGCGCCTGTGACCGCGAAAGCCGCCCCGGCCGCCCCCGCTGCCGAAGCGCCGAAGCCATCCGGCGTCGTGCTGCGCACGCTGACCGAAGAAGAGCGCGCCGCGCGCGCTCATGCCCTCGCCGATTCACGCGCGCGCGAAGCCGAAGAGCGCAAGCACGCCGAGGAGGAGGCGCGCCGCCGCGCCACCCGCGAGGCCGACACCCGCCACGAGCGCGAGGCGGCCGAGGCGCGCAAGCGCGAGGAAGAAGAGCGGCGCAAGCATGACGAAGAAAGCAAGCGCAAGGCCGGCGAAGTCGCGAAGAAGCGCTTCGGCGAAGACCAGACCACTCGCCCCGCAGCGCGTCTTTCTCTCGAAGCTGATGAAGAAGAGGCGCCGCGCAGCCGCCGTCCCGGCGGCCGTTCGGCTGTAGCACCGCGCCCTGTTCCGCGCACCGGCGAGCAGAAGCAACGCGGACGCCTGACCGTCGTCACAGCACTGAATGCCGACGACGTGCGCGAGCGTTCGGTCGCCTCGTTCCGCCGCCGCACCCAGCGCCTGAAAGGCCACGCCTCCGACGAGCCGAAGGAAAAATTGGTGCGCGAGGTCACCATCCCCGAGGCAATCACCATCCAGGAACTCGCCAACCGCATGTCGGAGCGCGCCGTCGACGTCATCCGCCTGCTGATGAAGCAGGGGCAGATGGCAACGATCAATGACACGCTTGACCCCGATACCGCGCAGCTCATCGCCGAAGAGATGGGCCACAAGGTCAAGC
>Ga0335081_10023027_pt1 | contig 10080 bp, 14 predicted proteins | sample Lox_Sample_35_FD_206713 | JGI IMG/M metagenome (GOLD analysis project Ga0335081, IMG submission 206713) | Soil microbial communities from Loxahatchee National Wildlife Refuge, Florida, United States - Lox_Sample_3.5 | ecosystem: Environmental > Terrestrial > Soil > Wetlands | place: USA... | reverse complement strand
ATTTTACTGTATCTCTTTAGTTTGTGCTTTGATCTATACAATAAGTCCTATAAAATCCATTGCTCAGATACTTTTGAGCCATCTATCTTTTGTTATATAATCTAACATACTTCAATGACCAAAAGTATCTATGAATCCGCTCTTTACTATAACCTCTAATTCTTTAAAACTAAACTTCATGTCCATCAGAGAAGAAGATAAAATCTATGCAAATTTTAAAAATTTTCAATTATAAAGGATTTTTTTATGTACATTTTGCCCATCTACTTTGATAATCTCTTTGAGAACATCCATTTGAAAATCATACAATTATATAAAATCATGAAAGGAGATCAAGATTCTACTTTGAGATCTTCATGAATTAAGGAGACTCAGACTTATGTTAAACTAACCATTGACAAGTTTCTAATATATAAAAAAAACTCTGACTTCAGAAGATTGACTTTAGCTTGTCTTAAAAATTTCAACAAGAGGATGAAGAAACATTTGTTAAATAATGAGTTCAACTGCTTGCAAACAGTCATCCCTGATATAACATCGTCAATTCTTACTACTACAACATCAGAAAATTTAAATGCATTTTTTATCTATTTACTCTTAGATATTATCTTTCAAAACTCTATTACTGATCAGACAATCCAACAACTGATAATATGACCTAATAATAGAGCTTATCACTAATATAGAGATAATATTTAATATTTCTACTTAGTTCTTAATCTGGAGGTCTATTTAGGCAACTGATAAGGCTGTCCAATACTCACCTCAATATTGGTACTTCTATCTCCTGCCGCAATATCATCTAGGACAAGTGCAATTATATTATACATTTACAAGTACATTTGCAGCTGGACTCTCTTTATAACTATCGTAGTTTGGTCCCTGCATTATCTAAGCTTTCATTGCAATGGATATCTGTGGCTGCAATGATGCTAACTGCAGCTGCCATGGCAAAAAACCTCAAAAAACTGAGGAACATAAACACCCCTGCCCAGAATGTAGCAAGTGTTTTTTCGGTCCTGGTACATTAAATATGCATATCAGGACACATACTGGTGAACAGCCTTTTTAGTGTCCTATTCTGACTTGTCCTTGGCACTATGACTTCTTTTTTGTCAAGAGTAATATGGTATGGCATTGCAGGAGTGCATATGCTTTAGAAGAGGACTTTCTTATTTCAAGAGATATACAAATTAATACGTTGAACTGACACAACTAGTGAGATATCCCAATGTCTATGATATGTGGATTTGTTCAGCATTGATAGAGATATCTTGTATAGTGTTGTGATACACTGAATCTCATAGGATGGGTTGACATGTGTTTCATATGATCTTTTTATTCTAGCAATAGAGAATGTCAAATTAAACACTAGAAGTCACGATTGGAGTAGGCTACTGAAAGACGGGAGGCTAGGAAGGATCGTCAACGAATTGTTTGGAGGTGCACGCGTGCGTTTTGCTCGGTCACTTTACATGCCACCGGTGCAGCCCTGAATGAATCTTATTGGCAACGGCTCGGGAAACTGTATCCTTTGGGTCGACCTGTGTGAGTAATTTTTGTCTGCCAAGATCGGGCAGTTGCTTTGATTTCTTATCAGATTTCCCAATCCTTATCTCTTCCTTCATGCGATGCCTGTCGGACGCACATCTGAGACAATTCTGGTTCCATGATACGACGTCTCGGTCAACCGAATCGCCATCCCCCGTCAATGAATGACGGTTTCCTTCCGAGGATTTGTGTGGTTATCGATTATTGCAGTCTTTTGCAAGATGTTCAGGTCCAATCGATCAAAGCGTAAGTAGCCCGACGAATGTCAGGAACTTTCACTGCGCCGACCCTCGCCCAAGGAAATATCTCCGGCTTTATAATTGTGCACGCTCAGAACGGGTCGGGTAGTTGACTGAGATCAACGGAGTTACTAGGTCATACAATCGAATTGGGTACCCATTGCATTCAGGGAACCATAAACAACCGCACAGCAGAATCAAATCCCATGTGGGATCTCGCCATTGAAGTCTTTCTCGCCAATTTTTACCCATGCCGATGAGAGGCGTAACATGACAAACGTGCATTCAAATTGTACTAATATTCTATCTTTATATTTCAACTAAACTGGATGCGCGGAAACGGAGCAGTTCGATATGATTCTCGAACATTATGATAGTTCATTTAACGATTAGGCCAACCAACGGTGGATATCACTTCAGGCACGGTTCGGTCAATCAGATTAAAGCGGCCAGACCGGCCTCTCATTGAATAACTGGGCGGCGAATATGGCCGGTGACCAAACAGTTACATGGTGGCTATTTGAGTGGGAGTACGGTGAGCCGCCGGATCTCAGCAGTTGGACCGAAGCCGTTACCAATTATACTTATGCCTCCGCGGATTTGTGGCAGGATAATGTGTTCATGACCAGCCAACGGGGGTTCAGACCATTTTGAAGGAGAAGGGGAATATTTTTCTATCATCTGGGAATGTCATATCCAATGCCGTTCTCAGGAACCGTGCCTCGTTGCAAACAATGACTGAAATTCGAATGTAATGAAATGCACCTTAGAAGCGAAATATGTTATGATCACCTCTTCTATTGGAGTTCTACAGCACAACCTAATACCGTTTTCAGTCATCCACTTCTAGATTGAAAAATGCAGTCAATACAACCCTTTTCGATCGCCATGAGGACCAAGATTTTCTCTCTATTCCCACTAAGTTCTGGGAAGGTTCACTGTCTGTCGACCCATATTTGACCCATATACCCACGGACGCCTTACCATTCGGAAAGGTCACGCTCTCCCAGACTTCCTCCCCGATGCAGGCATCACGTCTGTCACGACCCTTGACGCACGCATTGCGTCGTAGAAGCATAGCCGGACGAGGTACATTGATATACCTCAAGTCCCGGATCCTTTATAGAAGATCTAACCGGGCGTTGAGATTCCCCGACCAACTTCTCACGAGATAGCATGCGCATCCGTTTTTTCAGGGTTGGCTATTCAACCTGGCCTCCGGATTATCCAAGAGAGTTAGGAATGCATTTGGCTGCCTTTATCGGGGACGGAAGAGTTCCTGTTTGTGTGAGTGAAGCAACGACTTAGCAGAATTATGGATTTCTGCTGGACTGGTATTACGAGGCTATCCCCGGGGGGGGTTTGAATGTGACACAGTGTATTATTTCCAGCTGCAATGGAATAGCTCAGGAATCAATTTTAAAGAAATGTAATGATTTGTAGGCAGATAGTAAACTGAAGAGGCAAATAGAGGTGATCTGGAAGCTGTACATGATATATGTTTTGTCCTAAAAGGACCAAGTGAAACACCGAGGAGATAGCGTCACTTGGTGAGTAATGGCAATTTTCGATCTCGTTTGTATTGTAAATTGGAACAGAGGTGTTGCATCCTCTTGGCCCAGAGTGTCACAAACTTCACTTTTAAGCGGTCAGGAATTGTCGGCTGTTTCTCGCCGAAGGACAACAATGACTGTCCACTGACAGAAAGAGAAATATCGATTCACTACCGGCCTCGGAGACGAATGAGCCGCCAACCTGTAGGCGGACTACCATGAGAAGTGCGGAGCGTTGCTTTGAAATCAGTGCCGGAGACGGCGAAAAATCACGGAGGAAAAAGTTTGAATCCGCCAGTCACAATGCTTCAAGATCGGCGGACGGATGCACCCCACGTTGTCATGACGACGCTACCATTAAAGAGCCGGCCCCTGCCGCTTCCACGCGGTCGGCCATTGCCACCATTCTTCGTCTGCCGCTTCGCCGCACGCTCAAGCTCAGCATGTCTGCAGCAGCCGTCCAGTCAAGACTCGCCTCTCTCAATGTCCACGCTTCTCCGCTCCCTCCCCTCCCAACACCCAATCTGACCGATCGAGTCAAAGAGCTCCTCGAGAAAAACGATAAAGAACACGATATCTTCTTCGGAGAACACCATTTCCATAATCACTTTCCACATACCCTGCTTTCCCAGTTTGCTCTTGGAGCCCCGGATTCTCGACTCGAGAAGGAATGGGCGCTGGAGAGCTATTTGAGTCCCCTTGGCCCAAAGCAATCTCCGGATATAACAGACGACAATTGGACAGACCACATCGGAATCGACAAGTATTACCCCAATTATCTTGACTTTTTCAAGAAGAAGATCGCCACGCACGGCCCTCAGAGGACGGTGCTCAAGTATGCGTTCGATAATGCCATGTTGCCAAGTTTTGTCTCCGGTGCCGTTCATCCGTTGATTCATACTGGATTCGGAGTCGAATTTGGATCTGAAATCGTCGTGGCCGAAGGCTTAGCTGAGGGTTGTGTGACACAACCTGCTTTCGCGCCCGTCGTAGATTCTGCACTATACTCGAACCCATCAATCGATAACAAGCGTCTTCTCGAGATTGCTGACGAGATTCGGAATGATATGGCGTTCGATGGCGTCGTCAAGTACACTGATTTCCCCAAGAGCGAGCCTCTTCTCAAGCACAAGGTGGCATGTGATCGGATTAAGGAATACGTTATGAAGTGGAAGATTGATGAGACGCCCGAAGGCTTTGCGAAAGCGTGGACAGAACTATTCGAGTTGGTTACCCACTTCACTGTATCTGCAGCGTTCCCTCCCCAGCACATCTTGGCCGATCCCAAATATAAAGATAAGGAACTTCGTCCTCTCCTCGATTTTTTCTTGATGTACGCCTCCTATTCTGAATAATCTAATGAAAGGCATACTTTGACCTCAACGTATGCAATGCGAGTTCTTCTCCCCTACATCCCGATGGATAGACGACGATTGGCATTGCGGGTCGACCTCGCAGCCGGTTTGACCTACTACGTCGCTCGTGGAAGACCCGCGATTCAACCCGAGAAACTGCCGAAGACGCCGTATACATGGGAGGAGATCACACAAAAGACCTGGGCCGATGAAGATCTGCATGTACCCAAGGTCATTCGAGCACTGCGTGTCATTGCCGAGAATCATGAAATGGACGAAGAGTTGGCGAGGGATGCCGCTGGTTTGGTTGTCCGCGAAAAGATTGAGCGGAAGAAGAGATGGGCCATGTTTGGCCACGGATTTGATGACGCTTGGGAAGAAATCTCAAAGGAATCGAGCGGTTAGCGATAACGACGTAGTACAGAACTCGGGAAATGGTCATTCTGGTCTGAAGTTGGTATCTAGGTATGTGGTGGGAAAATATGTAAGGCGGTATTGCATTATTCAAATCTCGCAATTCATTGAGATGTTAGCCGAAATCCAAAACCGGAGCTGTTCGCTTCATAGCCACTCCCATCTGACAGAAAAAATGCAGTTGCGTGCTTTTAAGTGCTGTAAATGCCTGTCGTCCAATCTGAGGCACGTCTTTGTTTTATTTCCATGGAGTAAGACGCCGTGTTAACGGTGCCAACGAGTAGCGACCTCTGTTGATCTGAAATGCCCGACAGCGATTCGTTCGCGTCTCCGATTTTGATAATTCTTTACTTGAAATCGCGCCTGTCGTGGAAAACACCGCCCAACTTGGTGACTCCTGAATTGGCCCCACCGATATTGTGTCCGGCCAACTGACCCCGCTCATTCTGCATTATGTGACACAGCCAGCTTCAAGGCCACGGGCGAGGGAACCTCAAAAGTTGTGAGGTAATGCTCTTTTCCGACAGGTTCAACACGAGACATGGCTACTGTCATATTTTGACATCCAGTTTTTGAAGAGCTGCTCAGCGGATATGACTGTGGCCTCGTTCATTGTACCCAGCACGCCCCTCCCTGATTAATCAATCAATCGCAGATGCGATTCTTGGGTGTTGCGATTTCGCGTTATCAGAACAGGAATGTTTTGAGTGAATCTCACCACTTTTCCGATATAGCCGAAGGATATATAAATACAAATATAAATCAGGTTAATAAAATTCAAAGACAACATCACTGTTCACTCTCGAGGACCTTTCAATCTGAGAACCTTATCCTGCAAGATACAGAAACTCTTCTCAATTAAGTACTGTTTGCTCACCACGTTCGGGATCACGCATTCTGAGATTAGCCATGTGGTGTTTTCGACTAGTTACCTGTGCACACGAATATCAGGACCAACAGCAACAGTTCCCATATCTTGCGGGGTGATAAGAATGAACTGTTTGGCGCTTGAGCTCCTCGCACATTCAATCTATCGTCAGTGTTAAATTCGAGATCTTTCCTTACCATCATTCCCATCGCCATTTTCCGATTGACAGCGTCCATGTAAACGTCACTAGAAAATCAGGCCCAAGCCAGTGAGGTTGTTTGGAAAAAATGGGCCCTTACAATTCATCGAGAGCCCGAAGCGGGGATCCCATCGCTTCCCAAACTGCAAGTAACATGCAAACTTGGGCAAACGACTTTTCCCCACCAGAAAGGGATCTAGGATCCTTTCTCGTTCCCTTCCCACTACCAGGAGAAACTTTGATTTTCATCTCACACTGTTTATGGTCGATGATGAGTTTGCCGTGGAATCCACGTAAAGTTAAGAGATGGGAAAAGAGTTCCCTGGCCTTGACACAAATAGCCTGACGAAACATTTTGAATCTCTCTTTCCGGCCAAGAAGGGATCGGTAAAGACCCTGTTGCAACGTTAACATCACTATTGTGACGGAACCCATACGGCATATGTATCACTGAGATTATCCATCTGGGTCTGAGCATCTTTATACTGCTTGTGAGCAACAAGATATCTCTCGCGAGTTTCATCTTCCGACATTCCTGCCCTACCCCGAAGTCAGCCACTTCCCAGACGAGGAAGAGAAAGCGGGACGAGGAATCGGTACTGTTCCGCCATTTCAGTCAATCGTTTCTTTTGTACTGCAATCTTCTTCACAATTTGCTCCAGAGAAAACCGCAATTCATGATCCGGAACGCGTTCAGGACAAAACCGCTGCGCGCCCTCGGTGCAACCCTTTCTGTGAGTTTGGGAGAAAGACAAGTGGCGGAGTTATTACGATAAGCTTTTCTCTGGATTCGTTTAATGCGATGGACGCTTTGCGAAACTCATCTTCCATTTTTACGAGTTGTTTCTTCCAATGGCCTTCGTTCGTGGTAAGCTGCATTCGTTCTTTCATGATTTCGGCGAGATTTAGCTGTTAATCTGTCAGGTGATGTGACATCCAGGGGATGGAACCTCTGATTGCTCACACTCTTCATTGTGCTCTGCGAGCGCTGCTTCTTTGTCTTTCTTGTTTTGGGCGATGGCTCCGAATTCTTGAACCTTTTGTCGTTGTTCGCCGTCAATGACCAGGACTTGATTGAGAGCAATCTTTTTCCTTTCAGTTGCTTCCTGTCCATGTCAGATAACCCATTATTAGGAAAGGTCATACAGTAATGGCTTTTTCAAAGGCGACGATAAGGCCTGACGCAGGATCTTGACTGCTGAGATACTCTCGGGCTTCTTCTAATGCAACCTCGGCCCTCTGCTTTGAGATTTCGGCTTCCTGTGCAGTTTTCTTCTCTGTTTGAAGATTCCTTCGTAATTCCCTCAGTTCGCTGGTGCCCTGAACGATTTGATGCTCAAGCCTCTCGAATTCGTGGTGAAGCGAACCGACTGCGGCTTTCGCCTCTCTATAAAAAGTCAGATCGGAATAATAACTGGGTGAAGGAGCATACTCAATCTGTTGCTCGATTGGACGTGATGATATCCGGGTAGAACCATTCCACGGCATAACGGGGGATGTCCCGCTTCCTCCCGCCCTGAGAATTAGCCTCGGAGTGCCGGAGATTGTACGCTCCGCCAACTCGCCACCCTGTGCCCCTTCTATCCCTGCTGAGAGCATAGCAGGCGAATATATTGTTTGGACGAGAGTACATAATTAGATCAGCCTCGCGTCTGTCTGCGATTAGGATGGTCGATTCAATGTGATTTTGAGTGATGAGTTGACGTTTTACATACGGATCATTGATCTAGAAGTTAGATTGTTTCCAAACAAAAAATGCACATCAAGGCTCTTGAGGACAGTTTTGAACTTTGGATCCGGTTCTCCTGATCGATAGTCGAATTGATCACGCTTCGAAACAATGATGGGTACGTCACTGTCGTTAGTCGCGTTAATCCTGAGAACATGATACCATTTATTCGCCTCCAAGATTGCCGAGAGTTGCTTTCGATCGTCATGGTTGGTGACGAGGAAAGCGTTCAAATTCCTCCCAAACAACCGTTCCAAAATCCTGACCCATTCCTCATCCTTGGTATCCTTAAGCTTAACATGCATCCCCAACGGTCCAATCGGCGGATCCCTAAATTGCCTCACTCTCCTTTGCACCTCCATAAATGCCTTGGGCATATTCACATGAAAACTCGTGAGGGAATTCTGTTTTGTACGGATGAGACCATCGACGTGGCTTTTCGCCTGGTCAAGTTGCGCACGGACTTGGTCCTTTCGTTTCCGGTTTTCTTTATCTGTGGCTTCTTTGCTGCGTATTTCTGCCTCGAGGCGTTGTATTGCGGCGTTCGTATCGTAAATTCTGCGCTGCCAGTCGTCAACTTCGGCGGCGAGACGTTCGGATTCTTCTTGTTTCCTCTGACGTTCGCCATGGTCATTTTGTTTGGCTTCTTCGGCCCTAATCCTAGCCCGATTTTCGTTGACCAAGGATTCCTCCTCGGCGATCGCAGCCTCTAACGCCATCCGGTCGTCCTAGCAGTCAGATCTGAATATATCGTGGAGTAACCTTCAGCTTGTTAAGGCCGTCCACGGCAACTCTCCAAGCTTCCTTCGCCTCGTTGAGATGGCCTTCGAGGTCCTTTGCCTGATTTTCAAGATCCTTCTTTTTGTCGTTTGCATCCTGGACTTTGACGTCCTGCTCATTCAATTTTTCGAGTGTGGCTTGGACTTCCGTCGTGCAGGTTTGAATATTCTCTTCAGCTTGCTTGACAGCTTCGTCGTTGTCCGCCACCACCTACGTATATATTAACACTTTTCCGAATCCGTCGGGGTGCACCTTCTCCGCATTCTTGACTTGAACCCAAGCATACATATTTTGCAGTTTGCGGACCTCATCCTCAATCGCCGCCGACCGCTCAAAAATCTGCAGTTGACTGCCCCACCGCCTATCATTCTCCTTCAACTCATCTAGGGCCTCAGCCTTGGACTCAAGTGTGTTCTGCATGGTCGACACTGTTCCCTCCATCATCGTATAATCCGCATCCAGTTGTAACAATTGCACCCCCTTCATAAACAAGCGATATTTATCGGCGGGTGAGGAACTTCCCAGGAACAGTCGCGCTGTGTCTTGCGTAAGAATGGTCATAGGATTATCGATTTGGAATTGATAGTGATCAAGTATTTCTTGGAGATGTTCTTTTTTGAGGGAGACGGTTTGGCCACTGGCGGATTTGAGTTTGTAGCCAGAGGTGCCGTCACGGGAAAAGCGGCGTTCGATGATTATGACGTCGCCATAGAGGTCGGGTTTGAAGGGGTCGCTGCCGCCGTTAAGAATTTTGACGACGACGACTGCGGTTCTAGATCACCTTTAGTATCGACCACAACTACCAAGGGGGAGTGCAGTACTGTTGGCCATGTTTGATGAAATCTTTGAGAGCTGTTCCACGGTTTGTGACGGCTGCTTTGCCGCCAAGTGCAATGGTAAGAGCCGTCAAGATGGCAGATTTGCCGGATCCGTTGTGTCCGATAATGAAGTTGATTTGGTCGCCCAGTTGGATTTCAAGACGGGTATGGCACTGGCATTAGCGTCCCTCCCTCTGACTATGAAAGAAACTACCATGAAATTGAATAGTTCAATGGACTTGAGGACTTCCTTGGATGTATTCTAAGGAGTGAGCCACGCGTGTCAGGGAACATACGCCTGCATCGCGTTCTCGCCGGACGCGCTCTTCGTTCTGCACACGCTGAGTAGCAGCCTCTCGCATTGCCTCTTCCTCCTCTGGATCATTCTCACCCTCGTCCTCATCTGGGTCTTGCACTTCGATCCCCTCATCGTCGAAATTACTCGCGGCTGATCTGCTGCTGCCTTCATCGCTGGTCCGCAGCCTCTTGCCGGGTCTCGGCTGCATCAAAAGTTAGCGACTCCGTCGGAACAGGGCGCCAGGAGGGGGGGGGTAATAATGCCTGTGGGGACACG
>Ga0335081_10023026_pt1 | contig 10080 bp, 5 predicted proteins | sample Lox_Sample_35_FD_206713 | JGI IMG/M metagenome (GOLD analysis project Ga0335081, IMG submission 206713) | Soil microbial communities from Loxahatchee National Wildlife Refuge, Florida, United States - Lox_Sample_3.5 | ecosystem: Environmental > Terrestrial > Soil > Wetlands | place: USA: Florida... | reverse complement strand
GCCCGCGCGCCATGCGACTGCCCGGTGCCGCCTAGCCCTGGCGACATAGTGCTCCGGGGTGGCAGCGAATGATTCGCGGTCCGCCGCTGTTAGCTCGCGCCGGATTCTCGCTGGTATCCCGGCGACGAGGACCCCCTCAGGGATGCGGGTGGCAGGCGTGACAACCGCGCCCGCGGCGACGAGTGAACCAGCCCCGATACGTGACCTGCCGAGCACGATCGCGCCTATCCCGATCAGCGCGCCTGTCCCCACATATGCGCCGTGAACGACGGCGCGGTGGCCAAGGCTCACCCGGTCCTCGAGAATCACGGGCTCACCCGCGTCTACATGCAGACAGCACTGATCCTGGATGTTGCACTCGGCCCCGACGACAATCTCGTCATCATCAGCCCGCAGCACGGACCCGTACCACACGCTGGCGGCCCGCCCAAGCTTGACCCTTCCTACCACGATGGCGCCCGGGGCTACCCAGGCCTCGGGATGGATCGACGGACCACTGCCACCACTGCCGAGCACACCTACCAGACCGGCCGTGAGGCCCGCGGCGATCGCGCTGTCGGCTACGCCGGGATCGGATTGCGACATGAACGCCATCGTGCCGCATAAGTACTTTCAACGCACGGCGCCAGCGCCCGCCGATGTGCGACGAGGGCACGGCTGAGCAGGCGGGCAGGTAGCCTCCCGGGCGGCCCGGGGTGCCGCACATCACCGCGAACGCTAACCGTAATCAGGACAAATAATGATTTTGAGCCGTTTCGGTTGCGCCACGGGCGCATCCGGGCGAGAGTCGACAACGTCGCGCCCCCTGAGATGAATCCCACGAGACGCCATGACTGAGCACAGCGAACTCCTGCCGAACCTCCTGTACGAAGACTCTTTCGAAATTCACATGCGCGGCTACAGCCGTCGGCAGGTCGACGAATTTGTTGCCCGCAGCCGCAGCCAGGCGCGCGACCTGGAAGAACAGCTCGCGCGAGCTGTCGATGAGAGCGAGCAGCTCCGCCTGCAGCTTTCCGCCGCGAACAAGCAGCCAGCCAGCAAGCCGCCGCACGAGGAGATCAGCGAGCGGATCGCCCAGATTCTCAAGCTCGCCGAAGATGAGGCTAGAGCACAGAGGACCCGCGCGAACGAGGAGGCGGCGAAGCTCCGCGGTGACGCTCAGCGCGAGGCCGACGCCGCGCTCGCCGACGCGCATGAAAAAGCAGAGCGCATGCTCACCTCGGCGCAGGGCCAGTCGGAGGGTTTCGTCTCCGCGGCGCGCAAAGAGGCGGAAATGACGCGCGAGGCGGCGCGCGCCGAGGCTGTGCAGACCGCCGCGAAGACGCGCAAGGAAGCTGACGAGCTGCTTTCCTCCGCCAGGTCCCAGGCCGAACGGATCCTCGGCGAGAGCGCCGCGCGCGCGACAGCGATCAACGAGGGTGCGGCGCGCCGGCTTGCGCTCCTGACCGGCACGCATGCAGAGGCCGCGCGTCGGCTCACTGAGATCCGCGATGTCGTGACCGAGCTGCTGAGCCGCGACGCGGCCAGGGGCTCGCTCGGGGAGGAGACGCTGACTTCGGCCGCCACGACGATGACCGGCAAGCCCGCCGAGTCCTCCGGTGCCCATGGCCCGAACCAGGCCGCGGAGGGCCGGATAACGCCTAAGGCCGCGAAGAGCGGCAACACCCCGGTGCCGCCGACGGCGGCCGGGCAGGTCACGCCTCAGGCACCGGCCGGCACCAGTGAGGCAGGCCCGCAGGGCCGCTCCGCCGAGGCAGGCCCGCAGGGCCGCTCCGCCGAGGCAGCCAGCGCGTCATCCGTGGAGTCCGGCGCACCGCCAGTACCCGCGCCCGGCAGCGCCGCGGAGCACGGTCCGCCGAACAAGGTCGGCGCCGACCATGCGATCGGCCTTGGCCGGGATCGGACCGCGCCAAGGGACTCCGGGTAAGGTTTCCCCGGCCGCCAGCCAGATCGCGGAGGTAACCGCGGGAGGCCACAGACTGGTGCCCGGGGCGGACCATGCGATCGGCCTTGGCCGGGATCGGACCGCGCCAAGGGACTCCGGGTAAGGTTTCCCCGGCCGCCAGCCAGATCGCGGAGGTAACCGCGGGAGGCCACAGACTGGTGCCCGGGGCGGACCACGCGATCGGCCTCGGCCGGGATCGGACCGCGTCAACCCAGTCCGGTAACATCTCCGCGGCCGCCAGCCAGACGGCCGGGGCAATCGCAGGAGGCCACGGGCCTGGTGCCCGGTCGGCCGGGAGCGTCCGGGTAGCTGCCAGACGGCCGCGAGCGCAACCGTCAGGCCATCACCTCCGCATCACCAGTGAAGGAAGCCCAGAGAGCGGCGTAAGTGCCTGCGGCCGCGACAAGTTCGTCGTGCGTACCGATCTCGACGATCTTGCCCACGTCCATCACGACGATGCGATCGGCTCGCGCCGCCGTGGTTAGCCGGTGCGCGACTACCAGCGTCGTGCGGCGCGACACCAAAGTCTCCGTCGCGTGGGTGACAGCCGCCTCCGAGGCGACGTCGAGGGCTGCGGTCGCCTCGTCGAGCAGCAGTATGTCCGGGTCGACGAGCTGAGCGCGCGCGAGAGCGAGGAGCTGGCGCTGGCCTGCCGACAGGTTCCGCCCGCGCTCACCTACGGCGTGCAGATAGCCGCCCGGCAGCCTGGCGATCATCTCGTGTGCGCCGACCGCCCGCGCCGCCGCCTCCACCTCGACGTTCGTCGCATCCGGGCGGCCGTACGCGATCGCGTCGCGCACGGTGCCCGCGAACAGATAGGGCTCCTGCGGCACCACGCCGAGCCGGTGCCGGTAGGACGAGAGGTCGTAAGCGCGCACATCGACCCCGTCGGCGAGCACCGCTCCCGCGGTCACATCGTAGAAGCGCGCCACCAGCTTGACGAGCGTCGATTTCCCCGCGCCCGTCTCGCCCACCAGGGCGATCCTCTCACCCGGCTCAATAACGAGGTCTACACCGGCAACGGCCTCATGCCCGCCCGAAATGTAGCCGAAATGGACACCGCGAAACTCTATCCGCCCGCGCAGCCGACTGACCCGAACGGGCCGCCGCGGCTCCGGCGTGGACGTAGGCAGTCGCAGCAGGTCCTTGATCCGCCGAAGCCCCACCACGGCCTGCTGGTAACCGTCGAACACCTGCGACAGCTGCTGCACCGGCGAGAAGACCATGTCGATGTAGAGCAAGTAGGCGATGAGTGCACCGACTCTCAGCATGCCGTTGTGCACCTCGCCCGTCGCGACCACCAGGACCAGCGCGCCGGCCACCGTGGAAAGCATCTGCACGAAGGGGAAATAGAGCGCGATATAGCGCTGAGCCCGCAGCCTGGAGACGCGGTAGGCGTCGCTGCGGTCGGCGAACCGAAGCCGGTTACGCCCTTCGCGACGGTACGCCTGGGTCACCCGCATGCCCGCGACATTCTCCTGAAGATCGGCGTTCACCACGCTGACCTTCTCCCGCGCTTCCTGGTATGCACGGGACGATTTCGACCGGTAAATCAGGGTGGCGACGATCAGTACCGGCACGACCGACAGCACGATCAGGCCAAGCTTGATGTTGATGACGAGCATCGCGATCATGATGCCGAAGAATGTGAGCAGCGCGCTGACCATGGTGATCAAGCCGGTCTGCAGGAACGTGGACAGCGCGTCCACGTCGGTCGTCATCCGGGTCATGATCCGGCCAGAGAGCTCGCGCTCGTAAAAGTCGAGGCCGAGCCGCTGCAGATGCGCGAAGATCTTGACTCGCAGCGCGTAGAGAAGCCGTTCACCGGTGCGTCCGACCACCATGGTTTCTGCCATGTTAATCACCCAGTCGGCCATCACGATCGCAAGCCCGACGATGGAGACGACCACGATGGCCTCGAAGACCTTCTGCTCGACACCGTTGTCGATGCCGTTCCGAACCAGAACGGGCAGCGCAATGCCCGCCAGCGCATCGAGGCCGTCAAGCACCAGGCCCGCGATCAGCGCGATCATAAACGGCCGCAGCAACCTGCGCAGGGTGAACCCGGGATCGGGGGCACGCGCGAATGCCTGGTCCACAGCTGGGAGGTCACGAGCTGCCGGCAGCGCGTCTACCTGGGCAAGCAGTTCCGGCGTCGGCGGCACGCTAGCCAGCATGCCGCCGAACTGATGGCTGCCACCCGCCGCGGCGCTGGCGCCGCCGATCGTGGCCATGCGGCCGTTCTTCCCGCCACTGCCACCCGCCGCTACGCCAGTCGCCGTGCGAGTCGCCATGGCAGTCGAGCCGACGTCGGCGCCCTGGGCCGGCTGCCCGGTTCCGCCGTCCGCCAGGGCTGTGTGCTGCTGAGGGTACTGGCCATCGGCGTCTGCCGCCGCCTCGCCCGATATGCCCGGCGTGATGGCGTCTGCGCGGGGCTGCTCGCCGTCTCGCGCACCGCTGCCCGACCCGTCCTCGTAGTAGGCGAGCTCACCGGCGTCCACCCTCTCGAAGTCGTCGCCGGGACCGGACAGCAGCATCCGGTAGAGAGCGGAGCGCGAGAGCAGTTCCTGATGGGTACCCGTGTCCGCCACCTGGCCCTGATCGAGCACTACGACGCGATCCGCGAGCTGGAGGGTCGAGCGCCGGTGCGCGATGAGCAGGGTCGTACGCCCCCGCATCACCGCGCGCAGGGTGGCATGGATCTCGGCCTCCACGCGCGGATCGACGGCCGACGTCGCGTCGTCGAGCAGCAGGATGCGCGGATCGGTGATGAGCGCGCGGGCGAGCGCCACGCGCTGGCGCTGGCCACCGGAAAGAGTGAGCCCCTGCTCACCGATCACGGTGTCGTAACCGTGCGGCAGATCCCTGATGAACTCATCTGCTTCCGCCGCCTTTGCCGCCGCGACCACCTGCCCCTCGGTGGCGTCCGGCCGACCGTAGGCGATGTTTGCGCGAACGGTATCGGAGAACAGGAAGCTTTCCTCCAGGACGAGGCCGATCGCGGCGCGAAGCGAATCGAGCGTCAGGTCACGCACGTCGCGGGAGTTCACCCGGATCGCGCCGCCCTGAACGTCGTAGAAGCGCGGGAGCAGCAGCGAGAGGGTGGATTTACCCGACCCCGACATGCCGACGACGGCCACGGTCTCGCCAGCCTCGACGCGCAGGCTCAGGCCGCGCAGCACTGGCTGCGATGGTACGTAGCCGAAATGGGCATCCTCAAACTCCACCACCGCCGGGCCCGGCGGCAGCTCGGCGGCGCCGGGCTTCTCCATAACCACCGGGCACGCGTCGATGACCTCGAACACCCGGATCACGCTCGCGCGCGCTTCCTGCCCGATGGTGACCAGACTCGTCAGCATCCGCACCGGGCCGACGAGCTGGACAAGATAGGAGGAGAACGCGAGGAACGTACCGAGCGTGATCGATCCCTCGATCGCCAGCCAGCCACCGAGCGCCAGTACGCCGATCTGGCCGAGCGAGGGGATCGCCTGCAGCGCAGGGTTGTACTTTGCCATCAGCCGCACGGTTCGCACGCGGCCGGCGAACAGCTGCTCGCTGGCCTGTTCGAGCCGCTCAAGCTCCTGCTCTTCCTGCCCGAAACCCTTGACCACGCGCACACCGGTTACCGCGCCGTCCACCACACCCGCGACCTCGGCGGACTGCTGCTGTGCGTACCAGCTGGCCGGGAAGAGTTTCCGCCGCGACGCGACAGCGATCAGCCAGAGCGCCGGGCCGACCAGGAATGCCACCACCGTCAGGGTGGGCGACAGGAAGAGCATGATGACCAGTGAGAGCACGAAAAGCAATGCACTGCCGAGCATGACCGGAACCATGCTGAGCAGGCCCTGCACCATATTGACGTCGGAAATCGAACGGCTCACAATCTGGCCCGTGTGCAACTCGTCCTGGCGCGCACCGTCCAGCCGTGACAGCGCCGAGAAGAGCTCGGTGCGCAAATCGTGCTGCACATCAAGCGCGAGCCGCCCGCCGATATAGCGGCGAAGGTACATCCCGGCGAAGTTCAGCAACGCCGCGCCGACCAGAACAATCGCCAGCGGCCCGACGGGCTGCTTGTCCGTGACGATCGAATTGTCGATGATCTGGCGCTGCACGAGCGGGATCAGTAGGCTGACGAATGTAGCGAGCACGGCACCGCCCAGCGCGACCACCACGTTGCGGCGGTAACGCCAGCAATAGCCGCTGAGCCGCCGCAGCCAGCCCCGCTCACAGACCGGCGTGGGCCCGTTAGTTTCGCGGCTCACGAACGCCGCTCTGGAACGCTCGTAATCGTCAAGTCCTCACGCCTCCGCGCGCATAACGTCCCCGACGGCGCGCCAGATTCCGCACCGCGCCGGACTTCGGCCCGCTGATGCGCTTCCCGGCCGCCGATTGTCGCGCCCGAGGCGAATCGTCACATTCGAACACCGAAGGAACTGCCGGCGGCGCTGCGACCGGCTCCTCGGCCTGCGCCGTGATCCCGCTGGAGCCCGCCAGGCCGGTTCAGTCGTCGCTGCGCCCGCGCAGCCGCTTGACCTGGGAGCGACGCTGCTTGGCGGCGAGCCGCCGCTCGCGTGCCGCCCGGCGCGGCTTGGTGGGACGCCGACAGGTCGGCGGCGGCGCGGTCGCCGACACGAGCAAGGCGGCAAGCCTATCCGCCGCGGCCTGCCTGTTGCGCAACTGCGAACGGTGCTCCGACGCGGACACCGTCACGACACCGCCCACGAGCCTCCCGGCCAGCCCGCGCAGGGCACGTTCCTTGAGCACAGGGCCGAGCGCATCCGAGGCCGCCAGGTTGTAGGAGAGGGCCACACGGCTGTCGGCGGTGTTCACCGACTGCCCGCCAGGACCGGGAGACCTGGAGAACCGCCACGAAAGCTCGCCGGGCGGGATCACTACCTCGCGGACCCGGACAGGAAAACTCACCTGACCATGCTCGCCCGCATGACGGCATTCCGTCGAGCGGCGGCCTACTCCTGGGACTGCAATGGGATCATCACGACGGCAAGGCCGATCTCCAGGAACGTGACCGCGGCCGGGGCTGAGCACGCGCCACCTGATATCTGCACACCGGCCCCTGTGCGGTGTGCAGGCAGGTGGCGCGCGGGGTGCCGGCATCGCCGCCGCCGCGGCCTTAGGGCGTAGTCCCGTGGATCTTGGTGGATGCGGGCGGTGATCCAGACGCTCGTCGTTCTGGGCGCCGATCAGCGCCGCCAAAGATCCACCGGACACGCCCTAGGTCGCGCGAGCTGGCCGGCGCAGCGGACGGCGCCCGGGTGGTCCAGCGCTCCTGGCACCGCCTCATGGGTTGGGGTTGGCGTCCGGCACGCCGGAGCAGATGTTCTGCGCGGCGTTCCGGGCCTGCACTGGAGGTGGCCCGGCGCTAGGCTGCTGGCTGGCAGGTGTGGTTACGGCTCGCACGCCGGCGAAGTCGGAGCCGATGGTCAGGGCGAGGGGCCCGCTGCCGCCGGTATTGTGCGCCACCGGCGCATTGGTCAGCGCCTGCGCCACGACGTAGGCTCCCGCGGCGTCATCACCGGGGTAGCTCACCGTGGTCGCGGCGGTGGTCTCGGGCGCGTTGCCAGCGGAGACCACGTCGAAGCCGAGCGCTCTGAGCCCGGTCGCGGTCTGCCCGGCCAGCCCTCCGATGCCGGTGCCGTTGAGGACGCTCACCTGGACCTGGCCGGGCCGTGGCGTGGGCAGGTGACCGTGCCACAACTGGCCGGTCTTCAGCATCTGCCAGATGATGTCGTCCTGGGGTTCGGCCGGCAGCAGCCGGTTGGGGTCGGCCGGATCGGCGGTGGTGGGCATGGTGATGAACGTCACGTCGCGAGTGTGCAAGTTGCGCAGGCTTCTCGCCTGGCCAAGCAGGCTGGCGACCGACCCCAGGCCGGGGTCCACTGTGAGTGCCTTGGTGCCCGCGTCAGCGATGTCCAGTAGCTTGACGGGGTCTTCCAGGGTGTTCTGGCTCTGGAGTTTCTGGATCAGCGACGACATGAACTCCTGCTGAAGCTGGATCCGGCCCAGGTCGCCGCCGTTACCCACGCCATGGCGGGTGCGGACGAACGCCAGGGCCTGATTACCGGTCACCAGGTGCCGCCCGGCTGCGAGATTGAGGTGGCTTTCGGGATCGTGCACCGCCTGAGGCAGGCAGACCTCGACCCCGCCGAGCACGTCAACCATCGTGCGGAACGAGTTGAAATCGAACCGGACGAAATGATCCATCCGGATACCGGTCAGGTGCTCCACCGTGGCCACCGCACAGACAGGACCGCCGAGGTTCATGGCCCCGTCGATGATCGCATCAGGGTTGGCGGGCACGGTGCCGTTACCCGTCCGCGACGGGCACGCGGGCTCGTAGACCAGCGTGTCCCTCGGAATGGACACCACGCTCGCGTGCGTATGGGTGGCGTCCACGTGGATGAGGATCAGGTTGTCCGACAGGTCGGTGCCCGGGTCGTGGCCGAAGCCCGGGCCCTGACCGTCCCGCGTCTGTGATCCGAGAACCAGGATGTTCTCAACGCCCCGGGGCCCCGCGGCCGGCCGGTTCACCAGCCCGGCGAACGGGTTCACCACCTGCAGGTTGCCATCCAGCTTCGCGTAGACCCCATAGGCTGCCAACCCGGCCAGCACCACCACGGCGGTGAATATGCAGGCTACCCAGGCCCATACCCTGCCACGGCGGGTCAGCCGCACCGGCGGCTGACCCATCGGCTGGGCCAGCCGCGAACGGGACGTGAGCCGTCTGTCACCCTGCGGTCGCCGCTTCCCGTACATGTGTGACACGTCTTCGGGTGAGATCTCGCGCCTGGCCAGCGCGGCGCGGGGCGCGCCTCCGCCATGACGTTCGGCGTCACGGCGGTCCTGCCCGCGGTCCGTCATGCTCCGCCCCCGGCTGTCCAGGCCAGTCTCCCGGCACGTGCTGCCGTCTGCCGGCAACGCACTGATAGCCCCGCGGCGCGCAAATCCGGCTGCGCCGCGGAATTACGGACCCAGTTCCATGATTGCGCAACTCGGCAAGTCAGAGGATACACGCTGGCGCCGTTCGCTCCCCCTAATGCGCGTTAAGCATCGCGCGGCAACTGCTGCTGAGCAGCCACAACCATCCCTTCCGGCACGGCCGCTGTTGGCCTGCTCAGCGCACCGGTAAATGAGCGCCGCCGCGGTGCCGTTTCCGAAGACATGACATCGGGAGACCGAAGGCGGACATTTTCACGCCGGGGCACCGCCTGCCCGGATGTACGCGGGCAACGGCAACACAGCGCCCAATCCGCGTCCCGCGGCATCGCTGCGGCCGCCTCACATCCACGGCCAGCGCGTCCTCAGGTAGCAGGCCTTGGCGGCGACCGTGGCCAGACAGTAACCACACAGCACCGCTGCGAGCAGCGGAAAGTAGGCAATCGGCAGGGCGCGCATGTGCAGCGCCGTCGGCCACCCGGCCAGGCGCCAACGCGCCGACCACCCCGCGCGCGGGCTGTGACGCCGTCTGCCTGGCGCCGGTGCGCTCAGGCGCCCACGCCACGGCCTCGCTCCGACTCGGCCCGCTGGTCTTGCAGATGCTCAACCATATGCCGGACGATCGTTACCACGTGCGGGTCGTCTACCAGGTAGACCTGATGGCGGCCTTCCCTGCGGGACCGGACCAGCCCGGCCAGCTTCAGCTTGGCCAGGTGCTGGCTGACCGCCTGCAGTGAACCGCCCACCTGCCCGGCCAAGCTGCCTACGTCACATTCGCCCTGGGCAAGGACCCAGACGATGTGCAGCCGCATGGTGGAGGCGAGCAAGCCAAATTTGGCCGCGGCTTCTTGCAGCAGCTCCGGCGGCAGATCGCCGCCGGAGCCGATGGCGTCCACGGTGGCCACATCCACCTCCCGCACCGGCGGAGCCGGCACCAGGCGCCCGGCCTCCAGGCCGCTGGGCACAAGGTTTCCGGCACGCTGTGCACCCTCGGCCCTGTGGCGCAAGCCTGGCGGAACGAAGGCCGGTCCGCAAACACCGCCCCGGCGCCATCGAGGCCCCTGCCGTTACCGCTCTTACCGATGGGAAAAGAGGACGGCGTGGTGGTCGGCGCCCTCCCGGGGCTCAGGGTCCGCGTGCACGAGGGAGGCGGCCAGGCGCGGCAGGGCGTGCAGGAGGTT
>Ga0335081_10023025_pt1 | contig 10080 bp, 2 predicted proteins | sample Lox_Sample_35_FD_206713 | JGI IMG/M metagenome (GOLD analysis project Ga0335081, IMG submission 206713) | Soil microbial communities from Loxahatchee National Wildlife Refuge, Florida, United States - Lox_Sample_3.5 | ecosystem: Environmental > Terrestrial > Soil > Wetlands | place: USA: Florida... | reverse complement strand
GTTATACATTGATGAAGTCAATTTGCTCGACGATCACGTTGTGGATGTTTTATTGGATTCCGCCGCGATGGGAGTCAACGTGGTCGAACGCGAAGGAATTTCGTTTTCGCATCCTGCCCGCTTCATTCTCGTCGGGACAATGAATCCCGAAGAAGGCGAGCTGCGTCCGCAATTGCTGGATCGCTTTGCTCTATCGGTGGATATCGTCGGCATCCGTGATGCGCGCGAGCGCGTGATGATCATGGAGCGCAATCTCGCGTTCGAGAAGGATCCCGAAGCCTTCCGCAAAGTATGGTTGAATAAAGAGCAGGAAGTTTCCAAGCAAATCGAACATGCGCGTGAACTCGTGGATGAAGTCACCTATACCAGCCGAGATTTATTATCCATCGCGGCATTGACCGCTTCGCTAAACGTAGATGGTCATCGCGCAGACTTAGTGATTCTGAAAGCCGCGCGCGCGCAAGCCGCATTCGAAGGCCGTACCCAGATCACCGATCACGATATTGCACTTGCCGCAGAATTGGCTTTGCCTCATCGCATCAAACGCACGCCGTTCCAACAAGCCGAAATCACCTCCGAGCAGTTGCAGGAACGCATCGAACAACTAGCCGGTCAATCGGTCCCGAGCGAATCCGAGGAAAAATCCGAATCGCAGGAAAGTAAATCTTCGGAAAAAAAAACTTAAAGCTCGAAGATGAGGCGGAGGAAAGTCCGCAACAAGGACAGCCCGAGCCGATGCCGCAGGATGATGTCTTCGCCCACACCGATGCCAAATGGTGGGAGGGCGGACAAAAAATCAAAGCGGGCGAAACATTCCAGCCGCGCAAATTAAATACACCGCTCGATAAGTTAACGCGCAAACGCGCCGGGCGGCGTTCGCTCACCAAAACCGAGCGCAAACACGGGCGCTATATCAAGGCGCGCCCAGCAGGCAACAAAACCGATGACATTGCGTTCGATGCAACCTTTCGCGCCGCCGCGCCGTTCCAAAAACGCCGCGTCGAAAAGCGTAAGCGGCTGGCTTTTGCAATCGAGAAGTCGGATTTGCAGCGCAAGGTGCGCGTCAAGCGTGTGGCGAATCTGGTTTTGTTTTTAGTGGATGCTTCGTGGTCCATGGCAGTGGCGGAGCGCATGAATGCCACTAAGGGCGCAATCCTTTCATTATTGACCGACGCCTATCAACGGCGCGACCGCGTGGGACTCATCGTCTTCCAAAAAGATCGCGCCACGCTCGTTCTTCCGCCGACAAATTCCATTCAACTTGCCCAGCGCGCCCTGATTGATATTCCGGTCGGCGGCAAGACTCCGCTCTCGGCGGGTCTGCTCATGGCGGCGGATGTATTACAGCACGAGAAATATACTCACCCGGATATCGAACCGCTTCTTATCGTCCTGACTGATGGAGCGGGCAACGTTTCGATTGGCACACTCCCGCCTCAGGAAGAATCCTATCGCTTTGCCGAGTTGATCGCGAATGAGGAAGTTAAGAGCGTGGTCATCAACATGGAACACGCCGCCTTTGATCAAGGTTTGGCGCAAATGCTGGCGAATCATCTCAAAGCGCCGTGTTATGCGTTGAGCGAGTTGAAAGCGGAAAATTTATATCATGCCGTCAAACAGCAGATGGCAGGTGTAAGTTAAAAAAAAGAGGACGGCTAAGTGCCGTCCTCTTTTTTTAAAAATATATATATTTGTTATGGTAATGGGCACGAACGGACGATCACCCACGCGCCGGGAGTAGGAGGAACGCTAGTATTGTTTCTGTCGGGTGAGTTCCCCGAGTAAACTACGCCTTTCAGGGTGATCGCGCCAGTGCCAGCCGTCAGGTCCAGGCCGTACGCTGTGTTGTCGGTGAAGCTGCCGCAGGTCAGCGTGATCGTTGAGGTGCCGCTGGTGGTTGCAGTCAGCCCGTTTCCATTGTTTCCATCTGCGGTTACCTTGGTCAGGTTGATGGAGCCGATGGAAAGTATCTTGAGTCCATCCAAAGTATTGTCCGTGAAAATGTTGATGCCGGTCAGCGTTACACCGCCCGTGCCGCTATGATTATCGAGAGATGCACCATAGGAAGGGCCTGAAAGTCCATTATTGATGGCGGTGATATTATTGGCTGAGATGGCACCCTCTGCATTAATATCCAAACCATCGGCGGCATTTCCGCTGAAATTATTCGTACCGGTCAGCTTGACAACTTTGTTCAGCCCGGCGTCCGTGATGGATACACCTGTTCCGCTGGTCGCACCGTTGTTGTTTGCATTGATAGTGTTCAGCGTGATTGCGCCATTGCTGGTGATGTCCAACCCGTCGAGGAGATTTGACGAGAAAGTGTTCGTTCCGCTCAGGGTCACGCCGCCAGTGCTTCCCAATTGAGTTGTATCTATGACCACGCCTGTTGCGGTTGCACTCGTGTTCCCGGATGCGGTTACATTGCTCAAAGAGACCGCGCCTTGGCTGGTGATACTCAAACCTCCTGCGTAGTTATCACTAAATACATTCGTCCCGGTCACGGTGACTGCCTTCGGATAAAAGGTGCCATTGCCTTGAATGAGGGCACCATAATCTGTCAGGTTTTCGGTGGACGTTACCGAACTTAAGCTAACGGTCCCAAATGAATTGACCGCCAAACCGGAATTCTCATTGCCCGTGAATAGATTCACTCCGCTGACCGTAACGTTTTGAGGCGCAGAAAACAGAGCTGCGGTGTTATCCAACGTAATGCCGTTGCCTGTCGCATTATTTTGAGCGGTAACACTGCTGACCGAGATCGCACCTTTCGATAAAACGTTTAAGCCATCTAATTCATTTGAATCGAACACATTCGTGCCGCTAATCTTCACGGTTTGCGCCGCGCCGGAACCGTTTGGAATGTTATACAAATAGGCACCATATCCTGTTTGTGATTGGCTGGCATGGACGCCGGAAAGTGTGATCGCGCCGTTCGTGGTGATGTGAAGATCATCGCTATAATCGCCGATGAATTGGCTGACGCCGCTCAACGCCACGGATTGAATGCCAAACGGATTGGCGGTGCATTTGATGCCATTCCAAGCACAGTTATCAATGAAAACGCCATAGCCATCCGAACCAAGACCTTCGGTATCATTGTTATTCGCCGTGAGATTGCTTGCTGAAACCGCGCCATAAGTTTCAATAGTTAAGCCATTGTTCTGGTTACCGTTGAAGGTGTTGACGCCGGTCAATTTGATGCTGACCGCCTTGGCTGCGCCCAAATTGGTATTCGTCAACTTTACGCCATCGGTATTGTCTCCGGAGCCATTTCCATTTGCAGTCACAGCCGCCAAAGAGATATTTCCGTAACTGGTGATCGTTAATCCGTACGAAAAGTTATTACTGAATCCATTCGTGCCGGTCAGGCTTACAGATTGGGCGGAGGTGGCGGCAATCGCATTGTTGATGTTCGCGCCCTGTCCATTCGGGTTGTTATTGGCATTCACATTGGCAAGGGTGACAACGCCGGCAGAGGTGATATCCAAGCCGTCGGTATCATTGGAATCGAATATATTGGTTCCGGTCAGGCTCACCGACTGTGGTTTCGTGGACACGAGGTGATTATCATTATTGACGACCAACCCCGCTCCGAACTGGTTATTATTTGCCGTCACACTATTTAGAGTGACTGCGCCGAGCGAAGTCACATACAGACCGTCGGTGTAATTATCATAGAAATAGTTACTGCCGGTCGTCTTGACGGTGCCCGGCGCAGTGGGCGAGGCGAACGTGTTATTCAGATCGGCTCCATAGTAGGTGCCGGATGCTCCTGCTTGACCATTACTATTGGCGGTCACGCTGTTTACGGTGATCCCGCCTTTCGAGGTGATATCCAAACCGTCCAGTCCGTTGTATTTGAAATTGTTCGTACCCGTCAGGCTAACTGCTTGAGCTGATGCGGCGCCGCTGTTATCGAACGAGGCGCCATATCCATTCTGATTCGAGTTGGCAATGACCGCCTTGGCTGTGATCGCGCCATTGGATATCACCTGCAATCCGCCGTCGTAATTGCCGAGGAAGATGTTCATGCCGGTCATGCTGACAGGTTGAGCGCTGGTATAGGCGCATGATCCACTCCCCGGCAGGCTAACGTAGCAATTATTCAGCACCGTGCCGTATCCGGAAATGTTATTACTAGCAGTCAGGTCTGTGATCGCAATTTTGCCGTTGACGCTAATATCTAATCCGTCAGTCGAGTTGCCGCTGAAATCGCTCGCGCCGTTCACGGTAACGGTGTAAGGCGTTGATAGAGACAGGTTCTGAAGGTTCGCTCCGACTCCGCCCAGATTGCCATCTGCAGTTACACTTGTCAAAGTGATTGGTCCAGCTGTAAGGACGTCCAAGCCGCCGCCCGCATTCCCGCTGAACTGACTGCTGGTGATCGACACCGCAGTGCCCGCGCCGGTGGAGGTGATTTTGGCGCCATTACCGCTGGCGGAATTAATGGATTGGACGCGGGTCAAAGTCACACCCTGGGAGCTGGATACGGTGAGAACCGCCGTGCCGGAACTGGCACCTGTGATTTTGATGTCGCTGATCGTCACGGGCGCATTCCAGTTGGTAATGCTGATCGGCACCTCGAATTGGGTGGACGGCAGGGTGGTATAAACGGAGCCGCTGCCCGAACCATACCAACCGCCCTTAATGGTCAGGGCGTAATTTGACATCGTGCTGTAGGTCGACAAACCATTAAGCGTAAAGCCTGTTTCATCCGGGTCACTTATCGCGCTATCGTAGGACATCTCAATCCAGATGGTGCCAGCGACGGTGGGCTGATGAGCTTGCAAATAGCTCAACAAACCCGTCAACGCATCGGGAGTACTTGGCGGATTGTATATATACAAGGAGGTACATCCACTCGCACCGGAGATTGGAATGGTGACCGTGCTTGGACACCAGATCGGATCGCCGCTATTGAGAATGTCCTGCGCCTGCTGGCTTCCCAAAGCAACCTTGTCCCCCTGAGAATCCACAACAACAACCTTGGTGCCCGCTGGCATATTGGATAGATTGTTCGATGAGGAATGTGGAGCGCGCGTCAAGCCGCCCGAAGGTGGAGGCGCAGGGGGCGTGGTGCCGCTATCGGCGAAGACCGGCGCGGTGAATACTGCGCTGATGACGAGGACAAACAACGTCGTCAGTGAAAGGATAGAAAGCGAAGGCTTTTTATTCATGCTGAACTCCTTTTCCGATCCATAGACCGTTCCCTAATTATATGCACAATGGGGTAAAGCGCTTGAAGACCTGTTGGCATCTGCAAATATAGTATAAGAACTTGAAGGACTTTTGAGAAGGATGTGTTGATATTATGAAGAAAAACTATCCTTCACAGGCATGAAGAGACAAACCATGCCGCGCAAACTGTAACATACCGGCGCGATTAAGTACACCGCATTTTGTACCATTAAAAGTGAAGGGACGGTGGATATCCACCGCCCCTTCGTGTCGATCAGAATCTTCAGAAGGTAGTTTTACGGACAGTTGCGCACAACAACATCCCAAGGAGTAGGGGAAATGTCGGTGGCACCGTTGCCCGAAGCCACCACGCCGATCATCGTCAGCGTGCCGGAGGCGGTTACATTGACGCCATTGCCGGCATTGTTCGTGAAACTGCCGCAGGTCAGCGTGACGTTGGTGGCGGTAGCCTCAACAACTAACCCGGTACCGCCACTGCCATCCGAGGTGAGGTCGGTCAGGTTGACGGCGCCCGCGGTATGGATATCAACGTTGGACCCGAGGCTGGATGAGTCGCCAATTACATTGTTGACTCCGGTCAGCGTCACGCCTGCGGAGCCGGTATGGTTATCAAGCAACATCCCATTGCCGCCATTGTAACTGGCTGTAACGTTGCTGGCACTGATAGCGCCCGCCGACGTAATATCCAATCCATCTTCATTGTTGTTGTTGAAGTTATTCACGCCGGTCAGCGTGACCGTCTGCGCCGGGCTGGCAGTTGAGTTATCCACGACCAGGCCAGTGCTGCCGGTGCCGGTGCCACTGCAGCCAAGGTTATAACCATTGCAATTGGCAGTGATGTTGTTCAACAGGACGGCGCCTTTGATATTGATGTTCAAGCCGTCCAGGTAATTATTGTCGAACACGTTCGTACCGGTCAGCGTGACGCCTTTGCCGTTCGTAGAATTGGTGATGGTTGCGCCGTAACCCTCGGAATTGGAATCGGCGGTGATGTTGTTGAGCGTGATCGTGCCGGTGGAAGCCGCGTACAGCCCGCCCTCATAATTTCCATTGAGTGTATTGGTGCCTTTCAGGATCACGGCGGGATTCGTTGAGGCGGTACTGCCGCTGTTATCCAAGTACGCGCCATAGCCATCAAACCCGCTCGTCCCATTTCCGACGGCATTGATCGACGTGGTGTTGATGGAGATCGCGCCGTACGAGGCGGCATCCAAGCCGTAATAGTAATTGTCGTTGAAGATGCTCGCGCCGCTGAGTGTGATGCCGGCCGTCGAGGTGGTTAAGCCAAAGTGGTTGCTTAGATCCAAGCCGCTGCCATGCGCGTTATTGCTGGCGTTGAGGTTACTGCCCGTGATTGTGCCCAACGAATTGATCTGCAGACCGTCGTCGTAATTGCCGTTGAAGGTATTGGTGCCGGTCAAGGTCACGGGTTGAGGATTGACGGCTTCGCTGTTATCCAATGTCACTCCATTGCCGCCCGCGCCAGTCACACAATTACCGCTATAGCCATTGCAATCGGCGGTAGCGTTATTGACTTTGATGGTGTGGCCGCTTTGGGCGTCCAACCCGGTACTCAGGTTGTTATCGAAGGTATTGGTGCCGGTCAGTGTCATCACACCGGTGCCCGTGCAGGTGTGCAATGTGATCGGGTCATATTGACAATTATCAATGGACACACCCTCGGCGCCATTGCTATTGGCAGTCAGGCTGTTCAGAGTGATATTGCCCAGCGAACCGATATCCAATCCATCACTATGGTTACCGGTGAAAACGTTCGCACCGGTCAGGATCACATCTGCGGGAGAGCCAGCGGTGTTATAAAGCACGACTCCTTCGCCTATGTTGCTATGACCGTTGTCACTGGCGGTCACGTTGTTAACCGAGATCTTTCCGCTTGTGTAAACGTACAAACCATCACCATAATTGGAGTCAAACACATTGGTGCCGGTCAGCGTGAAGGCTTGATTGCCGCTGAGGTATACATAAATACCATCGCCGCCCTGATTATCATTGGCTGTGAGGTTATTGAAGGTGACCGCACCGTGGGTATTGAGGTAAAGCCCGCTGTAATAGTTTCCGTTCAATACGTTCGTGCCGGTCAGCGAGACCGCGGCGGTGCCGATATTAGGAACCCCCCCAGCGCCGTATGTGTTATCCAGCCACAAGCCATAACCGCTCGTGCCGCCGGTACAGTTGCTGGCAGTCCCATCGCAATTCGCCGTGACGCTGTTGAGCTTGATGGCGCCATTAGAATCCACATTCATTCCGATATAATTGTTATTATCAAAGGTATTGGTGTCGGTGAGAGTCACCGTCTCGATCACTTTGGCATCGTAGTTTTCCAGGTCAGCCCCATCCTCTATATTGTTATTGGCGGTGAGGTTATTGATCTTGATGGCGCCGTTGCTGAAGACTGAGATGCCGGTGTAAAAGTTGTTGTTGAAGGTGTTGGTGCCAGCCAGCGTGACCGCGCCGCTTCCCGCGCAGGCAGGAGTGCCGTGGTATGTGTTCCACTGGCAATTATCAATATAGGCGCCATCACTGTGGAGACTATTATCGGCTGTGACGTTGTTAAGTGTGACCGCGCCTTTCGAGTTAACATACAGCCCATAATAGTAATCATTGTTCATGATATTGGTGCCGGTCAATGTCACCGCGCCGACGCCATCGCAGAAATCGGTGGTGCTGTTCCACGCGCAGGTATCCACATACACACCATAGCCGCCAGTGCCGCCCGTACAATTCGTGCCATTCGTGCCATCGCAATTCGCCGTGAGGTTGTTGAGCTTGACGGCGCCCTTGGTCGCCGCGTACAGACCCATGTAGCTGTTATTGTCAAAGACGTTGGTGCCGGTGAGCGTCACCGGTTGAACCCCACCGGCAGACGAGTTCTGCAGGTCAGCCCCATAAGCTATATTGTTGTTCGCGGTGACGTTGTTGAGCGTGATGGCGCCGCCGCTATAGACAGAAATGCCATCGTTAGAGTTGAAGTTGAAGACGCCCGTACCGGAGAGCGTGACCGCACTGCTGCTGAGGCATTTCGTGCCGTTCGAATCGCAATTGCTTATGTCAACGCCGTCGCCATTGTAGTTATTGCTGGCTGTGACACTGCTGAGTTTCACCGCGCCGTTCGAGGTCACATACAGTCCATCGTCCCCGTAATTGTTGCTCATGGTGTTGATGCCCGTCAGCGTGACGGCTTTTGTGCCGCCTGTGTTTTCCACGTAGACACCATAGCCGGAGCCAAGAGGGGTCACACAATCCGGTTGATAGCCGTTGCAATCGGCCGTGATGTTGTTGAGCGTGATGGCGCCCTTGGTAGACACCCATAGACCCGTGTTGTAGTTGCCATTGAAGACGTTCGTTCCGGTCAGCGTGACGCCGCTGCTGCCGGAAGGATTTTCCAGATCCGCGCCAATATTTTGCTTGTTATAGCTGGCGGTGATGTTGTTGACCGTGATCTGTCCTTTGGAATCCACAACCAGACCGCTCCAGTTGTTGTACTTGAAGAGGCTGGTGCCGGTCAAAGTCACGCTCTGAGGCGCAGAAGCCTGATGGTTATCAAGGCTAACGCCATCCGCACCTGAGCCTTGATTCGAATTGGCGATCAGGTTATTGGCTGAAATGGCTCCGTTGCTGGTGACATACAATCCGCCGCTGAAGTTCTCGGTGAAGATGTTGGTGCCGGTCAGCTTGACCGCGCCGGTGCCACCACAGACATTGGTGATAAAGAGGCTCAAATAACAATTATCAATGGAAACACCGTAATCTTGGAGGCTGCCAGTGGCAGTGACGTCGTTGACGGTAACGGCGCCGATTGAATCAATGACCAAACCATCAAACTTGTTGTTATTGAAGGTGTTGTCGCCGCTGAGGGTCACAGACATCGCCGAGTTGGCCGTATGGTTATCCACATAAGCACCATAGCCGTTTGTATTGTTATTCGCAGTAACGTTCGTGAGCGTGATGGCGCCTTTTGAGGATATATCCAAGCCATCCCCTCCATTGTTATTGAACTGGCTAGGATTCATCAGCGTGCCTGTCACCGTAACTGTTCCAGCGGTTCCAGTCAAAGTCTCCAAATCTGCCCCCGCGCCGCTATTAGAGTTGGATTGGACGCTCGTCAAGGTGATATTCTTGGATGTTCTGACGGTCAAGCCAGGGCCCGTTGCACCGGTAATCGTGATGTTGCTCAAGGTTAAATTACCCGTCCAATTCGTGATGGACAGGGATGCACCCGAGATGGTTGTGGTACCGGTAATCGTATTAAAGCCCAAACCTGTCCAGCCGCCCTTGATAGTTAGATCATGCGCCGCGGCATTGGCTAATGACAATGTTGAACCATCTAATAAAAAGGAAGTGCTCCCAGAATCAGCGATGGAACGATTATAATTATATTCGATCCAGATCGTGCCGTTGACGCTCGGATCATTGGTATTGAGCCATGTGATCAGTGTCGCCAGACTACTTCCAGCAGGCGAACAACTGCCTCCATTCGTTGGCGTTGCCACTGAGCTGGGACACCAGACCGGGTCGCCGCTATTGATAATATCCTGCGCGGCTTGTGAGCCGAGCGGGACTTTATCCCCGTTCGAATCCACGATCACGACTTTGGTGCCGGACGGCACATCGGATAGAGTATTGTTCGATGAGGAATGTGAAGCGCGCGTCGAGCCGCTGCCCGAAGCCGGCGGCGTTGGATTCGTCGAGCCGCTATCAGCGAAGGCTGGGGTAGAAAAAATTGCACTGGCAATGAGAGCCAGCAACAAATTAAATGAAAAGATAGTGAATGGTATTTTCTTAACCATGTCTGCTCCTTCTATGTTGGCAAAATATTGGGCGGGATTATACTCGAATTCTTCAGACTTTACCTTTAAA
>Ga0335081_10023024_pt1 | contig 10081 bp, 10 predicted proteins | sample Lox_Sample_35_FD_206713 | JGI IMG/M metagenome (GOLD analysis project Ga0335081, IMG submission 206713) | Soil microbial communities from Loxahatchee National Wildlife Refuge, Florida, United States - Lox_Sample_3.5 | ecosystem: Environmental > Terrestrial > Soil > Wetlands | place: USA... | reverse complement strand
GGTCACAGAGCCTGATGACCTCGGTGTTGGGGAGGGGGGCCCAGTTTTCGACGGGTGGGCTGAGCAGGAGGCCCTGCTCCACGTTGTGCTTTCGCATCTCGGAGAGGAGCTCGTTGAGGGTGTATCGGAGGCCGTTGCTTTTGGCATAGGGAATCAGGGTGTCGCCGTGGCGCTCGGAGAGATGGACGTGGGCGTCTATGACCCTGTGCACACTTGCAGCCCGGCTTGATTCTGAATAAGGTTGCTGGTGGGATCCTTGCGTCCCCGGGACGCTACGATTGCCCGAGTCTCCTGAAGATGTAAATTCCGGTCAGGAGTATTAGCAGGCTGGATACTCCGACCACCCCCAAATCTGTCATGACGGTCGAACTTGTGATGGCCGCCCCCCTCGTGAAGAGCGAATTCAGCGCGTCGGTAACGTAGTAAGAAGGCACGAACCGCCCCGCGTTTTGGGCCGAGGACGAGAGCGCCATCCCTACATAGGTTCCAAGGAACATCTGAGGGAGGAGGAAGAGGAAGGATATCCCCGTGGCCGCCCCTGCCGTCCGGGCTATAGATGCCGCGATGAGGCCGAACCCCACGTTGCAGACGGAGAAGACCGACGCTATGACCAGACCGAGTGCGACCCCGGAGAGGGTGTTGTCTGGGCGGTATCCCAGGGCGAGCGCGCTCCCCAGCACCAGCAGCGCCTGGACGACCCCTATCAGAAGGTAGGAGAGGACCTGAGCGGTCATTATCTCCGACGCCGAAGTCGGAGTGGTGGCGACTCTCCTCAGCGTCCCGCTTTCTCGGTCGGTGGTAAACGACTGGGCCACCATCATGATCAGGAAGATTGAGGCGAAGGCGAATAGCCCCGGTACGAAGGTGTCGAAGACGCTCTGGGACTTCACCTGCACCAGGGACGGGGTGGTCAACTCCACGGGTGACGGCGCAGCGGCCTGCTCGACTCCGAGCACGCCCGAGCCGAGGACCTGCTGCACGACTGAGGGCACGACCTGTCCTACGATGAGCGAAGCTCTGTCGAGGTAGAGTGAGAGCGTACAGTTGACCCAGTCGCCCTGCTCGGAAGGATGCGACAGGTACGACTGGACGCTGTCGTCGAACGCCGCAGGGACCACCATCACAGCCTGGACCTGGCCCTGGCTAAGGGCGCTCTGGGCAGATGCGTTGGACTGGTAGTCGTTAACGCTCAAGACTCCGGTGGCGGAGAGGTCGTGGATGAACTCGGCCGACCAGTTGCCCCCTGACGAAAGATTGACCACGGCGACTGTGAAGCTCTCCTGCTGGGAGCCAGGAGTGGCTCCGAAGGAAGCGCCGAAAGCCACGGTGAGCATCACAGGGAACAGTATGATCATGAAGAGGACGGCGGGTTCGCGGATCGTCTTCTTCCATTCCTTCTTGACAAGAGAGGAGATTCTAGTCGCGTTCATGTTCACGCCTCCTCCCTTATCTTGCGGCCCGTGAGCCTGATGAAGACATCCTCGAGATCGTCTGCCCCGTACTTCGCCTTCAGGGAGGAAGGCGTCCCCAGTTCGATGAGTTTCCCGCGGTCTATGACCCCGACCCTGTCGCAAATCTCCTCGGCCTCTTCCATGTAGTGAGTAGTCAGCAGGATGGTCTTCCCCGCGTCCTTCAGTTCCATTACGAAGTCCCAGATCGCCCTCCTCGACTGCGGGTCCATCCCGACCGTCGGCTCGTCCAGCAGGACCACCTTCGGGTCAGTCACCAGTGCCATGGCGATGCTAACCCTCCGTTTCATCCCCCCGCTGTACCTCCCGACCCTCCTACCCGCATCGTCGACGAGGCCGACCTTCTCGATGACGTAGTCGACCCTCCCCCTGAGCTTCCCCTTGGGGACGGCGTACAGCTGTCCGAACAGCTCCACGTTCTCCCTTCCGGTGAGGTATGAGTAGACCGCCGTCTCCTGAGGAGACACCCCCATGACCCCCCGGGCTTCTCGACCGTGAGTCTGGACGTCGTACCCCTCGACCTCGACCGTCCCCGACGTCGGCTTCAGAAGCCCGGTCAGGCAGTTGATGGTCGTCGTCTTGCCTGAGCCGTTGGGACCCAGGAGCCCGAAGACTTCGGCCTCTGGAATGGTAAGTGTGAGCCCGTCGACCGCCCTGACCTCGCCGTAGTCTTTGGTGAGCTCCTCGATGGTGATGGCGGCGTTGTCCCCTTCCCGTTGCATGCCAGCAGCCACTCTTCCGCCGTTGTTAGGTTCACGTCAACGCCAAGGGAGACTTTCCGGACCGCGGCAGCACTGTGGTGGGCCTTTCTTCACACGGCAGGTTGAAGGACTGGTCAGGTTCTTCCGGGGTGAGCGTTCCTCAGGTTCATATCGTCCCTCCAGGTGTCGAACATGTATCCGACCTGGAGGACGTTCATCATCGCCGACTTGATTCCCTCAAAGGAGCCCACGCGCCCCCTAACCCCTTCCATCTGGCGCATGGAGTTGGTCCATAGGAAGAGGACGAGCATATTGGGGAGGTTGCTGAAAAGCATCCACACCAATATGTTGTCTGCGAACTGCTTCCTTAGGGCGTCAAGAACTTTCATCCTGTCGGAGCCCCTGTCGACTTCGATGTGGCAGAGTGAGACGATGTCGTCGGAGGCATCGGGGTACCAGTCAATTGAGAACTCGACTAGGCCTTTCTCCATCATCCATTCGAGTCGGCGATGGACCGTCTTGACCGAGGCGTTTACTTCGGCCGCGATGTCAGTCGCAGGCTTTCTGGAGTCCTTCTTCAGTGATGCGAGGATCTGGTAGTCGATGGGGCGGAGCGTCTCCTGGCGGCCGACCCCAACCGCAGGTATGATGCCGACTGTGGGGTCCCCCATCTCCCCCCTTTCCTTCACGAAGGCCACGTAGCTGTCCAGCTCCTGGATTCCCCTGAGGTACCCGCCGACGTAGACGTACCCTCCCCCCGAGTTGGCGACCCAGTAGGTTCGGTCGTCAGTCTTCAGGCGAAGGTGTACGTCGCTCGGTCTTGCTGCTTCCGACCTCCCGTACACCCACACGGACACAGCTCCGATGGAGGCTAGGCTCGGGTGCGCGGTGAACACTTTGATCACCCCCTGGCTCACCAGGGCGCCGATCCTCTTGTGGACCGCGTTGATGGAAAGGCCCAGCTTGGCTGCCAGCTCGTGATATGGGGCCCTGGAGTTCGACATGAGGAACAAGCACAGGGATATGTCCGTCCTGTCCATCCCTCTTCAGGGAAGAGGTCGAGTCCCACTCATGTTAAGGTTTAGCCGCCTTGCGGGCAGAGAGCCGCCTACTCGCCACGGTATAGTTTCAGCGCTTCAGCCAGCCGCCTTCGCGACTCGGCGGTGTAGGGCTCGCACTGTATCATTATGTGTTCCACTCCGAGCTTCTCGTAGCCGCTCATCGCCGTGGCGATCTCCCGTGAAGTCCCAGTAAGTGGACTTTCGGCGAACCTGGGTTTATTGGCCACTAGGTCGGGGAACCACAGACAGATCAGAGCGGTGACCCCAATCGTGGCCCGGTCACGTCCCGCTTCGCGGCAGGCGGCATCTATCTTAGGGAACCTGTCGGACATCGTTTCGGGGCCCCCCATATATCCGGTGTTCCAGAGGTCAGCATGGCGCGCGGCCAACCCTATCACGCGCGGGCCTTCGCCCCCCACCATCAAAGGCGGTCCCCGTGGCCGAGGGCCTCGTGGGACGTTGTCGCAGTTCCGCGCCTGATAGTACTTCCCCCTGAAATCGACGTGGCCTTCTCGCAACAGCGGCGCGACAATCTGGAGCGCTTCTTCCAGGCGGCCGATGCGATGGTCGAATGGCATCCCGAACGCCTGGTATTCGGGCTCGTTCCACCCTGCTCCTATGCCGAGGACGACCCGGCCATGGCTCACCTCATCGGCGGCAGTTGCCATCTTTGCGAGGACTGCGGGATTGCGTATGGAATTGCACGTCACCAGGGTCCCGAGTTCCACCCGCCGTGTCGCTTCCGCAAGGGCCGGCAGCATTGTCCAGCAATCCCAGACCCCCCTCGTCGGCTCGCCGGGGTTACGATACAAGAGGTGGTCGGCGAGCCAGATGCTGTCAAAGCCGTCCGACTCCGCCTGTTGTACGATTCCGCGCATCGCGTCATAGTGACGCACGCTGTAGTCGTAGCGGTCGTCTGCAGTGAAGACGAACAGGCCGACCTTCATCGCTTGGTATTCTGCTCCACGGCTTGGCGAATGAGGCTCTTCAGCGCGCGCCCGTTGATCTTCTCCCCTTCGAAGACATCGATGGCGCGCCTTGTGTTGCTATCAAGACCGAAGTTGAAGAGTCTGGACGGGTCGTTCAAGGAAGCGCCCTTGAAGAAGGTCAGCCTTACCGAGTTCTTGAGGATTGCGCCTGTGCAGATAATGCCGTTGTGAGAATAGACAGGCGACCTCATGGGGTTTGCGGGCCTTTTCCATTTCAGATCTTCCACGATTCCAGGGTTCGCTTCTTTGACGAGTTTTCGGAGCCTGCTGTATGTCGTGCCCCTCCAATCACCCGGCTCGGCCATCATCCTGTCTATCTGCTTGGAAGCGGAGACCTCCTTCGTCCTGGCCGGGTTCGCCATGAACCTAGCTTCGTGCCTTCGGATATTTTAGTCGAAACTTGGCGGCCATGGCTCTGGCCTTCGGTAGGGTCCCGGTCAGCTACTTCGGCTCCACGTTACGCTCTCTTCAGTGGTTATCACCTGGAACCACCTCGTGTCGTTCACGTCTGGGTCCTTTAGGTCGAACCATTCAACAACGCCGGGGGACGACTTGCTCGGTTGCGTCCCTGCCCAGCCCGGGTGTAGGTGCGGCCACCCAGGGCTTTCGGGTTGGAGACTCGGGCGGAAGGTCTCTTTCCGCGAGGGTTAAAGGTAGGCCAAACTCGTTTCGCCTCCGAGTCGGATGAGTTCTCTCGGTGATGCCACGTATCAGAGGGCGATTGAAGTCCTCCGCAGGAACGCGACCCAGCGCGGGCTGAAGGCTTCCCACGCGTACTACAACCAGATATGGGCGCGCGATGCTTTCATCTCGTTCCTGGGAGCCAACATGGCGCAGGATCCCGCCCTTCTCGAGTCCGCCCGGACGACCCTCGATACCTTCGCCAAGACCCGGGCGCCGCTCGGCCAGATTCCCAACTTCTACGACCTGAGCACGGATCTCCCCGAATTCGGCTTCTCTGGTTCAACCGATTCGTCTTGCTGGTACATCATCGGTCTCGCCAGCCTTTTCCATAACACTGGCGACAGGACCCTCCTTGGGCCCGACCTCGACGCCGCCATGGACGCCTACAGGTTCGTCAGGTTCCAGGACGCGAACAACTCGTGGCTCATAGACTCCCCTCAGGGTGCCGATTGGATGGACGCGGCGATCCAACGTACTGGTAAGACCCTTTACAACAACGTGCTATTCCTTGCCGCCACCAAATGCATCACGTCGCTGCTTGCCTCCGCCTCCAGACAGCCTGACTCGCTTAACCTTCTGAAATACGAGGACCTGAAGGAACGATTCACCGACGTCTTCCTTCCCGGGGATGACAGCACAGGAAGGATTTCCAAGTACTGGCCGAGGCTGGCAACCCACCACAAAGAACAGAAGGTGGTGGACATGTCCAGGAGGTTCTTCCTCCAGTACATTTCGTTCGCCAGAATCGACTCTCACTTCGATACGCTGTCGAACCTGCTCTGCGGGCTCTGGGACATAGCCAGTGAAACCACCTTCCGCTCTATCATGGGCGTTGTCGAGAGCAGAGGGCTCTCCAAGCCCTTCCCCATCAGGGTTCTGGACCCTCCTTACGCAAAGGGGGACGCCGGGTACGATGACAACTTCGACGCCATGCTCCCCATCCAGCACAGGAGCACTCCCCTCGACTACCACAACGGAGGAGTATGGCCTTTCGTCGGAGGGTTCTACGTATGTGCCCTCAGCTCGCTGGGTTCAGATCTTGCGGGAGCCCAACTCGACAACCTCGCAAAAGCAAACGGCGTCCTCCGGGCGGGAGAGGATGTTGGCTTCAACGAGTGGCTGGACGCGAGGAAGGGGGAAGCGAGAGGCCAGTATGGCCAGTCCTGGAGCGCCGGCGCCTACATGGCGGCCTATGCCCGCCTGCAAGGAAAGGACCCCTTTGCGTTCCTCCGATGAGCCCAGGCGAGAATGGTCGCCTCAGTCGGAGGTCTGAGAAGGATCCAGGAGTTTCCACTGATGGCGATTCACGGCCGTCCTGGCTTCGCCACCTTCGAGCCTCTCCTGAATCCTCTGCAGTAGCTTCCTAACCAGCGCCTTCATCGTGAACCTCGAAGCGAACTTCTTCGCGTGGGCCCCGAGTCCTGACCTGTACTCCGGGTCTTCGAATAGGCGTATTATTGCGTCCGCTGCTCCCTTCACGTCCCCGGGACCCCTCACCACGACCCCTGTGTGGTTGTTCCTGACTATCCATGCTTGGCCGCCCACCCCGGAAGTCACCACGGGGACCCCAGCACTCATGAATTCGAGCTGGGCGAGTCCGAGCGCCTCCAGCTTGCTCATGGTCAGGTTCAGGTAGGAGGCCCTGATCAGCGCTGCCTTCTCTTCATCGCCTATCTCGCCGAGGGTCGACAGGTTCGGGACGTCGCCGGCGTTGTGCATTATCTTCCTTGCATACTCCCCCTCCATTCTCCCCGCCACCACGAACCTGATGCCCCGCTCCGTCTTCAGTCTCCTTGCCACGTTGACTACGGCACCGACGTTCTTCCTTTTCTCTATCGTCCCCAGGAAGGTGATGAGCTTCTCTGCGGGGAGGAAGCCGTGCCTCTGTCTGAACTCGGACAGTTCCGCGGGGCTAAGACGCCTGGGGACCTCGATCCCGCCGGGGAAGAGAAGACACTGATCTCTCCTCGCTCCGAGCTCCACCATGTGTCTTTCGGCCTCGGGGGTCGTGACAAGCAGAAGGTCTGCTTCTCCGATTATCCTCTTCAGGGCGTAGTCGTTCCACGCTCGCCGCCACTCGCGTTCTTGCAGTGAATACCTCTCGCTTGCCGGTGGCTGAAAGTGGCTCATATGACAGAATATCAGCCTCCTTCCTCCCCCTTCGCCGAACACCCTTCTCTTCCAGGAGACGAACTGGGCCGTGAGATCGGGCCCGTTCCAGAGGGTAGAGTGGGTGATCAGGACCTGCAGTTCAAGTTCTCCGACAATCCGGTCTAGGATGGAGATGAAGTTGCTGAACTCGATCCTTCTGGGCGGCCAGTCCACCTTCCGGCTCTCCACCCTGAAGACCTCGATTCCGAGGGTGTCGTCCTCGAATCTCACATATCCGCCGTTCCTTCTGACCTCCTCGGCGCTGATGACTGGCCTAAAGTCGTGGAACCTGCTTGTGACTAGCACTGCCCTATGCCCCTGGGCGGCAAGCTCCTTCGTCATTCGCTGGGCCACAACCTCCTGGCCTTTGCTGGTGCTGGTCTGGTACATTATCACCCCGAAGTTCATGGCTTCCCAGTCACCCCGCCAACTCTGGCCAGTGCATCCTCGAATTCGAAACCGCTTGCCACCAGCGCGGTCAACAATGGGGGCAGCTCCTCGGGCCGGACCGCAAGATTGCACTTGAGGCGGTCGGCCCTCTGGGAGTGTTCTACGCAGATCGGGATTTCGCATTCCTCGAAGGCCTCGTTATCAGCCTCGCTGTCTCCAAGATATGCGACCGGGCCCTTCACCCCCAGAAGGTTGGTGAGCTCCCTCACTGCCATCCCCTTGTCGATGTGGGCGGCGTAGACGTCCGTGTATCTCTCACCCGCGTACTTGTCGACCTGAAACCCCCCCGCTTCGAAGGCGGACTCGGCGCCCTTCAGTTCGGGAGGGGAGGAGCCGGTGGCCGAGGTCCAGTCTAGTGAGACCCCGAGAAGCCTCCCATCAGTCCCGCGCTTCTCTTCCACTATGATGTCTGGGGGCAGGGCCTCTCTGACTCTGGTCAGGGTTTCGGCGAATTCGTCTGAGACCTGGGTCAGACGCCCTGACCCGTCCCTCAGCTTCACTTCGAGCCCAAGGACCCCAGCCCACGCCCAGGCAAATGGTGTCCTCGGCCGGACGAATCCCAGGTCCTTGGAAGTGACGACCGCGACTGGAATCTGCGAAGACACCTGCGAGAGAGCCGCCAGGAGCTGAGCCGGCACCGCCGAATCCTCCCTGCGGACATCGGCTGGGGCCAGGGTCCCATCGTAGTCTGTGAAGAGTCCTGCCACCCTCACTTGAGCGTGACCTCCTGGCGGGCCGAGAGGCTCCGGTTGAGGTTGATCAGGCGAGTCAGTATCTCTGATTTCAGGATAGCATGGTCCTTTTCCTTCGCATTCAGCACGACCTTCACGATGTAGTAGTCTTTGTCGCTCTGCTCGTTGATGAAACAGTTGATCACGGGGTAGCTGGCGACCTCCTCCTTCACCCGAGGCAGGACTACGGCTGGGTCGAGCTTGTTCGAGAACTCGTACCTGACGTTGAAGATGTAATCCCTGTTGGTGTATGTCACCACCGCGGCGTCGGTGGCTATTATCGTGTTGGGAATCTTAATCGTCTGGCCCTCTTCGGTGAGTATCGTGGTGAAGAAGAGCCCAATCTCGATGACCTCTGCCAGATACCCCGCGTAGACCTGATCGGGTGAGAAGTACTTGTATCCGGGATTGGAAGCCCACTGAAAGGGTATGTGCCACGTCATTATTCTGACCTGATTCCCGGGCCTTATGGTCCCCGACACCAGAATCAAGATTCCTGCGAAGAAACTGCCGAGGGTTGGTTGAAGCGCCAGCCCCAGCACCAGGCCCCCGAACGCGGCCGTTGCCAGGAATTCCGTCGGTGAGAACGAAGCATATGAGAGGGCGGCTATCATGCTCAGGATGTAGCCCACTACCATGACGGCATTCTTCACTCCCAGCATCGTCCTCTCGGAATGGCTGTGGATGCCTCGGACGATCAGGGTTGCCAGTTCGCGGGTGAGGAAGATGCCACCCAGCAGGATGATGCCCGCGTAGGCGTAGGTTACCAGATAGTCGTACGAAGCGAAATAGCGGGTGAAGACCGCCAGAATCAGGGCCGCCGCCACTATGACCGCCACGACGAAGATCGGCCTTCTCAGCTCAGACAGATTCAAACGGCCAACTCCGCGCCCCGGACCTCCCGCCCCCTCGCCCGTTCCCTGGCCAGCGCCGCGCGTGCTTTCTCGCTCATCTATCGCTCCAGACGAATTGAGTCATTCCTTTTATCTATTTTGCATGTCAAAACGTTATGACATATCTAAGGTTTAAATAACGCGTCATCGCATCGGCTCCAGGAATGCCTAGCGGCGGTTCAGCACGACCATGGGAGGGCTACGAGAGACCCCGGGGACGCTCCGAGCTCATCTTCAAGAATGAAGGAGAAGCCAGAGTGACCGCGAAGATACTAACCGTGGATCCGCACTCTCGGTTAAGCCTTCAGAAGCACGAATTCCGTTCCGAGTACTGGTTCGGGATGGAGGGCGAGGCAGAAGTGAACCTCGGAGGGGGTAAGGTGGTACTCGGGCCGGCCAGACCATTCGGATTCAACGGGGAGCGTCCCATGGGCTCGGTACCCATGGCGGCGCCAAAGTGCTTGAACTCTCCACGGGGGAATTCGATGAAGCTGACATCGTCAGACTGGAGGACGACTATGGCCGGTCTTAGGAGAGTGGCGGCTCTGGGCTTTGCAACCCCTCGGCTCCGGCACGCTGGGGGGCCGAGTCTGGCCCTTGACCCTCTGCCGACAGGTTCGTGGGCAGCGTCGTGGAGTCGTCCTCCTGGTGGCATCGAGCATCATGGATGAGATAGGCATGATACGACATGAGCCAGGAGTGAAGGAAGACAGGTTCAAAGTGAAGCTCGTGGAGGTCATTCGAGACCCAGAGGCGGCAAAGCTGATTTCTGATCCCATGCGAAGGGCGATTCTGAATCTGCTTCGCCAGCGCTCACTCACCGAAGCAGAACTGGCCGAAAGCCTCGGGCTCACCGACGCTTCAATGAACTACCACCTGCAACTGCTGAAGAAGGCCGGATTCATCACGATTGCGAGAAGAGAGGAGGAGGAACACGGCATCATGCAGAAGT
>Ga0335081_10023023_pt1 | contig 10081 bp, 6 predicted proteins | sample Lox_Sample_35_FD_206713 | JGI IMG/M metagenome (GOLD analysis project Ga0335081, IMG submission 206713) | Soil microbial communities from Loxahatchee National Wildlife Refuge, Florida, United States - Lox_Sample_3.5 | ecosystem: Environmental > Terrestrial > Soil > Wetlands | place: USA: Florida... | reverse complement strand
GGGCGGGGCAGCGTGCGGATTATCAGCTGAGGTTTCCAAATGCTCGCGACTGCCGGCAAAGTGTCGGCGCTACACGCATAATTCATGGCTCGCAAACACAAATCGCCGCACCCTGGTATCACCCCGGATAGCCCGGCCATCGCCGCCTCCGAATTGCTTCTCGACATGATGGAAACCAGCCGCGGCAATGGCCATGCCCTCTCCGATTCGAACCTGAAAGCTGAGCAGGATCTCGAAAAAATTCAGCACCAGATCGACCACTTGCAATCCCTGCCCGGCCAGAGCGAGGAGACCCACCGCCACATTCAGCAGCTTCACGATCGCGTCGACGAACTCCGCCGCCAGATCGCCACCGGCCTGAACGCCTGGGAGCGCACCGAACTGGCCCGACATCCGCAGCGTCCCTACACGCTCGATTACGTCGAGCGCATTTTTACCGACTGGAGCGAGATCCACGGCGACCGCGGGTTCGCCGACGATCCCGCCATCGTCTGCGGCATGGCACGCTTCCACGGCGAAGAGGTGCTTGTCGTCGGTCATCAGAAAGCGCGCGATACCAAGCAGAAGGTCTACCGCAACTTCGCGATGCCGCATCCGGAAGGCTATCGCAAGGCACTGCGCGTCATGCAGATCGCAGCCAAGTTTCACCGCCCGATCTTCACGTTCGTGGATACTCCTGGCGCGTATCCGGGCCTCGGCGCGGAGGAGCGCGGCCAGGCGGAAGCGATCGCCTACAACCTGCGCGAAATGGTGCGCCTGGAAGTTCCGATCATCACCGTAATTACTGGCGAAGGTGGTAGCGGTGGCGCACTCGCCATCGCCGTGGCGGATCGCGTCCTGATGATGGAAAACGCGGTTTACTCGGTGATTTCTCCCGAAGGCTGCGCCTCCATCATGTGGCGCGATGTGATGAAGCGCGACGTGGCCGCCGCCGCCATGCGCATCACGGCCAAAGATCTTACGGAGTTGGGCATCATTGATGGAGTGATCAGCGAGCCTCCCGGCGGCGCTCACAACGATCACGCGCAGGCCGCCGAGTTGCTCGATTCCGCCCTGCAAAAGCAACTCGCCGAACTCAAGGCGATGCGCCTCGATGACCTCCTCATCGCGCGCTACAACAAGTTCCGCAACATGGCGCAGTACTTCCAGGCGCAGGCGTAAGACGATGAAGAAACCACCTAAGACTCATGCAGCCAGTAAACGTCCGTCTGATGATCTGCGCAACGAGTATCGGTTTGATTATGCGAAAGCCCAGCCCAACCGTTTCGCTGAGCGCTGCCGCAAGGAACCACCGGAATACCAAACAGGGGACTTAGGAACCGAGATCGTCAGACTGTTCGCGAAGGTCGGACTGGAGTTCAATATTCCGGAGTTGCGCGGTTACAAGGTCAAACCTGTACGATTTCCGAAACCAAAGCGTATCCGCTGAGCACCTTCTCCATCAACTCCCGCACCCGCTTTGGCCGCGTTATACTATAGAGTTTCCGCACTCCTCCGCGAAACTGCCCGCCGATTGGGGTCGTCCGGGCAAAGAACAGAAAGGTACAAGGGAATGGCCACGACTGAAGTAGTGCCCCGGGAATCCTCCGGCCAACCGGGGCAACCACGCATTGCCAACGACATGAGTATCCAGGTCGCGACCGTGAACGGGTCGGGGTCGCAGAGCTCCAACACCGTCCTGCTGCGCAGCATCTTCCAGATGGGCGTGCCAGTTTCGGGCAAGAACCTGTTTCCGTCGAACATCGCCGGACTGCCCACCTGGTTCACCATCCGCGCCAACAAAGACGGCTACATCGCCCGCAAGAAAGAGATCGATCTACTGGTGGCCATGAATCCCGAGACCGCGCAGGAAGACGTCAAGTCGCTCGCGCCCGGTGCTTCGGTTCTCTACGACGAACCGCTCGCACTCAACAAGCTGCGCGATGATTTGATCTACTACTCGGTTCCTTACGACAAGCTGGTCGCGCCCGTCTGCCCCGAAGCCAAGCTGCGCAAGCTGGTCAAGAACATGATCTACGTCGGGGTGGTCGCGCACTTGCTTGAGATCGAATTCCCCGAAGTCGAGAAAGCAATTCGCAAGCAATTCGCGACGAAAGCCAAAGCGGCAAATCTAAACCTGGCCGCCGCTAAGGCTGGCTACGACTATGCCGCGGCGAACCTGACCAAGCGCGACCCGTTCTACATCCAGCGCATGGACAAGACGGCGGGCAAGATCATCATCGACGGCAACTCTGCCGCCGCGCTCGGCTGCATGTTTGCCGGATGCACGGTCGTTACGTGGTATCCGATCACGCCGTCGTCGTCGCTGGTCGAAACCATGATCGAGTACATGAAGGAGCATCGCATCGGGCCCGATGGCAAAGCGACGTTCGCGATCGTTCAAGCCGAAGACGAGCTGGCCGCAGTTGGCATGGTGATCGGAGCAGCCTGGGCGGGCGCCCGCTCGATGACTGCCACCGCCGGCCCGGGCATCTCGCTGATGGCCGAGTTCACCGGCCTCGCTTATTACGTCGAGGTGCCTGCCGTGATCTGGGATATCCAGCGCGTTGGCCCCTCCACCGGCTTGCCAACCCGGACTTCGCAGGGCGATATTCTCTCCACCGCTTTCCTGAGCCACGGCGATACCAAGCACATCATGCTGTTCCCGAACTCCATGATCGAGTGCTTCACGATGGCGCAGGATGCTTTCGATCTGGCCGAACATTTCCAGACGCCGGTGTTCGTCATGTCGGATCTCGATCTGGGGATGAACAACTGGATGTCCGACCCGTTCCCCTATCCCGAGAAGCCGATCAAGCGCGGCAAAGTTTTGAGCAAAGAGGACCTCGAAAAGCTAGGAGGATTCACCCGCTACAAAGATATCGATGGCGATGGTATCGGCTATCGCACTCTTCCCGGGACCGACTATCCCGCCGCTGCCTGGTTTGCGCGCGGCAGCGGTCACAACGAGAAAGGCCAGTACAGCGAGCGCCCCGACGATTTCGAGCGCAACATGGAGCGCATCAACAAGAAATTTGAAACCGCGCGCTCCTTTGTTCCGCGCCCGGAAATGGTGGCCAACAACAAATCGGAAATCGGAATCCTGGCTTTCGGCACCTCGCACTGGGCTCTACTCGAAACTCTCGACCAGCTTCGCAAAGAGCACCAGGTGAATGCCGATTATGTGCGCATTCGCGCCTATCCGTTTACGCGCGAAATCCACGACTTCATCGAGCAACACGAGCGCGTCTACATCGTCGAGCAGAATCGCGACGGCCAGATGGCCAGCCTGCTGAAGCTCGACATCCGCCCCGAACTGGTCACGCGGCTGCGCTCGATCTGCCATATTCACGGGCTGCCGATTGACGCGCGCTCCGTAACCGACGAACTCATGATGATGGAGGGCAAGTAAATGTCCACGACTCCAACCAGCACGCCGGCCCCAAAGGTCAATCGCATCGGATTGCAGGTAATCGACTATCGTGGCGGCAAGACCACGCTCTGCGCCGGCTGCGGCCACAACGCGATCTCCGAGCGCATTATCGACGCGATGTACGAAATGGGAGTGAAGCCGGAACGCGTCGCGAAGTTCAGCGGCATCGGCTGCTCATCGAAGAGTCCGGCGTACTTCATGAACCGCTCCCACAGCTTCAATTCCGTGCACGGACGCATGCCTTCCGTCGCCACTGGCGCGGTTCTGGCCAACAAAAACCTGATCTCGCTCGGTGTAACCGGGGACGGCGACACGGTTTCGATTGGGGCAGGCCAGTTCGTTCACCTGATGCGCCGCAATATGCCCATCATTTACATCATCGAGGACAACGGCTGCTACGGGCTTACCAAAGGTCAGTTCTCCGCCACCGCCGATATCGGATCGACCCTAAAGACTGGAGTAGTTAACGACCTTCCCCCGGTGGACACCTGCGCGATGGCGATCCAACTTGGAGCGACCTTCGTGGGCCGGTCCTTCTCCGGCGACAAGAGACAGCTTCACACCATGTTGAAGGCGGCGATCGCGCATAACGGCACCGTCATGCTCGATGTCGTTTCGCCCTGCGTTACCTTCAACGACCACGAGGGCTCGACGAAATCGTACAAGTATATGCAGGCTCATGAGGAGCCGTTAAACGAAGTGAGTTTTGTCCCCGCGTTCGAAGAGATCAACGTGGATTACGATCCGGGCACGACCTTCGAAGTCACCATGCACGACGGCTCGCACCTGCGCTTGCGTAAGCTGGAAGAGGAGTACGATCCGACCGACAGGATCACGGCGGTGCGGCGCCTGATGGAATCACATGCCAAGGGCGAAGTCCTCACGGGCGTGTTCTACATCAATTCAAAAGCCCCGAGCTTTACCGACATGCTCAACCTCACCGACCAGCCGCTGGCGACTTTGCCGGAATCGGCCGTACGTCCGAGCAGGGAAGTGCTGGAGAAATGCATGGAGGAACTGCGGTAGGCTACAGTCATAAGCTTGCCATCCGGACTTACGCGCAGGATATTCTTGCGCAGCAGATCACGCGTTGATAGCTCAGTTTCTGCCCGTGCGACAGCCACGTAACGAAAGTATTCCCCGACAAATCACAACATCCTATGCCGGCGATCACTGCCAGAAGTTAGGGTCCAGCCTCAAGCTAGTTAGCAGGGAACGGATCGAACGTGCGTGAGCCCTGAAAGTAATTATCGCTGTCTCAGTCAGGGAGGATACTTGCATATGCGGAAAATTGAGATTTTTCCGTTTTTATTGTTCGTATGTCTCTGGGCATCGTGTGGCGGAAACGGCACCGCTTCGCCACCAGCAAATCCTCCACACTTACTCGTAGCAAACTCTGGCGATAGCACGATCTCGCGATTCGTCATCGACAACAATAGCGGCGCACTCCGCAGCGCAGGTGTTGCCGCTCCAGTTTCGCCTGGCCTGACGCCCCTTGCCCTGGGGCTGGTGAACAATTCTCGGCTCGTATCCGCGAATCAAGATACCTACAACACTGGAGTATTCGATATCGACGGCGCGACCGGTGCGCTTACGCAAGTCACTCATTCCCCCTTTTCCGATTTTGGTGGACAGCACAATGGAATTGCGGTGCACCCTTCAGGCAAATTCATCTACGTGACCAGCCAGCCGGTTGGATTGATCGCGCTCCAGATCGACGCAACCAGTGGCACTCTGGCTCCAATCGCCGGTTCGCCATTCGGCGATGTCATCCAATTGCTTCCAACCATCGATCCGGAGGGTTTTTATCTTTACACTTTTGGAAATCAGAATCTCTACGTTTACTCGATAGACCAGGCGAGCGGGGCTCTTAAGGAGATTCCCGGATCTCCCTTTCCGAGCAATGCTCAAAGCCTGACTGGGCTGGCATTTGGTGGCGCGGGTGGGAAGTTTCTTCTCGGCGTGGAAGGTGGGTATTTGTACCTGCACACCTATAGCGTCGATCCGGCGTCAGGGGTACCCACCGAGATCAGCGGTTCGCCAATCGTGCAGCCCGGCGTGGATCCGTGGAAGATTGTGGTCTTCGACAGCTATGCTTTCACGTCCAACGTCACTCGAGGAACGGTCGCTACCTGGCTGTTCAACAAGATGGACGGAAGCTTGACTTGGGTGGGCGAAGTTGGCGCCGGAACGTATCCCGAGGCCATGGTATTGGCGGGAAAGTACCTCTACGTTGCCAACTACCGCTCTAACGACGTCTCGGCATATGAGATCGACCCTACCAACGGAGCTCTGACCGAATTGCCGGGCTCCCCCTTCGCAGTAGGCAGTTTCCCGGCGGACCTCGTCCCTACGAAGTAACCCTCGGCTTCAGGACGGCCAACAGAAAAAGAGCCGGTCCCTTGCGGGACCGGCTTTCGTATCCAACAACTGCAATCCGCGGCTTACTGGACCGCAAAGATCAGGTCATCATGATCGTCATACGACCCCGTGCTGCACGACGACGCGCTTCCCTGGTAGCGGAAGTTCGCCCGTATAGCCTGCAGGGTGCCTGTTGGCAGGGTGTAGGTCGCGGTGATGGTCTGCGCTCCACCGGCCGAGGGAACAAATGTCCCAATTTTTGTCCAGCTCGGGCTATTTGCGTTGGCCGTGTAGTACAGGTCCAGGGCATCGGAGGATCCGGTGTTCCAGGCCCACACCGTTGCGGTGATGGTTACGCTTTGTCCGTGCGTCAGCAATCCGCCGCCGGTCGATGCCACCTTCAGGCGGTCGTTCGATTCATCGGAGTGGAATGTTCCCGAGGTGCCATCCGCGCACGAGTTGTTGATCGTGTTCGGCTGGTTCGGCTCTGCGCCACCGGAGAGCGAATCGCGGCCCAACAACAACGAAGCTCCGGAGTCACATGAGGTGCCGACCGTGGCGCATTTCGGCGCTTTAAGCGTCGAATCGTACACCGCAGTCAGCGCTCCGCCACTCGGCGTCACAGTTAGTGTGATGGTAGTCGTCTGTTGTAGCGTTCCCGATGTTCCGGTCACGGTCACGGTTGAGGTTCCAGTCGTTGCGCCGGACGATGCGGTAAAGGTTAAGGTTGAAGTCACCGTTCCGTTTGCTGGTGGCGTAACTGGGTTGGGTGAGAATGCTGCTGTTACCCCGCTGGGCAGACCGGACGCGCTCAGCGTAACCGCTGAGTTGAAGCCGCTCAGACTCGTCACAGTGATCGTGCTCGTAGCATTCGAGCCCTGGACAACGCTGACGGAGCTCGGAGAAGCCGACACGCTGAATCCCGGCGTCCCTTCTCCCACCGCGAATACCAGATCATCGTGGTCGTTATACGATCCGGTGGTGCACGAAGACGCGCTTCCCTGATAGCGGAATTGCGCCCGCACGGCCTGGCTCGAACCGCCGCTGGGCAGAGTGTAGTTCGCCGAAAGCGTCTGCGCTCCAGCGGCTGCCGGTGTAATGGTTCCGATCAATACCCACGACGGACTGCTGGCATCCGCCGCATAGTAGAGATCGAGATGGTCGGAGGTGTAACCGCTGTAGGCCCACACCGTCGCGCTGACCTTCACCGTCTTGCCCGGCGCCATGGTGCTGCCATCGGTCGTCTGCACGACCAGCCGATCGTTCGATTCGTCGGAGTGGAAAGTGCCAGACGTTCCGTCCGCGCACGAGCTGTTGATTGTGTTCGGTTGATTCGGTTCCGATCCGCCACTGAGCGTGTCGCGACCGAGCAGTAAGGACGGACCCGAGTCGCATCCTGTTCCGGTGCCGCCGCAAGCTGGAGCCTTGTACGTCGAGCTGTAGACCGCGGTTTGCAGACCTCCGCCACCGCCGGTCACGGTCAAGCTGATGATTGTGTTGTGCGAAAGCGTGCCTGACGTGCCCGTTATGGTGATGTTGGAAGTGCCGGTTGTTGCCGTGCCGGAGGCGGTCAGGGTGAGGGTTGAAGTCACGTTGCCATTTGCGGGCGGAGTGACCGGGTTCGGCGAGAATGCCGCCGTGACGCCGCTGGGCAGGCCCGAAGCGCTCAGCGTAGTTGCCGAGTTGAAGCCGTTCAGGCTAGTGACGGTGATCGTGCTTGTCCCGTTCCCGCCCTGTGCGACCGTCACTGAAGACGGATTCGCGGATACGGTGAAGTCGGGCGATCCGCCGCCACCGCAACTGGGGAATTTAAAGTTCGCGATCCTCGTGCTCCAGTTGAACGTGCCGTTCGTCTTCATGTATTCCTGCGTGTACCAGAACGTGCAGTCATCCACTGGATCGATTTGCATGGCGCTGTAGTCGCCCCATCGGCTGAGGCCGGTTGTTTGTGAGCCGCTGCCGGTGACGACGTTGACCTCAGCTTCCATGGTGCTGGCCGGATCACTGGCGAGGCGGCCGGTGTAGCGAATTGTGGGATTGAGCGAGCTGCTGGAAACGCTATACCCGAGCGCCATATCTCCAGCCTGGTCCATGGCGACCGAACCCATCCAGCGATAGCTGGAGTCGGGAGCAAATGTGCTTTGCTGTGCGACCGTGGGGGTTCCGCTGGGATTCTGGATTTCGTACCAGCGCACACCGCCGCTGCTGCCGGCTACGACCGAGTGGTTCACTACCAGGGATTCATGACTTCCGAAATTGCGGTAGGCCAGCCGGTACATTAATCGGTCGGCAAGCGAGTCGAGCCTCTGAGTTGTTCCGGGTTGGACCACGCAGGTTCCGCCGCCGCACAATGGGCTGAACGAGGCCACGCTGATCACCGTCGGCCCCGTAAATGAAGAGTTCGATGGCGTGGTGAAATCAACGTGGAACTTGTAGAGGTTCAGGTTGTTGGTTCCGAAGTACAGCATGTAGTTGGGAGATCCCGAAGGTGGGGGAGTGCTGCCATCGAGATCGGAGGGCAGCAACCCGCCGACCGACGATCCCTGCTGGAAGCAAATCTGCGTGGCAGTCGCTCCCGTGAGCATGGCGGAACGATTGTAGGCGCAGGCGTCCGCGCCGACAAAAGTGTTGCCGTTAAACATGTTGAACGTCTCATAGTAGGCGTCCGGCCACACACCCATTTTTGGGTAATCATCGAAATTGCTGTACTGGAAGCTGTACCGATTATAGGTTCCGGTTGCATCGGAGGTCGTCGATACCGCGATGCATTGCAGATAGGGTGTGGTCGAGACGGAAAACTGGCTGAATACCCAGCGCTGCGCGGCCTTGTCATAGAGCACGATGGGATCGCCATCGTTGTTGCTCTGGCATCCGCCGCCGAAACCCGACCAGAGCGTGTTGCCGGCCGTCGGGCCGGCTACCAGCGCGCCCGTTGATTTATTGAAAACCGCAAACGACGTGTTCACCCACTGCACGTATTGGGTTGCACCCACCGTGCCTTCTGTATCCGGCGGCGCTCCGGTTACGCTGAAGCCGTATTGTCCCGCGCCCAGGCCTTCAAAGCTCAGGCCGGTACTTGGGGTCTGCTGACTGACTGTTTGTTGCCGGACAGGATCTTCTTCCAGTTGCATCAGTCCCGGTGGCAACGGAATTCTGCGCCATGGTTCGGCTTCGTGCCTGGCCAGCGATGGGGCGGGCGCGGCCTTCATCATCTCAATCAGGGGAGGCGAGACATCCTGATGCACTGGCCGGCGAATAGTCATGCGGGACTGTGCCAAGGCAAGTAAACAGGAGAACAGAACGAGGGATGTGAGTAGGGCGGCATCCCTAAGAAGGCGGATCTTTCGAGTGTGCATAGTACTCTCTCTCCTGGAAAACGGTGTTGGTGAAAGTGAACCGCAGATTTCTCGGAGGGGAACCTGCGTGCCGCGATCGCCGGAAAGCCGCCGATTCGGGCATGCAGGAAACTACTATCACCAATAGTGGGACTTGTAAATCCCGGGTTGCTGCTTTGTTACGAAAACCGTATGAAAACCCGGCCCGAGATGGGAAAGCATTGGATTATGTGGTGAGCAGCGGCCTTAGCCGCTAGGGGGGATCGTCGAAAGCGACAATAAGCTTCCCGTACTCTGTCATGCACTCGCTTCGATCACCCGAGGAACTGATGAACCCGATTCCGGATCATCTCATCTCCAGCACAACCCGGAATCTCGCTTTCCCGCTGATCATTTGCTCATAGGCTTCCTTGACCTTCTCCAGCGGATACCGTTCGATCATCGGACGCACTCCGGTCAGGGCGCTGAACTTCAGCGTGTCTTCCGAATCCATCGCTGTGCCCGAGGGCCATCCCTGGACCGTTCTGCGTGAGAGAACAATTTGAAGCGGGCTGATATTTAACGCGTCGGGGCCGACTCCGATGATCAGCAGCTTTCCACCACCTGACAATCCGCCGACCAGCGCACTCACCGATTTCGAATCGGGCGCGGTCGCCAGAATCAGTCGGGCGCCGCCCAACTTTATCAACGCCTCGGATGGATTTCCCGCCGACGTGTCGACATACTCGTGCGCGCCCAACTTGCGCGCCAACGCCTCCTTATCTTTCCCGCGGCCAATCGCCACCGTGCGAAATCCCATCTGCCGCGCATATTGAATTCCCAGGTGGCCGAGCCCGCCAATTCCCTCGATTGCTACCAGGTCTCCGGCGCGTGCTCCTGCGTTGCGCAGCGAGTTGAATACTGTAATGCCCGCGCACATCAGCGGCGCCGCTTCCGCCGCTGTCAGGTCGTCAGGGATAGCAGCGACTGCCTC
>Ga0335081_10023022_pt1 | contig 10081 bp, 10 predicted proteins | sample Lox_Sample_35_FD_206713 | JGI IMG/M metagenome (GOLD analysis project Ga0335081, IMG submission 206713) | Soil microbial communities from Loxahatchee National Wildlife Refuge, Florida, United States - Lox_Sample_3.5 | ecosystem: Environmental > Terrestrial > Soil > Wetlands | place: USA... | reverse complement strand
TATAGCACAGAAACAGGATTTATTTTGTCATGTTTCTTCTCCACAATAAACCGAATAAGGGTGGGCATATCGCAATGACCATGCTGGTGAAATTTATGATAGGAATGGGAAAACAAGCGAATAATGATTCGCCTGCATTTTGCGGGGTCGGGCAACAAGTTTAGCCCTATTCATATTTTCCCGGCCTTATTTCTTTCCTGTAGATAGCGCTCCAGCGCGTTACGCCAGGAGGGAAGTACAATATCGAGTGAGCGGGCCTTCGTATTCACGAGCGCTGAATAAAGAGGACGGTGGATATCGCCCTGTATCCCGCTCCGATCCACGGGCTTGAGTTTCACAGTCATTCCCATGATATCGTAGATCGCCTTGGTGAATTCATACCAGCTGCACTTGCCCTCGTTTACCAAATGATAGATGCCCGGCGTGCGGTGAGGATGATCAAGGAGTTGCAGGACCGCCTTGCTCAAATCGTAGGTGTACGTGGGAGAAACGACTTGATCTCCTCCCATTTCGAATTCCCTTCCGGCCTCCGCATCCTCGATGCGCTGGTCCACAAAGTTTCTATTTCCGCTTTTATCGCCGGCACTGCCGTAGAGCCCGCAGGTCCGTATAATTATTGAGCAGCCGTGAGCTGTGGATAGGGCCGCGAACTCGCCCGCAAGGCGGGAGATGCCGTACATCTGCAGTGGGGCCGGTTTGTCGCTCTCCAGGTAACTCGCCTTCTTTTCACCGTCAAAAACGTAGTCTGTGCTGAATGTGACGAAGAGAGACCCGACTCGGTTGCAAGCAGCGGCCAGATCCCGTACTGCGACACAGTTCACGGCGAATGCGGTTCCCGGATCGCTTTCGCAGAGCGGCACATCACGAAAATCGACAGTGTTTATAACCACCTCAGGGCGATACCGGTCGAGTGCTGCATTGACGACTTCACGTGACCGGATATCGAGAATGGTGCGATCGGGAGCATAGACTTCATGACTTGTAATGCAGTTAAGAATGTCAGCCCCAAGCTGGCCAGATTTTCCGATAAGGAGAATTTTCATGGACTATATTTCCGTGTTATATGAAAGACATCGGATGGAACACACTCCCTCTTACTTCATATCCCACTTTTCAAAGAAACAAAACTCCCCGACTGGCTTCCTTGCGGGGCCGTCTTTTTTTTCCTCGAAAGGATAGCCGAGAGGAAAGAGACCGACAATCCTGATTGTGGAGGGAATGTGGAGCAGGGTTTTGATCTTGTCCTCATCGTAGACACCTACGAACACCGTGCCCAGGCCCTGCGCCCGTGCAGCCAGCATCATATTCTGCGCTGCAAGTCCGGAATCGACAAGATAGTAGTTCTGGTTCCAGAGTGAACCAGAATGCGCCGGATCGGCGCAGAGAATAATGAGCACCGGAGCTTCTGCAAGAGCTTTCATCGAGGGGTTCGTTTTATAGCCCTTTGTTGCAAAATAAGATTCCACATAAGACAGTGCGCTGATCTTTTGCTTTATCTCGTTGTCCTTAACCACCACCAGGCGCCAACATTGGTAGTTGGCCCACGAAGGCGCCATGCGAACGGCCTCCAGCACTGATTCAAGCTTTTCGTCCTCCACAGGCTTGTTTGTATACTTGCGGACGCTCCGTCGCGTTTTAATGGCCTCGAACAGATCCATAAATCCTCCTTCTTTTCCGGGATAGGGAAGTGCGCATCTGCAATTCTCCGTCGAACCCTACTGGAAATGCTGTATCAGAACTTCGTCTGATCTACACTGTCCGTAGTCCGCCTTTCCTCGGTCAGGGTGCACTGTTTGTCCGTAAAGTATAATTTGCGGCCCTTTTTGTGCTTCGCACTCAGGCTGAAGGTTTCCCGCCTGCCATCGAGGAGCATCAATTCTACGTCGGGGGACCGAACCAGTCCTGCATCCAAAAAGTCCTCGGGCGCAATCTCTGTTATTTCAGGCCGGTCCGCAAAAAAAGCAATGCCGCGAGCGCAGGCATCCTGGATCTCATGCTTTGCCTTCAAGTCAAAGGAACGCTGCCGGTATGAGACATAGTGAGGAATTGCGATTGCTGCCAGAATGGCGAAGATGGCTATCACAGCGATCGGAACTAGGACGACGGCCACGTTGTTCACGCCTCCAGCACGGGCCACAGCGGCCGTGCGTTCCACTTCGGAAGCTGGCAGGCTTTTCACTTCGAGCAGTTTTTTCTTGGCATGCCGGTAGTAGATATAATTCGCAGACATGCCGAAAGCGATCATGACGAGAAATCCGAGATAAGGTACACACCCGAGAAAGAGCACCAGGATCGCCCATCCATAAAGTTTTCGGTAAAGGGTCCACCAAAAACTGAAGAAAAAAGCGGGCCAATGCCAGGTCGTCGCAAAGGAATCTTCACCGTCCCGGGTAAATTTCTGGAATTTGCCGAGATATTTTTCTGCATTCTTCCCGACGAAGAGAGCAAGATCTTCTTCTCGCACAGTGGATGATGAATAGCGGTTTTCCGAACCTGACTGAGCCGGAGACAGTTTTGCCCCACAGAATCGGCAAAAAGTTTCTCCCGCGTTCACTTCTTTTCCGCACTGCCTGCAATAGGGCATAGAAACTACTCCTTATCCGCTCATAAACGATCCTGACAATTTATAAAAAAACAGAGACAATGTCAATTGTTATCAGTCCTTTGCTATTGCGGCACCCCGTACTAGTGAAATTCGCCTATCTGGCCAGAAAGCCCTTAGATCAAAAAGGTTTTAAGATAATTCTTTTCCTCATTGGCCAGACCAGCGTGAAGCGTTCAATTCCTCGTCGATGATTTTCTTGAAGTATGCGAAGGACCGCTCTCCAATGACCTTGCGGCCGTTTATAAAGAACGTCGGCGTGCTGAACAAATCCATGTCAACTGCGAGTTTTTTGTCACGCTCGATTTCCGCTGCATGTTTTTTGTCGTCGATAGACTCGGTGAATTTTTTCACATCGAGGCCCAATTCACGTGCATAGTTAATTAGACTACCCCGGTCGAGCTTTGGCGACTTTCCCAGCAGGAGGTCGTGCATCTCCCAGTACTTACCTTGATCCCGAGCCGCAAGTGACGCTTCTGCAGCAAGATGGGAATAATCCCGATAGATATAAGGATAGTTCTTGATGACAAGCCTCACCTTGCCTTTGTATACATCCATGATTTTTTTGACGGTCGGACCGGCCGCCACGCAGTGTGGTCATTGGAAGTCGATAAATTCGATGATCGTCACCGGTGCGTTTGCGGGGCCGGTTGTCGGCGAATCGCCCACAGGAACTGAAAACCTGTTCTCATCGGCATACAGAGTGGATGCAAAAAGCAAAACAGTTAGATAGATAGTGAAGGCTCGCATCAAAAATCACCTCCCTGAAGCAACTCCTTGTGTTTCCTGTCCGGGTTGCCTGTATTGTGATCGCAACTCCATCGCATCCAGGGTTTCTGGAACGGCATTAACCAGAACATCCTCAAAACAGTTTACGCTTCAATTTCCCGAAAAAATCTGTTTGTTCAAGCATAGGCAATTTAAGTACATATGTCAAACCAATAGTAGCATCTGTAATAGCATAACCCAACTGAACAAATTACATCAAGCATCTGCATGGATATTCTACTTAAAAATAGGCAGATTAAAACAATGACACAAAATGACAATAAAAAAAGCCCCTTGCAACTGTTATCTGCAAAGGGGCGTTTCATTATTGCTTAAACTCATACCCGCGAAATAGAAGCCGTCAGTTTACCAGTCAGCAACCCACTCACGGAAGGCGAAGATCTACTCTCTCTTATAACACCCTTCCCTTCACAAGGTTATCGACAACAGTCGGGTCCGCAAGCGTTGACGTGTCGCCAAGATCCTCTACCTGGTTATGGGCGATCTTGCGCAGAATACGGCGCATGATTTTTCCACTTCTCGTCTTCGGCAAGCCAGGCGCGAACTGGAGTTTGTCCGGCGTGGCGATCGGACCGATGACGGAGCGAACATGACCGGTCAGGATTTTTTTAAGCTCGTCCGAGGGCTTCTGCCCTTCCTTCAGAGTCACGTATACATAAATGCCTTCGCCTTTAATGTCGTGCGGGTAGCCGACTACCGCGGCCTCGGCAACTGCCTCGTGGCTGACCAGCGCCGATTCCACTTCCGCAGTGCCAAGTCGGTGGCCAGACACATTGATAACATCATCCACCCGTCCCATTAGCCAGTAGTCACCATCTTCGTCCACGCGTGCTCCGTCGCCAGTGAAGTACTTACCCGCAAACCTGCTGAAATAAACCTCCTTGATGCGCTTGTTCTCGGGATCTCCATAGGTTCCGCGGAGCATACCCGGCCAAGGCTTTTCGATGACGAGATAACCGCCCTCATTAACGCCTGCCGTTGAACCGTCTTCCTTCAGGACTCTCGGCACGACGCCGGGGAACGGACGTGTTGCCGATCCCGGCTTCGTCGTCATAGCGCCGGGGAGCGGCGTGATCAGGATGCCACCAGTCTCGGTCTGCCACCATGTATCGACGATCGGAAGCTTTTCCTTGCCCACGTTCTTGTGATACCACATCCACGCCTCGGGATTGATGGGTTCACCCACGCTGCCGAGAACGCGGAGCGATGACAAATCATGCTTGGCGACCCAGTTGTCGCCTTCCTTCATGAGAGCTCGGATCGCTGTGGGAGCTGTGTAGAAGATATTTATCTGATGTTTGTCCACAATGTCCCAGAATCTACCCGGATCAGGATAAGTCGGGATGCCTTCGAACATGAGCGATGTTGCGCCGGCGCTGAGTGGTCCGTAGAGGATATAGCTGTGTCCCGTGACCCAACCGATGTCGGCTGTACAGAAGTGAATGTCTTCCTCATGATAGTCGAAGATCCACTTGAAGGAAATATTCGTGAAGAGAAGGTAACCGGCCGTGGTATGGAGCACTCCCTTGGGCTTTCCTGTGGAGCCGGACGTGTAAAGGATGAAGAGCGGATCCTCCGCATCCATCTTTTCGGGTTCGCAGAAGTTTTTGATGTCTTTAGCCGCAAGCTCCTCGTGCCACCACGTATCCCTCTTCGGCTCCATATTGACTTTGCCAGTCCCCGCTCGCTGGACTACGATCATGTCCTTAACCGTAGGACACTCGAGAAGCGCTTCGTCAGCATTGGCCTTCAACGGTACGAATCGTCCGCCGCGAAGTCCCTCATCCGCTGTAATGACCATGGTCGACTGGCAATCCTGGATGCGATCCCTCAGCGATTTTGCTGAGAACCCGCCGAATACCACACTGTGGATAGCGCCAATACGTGCACAAGCCAGCATGGAGATGGCCAGTTCCGGGATCATGGGGAGATAAATTGTAACTCGGTCGCCCTTCTTGATCCCCTTTTTTTTGAGCACATTGGCGAAACGGTTTACCTCCCAATAGAGCTGCTGATAGGTAAAGCTCTTGTACACGCCACTGTCAGATTCCCAAATGATCGCAGCCTTATTGCGCGTGGGAGTATGTATAAAACGGTCGAGGCAGTTCACCGAGGCGTTCAGTTTCCCGCCGAGGAACCATTTGATAGAAGGTTTCATGAAATCGTACTCGAGGACCTTGTCCCACTTTTTATACCAAGTGAGATTTTTTTCCGCCATCTCGGCCCAGAACTTCTCCGGATCGTCGACGGAGCGTTTGTACAGCTGCTCATATTCTTTCATACTTTTAATATGAGCTTTCTGGCTGAATTCCTTGGACGGAGGAAACGTTCTTTTTTCCGTCGAAAGGACATCGATGTTTTCTTTTGCCATTCTTTTTCTCTCCTTTCGGGATTACCGCAAGTCTGGTGAGACCGGACATGCCCGGCCACAAACAGAGCATACACAAAACAAACGAAAATGTAAAGGCGGACCTATCCGGCCTCGGGGTGAGAAATCTTGTGGACTCCCTTTCCCATCAGGCGGGCTTAAACCCCTCTATCCAAAGGCCTCCTTAAAATAAAAGAAGTGAACCGTGAAGGGTCCGGGTGCATTTCCCGCAAGTCCTTCGCCGGTTCACTGATTCACACTCGGTGGTACATTGATGCTAAAGTTTGCAGCCTATTCCGCTCCGATTCCCACATACTCGCGGACCTTCTCGGAGTCGAACTTCTCCTGCGCCTCTTTATCCGGCGCCATGAGCGATACAAAAATGCCGACTAGGAAGGCCGCAGCCATGGAGAAGATGCCCGGATTCCTCATGGGGAAGATCGCTTTAGGCATCTGGGATGCCACGTCCTTCTTTTTCGCAGCCAGAGCTTCCTTGTCCGTCATCTTTGCATTGATCGAGGCTTGGATTTCCGCGTTCTTCTTTTCAGCGGCGGACATGTCCTTCTTTTTCATCTTGGCTATCACATCGGCACTTACCATCGTTTTCTGCAGGTCAACGATTTGCGTATTGATGCCCGCCGCTGCCCCATCAATATCCTTGAGTTGCGCTTGCACTGCCTTCATATCATTATTATGCAAGATTTCCACCCATATGGTGGGGCTCAGGATGAGGAGCACAACAGCGACGATCAAGCCCGTGTAGATGCTCATCACCGCTCCAGCAGTCGTGAATTTCTTCCACATGATCGACATAACCAATGCTGGAAAATTGGCGCTTGCGGCGATCGCAAAGGCCAGACCGACTAAGAAGGCGACGTTCTGTCCTTTGAACAGGATACCAAGAAGGATGGCGATTATGCCGAGGCAAACAGTGGCGATCTTCGCGACCTTCACCTCTTCCTTCTCATTCGCAACGCCACGGCGAATCACGCCCACATACAGATCGTGAGACAACGCGGATGCACCGGCAAGGGTAAGACCCGAGACTACCGCGAGGATTGTGGCAAAAGCGACAGCCGACAGGAAGCCAAGGAAGATATTCCCGCCGAGTGCCTCAGCCAGGAGCGGACCGGCCATGTTACCGCCCGCATCGATTCCCGTAATGACCTTCTGGCCCACAAGAACGGCAGCACCGAAGCCGATCGTCACTGTCAAGATGTAGAAATAGCCGATGAAGCCGGTTGCATAGAACACCGACTTGCGCGCCGTTTTTGCATCAGGCACGGTGTAGAACCGCATGAGGATGTGCGGCAGACCGGCGGTTCCGAACATAAGAGCAAGGCCGAGAGAGATAGCTTCCATCGGACTGCTTACAAGCCCGCCTGGTGAAAGAAACTTGCCGCTGTACAATTTTTCCGCCTGGCTGAAAAGATCGCCATAACTGAACCCAAACTTGGTGAGGGTCATGATCGTGAGGATCGTGGCGCCTCCAAGGAGCAGGCCGGCCTTGATGATCTGGACCCAGGTCGTGGCGATCATGCCGCCAAAGAGAACATAGCAGATCATGAGCGCGCCAGTGAGCACGATGGCCAGTTCAAAGGGGAGACCGAACATGAGCTTGATCAGCACGCCTGCTCCAACCATCTGTGCGATTAGATACATGAGCACGACGACGAGCGAACCCGCTGCCGCTGCCGCGCGAATAGGCCGCTGCCGAAGCCGGAAGGCTACCACGTCGGCAAAGGTGTACTTTCCAAGATTACGGAGGGGCTCTGAGATCAGGAACATGATGATCGGCCATCCTACGAGCCAGCCCACCGAGTAGATGAGTCCGTCATATCCCTTAGTGGACACGAGGCCCGCGATACCGAGGAACGAGGCCGCGCTCATATAATCGCCCGAAAGGGCGAGCCCGTTCTGGAAACCGGTGATGCTTCTGCCTGCTGCATAAAAATCTTTCGTCGTTCTTGTCCGTTTCGCCGCCCACCAGGTGATTACGAGGGTGGAAATAACGAAAAGGACGAAGAACATGATAGCAACTGGGTTAGCTTGTCCAATGACTGTCTGGTGCATGTTATCCTCCCACCTTTTCTATGACTCTTTTGACCATTTCGTCATATTTTGCGTTAGCCCACCAGATGTAAATCCCAGTGAATATCCATGATAATACGATAGTTCCCACGGCGATGGGGATCCCGATCGTTGCTGCTCCTCCTTCGCTCATCTTCTGCGAGAGGAACGGCTTGTCGTACGCCACTAGGGCGATGAACCCAAAATAGAGCACCAATTCAAGGATCGTTAGGATCAGCGATATGGTGTCCTTCTGACCGGACAGCTTTTGAAAATCCGGGTCATTCAAGATGTCTTCCTTCTTCACCTTTGCCATATTATCCTCCCTTGTTTTCAATGTTCGCATCTAAAAGTTACCGAATTCACCCAGTAATCCGAAACGATCACCCCCTTTGAATGGAATTCCAATTGTGAGCAGATCACTGATGTCCTTCGCGCCCGCTTCCTTCAGTAGTGGTAAAAATCTCTGCAGCAGCTGGGCCGTGGTAAAAGCATCCATAAGAGCATTGTGCGCGCCGTTTACCTGAATGCCGTAGCATTTCACGATGTCGTAGAGCCGGTATCCGGAAAACAACGTCGCCGGACAGGGGCCTGATTTATTTCGCTTCCGGAGCCATTCATAAATGCTCATGGTATCAATCGCGGGGTTTGCCAGCTTCTTTCCGCGGATCCTTTTTAGCTCCCGATTAAGAAAACCGAGATCTATGTCCACAAAATGCCCGACCAGAACAGCATCTCCGCAAAAATCCAGGAATTCGATGATCACCGAATCTATGGACGGCTCCTCCGCGACTTCAGAAGGCGTTATTTCATGGATGACCACGCTCGATGCTTTGAGTTCCGTCCGGGGGCTGACCAGCCGATAAAACGTGTTCCCAAGGTCAATCACCCCGCCTCGCATACGAACCGCTCCGATGGAGACAATGGAGTCTTTTTTTTCTTCCAGGCCAGTCAGTTCCAAATCGACAACGGCATACTGAACCTCCGTCATCAACGCTTGCGCTTTAATCCCGGGTTTTCCCCCCCTGCCGAACAAGTTCAACATAGGCCTGAATGAATTAAACACCGCGGCAAAGAGAGGCAGAATAAATGCACCGACACCTAGTCCTCACCGCATCCCCTACCAGATGAGCGATTTATACCGCTCGATGACCAGATCCTGCACCTTGGTGATGATTTGAAAAGCCTCTTTGATAGACCGTTTTTCGAGGTTGCTCAGCCGGTTCGGGTTGATGAAATTGTCGGGCGCCTGATCCGAGTTGAGCTGACGATATTGGTGGTGAATCCGGAGTAACATAATAAACTCGAATGAATGTTCGAAGTCATCGGCGTATTCCTCAACCATGGTGTGAATATTCCTAAGGGTTTCGATCCGCTCGAGGGTCGAGGTCTCTCCTATCCCCTTTTCGAGCGCAAACAGCCTGATGAGATCAATGAGGGGCGCCAACCCTTTGATCTTGAGGTTTAACTCGTCCTTGTGCTCGCCACCTTTCTCCACGACAAAGGACTTGAAGAAACCAATCGGCGGCGTGTTCTTGATTGCCATGTTCGCAAGATAACCCAGGAAGACTTTCTGGTCCTTCAGCAGCGCGTTCAGTGCGTCCCGCAGCGATTCGGCCAGGACGGTCTCGCCGTACATGGGCCGAAAATCGAAAAAAGCCAAGCAATGAATCAGGGCCTCGGAAGTCGGCGTTGCGATCCAATTCGAAAAATATTTTTTCCATACTTTTAGTGGCTGCCTCCACTGGGGATTGCTCGCCATATAGTTTGCAGGACAAGGGGGGAATCCGCACTGAAGCAGGCTGTCCCGCACAGTCTCGGTGAACGCTGCGAAGTACTTATCCGCTGTCTCTCCCTCAGAATCGGTTGCAGGATCAGCATATATGAGAGCATTGTCTTGGTCCGTCTTGAATGTCTGTTCCTTGCGTCCTTCGCTCCCGAAGACTATCCAGCAGTAGGGAACAGGCGGCTTGCCGTGCTTGCGTTCGGCGAACTCAAGAACCTTGCGCACCAGCCGGTCGTTGATCTCGGTAATGATTTTGGTGATGTTGCTTGCCTTGGCGCCCTCCTTGAGCAGGAGCCCGACAATGCTGTTGATCTTCTTCGAAGCAGGGACAAGACCTTCGATTGTCTGCTGGCTTTCTATGTCCTTGGTAAGCGATAGGGGAGAAGTTCCCTGGAGCATCATGAGATCGTGGTTCGTGATCACTCCCATGAGCGCGCCGTCCTTGATGACCAGGATGTGATGGATG
>Ga0335081_10023021_pt1 | contig 10081 bp, 18 predicted proteins | sample Lox_Sample_35_FD_206713 | JGI IMG/M metagenome (GOLD analysis project Ga0335081, IMG submission 206713) | Soil microbial communities from Loxahatchee National Wildlife Refuge, Florida, United States - Lox_Sample_3.5 | ecosystem: Environmental > Terrestrial > Soil > Wetlands | place: USA... | reverse complement strand
GGCCGGCACGTAGCCCTTGCCGGTGTTGACGGTGAACTCCATGCGGATTTCGGCACCCTCGTCGAGCGTGCACAGCACGAGGTCGGGGTTAAGCACGACCACGTCGCCGACGGTCTGGATATCGCCGGCGGTAACGGTGCCGGGGCCCTGCTTCTTCACCACCATGCGCTTGGGGCCTTCGCCCTGCATCTTGATGGCGATGTCCTTGATGTTGAGCACGATGTCGGTGACGTCCTCGCGCACGCCGGCGATCGAGGAGAATTCGTGCAGCACGCCGTCGATGTGCACCGACTGCACCGCTGCGCCCTGCAACGAAGAGAGCAGAATGCGGCGCAGTGCATTACCCAGCGTCACGCCGAAACCGCGCTCGAGCGGCTCGGCGACAACGGTGGCGAGCCGCGCGGCATCGGTGCCGGCGGTCACCTGCAGCTTGTTCGGCCTGATCAATTCCTGCCAATTTTTCTGGATCACGTCATTCACCTATTGAGCGGCGCGGAACTTTCCCGCGCATCCCACCCGCCGTGTGGGGATATCTCGGCGGCGGCGGGTGATTGCCCGCCTGGTACGAAATTAAACGCGGCGACGCTTACGCGGTCGGCACCCGTTATGCGGAATCGTGGTTACGTCGCGGATCGAGGTGATGGTGAAGCCTTGCGCCTGCAATGCGCGCAGCGCCGACTCGCGGCCCGAACCCGGACCGGAGACCTCGACCTCGAGCGTGCGCATGCCGTGCTCTTGCGCCTTCTTGGCGGCGTCTTCGGCGGCGACCTGCGCGGCATAGGGCGTCGATTTGCGCGAGCCCTTGAATCCCATGGTCCCCGCCGACGACCAGGCGATGGTGTTGCCCTGCGCGTCGGTGATGGTGATCATGGTATTGTTGAAAGAGGCGGCGACATGCGCGACGCCAGACGCGATGTTCTTGCGTTCGCGCCGGCGGACGCGGGTGGCTTCCTTACCCATTCTCGATCCTTTCGCGGCCCGCCGCCCTGAAGGCGCGAGCAAGTCCTGTTATCAAGTCGGTCCCGGTGTCTTCTTCTTGCCGGCGATGGTCTTGGCGGGCCCCTTGCGGGTCCGCGCATTGGTATGGGTGCGCTGGCCGCGCACGGGCAGGCCCTTGCGGTGACGCAGGCCGCGGTAGCAGCCGAGGTCCATCAGCCGCTTGATATTCATCGCCACTTCGCGGCGCAGGTCGCCTTCGACCATATAGTCGCGGTCGATCATTTCGCGAATCTGCAGCACCTCGGCGTCGGTGAGCTGCGACACCCGCCGCTCCTGCGGCAGGTTAACCTTGGTCATGATTTCCTTGGCGATTTTCGGCCCGATGCCATGGATATATTGGAGCGCGATGACGACGCGCTTGTTGGTGGGCAGGTTCACGCCCGCGATACGAGCCACGGATTCACTCTCCTGTTATGGCCGGCGGCGCGCACGCGCCGAATTCTTTAGTCCCTAGAAGGGGATAGCGCAAAGCGTAACACGACACCTGTCCCCGGATTTCTGGGGCCCGGCATCGCGTCAAGCTTTTGAATGCGCAGCTTATTAAGGGATTCATCGCGCTCTCGTCAACCTCGGCGGGCATGCGATTTGCGCTGTCCAGCCTTCTTTTTGGCCTTGGCGGGGCGAGGCCGGCGAATCGCCGGTTTGCTGCGGGGCCTGCGCCTGGCGCGACCCGTCTTTGCCGCCTTTTTGGCGCGCTTGACCGCCCGCTTTTCGCGCTTGGCGGCCTTTTTGGCCCGTTTGGCGGCTTTGACAAGCGGCTCGTCGAGGACGCGGTTGATCTCCAGGGTGACCACATCGATGGGGTTCATGCCGTTGACGACCCGGTGCATGCCCTTGGAAGCGTAATAATAGGTCAGCGGCGCGGTCTGCGCCCGATAGGCGGCAAGCCGGCCCTTCATGGTCTCCGGGTTGTCGTCGGCGCGCGGTTTCTCGCCGCGGGCGGTCATTTGCTTGACCCGGGTCTCGATGCGCTTGAGCAGGATACCTTCGTCGACCTTGAGCTCGATGACGGCGTCGAGCTTGAGGCCGCGCTGCGCGAGCAGCCGATCGAGCGCCTCGGCCTGCGGCACCGTGCGCGGAAAACCGTCAAGCACGAAGCCGCGTTTGCAGTCGGACTGATCGATGCGGTCGGCGATGATCGCCACCACCACGTCGTCGGGCACGAGCTCCCCGCGCTCCATGATCGCCTTGGCGCGTTGGCCGACCGGGGTTCCGGCGGCGACCGCGGCGCGCAACATGTCGCCGGTGGAGAGCTGAACGATGCCGTATTTCTCGATCAGCCGCTGTGCCTGCGTGCCCTTCCCCGCCCCCGGCGGGCCGAGCAGGATCAATCTCATCGATTTCGCCCCCGCAACTTCGAACGCTTGATCAGACCTTCATATTGGTGCGCCAGCAGATAGCCCTGGATCTGCGCGACCGTGTCCATGGTGACGCTGACCACGATCAAGAGCGAGGTGCCGCCGAAATAGAATGGCACCGCGGCGTAGGAGATAAGGATTTCCGGGATCAGGCAGACCACGGCGAGATAGAGCGCGCCGATCACGGTGATGCGCGAGAGCACATAGTCGATGTATTCCGCCGTGCGCTCGCCCGGCCTGATGCCGGGAATGAAGCCGCCGTGTTTCTTCAGGTTGTCGGCCGTCTCGGTCGGGTTGAATACGATCGCGGTGTAGAAGAAGGCGAAGAACACGATCAACGCGATATACAAGAGCAGGAACAGCGGCCGTCCGTGCCCGAGCAAGGTGGTCACCGTGGTGAGCCAGCCGGGCCCGCTGCCGGCGTTGAAATTGGCGACCGTGGTCGGCAACAGCAGCAGCGACGACGCGAAGATCGGCGGGATCACGCCCGAGGTGTTGAGCTTGAGCGGCAGGTGCGAGGACTGGCCCTCGAACATGCGGTTGCCGACCTGTCGTTTGGGATATTGGATCAACAGCCGGCGCTGCGCGCGCTCCATGAACACGATAAAGGCGATGACCGCGACCGCCATCACCAGCACGGCGAGGATCAAGCCGGTTGACAAGGCGCCCTGGCGGCCGAGTTCGAGCGTGCCGGCGATCGCCGAAGGCAATTGCGCGACGATGCCGGACAAGATGATCAGCGAGATGCCGTTGCCGATGCCGCGCGAGGTAATCTGCTCGCCGAGCCACATCAGGAACATGGTGCCGCCGGTGAGCGTCACCACGGTGGAGATGCGGAAGAAGAAGCCGGGACTCGTCACCACGCTGCCGGCGCCTTCGAGGCCGATGGCGATGCCGTAGGCCTGGAAGGCCGCCAGCGCCACCGTGAGGTAGCGGGTGTACTGATTCATGATCTTGCGGCCCTGCTCGCCTTCCTTCTTCAGGTTTTCGAGCGTGGGCGACACCGTCGTCATCAGCTGAATGATGATCGAGGCCGAGATGTAGGGCATGATGTTCAAGGCGAAGATCGCCATCCGGTGGATGCCGCCGCCGGAGAACATGTTGAACATGCCGAGAATGCCGCCCGCCTGGGTGTTGAAAATCTGTTCCCAGGCGTTGGGATCGATGCCGGGCAGCGGGATATAGGTGCCCAGCCGATAGACGAGCAGCGCGCCGACCGTGAACCAGATGCGCTTTTTGAGCTCCTCAGCCTTGGCAAGCGCGCCGAAGTTGAGATTGGCTGCCAGTTGTTCTGCTGCAGAGACCATCGATCGCTCCTGCCGCCCACCCCAGTCGACGCCACCGCAGGCTTAGATAGGCATCATGCCGTGTTCTTGCACCCGGCCTATTGGGCCGGCTTGTTTTCGCCTTCGCCGGCTTCCGGTTTGGATTCTTTGGGCTTGCCGCCTTTCGGCTTGTCGCCGCCCTTGGCCGCTTCCAGCGCCGCACGCTTGTTCTTGCCCTTCGGCTCGGCGGCCTCTTCCTTGGCCGGAGCGAGAATCTTCACGCTGCCGCCGGCCTTTTCGACGGCCGCAACGGCCGACTTGGAGGCTCGGTAGACCTGGAATTCGGCTTTGGCCTTGAACTCACCGTCACCGAGCAGTTTCACGCCGCCTTTGGCGCGCCGCATCAGGCCGGCCTTGACCATGGCATCGACGGTGATCGGCTGCCCGGCGTCGATGCGGCCGGCGTCGATCGCCGCCTGCACTTTGCCGAGATTGGTCTCGTTGAGCTTGACGGCGAAGGGGCCGTTGCGGAAGCCGCGCTTGGGCAGGCGGCGATGCAGCGGCATCTGGCCGCCCTCGAAGCCCTTGATGCGCACGCCGGTGCGCGCCGTCTGGCCCTTGCCGCCGCGGCCGCCGGTCTTGCCCATGCCGGAGCCGATGCCGCGGCCGATGCGCATGCGATTCTTGCGCGCGCCCGGTTTGTCGGCGATCTGGTTGAGTTTCATCGTCGTCTTCCTTCGGTCTCTGCTTTGTCATCGCCGGGCTCGTCCCGGCTATCTCGCTTAGGAAGGCACCGCATCCCTAAGCGGGGTCACCAGAACAAGTCCGGTGACGACAGAAATTTCACTTCGCCTCTGCCACCACCTTCACCAGATGATGCACCTTGCGGATCATGCCGCGCGTCGCCGCCGTGTCCGGCAGGTCCTTGACGCGGCCGATCTTGTTGAGCCCGAGGCCGACCAGCGTCGCGCGCTGCTTGCCGTCGCGGCGCAAGGGGCTCGCGATCTGTTGAACCTTGATCGTCTTTGCCGAAGCCATGACGCCTTGACCCTTATTCCGCGGTTGCTTCCGCCTCGCCGCCTTCGCGGCGGCGCGACTGCAGCGTGGACACCTTGATGTTGCGACGCGCCGCGACCGAACGCGGCGAATCCTGGTGCTTGAGCGCGTTGAAGGTCGCGCGCACGACGTTGTACGGATTGGACGAGCCGAGCGACTTGGCGACCACGTCCTGGATACCGAGCGTCTCGAACACCGCGCGCATCGGACCGCCGGCGATGATGCCGGTGCCCGGAGGCGCCGCGCGCAGATAGACCTTGCCGGCGCCGTGGCGGCCGAGCACGTCGTGGTGCAGCGTACGGCCCTCGCGCAGCGGCACGCGCGTCAACGCGCGCTTGGCGGCGTCGGTCGCCTTGCGGATCGCTTCCGGCACTTCGCGCGCCTTGCCGTGGCCGTAGCCGGCGCGGCCTTTTTGATCGCCGACCACCACCAGCGCGGCGAAGGCGAAGCGGCGGCCGCCCTTCACCACCTTGGCGACGCGGTTGATGTGGACGAGCTTATCCTGGAATTCGCTGTCGCGTTCCTCGCGGTCTCTGCCGCGCTCGCCACGCTCTCGTCGGGGTTCATGTGCCATATGCGTTCAGTCCGTTGCTAGAAATTGAGCCCGCCTTCGCGCGCGGCGTCGGCGAGTGCCTTGACGCGCCCGTGATAGAGATACGCGCCGCGGTCGAACACGACGTCCTTGATGCCCTTTTCCTTGGCGCGCTCGGCAATCAGCTTGCCGACCAGCTTGGCCGCGGCGATGTTGGCGCCGGTCTTGCCAGCTTCGCGCTGCGTCTTTTCCATCGTGGAGGCAGAGGCAAGCGTTTGGCCCGCGCTGTCGTCGATCACCTGGGCGTAGATGTGCTTGGACGAGCGAAACACGGTCAAGCGCACGCGCCCGCCCTTGGCGGCGGCGCGCTTGACGGTACGACGCACCGCCGCCGTCCGTCGCGCAGTCCGAACAGTTGCTCTCGACATCGCGGGCTCCTTACTTCTTCCTCGCCTGCGCCTTGAGCGCGACCATCGCGCGCAACAATTTGCGCATCGTCCGCGGCAGATCGGGACGCTCGATCGTGTCTTCAAAATGACCGGCAAAGGCCGGCACGTGCAGCGGCTTGCGGCCGCCGCGCGGGATGATAATGAGCTCGCCCGAGTGGAGCGATTTGAGCCAGCCGAGATTGCTCATTTCTTCTTCCCTTCCTTGCGGAAGATGTATTCGCCGACGTATTTCACGCCTTTGCCCTTGTAGGGTTCGGGCGGACGGAAACCGCGGATCTCGGCGGCGACCTGGCCGACCTGCTGCTTGTCGATGCCGGTGACCACGACTTCGGTCGGCTTCGGCGTCGCGATGGTGATGCCCTGCGGGATGGCGAAATTGACGTCGTGCGAGAAGCCGAGCTGGACGTTGAGCGTCTTGCCCTGCACCGCGGCGCGGAAGCCGACGCCGACGATCTCCAGCCGTTCCTCGAAGCCCTTGGTCACGCCGGCGATCAGGTTGTTCACCAGCGTGCGCGAGGTGCCCCACTGCGAACGGGCGCGCTTGGTCTCGTGACGCGGATCGAGCTTGATCGCGCCCTTGTCCATCTTGACCGCAATGTCGTCGTGCACGACGACCTGCAAGGCGCCTTTCGGGCCTTTGATCTTGACGGTCTGCCCTTCCACATTGGCGGTGACGCCGGACGGGAGGGCGACGGCCTTTTTACCGATGCGCGACATTAAAACACCGTACAAATGATTTCGCCGCCGACATTGGCCTCTCGCGCCTCGTGATCGGCCATCACGCCTTTCGGCGTCGACAGGATCGAGATACCGAGGCCGTTGTTGATGCGCGGCAGCGCCTTGACCGAAGCGTAGACGCGCCGGCCGGGCTTGGACACGCGGGAGATTTCGCGGATCACCGGCTCGCCGTCGAAATATTTGAGCTCGATCTCGAGCTCGCTGCGGCCGCCCGCGTGCGCGACGCTGGCATAGCCGCGGATATAGCCTTCCGCCTTGAGCACCTCGCAGACGCGCTCGCGCTGCCTGGAGGCGGGCATGGAGACTTTCGATTTGTTCCGCATCTGCGCGTTGCGGATGCGTGCAATCATGTCGCCGATCGGATCGTTGACAGCCATCGCGGTGCTCCTACCAGCTCGACTTCACGAGGCCGGGGATGAGGCCCTTGGAGCCGAGGTCGCGCAAGGCGATGCGGCTGACTTTAAGCTTGCGGTAATAGCCGCGCGGGCGCCCGGACAATTCGCAGCGATTGCGGATGCGGGTGGCCGAGGAATTGCGCGGCAACTCGGCGAGCTTGAGGGTGGCGGCAAAGCGCTCCTCCATCGGCAGCTTCTTGTCGCGCGCGATCGCCTTGAGCTTGCGCCGCCGATTGCCATAGGTCTTGGCCAGCTTGCGCCGCCGCTTGTTCTTCTCAATCGAACTCGTCTTCGCCATTCTTATCGCTCCTTACGGTTCCGCGTCTGAGGCGGCGGCAACGCCGCTCACTGCCGGAACGGAAAGTTGAATGCAGTCAGTAGCGCGCGCGCCTCATCGTCGGTGCGCGCGCTGGTGCAAACGGTCACGTCAAGGCCCCAAACGTCGGTGACCTTGTCGAAATCGATCTCGGGGAACACGATGTGTTCCTTGATGCCGAGGCTGTAGTTACCGCGGCCGTCGAAACTCTTGGGATTGAGGCCGCGGAAGTCGCGGATGCGCGGCAAGGCGATGGTCACCAGCCGGTCGAGAAAATCGTACATACGCGCCTTGCGCAGCGTGACCTTGCAGCCGATGGCCTGCCCGTCGCGCAGCTTGTAGGTGGCGATCGATTTGCGTGACTTGGTGATCACCGCTTTTTGCCCGGAAATCAGCGACAGGTCCTGCGCGGCGTTGTCCACCTTCTTGCGGTCGGCGACGCCTTCGCCGATGCCCATGTTGAGCACGACCTTGGTGATTACCGGCACCTGCATGCGGTTGGTGTAGCCGAACTGCTTGGAGAGCTCGGGCCGGATCACGTCCTCGAAACGGGTTTTCAGCCGCGCCACATAATCGGAGCGCTCACGCGGCTTCTTGACCTTGGGCGCGTCGGATTTCGGCGCGCCGCCGTCCTTTGCGGACTTCGGCTGCGCCTCTTTGCCGCCCTTGGGCGCGCCCTGCGGCTTCGCCTTCTTGGCGTCGGTGTTTGCTTGCGTGTCAGCCATCGATTTCTACCCCGGAGCGCTTGGCAACGCGCACCTTCTTGCGGTTCGCCCCCTCGCCGACGAACTTGAAGCCGACGCGGGTCGGCTTGCCGTCCTTGGGATCGGCGAGCGCCAGATTGGACAGGTGGATCGTCCCCTCCTTGGAAACGATGCCGCCCTCCTGCTGCGCCGTCTGGCGCTGGTGGCGCTTGACCATGTGGATGCCGCGCACGAGCGCGCGGCTTTCGGCCGGATGCACGGCCAAAACCTCGCCGCTGCGGCCCTTGTCGCGGCCGGTCAGCACGATCACCGTGTCGCCCTTCTTGATCTTGGCGGCCATCACAGCACCTCCGGGGCGAGCGAGATGATCTTCATGTGATTTTTGGCGCGCAATTCGCGCGGCACGGGCCCGAAGATGCGGGTGCCGACCGGCTCCATCTGCGGGGTGATCAGCACCGCCGCGTTGCGATCAAAACGGATGACGGAGCCGTCCGGGCGCTTGATGTCTTTGGAGATGCGCACCACCACGGCCTTCATCACCTCGCCCTTCTTGACGCGGCCGCGCGGGATTGCCTCCTTCACCGAGACGACGATGACGTCGCCGATGGTGGCGTATTTGCGCTTGGAGCCGCCCAGCACCTTGATGCACATGACGCGGCGCGCGCCGGAATTGTCCGCCACGTCGAGATTGGTTTGCATCTGAATCATGATGCGGCTCTCACTTTATTGGCGCGCAAGCGCGCTTATTGCAGTTTCTGTTTCTTCTCGCCCCGGATCACTTCCCAGCACTTGAGCTTGGAAATGGGCCGGCGCTCTTCGATCCACACCAGGTCGCCGACGGCGAATTCGTTCTTTTCGTCGTGCGCGTGGTATTTCTTCGAACGGCGGATGGTCTTCTTCATCTCCGGATGGGTGAAACGCCGGTCGACGCGCACGACGACGGTCTTGTCCTGCTTGTCGCTGACGACGACGCCCTGGAGCGTACGCTTCGGCATCTAAAACCTCTTACTTCTTCGACTTGGCGCGCGACTTCGCCGCCTTCGGCTTGGCGGTTTTTGCGGCCTTCGGTTTGGCGGTCTTTTTCGTTTCCGGCGCCACGGCTTTCACTTCCGGCTCGGTGCCGCCGCGCTTCTGCGTGGCGATCGTCTTGAGCCGCGCGACGTCGCGGCGGATGACGCGCACGCGCGAGGTGTTCTCCAACTGCCCGGTGGCGCGCTGGAAGCGCAGGTTGAACTGCTCTTTCTTCAGCTTGAGCACTTCGTCGTCGATCTGATCGAGCGTCATCGCTCTGATGTCGATGGCTTTCATGAGACTACTCGGCGATGCGTTCGATGAAGCGGGTCTTGACCGGAAGCTTGGCGGCGGCAAGCGCCAGCGCTTCCTTGGCAACTGCAACCGGAATGCCGTCGACCTCGAACAGGATGCGGCCGGGCTTGACGCGGGTAACCCACAATTCCGGCGTGCCCTTGCCCTTGCCCATGCGCACTTCGATCGGTTTTTTCGACACCGGCACGTCGGGGAAGACGCGGATCCACACGCGGCCGGAGCGCTTCATGAAGCGGGTGAGCGCGCGGCGCGCGGCCTCGATCTGGCGCGCGGTGACGCGCTCGGGCTCGAGCGCCTTGAGGCCGTATTGGCCGAAGGCGAGCCGGGCGCCGCTCGTGGCCACGCCGTGGATGCGGCCCTTGAACGCCTTGCGGTACTTGGTGCGAATCGGTTGCAGCATGACTTATCCCTTACGCGGCGGTCTCGCGGCGCGGACGGCCGGCGTCGCCTTCGGCGAGCTTCTTGTCCTGCGCCATCGGGTCGTGTTCGAGGATCTCGCCCTTGAAGATCCAGACCTTGACGCCGCAAGTGCCGTAGGTGGTGAAAGCGGTGGCGACGCCGTAGTCGACGTCGGCGCGCAGCGTATGCAGCGGCACGCGACCCTCGCGATACCACTCCATGCGCGCGATTTCCGCGCCGCCGAGGCGGCCGGAACAGTTGATGCGGATGCCTTCGGCGCCAAGGCGCATCGCCGACTGCACCGCGCGCTTCATGGCGCGGCGGAAGGCGACGCGACGCTCAAGCTGCTGCGCGATCGATTCGGCGACGAGCTGTGCATCGAGCTCGGGCTTGCGGATTTCAACGATATTGATGACGACGTCGCTTTGCGTGAGCTTGGCGACCGCGCGGCGCAGCTTCTCGATATCGGCGCCCTTCTTGCCGATGACCACGCCCGGGCGCGCCGAGTGAATGGTCACGCGGCACTTCTTGTGCGGGCGCTCGA
>Ga0335081_10023020_pt1 | contig 10081 bp, 7 predicted proteins | sample Lox_Sample_35_FD_206713 | JGI IMG/M metagenome (GOLD analysis project Ga0335081, IMG submission 206713) | Soil microbial communities from Loxahatchee National Wildlife Refuge, Florida, United States - Lox_Sample_3.5 | ecosystem: Environmental > Terrestrial > Soil > Wetlands | place: USA: Florida... | reverse complement strand
AAATCGATGATCTCGGCGGTGTAGCGGCGGGTGATTTTCTCCAGTTCGTTATCCGAGAGCACGTTGGGATCGCAGATGACGCCGCCTTTGCCGCCGCCGAACGGGATGTTGACCACGGCGCATTTCCAGGTCATCCAGGAGGCCAGCGCGCGGACTTCGTCGAGTGTGACATCGGGAGCGAAGCGGATGCCGCCTTTGGCCGGTCCGCGAGCCAGTGAGTGCTGCACCCGATAGCCGGTGAAGACTTCCAGCCGTCCGTCGTCCAGTTGCACCGGGATGTTGACGGTGATTTCCTTGGTCGGCGTCCGTAGGACCTTGCACATTCCGTCATCCAGCTTCAGCCGCAGTGCGGCCTCATCAAAGCGCGCCGCCGCGGCGAGCCATGGGTTCTTCTCGTTCTCGAGCGAAATGGAAACGGGCGGTGCAACTGTTGCCACGGGTGAACCCTCCGGTAAACATTATCGCAGCAAAACATGCGACGACAAGATTGAGCAACCGTCAGACGCGGTAGGCATCGCCGCGTTTCTCAATTGCCAGCACAAGCGGACGGTCGGGCTCGGTGTACTGGTAACGGACCCGCCAAGGTCCGACGCGCAGGCGAAAGGTGCCGGCTAGCGGACCCTGAAGTCGCTTTACGTCGCCAGTGCCTGTGTTTGCCGAACTTGGTCAGCGCAAGAAGGATGCGCATTGCGTTTTCGGGATCGATCTTCCGCAACTGGGCGCGCGCTTCTGGGGACCAAGTCCAGAAGGTCTTCATCCGCGCCCGAATTCCTTGAGCATGTCTTCGTGGGAGATCCCCTCTCCGCGCGCAATCGCCGCCTCGGCTTCGGCGTCTTCGGCCTGCTGCTCGGGCGTGTACGGCTCATCGTCGACCGGTGCAGTGGCGCCAGCGATCCAAAGCGGGTCGGCCAGCAGCCCGGCCAGGAGCCGGTAGACGATAGCGATCTCGTGTTCAGGGAGACGTTCCACGAGATCGTGAAGCTGCTGTTTGGTTGCCATAAGCGACTGGGCTCCTAGGCCCATTGTAATGCTCAGGTGGGCGGTGCTATGAGGACAGGATGTCCAGGGCTTTCAGGATGAGCGGGTCGCGCTGGGCTTCGACCTGGTCGCCTTGCTCCACGCCAAAGGCCTGGTTGAAGATCTCGGTCTTGATGCGGTTGCGGAGGAACTCGGCTTCCGCGGACCACTGGCTGGCACCCGGCTGGATGCCGCGCGCGCCAACCCAGGCTTCGAATTCGTCGAGGATCGAGGGCGTGACGTCGAAATCGGCGTCGACTTTGTTGCGGCTCAGATAGTCGGTGGCGAAGTTAGTGAACGAGCCACTGGCATCCAGCGCCACGCGCAGGCGGGTCATGCGCGCGGGTGTGACGATGAAATCAGGCGTGATGCCTCCGCCGCCCTTGACGATACGGCCCTTGTCGGTGCGGAACTCGGACTTGGCGTTAGGGTGCGAGGTGGTGGCGGCGAGCTCAAACTGGCTGGCGTCCAGCGGTTTTTGAATCGACCGGCCGCTGGGAGTGTAGTAGAGCGCGGTGGTGAGCGCCAGGCCGGCGCCTTGGCTCAAGGGATAGACGCTCTGCACCAACCCCTTGCCGTAGCTGACTTCGCCGACGATGGTGGCCCGGTCGTGATCCTGCAACGCGCCGGAGACGATCTCGGAAGCGCTGGCCGATTTTTCGTTGAGGAGAACTACCAGCTTGAAGGCGTACGGCGTGGCGGACAGTTTGACCTCCTCGGACGTTTCGGGCACACTACGGCCGCGGACGGTGAAGATTTTCTGACCCGGATCGAGGAATAGCGCGGCCGTGTTGAGCGCGGCGCCTACGACGCCACCGGGGTTGTTGCGGAGATCCATCACCAGGCCGGCCAGGTGTGAGCCGCCGAGTTTTTCGATGGCCGTCTTGATGTCGCGGGCGGTGCTTTCGTCGAAGCTGGCGACGCGAATGTAGCCGATGCCGGGACCGACAAAAAAGGCGCGATCCACACTGGGCGTCTGCATGTCTTCGGGTGTGAGCGCCAGGCGCATGATGCGGCTCGTGCCCGGACGCATGACGTCGAGTTCGGCCCGCCGCTGCCGCGACTCGGTCAGCAGTTCGGTGAGCTGGTCGAGATCCAGCCGGGCGATCTGGTAGCCGTTGATCGCCAGGATTTCGTCGCCGGGGGCGAGGCCGGCCTTCTGCGACGGCGTGCCGGGGAGGGTTTGCAAGACGATTACGCGCCCAGGCAGGATGGAGACGACGCTGCCGAAGCCCTTCTGCGTGGACGATTCCATCTTCTTGAGCTGCTCGAACTGGGCAGGATCGAAGAAGACGGAGTGCGGGTCGAGGCTGCGCAAGAGGCCGGGAATGGCACCCTGGTAGAAGGCCTGCTCGGAGGAGACGGGGTCGGCAGCGTTCTGCTCGACGATGGAGAACGCGTTGACGAAGCTCTGGATCTGTTTGCTGAGATCGTCAGCGGCGAGGAGGGTCGCGGCGGAGCAAAACAGAAGTGCGGAGGAGCGAAGCAAGGTTCTGTTCGCTATTCTATCGCGGCAGGGATGGCACAAGCTCAAGCTCGTGCCTACTTCGGCTACTTCGGGCGCACGTCTACCAGCGTGAGCTTCTGTTGCTCGGCGGCGCGGTTGAAGCCGCTGAGGTCGCGGCTCAGAATCTGGTCCCAGAGGTTGAGCTGCTCCTGCAGCTTGGCGCTCAGCTCGGCGAAGAGCTGCTGCTGGGCGTCGGTGGGCGCCGCGTCGGAAGCGTCCACGCTCCAGTTCAAGTAGATCAACTGCTCGTCGATCATGGTGGGGTAACGCAGGTCGCCTTCCGTGCTCTTCATCTTTGATTGGATGATCTTGTCTTCCACGGCGGTAATCTTCTTGAGCAGTTCGTCGGCCAGCGGTTTCACGGATTGCCAGGCGGGGACGTTCTTGTAGCGCTGGGCCAGGGCGTTCAACTGGGCACGCAGGTCGCGGATGCCGTTGACGGTGTTGTGCAGCGAGGTGAGGCGGCGGGTGAGCTGGCGCTCGAGGTCGAACTGCTTTTCGAGATCGGCGCGGGAGACGCTCAGGCGCGGGTCCTGGCGCAATTCGAGCGGCTGGGTCTGGCTCTGGCCGGCGACGGTCAGGCGCACCTGGTACGTGCCGGGAAGTGCCATGGGGCCCTTGGGCGGGATGTCGGTTTCGTAGAAGTTGCCGGGGACTGTCACGGGATTTTCGTAGCGCAGGTTCCAGGCGAAGCGATTGAGACCGGCTTCGGCGGGCAGAGTCTCGCTGAGGTGCTGGACATCGGGCCACTCAGACGGGCCGGTATCTTCTTCTTTTTTGGCGCTGGAATAGGTTTTAACGGCGTTGCCCTGCCCGTCCAGCACTTCGAGTCTTACTTCATCTTTTGGCGGGGTTTTGAAGTAGTAATAGAGGATAGCGCCGGGAGGCGGATTCTCACCCGCGGGCACGCGGCGGTCGATAGCGTCGGGCATGCGGAGCCGGTAAGCGGGCCGCGGTGTGAAAAGCTTGACGGCGGCATCGATGTCGGTGGGCACAACCTTGCGAAGGGGCGTGAGGTCGTCGAGGATCCAGAAGGCACGACCGTGCGTGGCGACCACAAGGTCGTCATCCTTGATAACCAGGTCATGCACCGGGACGGTGGGCAGATTGAGCGCGAGCTTCTGCCAATGCGCGCCATCGTCGGAGGAGACGAACACGCCGGTTTCGGTTCCGGCGTAAAGCAGGCCTTTGCGCTTGGGATCTTCGCGCACGGCGTGGACGTAAGAACCGTCGGGGATGCCGGCGGCGATCTGAGTCCAGGTTCTGCCGTAGTCGGCGGTTTTGAAGATGTAGGGTTTGAAATCGTCGAGCTTGTGGCGGTCGATGGCGGCGTAGGCCGCGGCGGCGCTGTGGGGAGAAGGATCGATGAGGCTGACCATGCTCCACTCGGGCATGGCGGACGGAGTGACGTTCTGCCAGGAGCCGCCGCCGTTGCGCGTGATCTGGATCAGGCCGTCGTCGGCGCCCGCCCAGAGCAGGCCTCTCTCGAGCGGGGATTCGGCGAGGGCGAAGATGGTGTCATAGTACTCGACGCTGGTGTTGTCTTCGGTGATCGGACCGCCGGAGGCCGTCTGCTTGGACTTGTCGTTGCGGGTGAGATCGGGGCTGATGATGGTCCAGCTCTTGCCCTGGTTGGTGCTTTTGAAGACGACTTCGCCGGCGGTGTAGATGACGTTGGGATCGTGGGGCGAGACGAGGATGGGTTCGGTCCACTGGAAGCGGTGGGGGAAGTCGCCGACGCCGTGACCGGAGGTGTCGATGGGCCAGGGGGAGATGTCGAGGGCCTGTTCGGTGTGCTTGTCGAAGCGCGTCGCGCCCTGGCCGGCGCAATAGACAATGTTACCGTCACGAGGGTCGGCGGCCATGAAGGCGCTCTCGGAGCAGGCGACCTCATACCAGTTGCGCATGCCGATGAGGCCGAAGTCGCTCCAGGCGGCGGTGGCGAGCGAGGTGTTATCCTGCTGCGCGCCGAACAGGTAGTAAGGGAAGCGGTTGTCGGTGACGACGTGGTAGAACTGCGCGGTGGGTTGATTCAACTGCGGAGTCCAGCTCTTGCCGCCATCGATGGAGATGGTAGCGCCGCCATCGTCGCCATTGATCATGCGGTCGGGGTTGAGGCGGTCGATCCACAGGCCGTGATGGTCGCCGTGGGGCGCGGGCAGCAGGGTGAATGTTTTGCCGGCGTCGGTGGAACGGAACATGCCGGTGTTCAGGACGTAGACGGTGTCGGGGTTTTTGGGGTCGGCGAAGACGTGGCTGAAGTACCAGGCGCGCTGACGGTAGCGCTCATCGTCGTTGACGCGCTCCCATTTGTCGCCGCAGTCGTCGGAGCGGTAGAGGCCGCCTTTCTCGGCTTCGATGAGGGCGTAGACCCGGTTGGAATCGCCGCCGGAAACCGAGACGCCGATGCGGCCGAGGATTCCTTCGGGCAGGCCGTTGCCTTCGAGGTGCTTCCAGGTTGCGCCGCCATCGTTGGAGCGATAGAGGCCGCTGCCGGCGCCGCCGCTGGTGAACGTCCAGGGCTCGCGGCGGACCTGGTACATGGCGGCGAAGACGATGTTGGGATTGGCGGGAGCGAAGGCGAGATCGGTGGCGCCAGTGCGGTCGTCGACGTAGAGGACTTTGGCCCAGGTCTTGCCGCCATCGGTGGTGCGGAAGACGCCGCGCTCGGCGTTGGGGCCGAAGGCGTGGCCCATGGCGGCCACAAGCACGATGTCGGGGTTGCGGGGATCGACGAGAACTTTGGGGATGTGGCGCGTGTCGCGCAGGCCAAGATTCTTCCAGGTCCTGCCGCCGTCGTTGGAGCGATAGACACCGTCGCCATAGGAGATGTTGCCACGGAGGCAGCCTTCGCCGGTGCCGACGTAGATGACGTTGGTGTCTGAGGGTGCGACGGCGATGCTGCCGATGGAGGCAGTGTCTTCCTTATCGAACAGGGGGTTCCAGTGCGCGCCGCCATCGACGCTCTTCCAGACGCCGCCGGAGGCTGCGCCGAAGTAATAGGTCTGCGGATCGCCGGGGATGCCGGTGACAGCGAGGACGCGGCCGCCGCGGAACGGGCCGACGAGGCGGTACTGCATGCCTTTGAGGAGCTGGTCGTCGATTTGGGCGAAGGCGGCGTGAGCGGCGAAAGCGAGGAAGAGAAGACGTGAACGCATGAGAACTCCTTAAGAGAGGGAAACTCACAATAAGACGGGGGACACCACTGTGTCAATCGGGCCAGATGGTGGCGATGTCGATTTGCACGCCGGGGAAGTGGCGCAGCGTCAGAGTGCCCTGGGCCACGATCTGGGTGCTTCGCAGGCGGTTGTCTTCCAGGTGCAGGACTTCGACGGTGCGGGCTTCGGGTGAGATTACCCATACCTCTGGAACACCAATGGCAGCGTAATCGGCGAGTTTGCGCTCCATCTCACGGCGTGTATTGGCGGGGGACAGGATCTCACCATCCACGACCTCTTCGACCCCGTCTTCGACCTCGGGCATGCGGAGCCACTCTTCGTAGGTGACGGTCTTCGAATTGGGCAGGCTTGCCATTTGACTCATTCTATCGCGTGAAGCGGGTGGCCTTTTTGCGCGCGTGGCGCTCTAAGGCCAGTTCGATGAGGCGATCGATGAGCGCAGAATAGGCGATGCCGCTGTGCTCCCACATCTTGGGGTACATGCTGATGGAGGTGAAGCCGGGGATGGTGTTGATCTCGTTGATGTAGAGCTTGCCGGTGGCGGCTTCCAGAAGGAAATCCACGCGGGCCATGCCTTCGCATTCCACCGCGCGGTAGCATTCCACGGCGAGGCGGCGGAGCTCCTCGGCGGTGGCCGGTGGAAGGTCGGCGGGCACTTGAGTTTTGGCCATATCCAGCAAGTACTTATCCTCGTAATCGTAGAATTCACGTGAAGGGAGGATCTCGCAGGGAACGGAAGCGATGGGCGCCTCATTGCCGAGCACGGAACACTCCAGTTCGCGGCCGGTGATGCCACGCTCGATGATGATCTTGTGATCGTACTGCGCGGCCAGCGCGACGGCGGTTTCGAGCTCCTGGCGGTTGTGAACTTTCGAAATGCCCACCGACGAGCCGAGGTTGGCCGGCTTGACGAACATGGGGAATGGCAGGCGGTTGCAAGCGGCGGCGAGATCCGGCTTTTCTCGCGCAACGGTGACGTAGTCTACAACCGGCAACATGCGTTCCGTGCAGACACGTTTCATCATGTCTTTGTCCATAGACACGGAGGAGCCGAGGACGCCGGCGCCAACATAGGGCAGGTCGGCGAGCTCAAAGAGTCCCTGGATGGTGCCGTCTTCGCCGAACGTGCCGTGGAGCACGGGAAAGACCACGTCGATCTCGGGATGCGCGCCGGGCTCGGGGCCGATGGCGTGCGGGCTCCACTTGCCCTGCTTGTCGATGAAGTACTCGATCTTCTCGTACCTGGCGGGGTCCATGGCGTCCAGGACGGACCTGGCGGAACGGAGGGACACTTCGTGCTCGCCGCTGCGGCCGCCGTAGACGACGGCTACCCGTATTTTCATAGGATTCGCTTCCCCAATCCGGACATGACCAGTTCCACCGCGAGATCGGCGGTGCGATTGGCCTCGTCGATCACGGGGTTCACTTCGACCACTTCGATGGATACCATGTTCCGGGAATCGCAGATCATTTCCATTGCCAAATGTGCTTCGCGGTAGGTGGCGCCACCGCGGACGGCGGTACCGACGCCGGGGGCGTCCTTGGGGTCGACGAAGTCCATGTCGAGCGAGACGTGGAAACCGGCGGTGCCGGCGGAGGCGGCGCGGATGGCCTCCTCCATGACGGCACGGAGGCCACGTTCGTCGATGTCGCGCATGGTGAAGACGCGGACGCCCGATTCGCGGACGTGCTGTTTCTCCAACTGGTCGACCACGCGTAGGCCGACGATCGCAGTGTTCTGGGGAGCAATTTTCGGCTGGTAGCCGCCGAGCGAGGCCAGTTTGGCGGGACCGTATCCGAGGATGCAGGCGAGCGGCATGCCGTGGATGTTGCCGCTGGGGGATGTTTCGGGCGTGTTCATGTCGGCGTGAGCGTCGAGCCAGATCAGGCCGACGTGCTGGTTCTGGCGGCGGAAGTGGCGGGAGACGCCGGTGACGGTGCCGATAGCGACAGAATGATCCCCGCCCAGGACGAGCGGGGCCTGGCCGCGGGACAGGGCTTCGGAGACTTGCGCGGAGAGAGCGTCGCAGGCGGCGGCGATCTGCGGGAGATACTTGGCAGTGGCGTCGCCTTCGGGCCAGGCTTCGGCTTGCTCGACGGGGATGTTGCCGAGGTCATCGACTTCGTAGCCGAGAGACTTGACCCGGGCGTTGAGGCTGGCGACGCGCAGGGCGGAAGGGCCCATGTCGACGCCGCGGCGGCCCTGGCCGAGGTCGAGTGGAGCACCGATGATGGCGACGTGGGAGTGGGTCACGTGGTTAATGGGAACTCCAGGCACAAGCTAAAGCTTGTGCGTACTCATGGCCGCAACCTATACAGCATCCTCGGGAAGGCGATGGTTTCGCGGATGTGCTCAATTCCGCAGAGCCAGGCGACGCAGCGCTCGATTCCCATGCCGAAGCCGCCGTGGGGGACGGTGCCGTACTTGCGGAGGTCGATGTACCAGTCGAAGGCTTCCTTGGGCAGGTGGTGCTCTTCGATGCGCTTCAGCAGCAGCTCGGGATCGTGGATGCGCTGGCCGCCGCCAATGACTTCGCCGTAGCCTTCGGAAGCCAGCACATCGACGCCGAGAGCGACTTCGGGACGGTCGGGGTCGGGCTGAAAGTAGAAGGCTTTGACGGCGGTCGGATAACGGTCCACCATGATGGGGCGCTGCTGGTCCTGGGTCAGGAGGGTTTCATCGGTGCCGCCGAAATCGCCGCCCCATTGGATCTCGCTTCCCTTGGTTTGCAGGAACTTGACCGCGTCGTCGTAGCTCATGCGGGGGAACGGAGCCTGGATGGCTTCCAGGCGGGTGACGTCGCGCTCGAGGCGCTTCAGCTCTTCGCGGCGGTTTTCAAGCACGCGGGCCACGATGAAGACGATCAGCTCTTCGGCTACCTGCTTGACGTCCTCGAGCGTGGCGTAGGCCATCTCCGGCTCGACCATCCAGAACTCGGTGAGGTGGCGGCGGGTTTTTGATTTTTCGGCGCGGAAGGTGGGACCGAAGCAGTAGACCTTCCCGAAGGCGGCGGCGGTGGCTTCGTTGTAGAGCTGGCCGGATTGGGTGAGGTAAGCCTTGTCGTCGTCGAAGTAGTTCACCTCGAACAGCGTGGTGGTGCCCTCGCAGGCGGCGGGCGTGAAGATGGGGGTGTCGACGAGGGTGAAGCCGTGGGAATCGAAATAGTCACGGACGGCCTTGATGACTTCGTGGCGCACCTTGATGATGGCGTGCTGCCGCTGGCTGCGGAGCCAGAGATGGCGGTGGTCCATCAGGAAGTCGGTGCCGTGTTCCTTGGGGGTGATGGGGTACGGGTCGGATTCGGGCACGCGCTGCACGATCTGGAGGTCCGCGAGGTCCATTTCGAAGCCGCCGGGCGCGCGCTGTTCGGCGCGGATCTTGCCGGTGACGATGATGGAGGATTCCTGGGTGAGGTTCTTGATGGTTTCGAACTGATCTTCGGGCAGCGCGTTCTTCACGGCGACGCACTGGAGGATACCGTAGCCATCGCGGAGGATGGGAAACGCGATCTTTCCCGAGCGACGGAGGTTGTAGAGCCAGCCGGCGATCTCGACGGTTTCACCGACGTGCTGGCCGGCTTCGGCGATGGTGATTCGGGGAGTCATAGGGTTTGAGAGGCACGCGGCACCGCCTGCCCTATCTGCCTCACCACAAATTTGGGCACTAGAGCTTCTCCAGGCGGTCGAAGATTTCCAGGGCGGTCTCGATCAGATGCGGCTGGTCGCCGTGGTCTTTGAGCTCGAGCATCAAGGGGTATTGGCCGTCGCGGCTGCGGAGGAGCTTCATGGCGGCTTTCCAATCGATAGTGCCGTCTTTGCTCATGGTGGGGTGCAGATGGCCGTCGTCCTTGCCGTTGTTGTCGTGGAGGTGCGTGGAACGGATATGCTCCTTCATTAATTCGAAGGCCGCCGCCACTCCCTTTTCCATGTTGGCGTGGCCGGTGTCGAAGCAATAGTTCAGACCGACGTGCGTCAATTCCTGGAACTGCAGCAGGCGCGCGGGAGTGGAAAGTTCGTTGGGGATATTCTCCAGCAGGATCTCGACGCCGCGCTGCTTGGCGAAAATGCTCAACTCTTCGAGGGCGGAGAAAGCGGCGTCGATTTTGCGGAGGTCGAATTCTTCTTCGGCGACACCAATGTGCTGGATCAGGTAACGGAAGGGGATCATTTCGGCGATCTCGAGGGCGCGCTTGATCTCCTCCACCATGGGGAGACGCTTGGACTTGACCGGCTCAGTAAGGGTGATGACAGCGTGCGGACCGGAGCGGCCCCAGATCTCGTCGGTGTACATGGGCGAGTGGAGCGAGTGAAGCTTCAGCTCCGAATCGCTGAACCAGTGGCCGAGTTCGCGGATCTGCACTTTGTCGCGGTAGTCCAG
>Ga0335081_10023018_pt1 | contig 10082 bp, 6 predicted proteins | sample Lox_Sample_35_FD_206713 | JGI IMG/M metagenome (GOLD analysis project Ga0335081, IMG submission 206713) | Soil microbial communities from Loxahatchee National Wildlife Refuge, Florida, United States - Lox_Sample_3.5 | ecosystem: Environmental > Terrestrial > Soil > Wetlands | place: USA: Florida... | reverse complement strand
TCGCAACCACGGACTGGCAGGAGTTTACAGGATCGCGGCCGCCGCCAAACAGGTACATTCGGCTCCCGGGTCTCGACCGAGTGATAGCGTAAGGTCTTGATCAGTCAAGAATCTTCCGCGTGGTGCTAGTCGTTGCCGCCCTTGACGACGCATCGGCAAGTTGTTCGCCCTGGGGACGAACCCGCTTCAGCGCTTTGCTACAGTCCATTCAGCCACACGGCCGAACCGCCCGTATATTGCCGAGGCTGGCCTCAAGACGAAGAGCCAATCATGCTCTGAGCAAAGATATTCCGGAATCCTCAGCCGAACAGCCAGCGCACGCCCAAAAAACCGGGCGTTAGAATTCCGGTCGCCCAAAGCAACGCCGACGCAAAGTTCGCGAGTTGAAACTTCAACCAGGGCATCGCGTTTAACCCGGCCACGATGGGCAGGACCGCGCGAAATGGACCAAAGAAGCGTCCGACGAATACCGCAGCCAGCCCCCACCGTTCGAAAAACCTGATGCCGCTCGCGATCAGTTCGGTATGAGATGAAAAAGGCCACATCCGGGTGATCCGACCCCTAAAGCGAAATGCCAAATCGTACGCTGCCCAATCGCCGGCGATCGCTCCCAACGTCGCGGCCGCCCAAACCGGCCTAATGTCCAACCCGGCTGCCGCGATGAGGCCGCCGACGCCAACCAGAATTGCCGTCGCCGGGACTATCAAGGATATGAATGCAAAGGATTCGCAAAAGGCGAGCATAAAAACGATCGGGAAACTCCAGCCCGGGTGCTGCTGAACGAAAGCAATAGCCGACTGTGTCAGGTCGCCCGCGGTCACTCGATGAACTCGCTTGGCCCTGCTGGCCTCAACGACAGCAGACGACGAAAAGGTCGTTTCACGGACGTTCCCAGGCCGATGTCCCTGGGGGGATCAGCGTTCGGGCTTTTTCCGGCATATCGAATCGCTTCAATTGGAAAACAGGCAAGGCACTCTGCTGGTCGTGAGCAGGTGTCGCGTCACGCCGCCGAAGATCCATTCGCTCAACCGCGTGCGCCCGTAAGCGCCGGCAACAATCAGGTCGGCGTGATGTTCCTCAGCCATGCGAAGCAGAATATGACCTTCTTCCGCGTCGGCGGTTGCGACTTGTTGACCGACCTCTACGCCGTGACGCGCAAGATATCGCGCGACGTCGGCGACCTGTTCATCTACGCCTTGCATGCCCAGGGGATTGGCAACGGCGATAATGACAATTTTGGCCTTCTGCAGAAACGGCAAAGCGTCACGGACCGCGCGGCGCGCCTCGCGCGCCTCCTTCCACGCGAGCAGGACACGCGAAGCGTGAACCTGAGGCGTGTCACGCGGCACGACCAGCACCGGGCGGCCGGCGGCGAGAATCACCGTTCCGGGATCATACGTGTGATAGATATCGCCGGGCAGAGCTTCACTGCCAATGACCACAAGGTCTGCGGCCCGCGCCTCGCGTGCAATGACTTCCCTGGGAAAATGAACTGACGATCGCCATTCGATGCCGTGCGGATTTTTCTCTGCCAATCGCCGAAATGTTTCCCCAAGGCGTGCGAGTTGTTCCTGTATCCTGTCTTCCCGGCTCCGGTCGGTGGGCGGAAATCCGACCGCGGAAGGCTCCAACACCTCATCTTTCCGAAGCGGCCAGGCGGCAAGGCCAATCAGAAGTGAATTAAATCGCGTGGCAAGCTCGACCGCCGCCGTGATGCGGTCTTTGGCTGTCTCGCCGGGATCGACGAATACCATCATGGTCCCGAACGTCATCTCCATTTCCTCACTGTCATAAAATGCTCGATCGGTTGCTTTCGGGTGGCTTCCAAGCAGGCGTGAGCCGTCAGCGGTAAATAAGCCCGCGGCGAGCGAGATATTTTTCGATTTCCATGAGGGCGAACACCGCGCCGGGAAGGAGCACGCACAGTGCTAGTTCGGGTAAGCTCAGTGGGGTCGTCCGAAAAATCGGATTGAACAAGGGCACGTAAATGGTCATGAGCTGAAGTCCGAGGGTAAGAACGACCGCGCCGAGCAGCGGAATGTTGGAGAAAAGTCCTTGTTGGAATAGCGATTCGCGCTCGGAGCGGATAGCCAGAACATTTCCCATCTGTGACAGCGTTAGCAGGGTGAAAACCATCGTCTGCCAGTGTTTCGGCGCAGCTTGAAGCGCGTAGGCCTGGGTCAGCAAGCAAAGCCCGGCCATCGCCGCGCCGACCATGATGATATGCTGCCACATCCCATGCGCGAATATGCTCTCGCCAGCGGGCCGCGGCGGTCGCCGCATCACGTCCGGCTCGCGCGGCTCTGCGGCTAGTGCCAAGCCGGGCAGTCCGTCGGTGACCAAATTGATCCACAGAATATGAATCGGCAGCAAAGGTATAGGGAGTCCGAAGAACGGCGCCAGGGATACCGTCAATATCTCGGCCAAGTTGCAAGTCAGAACATAACTGATGAATTTGCGGATGTTATCGAAGATGCGCCGTCCCTCGCCGATTGCGGAGACGATGGTGGCGAAGTTGTCGTCGAGCAGGACGAGGCTCGCTGCTTCGCGCGCCACGTCGGTGCCGCCTTTGCCCATGGCGACGCCGATGTCGGCCTGAGCGAGCGCCGGCGCGTCGTTTACGCCGTCCCCGGTCATCGCAACAAAGTGGCCTTGGCGCTGAAGGGCGGTAACGATGCGGATCTTCTGCGCAGGATCGACCCGCGCATAGACGCGGGTGCGCGCGATCTTCGTCGCCAATGCCTCATCGGAAAGGCGACGGAGGTCGCGGCCGGTGATGACCGTATCGCCCGGATTGAGTATGCCAAGCTCCGCGGCGATGGCGCGCGCGGTCGCCGGGTGGTCGCCCGTGATCATAACCGGGGTGATGCCGGCGGTTTTGCACACGGCGACGGCGCGTTTGGCTTCAGGACGAGGAGGATCCATGAGGCCGACCAGGCCGATGAGCGTGAGGTCCCGTTCGATTGCACCTGGATCGTTGCCTTGCGGCAGTTCGTCCCAATCACGGCGCGCGACGGCGAGCACGCGAAGACCCGCTTCCGCCATGGCTTCCGCGATTTGCAGCGCGCGATCGCGATCGAGGGGCGTCGCGCCGTCGTCTTCGATCATCGTCCGGCAGCAGTCCAACACCGTTTCAGGCGCGCCCTTCGTGTAGGCGACGAAACCGGTACCGGAGCGATGGAAGGTGGTCATTCGTCTACGCTCGGAATCGAACGGGAACTCCAGCAACCTCGGCATGCTGATTTCGAGCGTCTGTTTGTCGAATCCGGCTTCGGCCGCGGCGCGCCACAGCGCGACTTCCGTCGGATCGCCGGCTGCATCGTCGCGGGCGCCGCGTTCCGCATCATTGCAGAGCGCCAGTGCGACAAGCAGATGCCGATCAGCCTCTTTGCCGCCGTCGAGAGCCGATGCCGAGCGACGCCGACCGGAGATATAGATCTCGGATGCCCGCATTTCGTTTAGGGTGAGCGTTCCCGTTTTATCGGTGCAAATGAAGCTGATCGAACCCAATGTTTCGACCGCAGGCAGGCGCCGTACCAAAGCGCGGTTGGCCGCCATAAGGCGGGCGCCCAGTGCCAGTATCACCGTGACCACCGCCGGCAGGGCTTCGGGAATGGCCGCGACTGCGAGGCTCAATGCAGTGAGCAGCATCAGCAGGGCCGGCTCGCCGCGCCACATTCCGACGGCGAAGACAATGGCGCATACGACCAATATCGCCAAAGCGAGCTGCCGCCCGAACGTGGCCAATCGCCTTTGCAGCGGCGTCTGCGCCTCCGACGCCGTCTCAAGCATACCGGCGATCTTGCCGATTTGCGTCATCATGCCGGTCGCGACGGCGATGCCGCGGGCGCGGCCGTAAGTGACGACGGTTCCTTTGAAGGCCATGTTGGGCCTCTCGGCAAGCGGGAGCGACGGATCCGATAGTGCTGCCGTGCGCTTCTCGGCCGGCACCGCTTCGCCGGTCAGCGCCGCTTCGTTGATCTTAAGCTGCGGGGCTTCGATCAGACGCAGGTCCGCCGGGACGACGGTCCCGGCCTCCAGCGACACGACGTCACCGGGCACGATCTGCGCGGCGTCGATGACGTGCCGCTGGCGATCTCTCACAACAACGGCCTTGGGCGCGGAGAGGCTTTTGAGTGCGCCTATCGCGCGCTCAGCGCGATAGTCCTGCACGAAGCCTATCATCGCGTTCAATACCACGATCGCCAAAATGACAGTCGTGTCGCCGACTTCGCCGATGAATCCCGAGACGATCGCGGCGGCAATCAGTATGAGGATCATGAAATCGCGAAATTGGGAGACCGCTATGCCGAGCAGGCCGCGTCGGCCTCGCTCGCGAATCTCGTTCGGTCCTTCTCGACCGAGGCGCCGTGCCGCCTGGTCGGAAGTAAGGCCGTGATCGAGATCGGAGACGAGCGCGTGCGCGGCGGCGGCGGCCGTCAAGGTATGCCAGACGGGAGGTTCTTGATTTGGCGTCCCTTCGTTCTGGCGGACCAGGTTCGTCTGCATTCGATGCACGGCGCGGCTCTTGTCCAACGACGAGATGGAAAAGGGTCGAATAATTGTCCAGCAAGCCTGAAACCGCAATGCGCCGCGCGGCTCGCGCGTGCGACGGCGACCATGCGACGAATACTGCGCCGCGCAGTCACTAGGTGGCGGCGAATTTCGCCGTGATGAGCGAAGGTCGCGGCCACCTCATGATTACCCGTTCCTGCCGCTGTCGTTGAGCATCGGCCGGCGCGGCCGCATTTGTGAAGGGCTTTGGTGCTTATTCACGGTTATGATCGGATGCAGATCGCCAATTGAGCACCCTTCTTCGTCCTCACAGCGTTCGCCTTAATCGTATTTTTTATCTGGTGTCGCCGGTTCTGTTGTGTTGCTATATTTATAAATAAAGGGGCGCTTTACGCCAGGCTGCAGTCTAATGATTTGATATGACCACGGAGACAACGACCCCTCCGCAGGATGCAGGACTGTACGTCCTGGTGTCGCTTTTGCGCATCCACGGAATCGGCGCCGATCCGGAGCAAATTCGCCATCGATTCGCTGGCGTGCCGATCGGCATTTCAGAGATGCTCCGTTGTGCCAAGGATTTCAAGCTCAAGGCGCGTGAGCGGACGGTGGATTGGACCCGTCTCGCAACGACTCCGCTGCCGGCTATTGCCGTTCGTCGCGATGGCGGATTTCTTCTGCTCGGCAAGGCCGACGCTGATAAGGCTTTGGTCCAGTTGCCATTCGCGCCACGGCCGGAATTGATGACGCGGGCACAGTTCGAGGCGATTTGCGATGGCCGTTTGATCCTGATGGCCAGGCGCGCTGGGTTGGCTGATCTTTCGCGCCGCTTCGACATCACCTGGTTCATTGGCGCCATCCAGAAGTACCGGCACCAGCTGGCCGAGGTTCTTCTCGCCTCATTTTTCCTGCAGCTCTTTTCCCTGATCTCGCCGCTGATTTTTCAGGTTGTTATCGACAAGGTCCTTGTCCACCGCAGCCTGACTACGCTCGAGGTCCTTGTCATCGGACTTGTCGCCATTTCGGTATTCGAAACGATCCTCGCGATATTGCGAACCTATCTTTTCGCGCACACGACAAACCGCATCGATGTGGAGCTCGGGGCGAGACTCTTCCGTCATCTCCTGGCTTTGCCGATCGCTTATTTTCAGGCCCGACGGGTTGGCGATTCCGTCGCTCGCGTCCGCGAGCTCGAAAACATCCGCAATTTCCTGACCAGCTCAGCGCTTACCCTTGTTATCGATTTGTTCTTCACCTTCGTATTCCTGGCGGTGATGTTTATCTATTCCCCGCTTCTGACGTTTGTCGTTCTTGCCGCGTTCCCGTTCTATGTCGGTATCTCGGCTGCTGCGACGCCGCTCTTCCGTCAACGCTTGGACGAGAAATTCCGGCGCGGGGCTGAAAACCAGGCCTTTTTAGTCGAAAGCGTGACCCAGGTAGAGACGCTCAAGTCGATGGCGGTCGAACCGCAGATGCAGCGTCGCTGGGAGGAACAGCTTGCAAGCTATGTGACGGCCAGCTTTCGCGTGCTGCAGCTGGGCAACATGGCAAGCCAAACGGTGCAGCTCGTTAGCAAACTCGTCACGGCAGCCGTTCTCTATTTCGGCGCCAAGCTTGTCATCAGCGGGGATCTCACTGTTGGCGAGCTCGTCGCCTTCAACATCCTGGCCGGCAGAGTCAGTGCGCCGGTGCTCCGTCTTGCCCAAATCTGGCAAGACTTCCACCAAGCGCGGCTGTCGGTCGCGCGTCTCGGCGATATTCTCAATACGCCGGCCGAGCCGACTTTTAACCCCGCGCGCGCTGCGTTGCCGGCAATTCGCGGTGAAATCACGTTTGAGCACGTGACCTTCCGTTACCGCGTGGACGGCCCGGAAGTCCTGCACGATATAAATTTTGAAATCGCACCCGGACAGATTATGGGCGTGGTTGGCCCGTCAGGTTCAGGCAAAAGCACGCTCACAAGGTTGGTGCAGCGACTTTACGTGCCGGAAAGCGGACGCGTTTTGGTGGATGGGGTCGATCTGGCGATGGTGGATGCGGCGTGGTTGCGGCGTCAGATTGGCGTCGTGTTGCAGGAGACCATGCTTTTCAATCGATCCATTCGAGACAATATCGCGCTAGCCGATCCGGCTTTGCCGATCGAGCGCGTTGTCGCTGCGGCAAAACTCGCGGGTGCGCACGATTTCATTCTTGAAACACCGGAAGGGTACGATACCACCGTGGGTGAACGGGGCGACAGTCTGTCGGGTGGCCAGCGACAGCGGATCGCCATTGCCCGCGCCCTCATAACCAATCCCCGCATCTTGATCTTTGACGAGGCGACAAGCGCCCTTGATTATGAAAGTGAGCGCACCGTCCAGGACAATATGCGTGAGATCGCCAAAGGCCGCACCGTGATCATAGTGGCGCATCGGCTCTCTACCGTGCGCCGCACTGACCGCATTGTTACGCTTGACCGCGGCCGCCTGGTGGAGGACGGCACGCACGATGAGCTGATCCGGACCGGCGGGCGCTATGCTAGCCTGTTTAGGCTTCAGTCCGGCATTCAGGAGGTTCATTGAGGCAATCATGGGTTTCACGCGCAAAGCAAGCAGCGCCGACCGAGAAAATCTGGCATTCTTGCCGGCTGCGCTTGAGATTGTGGAAACGCCGGCGTCGCCGGTTGGGCGTTCGATAACATACGTCATCATCGCATTCTTTGTTGTTGCGCTGGCATGGGCGTGCCTGGGTACGGTCGACATCGTCGCTTCCGCGAAAGGCAAGATCATTCCGAGCGGACGCACCAAGGTCGTGCAGCCGTTCGAGACCGGGGTCGTAGCCGCCATCCACGTTCGCGATGGACAGCTCGTCGACGCTGGAGAGACCCTGATCGAACTCGATACCACCATGAACGATGCGGACTTGAAGCACTTCGAAAGCGACCTTGTCGCCGCGCGCCTCGATATAGCCCGGCTGCAGGCGGCTCTAGCCGACGAGGAGCCGCTCGCGAACTTTCATCCGCCGGACGGCGCGCCAGAGGATTTGATTGCGGTTCAGCGCAGGCTTCTGCTCGATCAAATCGCTGAGCAACGACAAAAAATTGCAGTTTTGGATCGACAGTACGAGCAGAAAAGTGCCGAGCGCGCGACGATTACAGCCAACATCAGCAAATTGGAAGCGTCGCTTCCGATCCTCGAAGAGCGAGTACAAATTCGCAAGACTCTTTACGACCACACGACCGGCTCCAAAGCAAGTTATCTGGAATTGCTGCAGCCGTTCGTCGAGCAGCAGCACGAACTGGATGTGCAAAAGCGCCGTTATGACGAAGCCACAGCCGCATTGGCTGCGATTGCCGAGCAGCGGACGCAGGCGAGGGAGGAATATCGGCGGGCACGTCTGGCCGAATTGCTGGAGGCGGATAGAAAGGCGCGCGGTCTGGCCGAGGATTTGGTGAAAGCCAGACGCCGGGCCGCACTTCAAGTGCTGACAGCGCCGGTAGCCGGTGTGGTCCAGCAACTGGCGATACACACGATCGGCGGCGTGGTGACGCCTGCACAGGCGTTACTGGTCGTCGTCCCGTTGGACAGCCATCTTGAGGTCGAGGCTATGGTCGAAAATCGCGATATTGGGTTTGTCAAGCCCGACCAAGCTGCCGCGATCAAGATCGACGCCTTCAATTTCAATCGCTATGGCCTCATCGATGGCAAGGTTGTGAGTATTTCGCCTGACGCCATCACGCACGAAAGACCCTCGGACAAAGCCGGGGACAAGGCGCAGGGCAAAGATGATGAGACGAGCGAGCCTGCCGGCCAGGAGCTCGTCTACGCTGCACGCGTCTCGCTGGCGAACACGAAAATGCAGATCGGGGACAAACTCGTCGACCTCTCTCCGGGCATGGCTGTAACGGTGGAGATAAAGACCGGCTCGCGCAGGATCATCAGCTATTTGCTCTCGCCGCTTTTTCGATTCAAACAAGAGGCATTGCGCGAGCGGTAACGGCGACGAACACCGGACTCTTCCGAGGAACCTTTACTTTCGCGCGTCGCGAGCGAATCTGCTCTCCCGAGCCGTCCAACGAACGCAGCCATGTTGTTGTGGTCGAGCACAAGGTGTGCGTCGGCGCGATTGTTCGCGTCATCGCTCTCGTTTCCCGTCAAGGTCAGCGGCTACAATCCGCAACGCCGCGATGCTCGCTGAGCTGCGGCGCGTAGCCGCCGAGCGAGGAAAGAACCCGGCTAGCGTGAAGCTTGCGCCTTGGGTGCTGCACGATCTGCGGCGCACGATGCGCTCGGGCCTGTCGGCGCTGCCGATCGCTGAGCACGTCCGCGAGCTGGTCATCGGACACGTGCGCCCAGGTATCAGCGGCGTCTATGACCTATACGCCTATTTGGATGAGAAGCGCGACGCGCTTGAGCTGTGGGCTGGCCGCTTGCGCGATATCGTCGAATCGCCGCCAGCGAACGTGATCCTCGATCGCCGGCTTGAAGGCGCTCACTGGGTACTTCCGCGAGATCGCGGAAGGCTGGCAGGCCGACACACAATTCCCCGCGGCGGTCGAAGCCGCATGTGACCACCTTGCCGCGGCGGAAAGCGCGATCGACCGATCGGCGGGCTGACAAACGGCAGGCGCAAAAGCGTGGGGCGGCTTGGGCAGCATGCCCACTGTCGGCTAGCGTCGCCACGTGAGCATGGGGAAACCGACGCCAGTAGTAGTCTCGACAAGGCAGAGGTCGCAATGCTGCATCATCCATTCAAAGTTCGGCGCTGTCGGATAGGGCTTTCTATTCCGCTCAAACGATTCGTGGGCAAAGCCGGGCTCGTCGATCCGCGGTTCCAATTCGTGGATCATTCTCAGCATCCGATCAGCGTACATAGTGTGCAGCGGCGAAGTCCCCGCTGCTGAGAGAAAGGCGCCCATCACCGTGCGGCCCTCAACCTGATAGGCTGTTGTGAATCCGTACCGCTGAAGCGTGTTTTGCTCACGCATCGAGCGCGGATTGGCCGGCCCTAGAATGCCTTTCAATTCGAGGCTTGTCCCGGCCCGAGACTCCGCGACTGCTTGGGCAAGGGTGCCATCATTAAAGCTCTTGTGGTCGCCCAGCATGAGGAAGAAAGCGTCGTTGCGCGAGAAAATCACATACAGCAATTCCCGCGACCCTCTCGGCGTCAGGTGCAGATGATGGGTCTCAAAGGCGTTCAGGACGTAGTCTTTGTCATCCCACTCGACGCCTCGCCGTTTGGTATTCTCGCGCCTGAGCGGTTTCGGCGGCACATAGCCAGAGCGGTGGATATCCTTCGATAGGTGCGGCATCAGGTCGTCGCCGGCCTCAATTTTGTGAGCCAGAAGTTGCACGGTCTCCGAGTGCTGCGGCCGCAACACACCGTGCCGCGGAAAGCCTTCCCAGGTGATGACACGCCGTGACCGGGGCATCACAAAGCGATCGGCCCAATTGACGTACCGCCCGAGAAGCTCGCCTGCATTCATTCGGTAGAGATCGGCGCGCGCTATCTCGGGCTTGCACGGAATCTTGCCGATCAGGTGTTCCTGCAATCGGCGTAAGCGCGGCGATTCGGGAATAATACCAACGGCG
>Ga0335081_10023017_pt1 | contig 10083 bp, 6 predicted proteins | sample Lox_Sample_35_FD_206713 | JGI IMG/M metagenome (GOLD analysis project Ga0335081, IMG submission 206713) | Soil microbial communities from Loxahatchee National Wildlife Refuge, Florida, United States - Lox_Sample_3.5 | ecosystem: Environmental > Terrestrial > Soil > Wetlands | place: USA: Florida... | reverse complement strand
GTGAGCGGCCAGCAGGTCGCGCAGGATTCCGAGATTGACGCCGAGCCCGCTCTCGGCGCGCGACGTCATCTCGCGTTCGATGGTGCGCATCGAGAACCAGGTCAATGCCGTGATGGCGACGACGATCAAGACGAGCGTCGCCGTCAAGAGACGGGCCGCGATGCCGAGTCGCGCGATAAAGCCAGGTATTTGCATGCAACCCTTCCTTCGAGACGCGCTGCTCTGGTGCCCCGCGCCCGTCCGACAAATCCTCAGTTTCGGAATCGATTTGCCGTCGCCGATTTTGCGGGTGCGCATGATAAGGCTCGATGACTTAAAAAGTTGAACGCCGTGCCGACATGGCGCGCTACGGAGAAATACCTATCTCGAGCGAACGCACGGCGCGGCCCGCATCGGCGCCTCGGCATCACACCACGGCTTTGCATTCGTCGTCAGCCGAACGGCGCCCACGGCAATCGACCCGAACCGCGTGTTGCCCAGCCCGCGTCGAATCAACTGCCGTTGCCAATACAAAAGCACCGCCGTCGGCCGCCGCACGCGTGGTATAGTTGGGATGCTTGCGTGCCGAGGTGTTGCGGAAGCCGCCGGGGGCGAAGCCGTGTATCGTATGCGTGCGTTCGTTCGCGTGCTTCCGCTGTTTGCCGCGGCGGCGCAGCTTGCCGCGTGCAGCAGCAACCATGCCGCCAAGGGCCCTCCCGGCGGCACGCAATACGCCGCCGTCGCGAGCCCGGCCGACGGCGCGCCGGCCAGGACGGCGCGTGCGTTCCCGGACCGGGCGCTGCTCGCCCGCCAGCCCGTCCCCCGGTGCGAGCTCGAGAATCCGCCGACCGACATTCGTCCCGAGGAGGCGCACGTGGCGACGGTCGACTACGAGCGCCAGTGCTACCATCAGCTCGCCGAGATCGTGCATGCCCGGCTCGCGGCCCTGCAGGACGCGAGCGCCCGCACCCGCGCACTCCCGCCGCGCGACCAGGCGCTCATGCGGCGCGAGCCGCCGCCCCATTGCGACGCCGCCAAGCCTCCCGCCGGTCCGCCCGAGGCGCGCGCCGCCGCGCTCGATGTCGAACGGCAATGCTACCGAGAGCTTGCGGCGAGCGAAGGCGCCAAGCTCGAGGCGCTGCAGGATGCGCTGCGCAGGGCAGGCGCGGCGCCGGTCAAGCGAACCGGCGCGCCGGCGACCGCGCCGGCCGCACCGCCCCAACAGTACATGACCTACTGAGATGCGCGGGCGCGTGCCCGCCGCAACCCGCCGCGGATCGACGGTGCGGATCAGTGGTGCAGATCAGTGGTGCAGATCAGTGGTGCTTGGCGTGACGCGCCACCCGGACGGGCGGCGGCGGCGGGACCGAGTCGCGCTCCGGATGAGCGTCGAAATAGGCGTCCATCACCAGGCCGCCGATGACCGGCACGATGCAGTTCGCCAGCATCACGTGCACCTCACGCCGGGTGAGCTCGCGCTGCACCACGATGCCGCTCACGAGCGGGGTGAGCGACATGCAGCCGACCGTCGTGACGCCCCAGGCGCCGAGCTCGGTGAACTGGTGCGGCACGCCGCCGCGCGAGTGGCGCATCGCGAAGTACGCCCCGGTGGTGGCGGCGCCGACGCCAACCCCTGGCGCAATCAGCTTCGGATCGCCGCGGAACAAGATGTCGAGCAGCCCCTCGGCCCGGGCGCCCTGTGCGGTCAGCATCGTGGTGGCCGCGAACGCCGCAACACACGCGAGTCTCTTCATTCCAGTCATTCCCATTCCCCTGCCAATCCCCTGCCGTCCGCCGCCGAAGACGGCGGTCGCCACGGTTGAGATTGCCACGCTGCGATGAATGAACTGCTTCGTCGAGCGCGTCGGCCGCGGTGGTCATGAACTTTTCGCCAAGTGCGGCCGAAATGCCACACATGACCGTCATGGGACATGGAAGACGGCGGCCGCTGCGCGTCCGTCGATGCTTTTCCACAACCGCCCCGCTCCGGCGGGGCACGAAAAAAGCCCCGGGCGACCAAGCCCGGGGCTTAAGTTGCGTCGTTGACGTTTGGGAGGACCACGACGCTGAGCCGATGAACCCGTGTGACATTCACTGCAGAAATCTGCCGCCCGCGGCAGGTCCGCGGCCCCTTGCCCCATCGGGACAGCGCCGCGATCACCAAAGTGGAAACACCGAACGCACCGAGCAAAACGGAAGTGACGTTGCTTCGTGCGATTCGAAATATCGGAGCCTTTGCATGCACAGTCGAGCAATGAATACCATTGCGGCCCATTTTCCTGTGAAGATGTTGCAACCGCGCCACGCCCCAGGGGTTGCGGCACTGCGGCACGCGCCGCCGTCGTTTCGTTGATGCCGCTGCGCAAAAAAGAGCCCCGGGCGATCAAGCCTCGGGGCTCGCGCATTGCGCCGCTTACGCTTGGGAGGACCACGACGCCGAGCGGTGAACCGAACGCGAAATTCACTTCCAGAATCGATAATTGATCTTCGCCAGCACCTCGGCGGTGTTCAGATCGACCGTGCGCGATACCGGATCGAAGGCGGGCGGGGCCGCCAAGGCAACCGTGCCGGTGTTGAAGGTATGGCTGCCGTACCAGGTGTACCGTCCCTCGATCGCGGCGCTCCAAACATTGGAGAAGGCATATTCGAGCCCGCCGCCGACGGTCCCGCCGACCAGTGTCGCGCTGTCGCTGCCCGCGGTTGCGGGGTCGGGACCGAACACCACGAACAATGAGCTCGCACGCACGTCGGTCAGCGCGAGCCCGCCCGTCGCATAGAGAAGCGTGCGGTCCCACGCATAGCCGAGCCGGGCGCGGATCGAGGCCTGCCAATGGCTTTCAACCGAGAACGCGTCGCCGGGCACGAACAAGGTCCCCTGCGAGAACGTCCCCAGGACCTGCGTCTCGCTCCAATGCTGCGCGTCGATATCGCCTTCCAGGCCGTAGACGAAGCGTCCCGCCTGCCAGTTGTAGCCGAGCTGGATGCCGCCCAGGACCGTGCTCGGGGTCGTGTCGGAAAGCGCCTGCGACGCGCCGGCAGGAAGCACGCCTGCCAGCGGCGCGAAGTTCACGGTGTCGGACACATTGGCCCACTTGCCCCCGAGATTGCCGCCGACATAGAAGCCGGTCCAGCTGAAGACCGCCGCCGGCGGAGGCGGCGGCGCCTTGAGCGGCAGATCCGCGGCCCATGCTGGGTTCAGTGCCCCGCTCAATGACCCCGCGAGCACCAAGGCCGTAATACCATTCACGCCAAGTAGAGCGCGCATGACGATCCTCCCCCACAGATAGATCGAAAGCCGTGCGGTATGAATATCCGCGCGTTGGCAAGTACAGTCGAGTACCGAATACTGTTGCGCTCCATTTTCCTGTGAACTGTTGCAACCCGGCCACGGCCCAGGGTTGTGACGCGCGCAACAATCCGGCGGTCGGGGGGGCGACAGAGCGGGCTTGCGCCGCACGACCGAAACTGATTTGCGTCGCATCCGATACATCTGACTGGACCAGACTGACGTGCCTCGCCGCCTCGCGTCGCGGCCCGGTCCGGCTTTTTGCTGTTGACCCCGCCGCCGCGCCCCGACCATGACGTGACCCATGGACGAAACCCATGCACGTTGAAGCCGCCGACAGATCAGCCCGCGCCTCCCCGCTCGGCCTCGGCCGGCGCGGACTGCTGCCCAATCTCTACGACTGCGCGATCTTCATCGCCATCGTGGCGGCGTTCGTGCTCGTGACCCATGTGGCGCGCGAGATCGGCCAGCCGCTTGCCCGCCTCGATGTCGCCCCCGTCACGCTCGATCCGCGCAACCTGCCCGAATACGCGCTGCGCACCACGCTGCGGATGTTCGCCGCCATTTTCGCCTCGCTCGTCTTCACCTTCGTGGTCGCGACGCTCGCCGCGAAAAGCCGCAAGGCCGAGCTCGTGATCGTGCCGGCGCTCGACATTCTCCAGTCGGTGCCGGTGCTCGGCTTCCTCACCTTCACGGTGCTGTTTTTCATGCGGCTGTTTCCCGGCAGCCAGCTCGGCGCCGAATGCGCCTCGATCTTTGCGATCTTCACCGCGCAGGCCTGGAACATGGCGTTCAGCTTCTACCAGTCGCTGCGCACCGTGCCGACCGATCTCGACGAGGTCAGCCGCCATTTCCGCCTCTCGCCCTGGCTGCGCTTCTGGCGGCTCGAGGTGCCGTTCGCGGCGCCCGGGCTGATCTGGAACACGATGATGTCGATGTCGGGCGGCTGGTTCTTCGTCGTCGCCTCGGAGGCGATCACGGTCGGCGACACCACCATCAAGCTGCCCGGCATCGGCTCATGGCTCGCGGTCGCGATCGATCAGAAGAACATTCTGGCGGTCGTCATGGCGGTCGGCGTGATGGCGGTGGTGATCCTCGCCTACGACCAGCTGCTGTTTCGACCGATCGTCGCCTGGGCCGACAAATTCCGCTTCGAGCAGACCGCCGCGCAGCAGCGCCCGCAGTCCTGGGTCTACGACATCGTGCGGCGCACGCGGCTCATGCGGCGGATCTTCGCGCCACTGGAGCGTGCCGGCGGGTTCTTCTCGCGGCCCCGCACCGGCCAGCGGCGCCGCCGGCCGTGGACGATCCCGCCGGCGCTGCGCAAGGCCGGCGACGCGCTGTGGATCGCGGCGGTGCTTGCCGGCGCGGCCTATGCGTTCTGGCTGGTGGTCGACTATGCCCGCGCCAGCCTCGGCGAGCGCGACGTGCTCAATGCCTTCGCGCTCGGCGGGCTCACCCTGGTGCGGGTCGTCGTGCTGATCGCGATCGCGAGCGCGATCTGGGTGCCGATCGGCGTGTGGATCGGGCTGCGTCCGTGGGCCGCCGAGAAGGTGCAGCCGCTCGCCCAGTTTCTCGCCGCCTTCCCGGCCAACGTGCTGTTTCCGATCGCCGTGGTCGCGATCGTCGCGCTCCGGCTCGATCCCAACATCTGGCTGAGCCCGCTGATGGTGCTCGGAACCCAGTGGTACATTCTGTTCAACGTCATCGCCGGGGCGAGCGCCTTCCCGACCGACCTGCGCGAGGCCGCCACGCTTTATCATCTGCGCTCCATCCAATGGTGGCGCGACGTCATCCTGCCGGGCATCTTCCCGTACTACGTGACCGGCGCCTTGACGGCCTCGGGCGGCTCATGGAACGCCGCCATCGTCGCCGAGGTCGCGAGCTGGGGCGACACCAAGCTCAAGGCCGCCGGGCTCGGCGCCTATATCGCGCAGGCGACCGAGGAGGGCGACACGGCGCGCGTCGTGCTCGGCATCGTGGTGATGTCGATCTTCGTCGTCGTGTTCAATCGGCTGGTCTGGCGTCCGCTCTACCGGGTGTCGGAACGGCGCTTCCGGCTGAACTAGGGGCGCGTACTCTTGGAATCCGGTTCCGTAAGCGCGACATGCTGACTGTCCGCTTCACTCCAAGAGCGGCGACCGAATTGCTGCGTCGCCCCGAATGACGCTGAGGGCCAATTCCGGACATCACAGCGGTGCGGGAAAGTGGCGGGCTCCGGTCCTCGGACGTGTCGCCACTATATGCTCCCAAGTGCAAAGAAGTGATCCGTCGTGATTGTAAACCCGATGGGCCTGTCTTTGAGCGCCCGCAGTTCACCCGGCGGGTCTCTCTCGAAACGTTGTTCATATTTCGGATTTTCCAACCAAGGCAAACGTTGCTTCAGGACGTTCGTCACGCGAGCATCCGTAAATTCAATATCGATAGCGACAAAGCGAACCCCCGGGAAAGATTGCCCGAAGTTTTTCGGGTCCACCTCGTAGATGGTTTTCGAGTTTTTCTCGTCGCGGAACGCGACGAACGCAGGTAACCGTGCCGGATGTCCATTCCGGAATGGGATGCGCCCTCGCGCTTGGCGAACACGATCGAAATCTTGGCTGCTGAGCGTACCAATGCTGTTTTCGATCCCTAGTGAATTCAAAACGCCGTATTCATACACTTGGTTCAGCGCTCCACCGGGATCATGCTGATAAGGCAGCACATACACCGTGCCCCGCCCTTTCAAATCCAGTATCAGCGCCTCGCCCTTGAGGGTCGTCCCGCCGCCCGTGCCGATGAGGCTGCGTTCAACCTTCTCGTATGTGATTTGCATCACGGTCGATCCCTCGACCTTCTGGCCATCCACTTCAACGGTCGCGATGACCCGAAAGCGCTTGGTCGCGCTCTGCCCGCCGCTGCATATCGCAAGCAGCAACAGCAATCCAACGACCGGCAAAAACATCCACTTCTTCATGCTGCGCCGCGCTAGACCCCGTCTGTATCAATCTTGCTCGTGCGGTGTGACTTGAGAATTCCGCTTGTAAAATAGACAAGACCCTTATTTCGATCGATTCGTCCAGCCGGGGGCGCCTGATTTCGAGCCGGTCAGGAGCGGTGCATCGGCGCTGCCTCGAGCAACCGGGAGCGTGGCATGGTTCGATTCGCATTCGCGGGATTTGCGGTCGCCGCGGCGCGCCTCGATCCACATCGCCGATCGCGGCCGCCCCCAGTGAAAGCCTTCGGCGCACACGAAAGAGAAGGGCCCCGCACTGCCACCCTGCACCAGCCGCGCATCTCGTCGGACTCCTCCGCCGAGACGGCCGGCGGGCTTCAGCGGGCCATCGGCGCGCAACGGTCGGTGAACGCAGCCCGCAGGGCCCGCTCCAGATCCTCCCGGTGAAACGGCTTCTGCAGCACCCGCACGTGGCGAAGCTCGGCCGGCAAGGTCCCCGCACCGTAGCCGGTCGCGAACACGATGGCGCGGCCGCGGGCCAGGAGCTCGCGGCCGATCGCGAAACTCTGCTGCCCGTTCAGGTTGACGTCGAGAATCGCGGCATCGAACATGAGTGCGTCGATCATCTCGCGCGCTTGCCTGAAGCGCGACGCCACGCCGACGACCTCGCAGCCGATCTCGTCGAGGAAATCCTGCAGCAGCATGATCACCATCGACTCGTCCTCGATGATGAGGATGCGGCGGCCGCGCAGCGAAACCTCCGACGTCGCGCCCGCCTCCCACCCGACCGTCACAAGCCGCTCCTTGCCCGTATTTCGTCGACCGGCGCCGTGATCGTGCAGACGACGCCGTCCGCCGCGAAATCGAGCCGGACCTCGCCGCCGAGATCCTGCGAGAGGCCATATTCGATCAGCCGCGAACCGAAGCCGCGCCGGGACGGCGGAGTAACCGGCGGGCCGGCCGTCTCGACCCAATGCAGCCTGAGCAGCGGCGGCTCTCCCGCGATCGTCCATTCGAGCCGCACGCGGCCGCTCGCGTTGGACAGCGCGCCGTATTTCACCGCATTGGTGGCAAGCTCGTGCAGCGCCATCGAGACGGCGAGCGCCGTTTTCGGCTGCAGCCTGATCTCGTCGCCGGAGAAACGCACGCGCGGGCTCTCTCGCTCGCCCGCGTAGGCGGCAAGCGCCTCGGCGACGACCTCGCCGAGCGCCGCGCCCTCCCAGTTTTCCCGCGTCAGCACGTCGTGCGCCTTGGAGAGCGCGATCAGGCGCGCCTCGAACGCGCGCCGCCCATCGGTCACGGTCGCCACGTTGCGCAGGCTCTGCACCGCAAGGGACTGCACGGTTGCGAGCGTATTCTTCACCCGGTGATTGAGCTCGTTGAGCAGAAGCTCGCGATGGCGCTGCTGGCGCTTGCGCTCGGTGATGTCGATCGCGCCGCAGACCGCGCCTCGAGTGTCGCCGTTGGCGTCGCGGATCGGCGCGGCGTCGAACAGGAGCGTGACCGCCGAGCCGTCGTCGAACCGGATGTCGAGCTCCTCGTTGCGCACCGACTCGCCGCGCACCGCCCGCAGCAGCGGCAGATCGTCCCCGCCGATTTCAACTCCATCACGGAACGTGCGGAAAGTCGGCCGCTCGTGAGCGGGCGCGGTCAGCGACATGTTGGCGTCCGGCGACAGGCGCAGCAGGCGCGCCGCATGGATATTGCCGAAGATCCGGTCGGCGTCCGCGTCGTAAGTGAACCAGACGGCCGTCGGCACCGTGTTGACCACGGCCTCGAGCCGGGCGGCATGCTCGCGCCGCGCCGCCTCGGCCTCGCGCCGGATGGCCGCGAGATGCAGGTTGGCGCGGACCCGCGCCAGCAGCTCGCGGGCGGAAAAAGGCTTGCTGATATAGTCGTCCGCGCCGCCTTCGAGCCCTTCGACGCGCGCTTCTTCGCCGGCGCGCGCCGACAGCAGAACGACAGGCAGCTCGCACAGATCCGGGTCGCGGCGCAGGGCGGAGAGCAGCGCGAAGCCGTCCAGTGCGGGCATCATCACGTCGGACAGGATGAGATCGGGCTTGACGCGCCGCGCCGCCGCGAGCGCCGCCTCGCCGTCCGCCACCGCCTCGACCGCGTAGCCCCGGTCGACGAGCAGACGGCGGATGTATTCGCGCATGTCGGTGCTGTCGTCGGCGAGCAGGACGCGCTCGCCCTGGGCCGACGCCGCAACGACGTCGGCACCGACATCGTCTGCCGCCGCCGTCGCAGGCGGGTCCGATGTTCCTTCGCCGCCGGGCAGCCAACGCAACGCCTCCTGCACATAGGCCTCGGCGCGCGTGCCGAGCGCCTGATCGTCGGCCGACGATGCGATCCGATCGCGCGGCAGGTGTGAGCTGCCGAACGGAAGCGAAATGACGAATGTCGTCCCGCGGCCGACCTCGCTCTCGACCGCGATCGCCCCGCCATGCAGCTTGACGAGCTCGTTCACCAGCGCGAGCCCGATCCCGCTGCCCTCGAATGAGCGCCCGCGCGCGCCCTCGATGCGGTGGAATCGCTCGAACAGGCGCGGCAGCTCGTCGGACGGAATGCCGGTGCCGGAGTCGCCCACGATCAGCTGGACGGCGGCCTGGTCCGCGGACGCGCGTATCGCGACCCGGATTTCGCCGTCGAAGGTGAACTTGAAGGCATTCGAGACCAGGTTGAGGACGATCTTCTCCCACATGTCGCGGTCGACGTAGACGGGCTGGGCGAGCGTTGGACAATCGATCGACAGGCGCAGGCCGGCGCGCTGCGTCGCCGAGCCGAAATTCGACGCGAGGTCGGCCGTGAAGCCGGCGAGCTCGGTCGGCTGAAAGCTCGCCCGCACGCGGCCGGCCTCGATGCGCGAGAAGTCGAGCAGCGTGTTGACGAGCTTCAACAGCCGCAGCGCATTGCGATGCACGAGGGCCAGACGGCCGCGTTGCGCAGCGTCGGGCGCGGCTTCCGACGGATCATTGAGCGCGTCCTCGAGCGGGCCCAGCATGAGCGCGAGCGGGGTGCGGAACTCGTGGCTGACATTGGAGAAGAACGCGGTCTTGGCGCGATCGATCTCGGCGAGCGCCTCGGCGCGGCGGCGTTCTTCCGCATAGGCCTGCGCATTGGCGATGGCCGCACCGATCTCGCCCGCCGTGAGGCCGAGAAAATGCCGGTAATCGTCGTCGAACACGCGGAACGGGTTGAGGCCGGCCACCAGCACTCCGCCGCGTGCGGTTTCGCCGCGCGCCGGAATCGGGATCAGCGCCGCGTGCGCGGGCGGCTCGTCCCAGGCGCCGGTCGGGAAGCGCGCGCCGAACCGTGTCGCGACCTCCTCCAGGACGACCGGCTCGTGACCGCGCAGCACGGCATTCAGCGGCCATGTGGATGCGTCCGCCGAGCGCACCGCACGCGGCGCCGCCGGATGGCCGGCCGCGATGCCGGCCGTGCCGGCGAGCGACAGGCCCGCGCCGTCCGGATCCTCCAGATAGATCATCGCGAACGGAAGATCGCGTGCATCCGTGAGCAGCGCCTGGGCACTGCGTTCGCAGGCCTGCTCGACGGTGCGCGAATCGGCCGTGGTCGCCGCGACCTCGCGCAGCAACGCGAGCTGGCGCTCGCCGATGACGCGGCGCGTATCGTCCGTATTGGCGCAGATGATCCCGCCTACCGTCCCGTCGTCGTCGGGGATCGGGCTGTAGGAGAAGGTATAGTAGGTCTCCTCGGGGTAGCCGCTCCGCTCCATGATGAGGAGTTGCTCCTCGACGTAGATGCCCTCGTCGCCCCGCATGGCGGTGGCCAGCATCGGGCCGATCTCGGGCCAGATCTCGCGCCATACCTCCGAGGTGGGCCGCCCGAGGGCCCATGGATGCTTGCCGCCGATGATCGCTTT
>Ga0335081_10023016_pt1 | contig 10083 bp, 7 predicted proteins | sample Lox_Sample_35_FD_206713 | JGI IMG/M metagenome (GOLD analysis project Ga0335081, IMG submission 206713) | Soil microbial communities from Loxahatchee National Wildlife Refuge, Florida, United States - Lox_Sample_3.5 | ecosystem: Environmental > Terrestrial > Soil > Wetlands | place: USA: Florida... | reverse complement strand
CAACGCCAGCCTGCTTCCCCTGAAAGTCAACGGGCAGACGGTTTCTCTGCCCAGTATTTTCGGCAGTTCGGTGAACTATCTGAATCTTGCCCCTAACATCAATTTCGGGCTCCCCTCGGGCTTCACTGCCCAGTCGGCGCCTACCGCCATTCCAAACCTGCCCGGCTTTGGGTTCGACAGCCGCTGGCCCTTCGACGGCACCGACAACCTGGCAACCGTAACCGACAACGTGACCTGGATCAAGGGCAGCCACCTGTTCAAATTCGGCTTTTATTTCGAGCACGACGCCCGCAATGTGAGCGTCTACTCCGTCTACAACACCGCCGGGACCTATTACTTCGGCTCCGACCTCGGCAACCCGGTGGACTCCGGCGATCCCTACTCCAACGCTCTCCTGGGAAGCCTGTATGGCTATGGGCAGGACAACCTCAAGCAGATCAACCGCGCCCGCTACAAGCAGACCGAATTCTTCGTCCAGGACTCCTGGAAGCTCAACCGCCGTCTGACGGTGGACTTGGGCATGCGATTCAGCCGTCTGGGCGCGCTTTACGAAGCGCCCGGACAAGTCCAGGGTGTCTTCGTGGGATCCGCATACAGCGCCGGTGCCCAAGGCCAACTGCTGTACCCATACTGCTCGGTAGCGGTCGCTGCCACCGCCAGTTGCCCCACCGCCGACAAGTTCTCCATCAATCCGATCACCGGCGTGACGTATCCCTACGCCCTCCAAGGTACCTTCGCCCCCGGAAGCTACAATGGCACACCGTTCTCCGGAATCGTGTCGCAGCCATCAGGATCGAAGCCTTACTTCCAGACGCCCAATCTGCAGTTCGCGCCCCGGGTGGGCTTCGCTTATGATCTGTTCGGCGACGGCAAGACCGCGCTGCGCGGCGGCTTCGGCATCTTCTACGGACGCGCCTTCGGCGTGGATACTCTGGGCGCCACCGGCGTCGGAATCGGGCCGCTGGCCGCGCCGCCTCACTTCCTCGCCCCCATCGTACTGAACACCACCATCGCCGGCGTGGCGGGCTCTCCGCTGGTGTTTACACCGCAAACCACAGTCGGCGGCCCCCTCGGTTATCCGCCGCCGCAGACCATCGAGTTCACCATCGGCATTCAGCGGGACATCGGCCATGGATTTGTGGCGGACATCGCCTACGTGGGCAACGTCGGCCATCATCAGTTCGTCCAGGGCGCGATTGACTTGAATGCGGTAGCCCCTCTCACCGACTGGACACCGACCGCCGCGAACGGCCAGCCTGGACCGGTCGCGCGTTTTCTCGACCCCACCAGCGGCAACGGAGGAACCGCCGGCTTCTACTCCACCAACCTGATCCGCGCCCTCGGCGGCGCCTATCCCGGCTGGGGCGGCATCCAGATGTACAGCCAGAACGGCGAGTCACACTACGAAGCCTTGCAGGCCCAGTTCAACAAGCGTGTCGGCAGGAACCTCCACTTTGGCAGCAATTTCACCTGGTCCAAGACCCTGGTGTATTCGCGCGATCAGTTCACCTCGGACAAGCTGCTCGAGAATGTCGCCAGCGGCACCCGTCCGTTCGCTGCCAACATCAACTTCGGATACCAGGTTCCCAACGGGTCAAAGTTGTGGAAGAACAAGCTCACCGAATTGGTGACCGACGGGTGGAACATCGAGGGCATCCTGACCTCTTACTTCGGCAGCCCCATGACGATCGGTTGCACGGCGGCCAGCGCTCCCATCGGCTATTGGACTGGCACGCCCAGCACCAGCGGGTTGCCGTTCCGCTGCGAAATGACCGGTCCGTTGTGGCTGCCCTCGGGGGCGACACCCGGTTCGGTCGGTTCCACCGCCTCCCCGGCACTCTGGTACAACTTCAACCCGGCCAGTTTCTCGCTACCCCCGGTCAACTCGCTGGGCATCGGCAATACGCCTCCGACCCTGACTTACGGTCCCGGTGTGGAGAATGTGGATCTGAGCGTGTACAAGCAGTTCCGCGTCTGGAAAGAGAACAAGATTCTGGAGTTGCGATTCCAGGCCTTCAATGCGCTCAATCACTTCAATCCCAGCAACCCGAACACGTCGCTGACCCTGAACTACCAGACCGGCGCCAACACCAACTCGTCGTTCGGCACGATTACCTCGGCGGCCCTTCCGGCGCGCCACGCGGTAATCTCGGTCCGCTTCAGCTTCTAACCGAGTCCCCTCCGCAGCCAAACCGGCCCGGGCGCGCTTCGCGAACGTGCTCCCGGGCCGATACTATCTGACGCTGGCCGAGGTATCCTGGGGAGGAGACGCCACAGCATCTCGTACACGCCTACAACCGGCCAGCCCGGGTTTGAGCGGATTCCAAGTCACTTACAACATCCGCAGCGACTCTCCGGAACCCCCATCCCTGGCCTCTTGTCGGATAGGCGCACTGCTGCTATTGGTCATCAGCCATTCCGCGAAAACGCGAAAGATCCGGCACTAGGAACGCTGCCCCACGACGCAAAAGTCCGGCCGTAGGCGTCCGGGAGTTTGCTGGAACGGCCCGCTCGCCACGGTGCTATCCTCAAGGCAAGGCAAGTCGGATGGGTGTGCGGCGGGCTTCTTCTCTCTTCATCGCTGGTGTCGCCTGTTTGGGCGGTCTGTCGGCCTTTCAGAACTTCCGGAAGCCCTGGCGCGAGTACCCTGCCTTCGAGTACAACGACTTCCCCATCCCGGCCGATTATCAGGACCGGTCCGAATGGGTCTTCGCCCGCCTGATGTACCCCAACATGGAAGGAGTCCACGGCCGTGGCTTTGGCGGGCGCTTCGGACGGCGATTCGGCGCCGACTGGACCCAGGGCGGGCGCGGCGTTTTCTGGACCATGGATTATCCACGCTCCGACCGCCACTTCGCGCAGGCCTTGCGCCGCCTGACCCGCATTCACGTGCGCTCCGTCGAACAGCCCATCAACCTGGACGAAGGCGACGAGTACGACTGGCCTTGGATGTACGGCGTCGAAGTGGGCCACTGGAACCTCACCGATGACCAGGCGAAGGGCTTCCGCGAGTTCCTTCTGCGCGGCGGCTTTTTCATGTGCGACGATTTCCACGGCACCGAGGAGTGGCAGGTCTTCCAGGCAAGCATGCGGCGCGTCTTCCCTGACCGCCAGATCGTGGAACTGGCCAATAGCGACGACATCTTCCACGTCATTTACGATCTCGACGACCGCTACCAGGTCCCCGGCGAGCAGTTCGTCCGCTCGCACCGCACTTACGAGTACGATGGCTACGCCGCGGCCTGGCGCGGCATCTACGACGACACCGGCCGTTTGATGGTCGCCATTTGCCACAACATGGACTTGGGCGACTCCTGGGAACACGCCGACAATCCGGAATACCCGGCTCAATTCTCCGCCCTGGGAATTCGCATCGGCATCAACTATGTCACTTACGCGATGACACACTGATGCTCCGCCCCGCAATCCTGTTTGCCGCCGCGCTGGTGTCTGTTGGCGTCGTGTGCGCACAGCGCCCCTTCCGCCAGTTTCCCGGCGTGGAGTACGATCGTTTCCCGCTGCCGCCCGATTGGAACGAAAGTGCCGAGTGGGTCTTCGCGCGCCTGATGTACCCCTGGAATGGGTGGGGGTTCCATTATGGCGACGATTGGACCAAGGGCTCCTCCAACTGGACCATTGACTACCCGCGCTCCGACCGCCATCTCGCGCAGGCGGTCCGCCGCCTCACGCGTGTCCACGCCCGCTCCGTCGAGCAACCCGTGAACCTCGATGAAGCCGATCAGTACGACTGGCCCTTTCTCTATGGAGTGGAAGTCGGGCACTGGGCATTGACCGACTCACAGGTCAAAGGGTTCCGCGAGTATCTGCTGCGCGGCGGGTTCTTCATGTGCGACGACTTCCACGGCACGCAGGAATGGCAGGTCTTCGAAGAAGGCATGAAGCGCGTGTTTCCGGACCGCCCCATCATCGAAATCGACAACCTGGACCCGATCTTCCACACGGTCTACGATCTGACCGAACGCTACCAGGTCCCCGGTGAGCAGTATGTCTATTCCCACCGGCTGTACGAAAAGGACGGCCGCGAGCCCCGCTGGCGAGGCATCTACGACGACAACGGCCGCCTGATGGTGGCCATCTGCCACAACATGGATCTCGGCGACTCGTGGGAGCACGCCGACAATCCGGTGTACCCGGTGAGGTTCTCCGATCTCGGGATCCGGATCGGGGTGAATTACGTGGTCTACGCGATGACGCACTGAAGCGCCGCGGCTTACTCCTCCCGAGAACCACGGCCGGATCGACGCCTGTTGCCCGCCGCGCCGAGGCCCGCATCACCAGCAGGTTCGCCACGTTCGCGCAGGCTGCTCTTCGGCAGCCAGGTGGAAGCGCATCTTTTCTTCCGCCGGCCCACCGAAATTCACGAAAGCCCGCTCGCCGGACGATGTGGCGCCGGCACTCGTGGCACATCATTCCTCCCGCAAAACCACGGCCGGATCCACGTGCGTGGCCCGCCGCGCCGGAAAATAGCAGCCTGCCAGTGCGGCAATCACCAGAATCGCGCTCACCGCCGAGTACACCGCCGGATCGGTCGGACGTATCGTATAGAGCAGCGTCGATAGGTACCGCGTCAGCGCAGACGCGGCCACGAGGCCGGACCCGATTCCTGCCGCGGCCAGCACGAATCCCTCCCGCAAAACCATCCGCAGGATCGATCGCGGCGCTGCCCCAAGTGCCAGCCGAATTCCCATTTCGCGAGTGCGCTGTTCCACTCCGTAGGAAACCACCGCATAGATCCCTACACAGGCCAGCACCAGCGCCACCAGTCCGAAAATGCCCATGAGGGCGGCCTGCACCTTCGGCCCCGCGATCGATTGTGCGGTCAGTTGCTCCATGGTTCTCACTTCCAGATACCCCTGGTCGGGATCCACCGCGTGGATCTGCTCTTTCACAGCGGTCACCATCGACGACGGGTCGCCCTTCGCTTGGATCACCAGCGCATTCAGCGAATTCGGCCGCTGTGCATTGGGCAGAAACATCGTGGGACTGGGTTCCACACTGAGCGCATCGTGCCGGATGTCCGCCACCACACCCACTACTTCTACTTCCCGGTCTCCCGACCAGAAAACATTCATCCGCTTCCCGATGGGACTCTCGTCCGCGTATATCTCCTGGGCTGCCGACTTGTTCAGGATCGCGACCGCGGGAGATCCCAGCCGGTCTCGCGAATCGAAATCCCGTCCGGCCAGAAGCGGGATGCCCATGGTTTGGAAGTAACGGTCGGAGATGATCGAGATCTCGCCTCCGGTGCCCCCGCCCAGCGGCGGCGCGGGACGGTCCAGCCGGTAATAACCGGTGCCCGAGTTTCCTCCCCCCATCGGCAGCACGTGAATCGAGCCCGCCGAACTCACCAGCGGCAAAGCGCGAACCCGATCCAGCATCTGATTGATTGCGGCGGCGCGCCGCTGCGCGTCGGTGTACTTCGATGGCAGGAGCAACATCTTGAAGGTGAGCACGTGTTCCGCGCGGAAGCCCGGATCGGTGTTCTCGAGCAGCACGAAGCTTCGCAACATCAGGCCCGCGCCGATCACCAGCAGAACCGCCAGCGCGATCTCCGAGATCACCAGCGCATTGCGCACCGTCCGGCTCCCGGCTGTCTGCCCGCGCCCTCCCTGGCGTAGAGCATCGCTCATGCGCGAACGGTTCACCTGCCACGCCGGAACGATGCCGAACATCAGGCCAGAGGCGACGGACAGAGCCAGCGTGAAGCCCAGGACTCGCTCGTCCACGGCAATCTCGCCCGATCGCGGAAGCGGGTAGCCGGCGGGCAGCGAGCTCACGATCGCCGGAACGCCACACCAGGCCAGGGCGAAGCCCATCAAGCCGCCGGTAACCGACAGCATCAGGCTCTCGATGATCAACTGATGCAGCAGACGCCAGCGGCCTGCGCCCAGCGCTACCCGCACCGTCATTTCCCTACGCCGTGCCGAACCCCGCATCAGCAGCAGGTTGGCGACGTTGGCGCAGGCAATCAGCAGAACGAATCCGACCGCGCCCAGCAGCACCAGCAGCGTCGCACGCGACGCGCCCACGGTCTGCTCCAGCAGTGGAACCACCGTGGCGCTCCAGTGATAATTGTCGTCCGGCCGCTCCACCGAGAGTTGAGCGGCCACCGCCTCCATATCCGCCTGCGCCGCAGCTAGTGATACGCCGGGCTTCAGTCGCGCCACCGTCCGGTAGTTCCGGCCCCGCGGATTGTGGGCCAAATCCAACTGCAGGGGAGTGTAGAGATCGGCGGCCACAGACGGGACCGCGAATCCCGCGGGCATCACGCCGATGATCTCGCACGGCGAACCATGCACCAGCACCTTCTGCCCGAGCACCTCTGGCCGCCCGCCGAAGCGCCTCTGCCACAGCCCGTTCGACAACATCGCCACCGCAGGGGCCCCGGCCTCGTCATCCGCAGGCTGGATCGTCCGCCCCATCACAGGAGCGACCCCGAGGATCTCGAAGAATCCGGCGGAAACCTGGAGCGCCGGCACCTGCACAGGCTCGCCTTCCCCCGAAAGGTTGGCCGGCACTCCGATATAGGCGGCTATCTTGGAAAACGAGTGATTCCGATCGCGCCAGTCCAGGAAATTGTGCGTCTGCACCACGTTGTTGCGCCCGCCCGGCTGGCGCTCCCACACCATCACGACGTGTTCCGGCTCGGGAAATCCCAGCGGCTTCAGCAGTACCGAATACACTACGCTGAACATCGCTGTGGTGGCGCCGATCCCCAGTGTTAATGCGGTCACTGCTACCGCCGTGAACACCGCATTCTTGCGCAGCATGCGCGCTGCAAATCGCACATCCTGCGCCGCGCGCTCCAACGAACTCCATCCCCACATGTCGCGTGTTACCTCCCGTGCCAGCGTGGCGTTGCCGAAGTCCCTCCGGGCCGACCGTAGCGCCGAGTCCCGCCCCTCCCCCCGATCCATGCGGAGCTGCGCCTCTTCGGCCAGATGAAACCGCATCTCTTCGTCGAGTTCCCGCTCCTCCTGCGAGCGGCGGAACAGCCAGTGCCAACGGCTCACATTCGCTCCCGTCCTACGCGGGCCGCATCACCCGCGCGATCGCTTCCACCATTCGATTCCACCGCGATTCCTCGGCAGCCAGCACCTTCTTGCCCTTCGCCGTCAGCCGGTAGTACCGCGCGCGCTGCTTGTTCTCCGTCATCTTCCACTCGGCCTCGATCACCCCCTGCTTGCGCAGCCGGTGCAATGCCGGGTAGAGAGACCCGTGCTCCACCTGGAGTACCTCATTCGAACTATTGCGAATCGCCAGCCCGATCCCGTGTCCGTGCTGCGGCCCCCATTGCAGCGTGCGCAGGATCAGCATGTCGAGTGTGCCCTGCAATAACTCGATCCGGCTCTGGTAACGATCTTCGTTCGGCATGGTAGAAGTCAATCTACCACTTGAGGTAGTCGACCGTCTACCACCCTTAGACGGAGCCTCTGTGAAATCGTTAGTGATGATTCGAGCGGCTGAGCAGCAGAGTGATCACCCCGAAGGCGCCGATCGCCAGCCCGCCGATGCGGTTCATCCAGAGCATCGACCGTTCGGTGAAACGGTTGCGCAGCCGGTAGGCGATCCCGGTCAGAATCGTCCACCACAACATCGCGCCGCAGAAAATGCCGCCGACCATCAACAGGGTGAGATACCACGGCCTCGAGCTCCCCAGCCCCAGGAACGCCAGCACCGCTATAAAAGAGAGAACTGTCGTCGGGTTGGTCAGCGTGAGCAGAAAGGTCGAAGCCGTGTCGGCTGCATCCGTCTCCCCGGTCCTCTTCGGCCCCGCGGGCTTTGGCGGGCGGAAATAGTAACAGACTCCCACCAGGACCAGCAGCGATCCGCCAATGGTTCGGATCCAGAAAAGCTCCCGCACCAGGAAATCGATCACCAGCGTGATGCTGAATCCCGCGATGATGGCATAGATCGTATCGGCAGCCGCCGACCCGAGGCCGGAGACAATGCCCGAGCGCCATCCCCTGGTGATGGCCCGCTGCACGCAGAGGACATTCACAGGCCCAACCGGCGCGGTGATGATCAGGCCCACCAGCACCCCGCGGATGACGAGTTCCAGGGAATTCATGCAGCGCGGCTGCCTATTCGGCGGCCATCACCTCAACGTCATAGGCCAGCAGCGTATTGGGCGAGATGACAAAGCGCCGCCTGCCGGGCACTTCGGGCGGGTAAAGGCCGGAGCGGCCATATGCCAGGGCGGCGGGTACGATGACCACCCGCCGCTCGCCTGGACGCATCGCGGCAATCACGCCGTCCAGCCCCGGATTGATCCTGGTCTTGCCGGGCTCCACGGTAAATACTCGTGGAGGATCGACAAACCCCGGCACTCCATTCTCGCCGCTGCCGAAGGAGATCACGTCCAACGGCGGCCCGTCGCGCCCAATCACCAGTCCCATGTACCGCGCTTCCGTGCCCCGGTAGCGAACCCGGAGCGGTCCGCCGGGCGCCGGGGCCGTTTCGCTTGCAGCCGGCGCTTCCTGCAGCGTTTCGCTCAGAACGCCGCCCGCCGATCCGGCAGCCTTCGGATAGTGGTGCGCGACCCACTCCTGCTCCGCCGCCCGTTTCTTCTCCGCATGCTCCGCCACACGCTGTTCCGCTTCTTTCACCATGGCGCGGAAAGACTCCGTAGTGGGATGAAAAGACCCTGCCTTAGCGCCGACGCGCAGGATGTGGACGCTCTCGAGTGCGTCGCCCCGCGCGATGCGCATCACCGCGTCCATGCCCTCCACCACCTCGCCGAACACCGTATAGTCGCCGTCGAGATAGGAGCGGTCTCCCAGAGTGATGCAGAACTGCGCCGCGTTGGTATTCGGCCCTCCATTCGCCATGTTCAATGCGCCGGCGTGATTGTGGCTGAGCCGCGCGTGAATCTCGTTGGGAAACGTGTACCCGGGATTTCGCGCGCGGCCGGACTGCGGAATGCCCGCCTGAATTACGTGGCCGGCCTCCACGCGATGAAATGTCGAGCCGTCATAGAATGGCCGTCCCGGATCGAAAGCCGCGTTCGCGATCGTGCCTTCCGCAAGCCCCACGAAGTTCGCCACCGTCATCGGCGTGAGCTCGTATTCCAGCCGCGCCACGATCGTCCCTTTCGAAGTGCCGATCTCGGCGTACAATCCATCGGGCCGCTTCGTCTCCTGCCCCTGTGAGGCGCAGGCTAAAAGCATCAATGCGAAGGCCGTTGATTTTACGCGGAATTGCATCGATTCATGGTACAACCTGAATGCGCGAAACGTGAGTTGTTCCCCTCACGATGGAGCGGTATCTTGGTGAAGGAGACCGCTCCGCGCCTCTCTCGCCCGGGACGTCGTCCGGATTCGTTACACCATCGAAGAGGATAGCAGCCGGGACGACTCCACTTTCTTTCGGATCGCCCTCTCCGACGAGGCAGCCGATGACGCTGTCATTTGCGAGAATGCCGATCGCGTCAAGCGCACCATCCTGCGAGTCGTCAAACCGGAGAAATATGGGCTCGAAGCGTATTTCCGATTCCGTAGCGCCGAAGAGCAGCGGAACTCCAAGAGCCGACGTGGCAGTGGGCACGAATCTGCCTCACGATCTGGCTCGAACAAGCCCAACATCTGGTGCAACGGGAGCGGCGAAAGCCCAAACAGGCGAGCCTCCGCCGCGGTGTCTCAACGGCGTACCACCCGCTTTTTCATCTGCTGATCTCAGAGTTTCTCATGAACGAGTGCTCAAACATATGCGCTAAAGCATCTCGTTCATAAGCCGTCCATCGCCGAGTCGGGAACTAACGGCCGCGCACCATCTCCATAATGGTCGCTAATACCTTCGTCGAGATGCACGAACTGCGTGAAAAGGCCGATTACGACTGTTCCACGAGGTGGACCAGGAAGGAAGTCAACCTTCATATCGCCTCTGTTGCCGCCGCCTTCAAAGCCTGGAAGGCCATCCGGGACGAAGAAGCTGCCCGAGCTTTCCTCTTTACCCTGTTTCCTAAGAAGCGCCGTTAACATAATATTAGGTGCCCCTTCTCGAATTGCGTGAGTCCGGCCTCTATTGCGCCCACGGCGGCTTTTACGTTGACCCCTGGGCCCC
>Ga0335081_10023014_pt1 | contig 10083 bp, 9 predicted proteins | sample Lox_Sample_35_FD_206713 | JGI IMG/M metagenome (GOLD analysis project Ga0335081, IMG submission 206713) | Soil microbial communities from Loxahatchee National Wildlife Refuge, Florida, United States - Lox_Sample_3.5 | ecosystem: Environmental > Terrestrial > Soil > Wetlands | place: USA: Florida... | reverse complement strand
CGCTACGACCGGCGATGCGCCTTCATGCTCGACGTGCGGCATGCTGATGGTGCCCAACGGAAGCTGCTACAAGTGCATAAATTGCGGAAGCACGAGCGGCTGCTCTTAGGCGCGCCCGATCTCACCCCTTTCACTCTGCGATTCATCTAGCTTGTGTTTCTGCTTATCAACCAAGGAGTGTCTCATGACCACAGACCGCGTAAGAAAGGCTGAAGTACTGAAGTTCTCTGACCGTTTGCGCGCTGCGGCAGTCGCGAAAGTGACGGTTAGCTACTACGGTGACGGCGATGAAGGACGTGCGGAGCAACCTCAATTTCAAGACGTAGCAGGAAATCCCATACAGGAGTCGCGTCTGCCGGGCGATCTCGACCTCCAGACACTCGGTGATCTCCTGGAAGGCTTCGCACCCGAAGGCTACGAAGACAACGACGGCGGCTTCGGAACGATTACGTTCGATCTCGAAACGCTGCTCATTCGAGTGGAGCACAACTGGTATGAAACCGTCAGCCACCTCGACGAGCCTCGGGAGATCTAGGCCATGGCACATCCATTGGAACACACCAAAAGTAGCGCCCGCAGATTCGGCGGCCTCCCTGACGATTATTTGTCTATCCACAATTGGTTCGATGAATCGAAGGCCATCATGGCAGACGTTCGGCACCGCGCTCTGCGCCACCACTCAGAAGGGGTCTTTTTGGCAGAGCGTATCTTCGGGGTGGCCATTCGCAACAGCGAAGGCAAAGACGTGCCTGTGCGATACATCGGAGAGCAGCACGTTCGCGAAGACCTCGGGCGCATACCCAGTTTCCAGGACTGGGCTATGGAAATAAGGATGCAATCGTGGATGTACGGACAGCGGCTAACGAAAACCTCTGAGATTTGAGTCTGCCGGACTCCCCCCACGGCAACGGCCGCCCTTCGATCCAACCTCGCACGCCTCACCAATGAAATCCAAAGGCCACGCCTGAGGACCTCCTCGTTCGAGGCTCTTGGATGTGTATTTCAAACTCGAAAGGAGTACCACATGGAGCAAGCGCAACTGTTGGCTCATTGCGGGAGCTCGAAGATCACGCGAGAGGAATTGAAGCTGATCCCGACTCCCGAGGCGAGCCCAACTCATCAACCCATTCCACACAATCAAATCGTCGAAGCACTGGTGGAAGGCCTCAGCTTTCGCCACATCTCGGCCGTCCGCGAGGAATATGCAGTCTCCAGCGACGGCATGAAGATGTTCGGAGTTCTAGACCTTGAAACGACCTTTGACGGATGCCGCTTTTCTGTCGGCATCCGCAATTCCAACGACAGATCGATGCGCCTCGCGGTGACCGTCGGCTATCGCGTGCTCGTCTGCGACAACATGGCGTTCCACGGAGATTTCACGCCGGTCTTGGCGAAGCACAGCAAACACTTCAGCCTCGTTGACGTGCTCTCCATCGGGATCGACCGCATTCAGCGGAATTTCGAGCCCATGAAGAAGCAGGTCGAAGCGTGGAAGACCACGCGGATTTCGGATGAATCCGCAAAGCTGGTCATCTATCGGGCCTTTGTACAGGGGGAATTGGATGTCCCCAAGCATTTGGCCCGGCGGGTTCACGACTTGTATTTCGATCCGCAGGTCGAAGACTTCGCTCCGCGGACAACGTGGAGTTTATCGAACGCGTTCACGAGCGCATTCAAGGAGCTCGATCCAATTCCTCAGTTCCGGGCGACGGCGAAACTGGCCTCATTCCTGGAACTGACGACAGCCAGTTCGAACTAACCGCATCAAAAGTGCGGCCACACAAGGACGGAACGAAGGAGGCAGTGCCTTCTATCTGCCTCCTCTTCCACTCGTCAATGGTCATAGAATTCGCAGGTCCATCTGGTCACCGCCTGCCGGAGCAAATGCAAATGGACAAAACACAAATCAGTTCGACACCGGGTTCGCCCGGATTCCGCGTGAGTTGTGACGCTGGAAAGACAGGTATGTTTCAGGCCGGAACGGATTCGTTGTGGGTCAGGGTCGCCCAGCGCATCAGACGTCGCGGCACAGAGGAAATGTGGGACTCCCTAGCGATCGAGAGCACGGCTGAGCAGGACGGCACACTAGTTCTGCGCGTCGTTCTATTCAATCCGGATTGGGATGAGCCGCTGCAAATCGCCTCCATCCGGTCCCGCCCCCAAGATTTGGAGTCTCTCACTCCTCTTGGTTGCAACTTGGACCACGTTGTTCTGTAAGCTCCCCGCCTAATCAGTCGCCCTCTGAAACCTCTTCGCAAGAGTTCGACATCCCAATCCGCATTTTTCTCCAAGGACAGAGCCATGAAATTGGCCGACATTCCACCCGGGAGCGATATCGCGTATCGCTTCGCCGCAAAGCTAATTGCTGAACAAGTTGAATTTGAGCTTGAGACCTGTCGTCGCCTTTTGGGCACCGAACCTGAAAAGGTGTTGGAACTCCTCGCAAGTACACCGGACTGGAGTGTCTTCCTCGACGACGAGGATTTGTAGGTCTTCCCCGGATTCCCATCCCTCATTCCGCTTCCAGCACTTCCTTAGAGGAGACTAAGCATGAATTGCGTTATCTGTGGCCAGCCCATTGAGGAAAGCCGTAGGCCAGGTGCGCCTCCAAGAGAGGCGAAGTATTGCTCGAAATGCAGAGCAGACCGCCGGCGGCGCGCCAAGCTGAAGTACACGTGGCGGCCAGAACTCGATGCCTTTCTAAAAGCGCAGTACTTCGGCGGGCTCAATCGTCGCTTTCAAGTGCTCAACCGGATGATCCGCATGACGGGCCTGCCGCGATGGTACATAAAAAGGCAAGCAGCGAGACTCGGCCTGACAATGAAGATGGATCGGCAGCCGTGGACACCGGCTGAACTCAAGGTCTTGGAGCAGCTGGTTGGTCGTGTGTCGTCTGCTACGATCGCGAAACGGCTGCATCGTCCTGAGAGTTCGGTGGTGAACAAATTGAAACGCCTCGGAAATTCTCGCCGCGTTCGAGAGGGCTATACGATGCGGGACCTCGAGCAATGCCTGGGCGAAGACCACCACAAGATTTCCGTATGGATCGCACACGGCTGGCTTCGGGATCGGCTTCAAGGCACAGGCCGCCACGATGGCAACGGGCGGGACATTCATCGCATCAGGGAGAAGGATATCTTGCGATTCCTAAAGAACCACCCGCAGGAAATCAACCTCGGAAAGGTGGACCAAGTGTGGTTCTTGGATTTGGTCTTGCTGCGAGGCCGAGAAGTGCCCGAGGGCAACACTCCACGAACAGAAGCCTCTGATGAGAACTCTGTTGCAGCGTAGCCTCAGGTCGTCCGTCGCGGCTTACTCCTCAGATCTCGCAGGATGGTGGCAGTGATCGATAGTTTCCAGATTGACCGGGTGATCTCAAGGGGTCGACGCAACACTAGAGAGAAGTCCCAAATCTAGAAATTCCAAGGGCTTAGAACGTCCGCGAGCACAAACGCAAAGAAAAGGCGTCCTGTTTAGGTAAAACCGAACCGCAGCCCCAAGCGATCGGTCCGCTGGAACCCATTGTCAGATCAACTGACCAGAGGGGTGTTGCATCGACCAGTTGAACCGGCACCGGTCTTTCGGGACGTAGGCCTCCCGAAAGGCCTTTGATCTTATAGGTAAGCAACGATCTATTGGGTGTCTTGTTCCGCTTCCCACTCCCTCCAATAGTTCGCCTGGGACTCTGCGTCCATGATTTCGAGCTGAGCCCATTCCTGGATCTTCGGTAGCGGATACGTGAGGAATTTTCTTGCTATGTCGGCTTCCTTCTGATGCTGTCCTGCAATGTCGCCCATGTAGCTCTGGAAACTGTGCACGCCGGCGGCAAACTCGCCGAAGACGCGTTTATCGTCTCCAAATGTCGAGAGAACATAGAGAGTAAGAGGCGGAACAACCGGTGTTCCGTCTTCTGATATATATGGGCTCGGTAGTTGCCTGGCAATCCGCCGCGCGGCCTCGACACCATACGCTTTGACCCAAGCGATGACCGTCTGAGGAGGAAGTTCTTTAATAACGTCGTACCGACCCACGAAGAAACGCCAGCCCCGGCTTTCATCCATGATCGCTTTACCCAGGGCTTCCATCGCGACCTCGGAATCACCTCCGGCTATCGCAATGAGTAATTTCCTCGCATCGTCTTCCTGGTTTAATCCCTTCCCGATCATTCCTTGGGCCGCTACATTTGCTGCCCTTCTAACATCGTACTGTGCAAGAGACTCGACGATCTTCGCCCACCAATGCGATTCTCTGCCGACGTTGGGTGCGGCTTTCTCCACGACGTCCCAGACCCTCTGCCGGAGCTCATTGTCCACTAGGGAAATAGAAGTTCCAGACGCCCGCTCCAAGCAGTTATATGCGATCAAATCGATGGCGGTTTCGGTCGCTTCAAGATCTCCGTTGCCTACCTTCTCTATCAGAAATTCCAAAATTTGACTTAAGCTTTTGGCCGTGAGGCAGTTTTCCCTACCACCGAACCCAAGGTTGAGAAAATGCCGGACCGGTAGGTTCCCAGCCTTGACAAGCCTGAAAGTGCGTTCACACGCCAGCGTAAGCGCTCCTCCGACAATGAAGACCTCATACGCTAGTTGCGGATCGGATTCTTGGAGCCGATCGATTTGTTCATTCACATGCTTAAGATCAGCTGCGTCGTGCGAAAGAAAGCCGAAGAGATAACCCCGAGCAAACGCCGATTGGCGGTATTGAATGACCGAGCCCGTGATTTTCTCGAGAAGTTGGCCCTTCGTGTCGAGGAGACCCAACTGCTCACCCAGAAGTCCGGCCGACCTTGCATTGTCCGAGAATAACCATTCAAATTGATTTAGAAGTTCTGCAGGGCTCGCCCAAAAACTTTCAGCTAACGTTCGGATTTCCGCGAGCCACTCCTGTCGACGGTTCCCCGAAAACCGCCAATCGTTTCCTCCCAGCGTTGTCAGCATTCGTCCGCGCAGATCTGAAAGCTCTAGAGACTGTCCCCATGCTTTCACTCGTTCCAAATACGCTGCGGGCACCTTGAATTGGGGTTGAGCATACTCCGCCTGAAGGTGCACGAAATGTTCTACCGAGCTCACCACTCTGGCTTTTGTTTCGTCGCTTATGGCTTCGGGGGCAAGGATCGCTTTGAGCTGGTCGAGATAGCCGCGGACAAGCAGGTTGTAGCTATGCTCAATACCGATACTTAGCGCGGCTTGCCTTAAGCGATCATTTTCCGAATGGGCCATTTCGCGGATAAGATCAAGAACGGCTGAAAAAGCCTCGGCCGTTTCCCTGCCTCGCGGGGCCCACTCATCGGGAGGGATTCTCCCAGCAACCACCAGCGGCCCACCCATTCTCGAACCGTACGGGCTCAGATTTTCTTCCAACGCCTTCAGGGCCAGCGATGAAACACTTTCATCCGCGGAATAGATGTGTTCCTTGAGCCTCGTCAGGCGAATATTGAATGGAATAGAGGTACCAGAAAGAACGACCCGAAAAATCTGCATCCAAATGTGAGTCGCGTTATTTCCGATTGTCGGCTCAGATTCGCCGACCGCCAGCCTCAATAAGATCCGCTCGGCTTCATCGAAATAGTCGGGAAAAGCTGCCAGCCTCTCGCAAAGCCAGACCAGGGAACGGCGAGGCCCCCATGTTCCTACCCATCGGCCATCGACCGCCCGCAATTGCTCGATACTCGCTTGTTCAACGAGATAGCGCAAACGGGGCAAGAAATCCTCCGGCCTAGTCTCGGTTAAGGCGCATAGTCGGTCGACAGTCACTTGGTCGGATAAATCGCCGGCTGTCAGCTTCAATGCCCATGCTCGAAAAAAGTCGGCTATGAGCCGGCGCACCTCCTCCGGGGCGCTGTTGCTGACGCGGTCGAGGAATTGGTCCAGCAGCGATGCAGGAATACTGGCAAGGAAATCGTCATGATTCAGCCGGCCCCAACGGTGCCATGCCTCTCCGAATGCGACCCTGGCAATGATTTCTGGTCGAACGTAGAGGTACCGGCCGCCGATGCCGACGAATCCAGGACTATCATGGACATTGCCCGCAGTCTCTTTTACATCCGATGCATTCAAGTCACACAACCTGGACAGGTCTTCGATTTCGTTTGCTTGATCTCGCTTGAAGCCAACTCTGGATACGAGTGCAATAGCTTCTATATGTTTCCGTTGGGTTTCAGGCAACCTAGCACGGTAGTAGTCTTCCACTGACTGCATCACCGGGCCGAAATCTCCGCTGGCAGTGATCTGAGGATGAAACCTGCACATATCAGCGGCAAGTCCGATAAAGCCTCCGCAAAGCTCGGCATATCTGCGGCGACTTTCCGGTGGGACTTCACGGAAGTTGACGCTGAGCACGTTCCCGACGTCGTTCGGAGCGAGCTGTCCCAGAAAATATTCGCGACCACCCGAATGGGAGGGAGCTTCAGCATTGATTGCGATTACTCTGACGCGATCTTGACATCCGGCAACGGCTCGCTTGAGCGTCTCTCGCAGCCCGGCATCGCATTCGTCCGCAACCAGAATCGCGCGCACACCAGGCCGCATCGCCAAATATGTGGCGCATGCTTCCTGCTCATCAGCGCAATAGATCACCAACCCTGCACTTTGCGGTAGAGCCGCCAGTGATTCGTAGGCCAGTCTTGTTTTTCCGATGCCGGCTTCTCCCTTGAGGAGAAAAGGAACGACAGGCGGGGCTTGCTGGAAGTCTGTATATCCCTGGATGTCGTGATATGTCGCCGTCCACTGTTCCATTGGGACAAATGTTGGAGTTGCAGCCGTGATGGCGTTCTTCCACGTGTCGATATCGAACAATTTTCCAGCTGTGCCGAGGTGGAAGTAAGTCAAAATTAAAGCCGGGAATTTGCTCACCCAATTTGTGAGGCTCGATGCCGTCAGTATCCGCGGGGGAGGCGTGGAACTCTTAATCTGCAGTTGAGCCTCAGACAGGATCCCCTCTTTTCTCACGGTTTCCGGCGGTGCTTCTTCTTGGCAAACGCACAAGCGGTATGCATGGCCCTTCTCGATATATTCCCGGACACTGGGTTTATTGATTTCCTCTACGAGCTCTTCATCAGAGAGGCGCGACCGCTTGTACTGCCAAATTGTGGCACATTGCATCCACCCAGACGAATCTCGCGCAGCGGCCCGATCTACGGCAGCGTCGGCGCCGCCATCGTGCAGATTTATTTGAAGGTTGAGATGTACATCTGAAATCGGCAAGCCAGAGATCGATGCCTCTGTACTGAGCAGAGAGTTCACGAACCGAGTGAACTGCAAGCCCGTTACGTCAGCTCGCACCGCCTCCAATGCGGGTGCATCTACGTGCCAAAAATCGAAAGCCATATCGCTTAATATCCGCTTCGAACAGGGTGGCCGTCAAATAGTCGCCATGTTCGCGTCATCATGAATCAACGGAGGCTACCTCCAAGTGCTTCTCTGGTCCGGTCTTCGTAATTCATGCTCGAAGAAAGATGAACAAATGACTAACACACCGTCAGCTAGTTGTCTCGATCCTGCTCTTTGCGTCGTTACATGTGTTCAGGATATTCCTCTAAATCGAATCCGCGAATCCTGCAGCAACCCACGTCGAACCTTTGATGAAGGGAAGCTCAGGGAATTGGGCGAAAACATCAAAGTGCATGGCGTCTTGCAAGCGATCCTCGTCCGGCCAGCTCCCGACAGCACAGACGGGACGTACGAATTGGTCGCTGGCGCCCGCCGTTTTCGAGCTTCCAGGTTGGCGGGCAAAGACACAATCCCCGCAACGGTGCGAAGCCTTACGGATGCCGAATGTCGAGAGATTCAACTCATCGAGAATCTCCAGCGCGCCGATATTCACGAACTGGACGAGGGGATGGGTTATCGGTCGTTGATGGAACTGAAACCCGATTTCTACACCGTCGAAGCCATCGCCGTACAGGTGGCCAAAAGTCCGGCTTATGTTAAAGGCCGCATTTCGCTCACAGACCTGATTCCGGCCGCACAAACAGCGTTCTACGACGGCAAGCTCGCTGTAGCGCATGCACTGGAACTCGCACGGCTCCAACCTGCGGATCAGGAGCGTGCCTTGATGGAGTGTTTTCCCGGTCACCGCAGCACGGCCTCGATTCTGAAGGACCGCAAAGCGGAAGCGACGACCGTCCGGCAGCTTCGCGATTGGATCGACCGCGAAATTCACCTTGATTTGAAAAACGCGCCCTTTGATGTCAGCGACGCCAATTTGCTGCCCGCCGCTGGGCCATGCGTAACCTGCCCCAAGCGGACGGGCAATAATCCGCTGCTTTTCCCGGAGGTCAGGAATAAGTCCGTGTGCACTGATCCGGCGTGCTACCGGACCAAAATCCAGGCGCTTGTTCAGGCGCGCCTTGAACCCTTGATGAAAGAGGGGCAAAAGCCAGTTCAGATCTCGTCGGCTCCATACTGGCAGGCTCGTTCCAAGTCTTCCGACACCCTGTACGAAGGCCAGTATCGCCGTGCGGAACGTGAAGGAGAGTGCCCGCATACACAAGCCGCCGTGATCGTGGACGGCCGAGAAGCGGGAACGGTCTTGCAGATCTGTGCAGATGAGGAATGCAAAACACACCGGCAGTTCTCTCATTACGAAATCTCGCCACAGGAGCGGAAACAGCGCCGAAAGCTGGCGCTCGCAATTCGGGTCCAGAAGGAATCGCGGTCACGCATCTTGCAGGCCGTTCGGCAGAAGCTTCCTCGCGAATTGACACGTGCCGACTTCGAGATGGTCGCACTGGACTATTTCCGGCGCCTGGGCCACGACAACCACCATCGGCTGTTCCAGGTGTACGGTTGGGAGGAGAAGAAGACGAAGACATCTTGGGGCGGAACCGCAGTGGACCATGAGAAGCTGGCCGAAGCGCAAATCCGGGAAATGTCCACCGCTGACCTCAACCGCTTCCTCGTGACGTGCGCACTCGTGCCCGATTTGTACTGTCCTGGCTATAGTTCGGCCGAAGTTTTATCGAAAGAGTCCAACCTTACGAAGGCCGCCGCACGCTACAGGGTGAGCGCCTCGAGCATTACTTCAAGGGTCAAGATGGATCTGTCCAGGAGCCGGAGAACTCGCAGGATGGGGAGAAGGAAATCGACCGACCGTCGGCTGCGAGCCTAGCCCGGTGGTCTGCTAAGTGCTGCCAGTTGGACCGTACGCGATCGCGGTTCCATTCGCGCACGAATTTCCTCGAAATGCCACGGCTCAAAATTATGAGTGTCAACGCCCACATCCATAGATGGCGAACTCGTGATTTCTGGCAACTTGCCATGCGAGTGCCCGTATAGATGCCAAGCTCCGCGAGATGACTGATTCCAGACGCGCATCGCGTAATGGCAAAGCACAATTCGCTGGCCAAAAGTCGAACTTTCTGCCAGATCGCGAAGCCAAACAAACTCCTGAATCAATTTGCGTGTCTGTTTGTCGTGATTCCCAGGCACCGCGAAGATCTTCTTGCACCGAATGCGCTGTCGAAAGTGGAGCGCCGTAGCCCTTGGACCAATGCAGAAATCGCCGAGAAAGTACAGAATATCGCCTACTTTCACGCGTTTGTTCAGACCTTCCAGAACTGCATCGTCCATTTGCGCGACCGTTTGAAACGGACGGTTGCAGTAGCGAATGATGTTCTTGTGGCCAAGGTGAAAATCAGAGGTGAACCAGATGTCTGGCATTCCGCGACCTCGAATACTGCGACGCAGCGGCGAATAGCTTCAAGAGGCACGTTAGCAACGGGGATTTTCCAGGCCCTAGGTTCCTCCGAGTTCGTGAGCGAAAAGCACATTCCCCGATTGTTCGGCCCGGAGGAGCCGGTAGGGCCCGGAACTCGAATGACTCCAATGTCGAGACGTCGAGGGCGCGATTAGAACGCGTCTACAAATCGATTTCCTGTTTGAATGAGGCGCGAAACCGCTCCAAATCTGATTTGAGAAAGCGAATGTTGCGCCCCATTACACGCAAATGCGGAATGGTCCTTCGTTCGACCCAGAGATAAACGGTCTGAGGGCTAACGCCGAGGAACTTGGCCGCTTCTCTAACGGTCCAAGGGTATTCGTCGCCGGAGCCGCCACTTGTCTGATCCCTGGGCGCCGGACTGGA
>Ga0335081_10023013_pt1 | contig 10083 bp, 9 predicted proteins | sample Lox_Sample_35_FD_206713 | JGI IMG/M metagenome (GOLD analysis project Ga0335081, IMG submission 206713) | Soil microbial communities from Loxahatchee National Wildlife Refuge, Florida, United States - Lox_Sample_3.5 | ecosystem: Environmental > Terrestrial > Soil > Wetlands | place: USA: Florida... | reverse complement strand
TGCAAGCACCTGGCCGCGGTCTGCTACGTGCTGGCCGAGGAGTTCGACCGCGACCCGTTCGCCATGCTGGCCTGGCGCGGCAAGGCCCGGGACGAACTGCTGACCGCGCTGCGAGAACTGCGGTCCGGGGCGGGCCCGGACGCCCCCGCCGAGGTCCGGGCCGGAGCGCTGACGCTCGACGTCCCGGCCGCGCCGCTGGCCGAGTCCCTGCCGGACTTCTGGTCCGCCCGGCTGAGCCCGGCCCGGCTGCGGGCGCTGTCTGCCCCGGCCGGTCCCGGCCCGCCCGACCTGCTGCTGCGGATGTTCCCCCCGCCGCCGGTGCCGGTCAGGGGTCAGGACCTGGCCCAGGTCCTGACCGCCGCCTACCGCCGCCTCGCCGCCGATCCTGGATCTGAGCCGATGGGCGAGGCTTAGCCCGGACGGCCCGGTACCCTGGCGAGCGGGACCATGCGTCTCGTCACGGGGGCGTCTTCATTCGTGCCGGTTGCGACCCTGCTGCCTGCAACGGGCTCGCCGGTCAAGCGATCAGGAGCCGTATGTGCAGACCAACCCGCTGGCTGGGCTGACTGACGAGGCGGACCCGGCCCGGCCCGGCGCGGGCATCGCCCGCGGCGCGATCCTGATCGCCGGGCTCACCATCGCGGGCCGGATCCTCGGGCTCGGGCGCACCCTGGTGTTCTCGCAGAGCATCGGGGCCAGCTGCCTGGGCACGGCGTACATCACCGCGAACCAGGTACCGAACCTGGTCTACGAACTGGTCCTCGGGGGCGCGCTGACCAGCGCGATGGTTCCGGTCCTGGCCCGCTCCGCGGAGCGGGCTGGAGCCGAGCCGGCCTCCAAGGCGCGGGTCGCCCAGATCACCTCGGCGCTGCTGACCTGGTCCGTCGTCATCCTGGTGCCGCTGTCCCTGGCTATCGCGGCGGCGGCCGGACCGGTCGCGACCCTGCTCAACCCGGTCAACCCGAACGCGCACTGCCCCCGCGCCGACATGATCGCCACCACGGCCAGCATGCTCCGGGTGTTTGCCCCCCAGGCCCTGCTGTACGGGCTCTCGGTGGTGCTGTACGGCCTGCTGCAGGCCTACCGCCGGTTCGCCGGCCCGACCATCGGCCCGGCCGTGTCCAGCCTGGTCCTCATCGCGGCCTATCTCGCCTTCGTGCCCCTGGCCAAGGGGCTGCCGCTGGCCCAGCTGCCGGTGGCGGCCGTGCTGGTCCTGTCGGTGGGGACCACGCTGGGCGTCGCGGCCCTGGTCGTGGTGGGCCTGGTGCCGACGTTGCGGCTGCGGCTGCGGCTGCGGCCGACGCTGCGGTTCCCGCCCGGGGTGGCGCGCCAGGCCAGCGGCCTGGCCATGGTGGGCGTGGTCGAGCTCATCGTCATCGACCTGGCCAACCTGGTCGGCATCGACCTGGCCAACGGGCGCGGCGAGACCGGCGCGATCGTCATCTTCAACTACGCCTCGCAGGTCTTCAACACGGTGGCCGCGGTGCTGGCGCTGTCCATCGTCACCAGCGCGTTCCCGGTCCTGTCCGCCCGCGACGGACCGGTGTTCGCCCGGACCTGCGCCGGGTCGACGCGAGCGATCCTGCTCATGTCCTGGCTCGGCACGGCGGCCATGGCGGCCATCACCGTCCCGGCCGCGCACGTCCTGGCCCGGCAGCCGGACCAGGTGCCGGAACTGGTCCAGGGCTTCGCCCTGTTCGCCCCCGGGATCGCGGGCACCGCGGTGGTCGCGAACCTGGCCCGGGTGATGCTGGCCCTCGGGCGGCTCAAGGCCGCCACCATGGCGCTGGCCGGCAGCTGGCTGCTGGTCATCGTGGCCGCCGTGGCGCTGGTCGAGCTCGCCCCGGCCCGCCTGGTCGTCGCCGCCCTGGCGCTGGCCAACACCATCGGCCAGTCCCTGCTGGCCGTCCCGCTGGTGATCGCGACCCGCCGGATCTGCGGCCGGGCCGCCGTCGAGGGCACGGGCCATGCCGCGCTGGCCGGGCTGGCCGCCGGCGTGGTGGGGGCCGCGGTCGGCGTGGCCGTCAGCCTGGTGGGCTCGGGGGGCGGGAAGCTGCTGGCCGCCGGGGTGGCCGTGGTCGCGGCCACCTGCGCGACGGCCGCCTTCGGCGTCGTCGCGTTCGTGCTGGACCGGGGGGACCTCAGGGCCGTCGTGCGGCGGCTGCGGCGGGCCGCCCGGTCGCGGTCGTAGCGGCCTACGCCGACGCGCCGCCCAGCGGCGCCTACGCCGACGCGCCGCCGGACGGCGCCCACACGCGGCGCATGGCCTCGGGCAGGCCCCACCAGCCCAGCGGGGTCAGGCAGTCGTCGTCGTCGATCGCGCCCAGGACCTGCCACAGCGAGGTGACCGGCAGGAACAGCCCTTCCATGCCCAGCTCGTCGAACTCGGCGTCGTCGTCGAGGTCACCGAGGTCGTAGTCGTCCTCGTCCTCGTCCTGGTCATCCTGGCCCGGCTCGCCGCCGTCGGGATCGTAGTCCCGCACGTATCCGGCCAGGTCGGCGGCGGAGGCCGGCGTGCCAGGTCCGCCGACGGCCAGCGCGGTGATCACCGCCAGCCAGTCAAAGTGATCGATGGCGCAGATGGCGGCCACCGCGCTGTCGGTCTCGCTCAGCTCACCGGCGATCTCGCCCTCGCCGGGGTTCCACTCGTCCGGCCCCTGCGGCGACGCCACGCCCGCGGCCAGCCGCAGCCACAGCTCGGCCTCGTCGGCGGGCAGGTCGGCCGACCGCATGTCGCCGCACGCGATCAGCAGCTCACCGGGCCAGCCCGGCCGGGCGATGTACTCGCGCAGCCGGCCGGCGGCCGCCCGCAGATCGGCGGCCGGCAGCGGGCGGTCACCGACCTGGTCCAGCAGCTCGCCGATGGCGGCCAGCGCCTCGGCGTCGGCGGCGTCCCACTCGGCCAGGAACTCGTCGTCCTTCTCGTCCAGCAGGACGTTCATCGGCACCCGCCCGTCGGGCAGCGGCGAGGTCATCCACCGCTCCTGCACGGCGATGTAAGCCCGGCAGGCCGCCGGGTCCGCCGCCACCAGCAGGTCGGGATCGATCTCGCCCGCCGCGAGCCGGTCCTCCAGGTGGCTGACCAGCCTGGTGTGCATCTCCGCGGCCAGCTGGCTGCGTTCGGACTGCTCGTCCCAGACGTGCAGGCCGATGATCCCGTTCGGCTCGGTGCCGGTGGCTTCCAGCCACGTCCTGACGTCCCCGACGGTGGCGTCGCTGTCGTTGATCTTGTGCAGGATGGCCTCGGCCGACGACCAGAACACGGCCGACAGCGGATTGCCCGCCGCGAGCAGCCCGCGCCTGATAGCGGGCAGCGACGCCAGGGCGTCGGCCGACGGTATGGTTAGCAGGGCGAGCGCGACATCGCGCCTGGTCAGATCGCTGAGCGGCCGGGCGGCCAGTTCGGCCACGCGATCGGCGTCAAGGTTCACGCCTCGCAGCTTAGAGCAGTTCCCGCCCGCCCAGGTAGGGCCGCAGCACTGCGGGGACGACGACTTCGGCCTGCTCGGTCTGGAAGTTCTCCACCAGCGCGGCGAGGATCCGCGGCGTGGCGATCGCCGTGTTGTTCAGCGTGTAGGCGAACCGCACCGTGCCGTCGGCGTCGCGGTACCGCACGTTGGCCCGGCGGGCCTGCCAGTCCAGCAGGGACGAGCAGCTGTGCGTCTCGCGGTACGTGCCGAGCGAGGGCATCCAGGTGTTGATGTCGTTCATCCGGTACTTGCCCGCGCCCATGTCGCCGGTGGAGACCTCCATCACCTCGTAGGCCAGGCCGAGGCCCTGCAGCAGCTGCTCGGCGGTGCCGAGCAGCTCGGCGTGCCAGCGGTCGGACTCGGCCAGGTCGGCCGCGCAGATGACGAACTGCTCGACCTTCTCGAACTGGTGGACCCGCAGCAGCCCGCGGACGTCGCGGCCGGCGCTGCCGGCCTCGCGCCGGAAGCACGGCGAGATCCCGGCGTACCGGATCGGCAGCTGCTTGTGGTCGAGGATCTCGTCGGCGTGGAAGCGGACCAGGGCGACCTCGGCCGTCCCGGCCAGGTACAGGTCGTCGGCCGGGATCGCGTAGGTCTCCTCGCGGTGCGCCGGGAACATGCCGGTCCCGATCAGCGCCTCCTCCCGGACCAGCGAGGGCACGCTGACCAGCGTGAAGTACTTGTCCCTGAGCAGGTCGAGGGCGTAGGAGTGAACCGCGCGCTCCAGCAGGACGAGGTCCGAGATCAGCGCGTAGGCCCGCTCCCCGGACACCTTGCGGGCTCGGGCGAAGTCGGCCCAGCCGCGCTTTTCCAGCAGCTCGACGTGGTCCAGCGGCCGGAAGCCGAACTCCGGCGGCGTGCCGACGGTCCTGATCACGACGTTCGCCGACTCGTCCGGCCCGACCGGTGCGCCCGGCCACGGGATGGTCGGGGTGAGCAGCAGCAGCGCGTTCAGCTTCTCGTTCGTCTCGGTGAGCTGCTCGCGCAGGGTCTTGAGGCGGACCTCGAGGTCGTCGTGCTCGATCTTCAGCTGGGCCCGGCGGGCGTCGTCGGCCTTGGCATACTCCCGGGCCGAGCTCTTGCGGCGGGCCTGGGCCTGATCCAGTTCATGCTGCAGCGTGCGGCCGGCCTGGTCGAGGCTGAGCAGTTCGGCCACGTCCAGGTTGATGCCCTTGACCCGGACGGCCGCCTCGACCTCGTCCGGGTGCTCCCTGATGAATCGCTTGTCCAGCATGGCTACGCGTCAGCCTCGTTCGGATTGGAGTTGCTTGCCTGCCCGCCAGCAGAACGCTACCAGCAGTGCCCGTTGCGTCGCCCCCGCATAATCGCCCGCCCCGGTCGCGTAGCGTGAGACGCGTGCTGCTGACCAACCATGTCCTGTCCGGGGCGCTGATCGGCGCCGTGGCCCGCCGTCCGGGGCCGGCCTTCGCGGTCGGCGTGGCCTCGCACTTCGCGCTCGACGCGGTGCCGCACTGGGGCGACTGGGGCAGCAAGCGCCGGTTCCTTCAGGTAGCCGTGCCCGACGGGCTGATCAGCCTGGCCGTGATGGGCGCCGTCGCGGCGCTGTCCCCGGCCGAGCGCCGCCCGGCCGTGGTGGCGGGCATGGCCGGCGCGGCGCTGCCCGACATCGACAAGCCGACCAAGCTGTTGTTCGGCTGGTCGCCGTGGCCGCGGGTGGTGGATGAGTTTCACCAGCGCATCCAGCCGGAGGCCTCGGGCCGTGCCCATATCGAGTTGCTGGCCGCGGCCGGCTTTGCCGCCGCCCTCAGCGTGCTGCGCCGGCCTGCGGCTGGGCCGGATAGCGCAGGCCCAGCAAGGTGGCGAGATCGCCGAGGGTGATCTCGAACATCGGCGTCGCGTCATCGAGCGCGAAATCCATATGACCGAACACCTCCATCGCCACCGCCCCGTACAGCAGCGTCCAGCAGCGCAGGAAGGTGAGCACCGCGCCCAGCGGCACCTGGGCGCCCATCTTCTGGCGGTAGCGGGCCAGCTGGTCGCGCAGGCGGGGATCGATGCCGGATGCCTCGAGCACCGGGAACGGGTTCCGCTGCCATAGTTCGAGGAAGAGCGCGTAGAAGGTGCCGGCGAAGGCCATGGCGCATTCACTCGCGATGTCATACCGGCCGTCGTCGATGCCGGGCAGCGGCACGCCGAACAGCAGCCCGAACTCGGCCTTGTGGTTCAGCGCCCAGCGGCGGAACTCGCGGCAGGCCGCGGCCATCTTGAGCGCGAGCTTCTCGGTGGCCGACCCGGGAAGCTGGCCGGTGGCCTGCCCGGCGGGCTGCCCCGGCGGCTCGTCCCCGGGCGCAACGGCCGACATGATGGCCCGCTGGATGTCCGCGGCCAGCTCGGTGAAGATCCCGGCGATGACGTGCCTGATCAGCTCCTCGTGGCTGCCGAAGTACCGGTACAGGCCGGGTGCGGTCATGCCCATCTCGCGGGCGATGGCCCGCAGTGAGGCCGCCTCGGGCCCGCCCGCTACCAGCAGTTGGCGCGCGGTCTGGATGATCTCCTCGGTGGTCGCCGCGCGCAGCCGGTCGCGCCGGGACGGCGGGTGCGCCACGCCGGCCTCGGCGCCGAATTCTGCTACCCGTGTCACAACTGCCTCCCGGACCGGGTCTGACCTTCAGATACCCCTGCCGGCCAGACCGTAACGCGACTCGTAACGGACGCGTAACGAGGCGCACCAACAATTAATGGTGGGTTGATGCTAACCCACTTGACAGTGGTGAACACCGTATGCGAAGTTAGCTTCGTAATCAGTTTACGCTGTTTACTTAAGTAATCAATAGAAACGCATAGCTCGGGAGGCAGCTATGTTCGAAGCATGGGGGCGGGCCCTGGCCCGCCGGCGCCGGCTCACGCTGGCCATCACACTCCTGTTCGCGGCCTTCGCCGGAGTCTGGGGGACCGGCGTATTCGGCAAGCTGTCCTCCGGCGACGACTTCACCCCGCCGGCCAGCGAAAGCCAGCACGAGGCCAGCCTGGCCAGCCAGGTCTTCGGCCGGAACGACGCCGACGTGGTGGTGCTGTACCGCAGCGCCGGCATGACCGTCGCCGACCCGGCCTACCGGCAGGCGGTCACGGCCGCGCTGAGCAGCCTGCCCCGCGCCGACGTGGCCAAGATGACGACGTACTGGTCCAGCGGATCGCCCAGCCTGGTCAGCACCGACCGGCACTCCACCTACGCGGTGCTCCAGCTCACCGGGGCCGATGACGCCGCCCGGCACACGTCCTACGACGCGATCAAGAACGACCTGGACCCGGCCAGCCTGGCCGCCGGCGGGGTGACCGCCCGGGTCGGCGGGAACGTGCCGTTCGAGGTCGCCGTCAACTCCGAGGTCAGCGCCGACATCGCCAAGGCCGAGGGCTTCTCGATGCCGGTCCTGCTCATCCTGCTGCTGGTGATCTTCGGCAGCCTGGCCGCGGCGTCCCTCCCGGTGGCGATCGGCGGCCTGGCCATCCTCGGCTCGTTCACCGTGCTGCGCCTGCTCACCATGGCCACCACGGTGTCCGTCTACTCGCTCAACATCACCACGATCCTGGGCCTGGGCCTGGGCATCGACTACGGGCTGTTCATGGTGACCAGGTTCCGCGAGGAACTGCACCGCCAGCCGACCGTGGAGCAGGCCGTCGCGCGGACGGTCGCGACCGCGGGCCGGACGGTCGCCGTGTCCGGGGTCACGGTCGCGCTCGCCCTGACCAGCCTGATGCTGTTCCCCGAGAACTTCCTGCGCTCGATGGGCTACGGCGGGGTGGCCACGGTCGCGGTGGACGTGCTGGCCGCGCTCATCGTGCTGCCCGCGCTGCTGGCCGTCCTGGGCCACCGGGTCAACGCGCTGCGGATCCGCCGCTCGGTCCAGCGGCCTCCCCGGGACGAGGCCAGCGGGGCCTGGTACCGGCTGGCCCGCAGCGTCATGCGCAGGCCGCTGATCTACGTCACCGTGATCACGATCGCGCTGCTGGCCCTGGGCGCGCCGTTCCTGCGCATCTCCTGGGGCGGCACGGACGCCAGGACCCTGCCGGCCGCCTCGGCGATCAGGCAGGTCTCCGAGGCCCTGGACAGCCAGTTCCCGGTCAACTCGACCGATCCGATCGAGGCGCTCATCACCGGGGCGGGCGCCTCCGCGGGCGGCCGCGCGGCGCTGGCCTCCTACCTGCACCGCATCGACGCGATTCCCGGCGTCACCGGAGCCCAGGTCACCGGGGTCAGCGGAGACGTTGTGCGAGTCGACGTCGGTTACACCCCGGCTCCCGTCTCGTCGGCCGCGCGGCACATCGTGACCCAGATCCGGGCCCTGACCCCGCCGCCCGGGACCGCGGTGCTGGTCGGCGGGACCACCGCTGGACTGGTCGACGAGCTGGCCAGCCTGGGCTCGGTCCTGCCGTGGATGGCGCTGATGGTCTGCCTGTCCACGTTCGTGCTGCTGTTCCTGGCGTTCGGCTCGGTGGTCCTGCCGCTGAAGGCGATCGTGATGAACGTGCTGTCGCTGTCGGCGACGTTCGGCGTCATCGTGTGGATCTTCCAGTGGGGTCACCTGTCCGGCCTGCTGCAGTTCACGCCGACCGGCTCCATCGACCCGACCATGCCGATCCTCATGCTGGCCATCATCTTCGGCCTGTCCATGGACTACGAGGTGTTCCTGCTGTCCCGGATCCGCGAGCGGTACGACCAGACCGGGGACAACACGGTCGCGGTCGCGGCCGGCCTGCAGCGGACCGGCGGCGTGATCACCAGCCTGGCCCTGCTGCTGATCATCGTGGTGGGCGCGTTCTCGGCGTCCGGCATCACGTTCATCAAGCTGATGGGCGTCGGCATGATCGTCGCGCTGCTGGTGGACGCGTCGGTGGTCCGGGTCCTGCTGGTGCCGGCCACGATGCGGCTACTCGGCCGGGCCAACTGGTGGGCGCCGCGGCCGCTGCGCCGCCTGTACGCCCGGTACGGGATCAAGGAGGACAGCCCGGCACCGCTCCCGGTGCCGGCCGGCGCGCAGACCTGACCGGACGGCTGTACCCGCGGGCCCTCCGCGCGGGCCTGCGGGTACAGTGCTTGCTTGGCCGCCCGTGGCGGCGGGGCTTATCCCAGGAGGCCGAGATGAACCAGCCCGTGGCTGTGCCGGAAGTGCTGTCGACGGACCTGCCCGCGGGGGCGTTCCTGCTGGACGTGCGCGAAGACGACGAGTGGGGGGCCGGACACGCCCCCGACGCGGTGCACGTACGGCTCGGCGAACTCGGCGCACGCGTAGCCGAGTTGCCGCGCGACCAGGAGGTCTACGTCATCTGCCGCAGCGGCACCCGGTCGGCGTACGCGGCCCAGGCGCTGGCCGGCGGGGGCCTGCACGCCGTCAACGTGGCCGACGGCATGACCGGCTGGGCCGTCGCGGGCCGGCCGATGATCAGCGAGGACGGCGCCGAACCCTACGTCGCCTAGTGGACCTGGTATCGGTCAGGGACCTCACCGTCCAGGCGGTCATCGGCGCGTACGACTGGGAGCGCGAGATCACCCAGTCCCTGGTCTTCACCGTCGACATGGCCGCGGATGTCCGGTCGGCCGCGCGGCACGATGACCTGGCCGATGCGCTGGACTACTCCGCGGTCGCGCGGACCATCGCCTCGGTCGTGCAGGACGGCCGGTTCCGGCTCATCGAGACCGCGGCCGAGCGGGTCGCCGAAGCCCTGCTGGCCGGCCACCCGGTGGCCTGGCTCCGCGTCGAGGTGCGCAAGCCCATCGCCGGCGGCGGCTACACCGCGGCCGTCACGATCGAACGCGGCGCCCGGGCAGGCTGACGCCCGGCGTGGCGCCCAGGGTCCGCAGGCGGGCGACGGCCTCGGTACGGGAGGTGACGTCGAGGGCGCGGTAGGTGTGCTGCAGGTGGGCTTGCACGGTGCGGGTGCTGATGCCCAGGGTCCGGGCGATGCCGCGGTCGGACTGGCCATCGGCGACGAGCCGGAGGATGCTGGCCTGGCGCGGGGTCAGCAGCGGGTTCACGGCCGGATCCGGGGACGCGGCGGGCCCGGGCGGGGCCAGCAGGGCAATGGCGGCGGCTTGCCCGACATGGATCCGCAGCACGTCGAGGAGCTCGAGGTCGTCGGCTGAGAAGTCGTGACCCTGCCGGTTCAGCGCGACCCCGATCAGCCCGCCGCCGGGGGCGGGCACCGAGATGGCCGCCTGGTAGCCGACCCCGCACTGCCGGTAGAAGTCGCGGTACAGGCCGAGAGAGCGGAACTGGCGGTCGCTGAGGAAGTCGGAGATCCGCCGGGCCCGGCCGTCCCCGGTGGCCTGGACGTGGGCCAGCAGCGGATGCTCGGGCAGATGCTGCTGGAACAGCTCGACGCCGCCGGGGAAGGTGCCCACGTCGGCGGGCTCGATGAGCCAGGCCAGCAGCCAGGGGCCGCCGCCGACGTGGTTGTAGGAGCACGAGTCGGCCGGGACGAGCCTGGCGGCCACCTGGACCACGCGGGCGGCATAATCCACGCCGCCGGGGGCTCCGGCAGGCGCGTACAGCTCCGCGAGCGCGTCGCTGAGCTGGCGCAGCATTCCGCCGGGAACGGCCATTACCCACCTCCGCGTCACGCTATCAGCTAAGCAAAATTGCCGATACCGCCATGG
>Ga0335081_10023010_pt1 | contig 10084 bp, 9 predicted proteins | sample Lox_Sample_35_FD_206713 | JGI IMG/M metagenome (GOLD analysis project Ga0335081, IMG submission 206713) | Soil microbial communities from Loxahatchee National Wildlife Refuge, Florida, United States - Lox_Sample_3.5 | ecosystem: Environmental > Terrestrial > Soil > Wetlands | place: USA: Florida... | reverse complement strand
GATTCACGAAGAGTTTGCGCCTCTGCTTCGAAAGGATTCGAAACTCACACCCGAGGAGACGGCGCTGCTCCAAACGCATGCGGTGAAGAGCGCTGAGTTGGTGGGGATCATTTCCAGTTTCCGCGGCGCCATCCAAGACGCGGTGCGAAGCCACCACGAGCGTTGGGATGGCGGTGGGTACCCCGACGGGATAGCGGGGGAAGACATCCCACTAGGCGCGCGAATCATCATGATTTCCGACACGACTGATGCCATGACGACCGACCGACCGTACCGCAAGCGCCTCCCCATCGAGGCGGTTGTAGCGGAACTGCAGAAGTATCGTGGCACGCAGTTTGATCCGCGACTCGTGGATCTCGTCATCAATTCGATCGCAATTCGACGTGTGATGGCCGAGCTCCAAGCCGAACACGGGGAGACGGCGCAGCCTCTGGAAGGTGGGTCCGGTGGCTCAAAGAGAGTACCGACTCCAACGCCAGCCGGAATACTCAGGGGCAGGCCGTCCTGGCCGCGCGCTCGGGCCTTCTAGATCGTCCGGAGCCTCCGGAGCTGGTCCTCAACGGCCGGAGGAAGGACGGCGAGAAGCTCGGCTAGCATCCTTCGTCCATCCGACCAATCCTCCCCCATTTTCCTTCCAAGCCAGAGCTTTGCCGACACGATCTCGGCTTGGTCGATCATGTCGAAGGACCTCAGCGATTCCACCAATTGCTCCAACCTCTTAGAAGCCAGCTCGGAGTCTCCGATATGGGCTGCAACTCTAGCTCGCCACCTGGCTGTCGTCCCAACGAACGCGTGTGCTAGGGGTTCTACGGAGGTCTGCGCGAAGCCCCGTTCCGCACTGAGCATTGCTGCGGAATCCTCACCTGCCATGAGATAGACATCCGCTCGAAGAAGCTCCTGCGCCTGTTGCACCCATGGGCGGCCGCTGGGATCAGGTGCCGATTCCACTCGTTCTAACATCTCGATCGCACGCTTGTTTTCACCCTGCATGCATAAGGCCCAAGCGAGTCTGACCCTGATCCTCGCCCTATCCCAGTTCGAAGCCGAGCTTGGCGCACAGACCAGTGCTTTTTCCGCCCAGCGCCTCTGCTCTTGATAGTTGCCCAATCTTCCGTGATAGAGACAGAGATTATGCGCCATATTGAACATCCGCTCGCTGTCTCCAAGTTTGTGGCCAATCGAATGCGATTCCAGGGCGTGCTCGAGTGCTTCCAAATACCGGCCCCTCGCTCCTAGGAGACAAGCACGAAGACTATGTAGGCGAGCGACACTCGAATCAGCGATGTTCTCGGCGCGACTCTCGGCCGCAAGTGATCCCAGCCTCGACAAGGCCTTGTCGGACTCTTCGACACGGTGCGTGAACCACGCGAGGCCAGCATAAGCCGGCTCCAGGATCAGTCGGTCTGACAGATCCGCCGTAGCCCCGATCAGTCGCCGAGCTTCCTGGAATGCGTATTCGCCCTCGTCGATGTCGCCAAGGTAGAGAGCCAACAGGCGCATCGACTCCACCGCACGGATGCGCCGGCTGATGTCCGGGCATTCCTTGAGAAAGCCACGCAGGTCGCTGAGGCACCCCCGGGCTTCTTCGGCAGTCCGGGAGAGCGCGCTTCGCGCCACGAGTTCCAGACTCGCCCGGTGCGTGGTGTACGCGGCGCTGGCCAGGCGCGCCTCCTCGAGCACGACCAGGGAATCCGCCCACCGACCCTGCTCCTGCAGGGCAGTGGCCAGCAGGCACTGGGCGGTTGCACTCCCCTCCGGGCTGAGCAGCCTCATCCCACTGGTGAGGGCCAGTTCCACTTCGAAGGTGCCGCCTCGCCGCAACCCTTCCATTGAGCCGCGAAGAAGGTAGGGCTCTGCCTTGGCGGGACGTGCCGCCCGGAAGCAGTGCCACGCCATGGTGAGGCCAGGGACCAGTTCGCCCCTGGCTTCGCGCGACAACATGCGGTCGGCAATCAGGCCGTGCAGGGTCCGCCGGAGCGGCGAGGGGACGCTCATGTAGGCATAGCTGCGCAGCAACTCATTCCGGAACTCGACCTCCCGGCCGCCGTCGCGGAGCAGGCGGTTGGTGGAGAGCTCGACCATGCCCGCCAAGGTCTGGGCCATGGAGAGGTCCGCCAGCTCGTACATCGAGAGGTCGTTGAGCCGCTCGCCGAGTATGGCCGCCATGTTGAGCACGGCGCGGGCCGGCGGGGTCAACCCCTTGAGGGTCCGTTCGAAGATCCGCTCGTAGATGCCGCGCTGCTCGTGTCCGTTGGCGTCCACGGTCATCGCTCCGACCGACAGCGCCAGGCAGTGCTCGCCGTGCGCGCGCCAATCATCGAAGAGCAGCTCGACGATCATGGGGACTCCCGCCGAGGCCCGGAGCATGGCCCGGCTCACGGCGGGGGGCACAACCACGCCGGCAGCCAGCGCGAGGGCCCCGACGACTTCCGACACTTCCTCGTCGGTGAGCGGCGGCAGCTCGACCGCCTCGAGCCCCAGCGCCTGACGGGTCTCGAGGAGCCGCCCCGCGTGGGGAGAGTTGCCGAGCTCGCCCTGCCGCGCGGTCATGATGATCATGACCGGCTGCTCCAGGGTTCGCCGCATCAGCAGGTGGAGGACCGCGACGCTGGCGTCATCGGCCAGGTGCACGTCGTCCACGACCAGGATGACGGGGTGCTCGTCCGCGATGGCCGTGACGAGCTCATGGGTGGCTTCCGCCAGCCGGAGGCGGGCGGTTTCCCCGGCGCTGTCGCGCCCCGGGGGGAGGTTCGGGAAGTGCGTCTCGACGGAGGGAATGGTACGGGCCAGCTCCGCCAGCCATTCGGGCGGCGTCGCGCTCGCGCCGGGGCGGTCGAGCAGGCCGCGGACCAGTGTCGCGAGCGCGGCGTAGGGGATCTCGCGCTCGGCCTCGTAGCACTGCACCCGACTCTTGACCGCGCCCTCCAGGCCGGCGGCGGTGGTGAGGCGATCGACCAGGGTCGTCTTCCCGATCCCGGAGTCGCCCAGCACCAGCCCATGGCGTCCCGCGCCGCCGTTGGCGGATTCCCATCGCTCGTACAGCATCCGGTATTGCGGGCCCCGACCGACGAAGGGGCGGTTCCGCCATTGGTCGGTCCGGACCGTGGGGACATGAGCGGGGCCGAGGGGTTCGCTGCCTCCCTGACGGAGTCGAAGGGCCATTCCCTGCAGCAGCTCCGATGGGATGGTGTCGAGCTGCTCTGCCAGGCGCTGGCGCCAGGCCTGGTAGGCACGGATGGCGGTAATTCGATCTCCGCTGAAGGCGCATGCCTCCATCTTGGCCCTGATGCCCTCCTCCGACAGATCGTCGATCGTGAGGAGGTTGTCTGCATGATGGCCAATGCGGGTGAAGTCGCCGGTCCGTCTGCAGCGGTCGATCAGCACGACCAGGGCATCCTTCACGCGGGGCAGCCAGCGGGCGCGGCTCTGGTCCCGCCACAGCATGAACTCCGGGGCCTTCGGTATCTCGAACTCCTCGAGAAACCCGGTCACCTCGAGCGGAGGGGTGGTGTCATCACCGAGGACCTCCCCTCGTGCGAGGCGGTCCAGGTCCACGTCGAGATCGGGTGCGACGAGACGGACGGTGTCGCGGGTTGCCTCGAGGGCCCGGGGCCCGAGCTTTCCGCGGATCATCGAAAGGGCGGTGGCGACCGAGTGGCGTCCCTCGGCCGGCTGGACCTCGGACCACAGGAGGTCGGCGAGCCGGTCCCGCCGGTGGCGGCTGGGGCGCTCCACGGCGAGAAAGACGAGCAGGGCGAGCTGCTTTACTGTCCGAAAACGAATCGGTTCGCCGCCCGGACCCAGCAGTTCGGGAGTGCCCAGGCAGCGCAGGAGGAACCGGGGGGCCATGCGTCACTGTGTAACCCCGACCCGTCAACCCATCGTCAAACAGCCGCTTGCGACGGCTAGGTGCTAAATTGGAGAGACCTTCTCCGGCGAGCGTGACCGTGGCCTTGCGTCTTCGAATGCCGCTGCTCCTTGTCGCGGCGTGTGCGATTGCGGCCTGCGAGACGAACCCTGTCTCCCTCTCGGGCACGCTGGGTGGGGGAGGTGGCGGAAGCACGGGGGTGGGTCCGACTGTGAGCCAGCAGAAGGAGTTGATGCTGGCGGTTGAGGATGAGATCGAGGCCACGGTGACGGCGCTCACATTGAGCGCGCCCGGTGTTCCGCCAGGTTTCGTGGCGGCAGGTTGTCCGGGGGCGATCTCCAACCCGGCGGACAACGACCATGACGGCATCCCCAACAATGGGTCGTTCAGCTTCACGAACCCGCCCTGCGCGGGCCCCTTCCGGGGAGACAGCCTTACAGTGACCGGATCGCTCGGGATCGTGGATGCATCGAACGCCGATTCCGTTTCCTACAGCCTGACTTACAACAATCTTGCCTGGGCGGTGACCGACACGGGAGGTCGGAGCTACACGGCCATTCGCACCGGAACTCGGCAACGGACCGCTGTGCGCAACTCCCTCAAGCGGGATACCACCGCGAGCCTGGTCAATTCCAGTGTGACGATCATCCGGGTGCGCCCCGGCATGGACACGGCCACGGTGATCGCGGGCGAAAGCGCGGTCCTCACCGGCGGCAACGTAGCGTCAGACACGATCGGCGTGAAACAGAACCCGCCGGTCGGGAGCCTGACATTTGGCGGTACGCTTACCTGGAGTCGAGACACGGAGGCATGGTCGCTTCAGATGGCCACGCCATCCGCGCTTCACTACAATCCCGTGTGCGTACTGACCCCGCAGCGGGTGGACAGCGGGACGGTTACGCTGACCGGCACCGTGGGTGGGCAGGCGGGGGTGCTCACCCTCAAGTTCACCGCGTGTGCCAGGGACCCCGGCTATACCTGGGCCAAGTCCCCCTAAGTGAGAAAGGCGCCCGGGCACGGGCGTCTAGGAGTGGAGGGTGCCGGAGGCGCTGCCAGTCCCCGGCGAATGAGCGTATCAGTGGTCCCACTCAGATGTTCAAACTCTCTGGAGGTTCTATGAAGGGTGTGTGGCAACTCGGGATGTCCGCCGTGGGCCTGGCGGGGGTCCTCGCGCTGGGCGCGTGCGGCGGGAGCAGCAGCGGGCCGAAGTCCAACACCACAATCACTCAAAGCGAAGCGGCCGCGATAGGCAGCGCAGCATCGGATCAGGTCGCGGGGCTGACCGCGAGTCTGACTTCGTTCTCGGTTCCCGACCCCACTGGCGGCGTCTTCACGAGTTCGGTGCCCACCCGGTTCCGCACCGCCAGTCGGCTCATCATGTCGATGGCCACCCTCGTTCCGGCCAGCAGGCGGGCGGCCCTCATCAAGTTGCTGGGTTCCACCGGGGCATGTGACCCGACGATCACGGGTGACACCACCGATGCGGATGGCAATGGCATTCCGGCGAACGTCACCTTCACCTTCACGTCCGGCAACTGCACTATCGTATCGGTGGACACGGCCGGTCCGGGCGGGCCGGTAACCAAGACCAGTATCGGGATGACTGGCTCGTGGCACCTGCAGGACCTCGGAAGCCCCACCGTGCTCTGGGGATACAACTTCGGCCTTGGCAACTGGACTCTCAACGAGGCCGATTCGAGCGCCTCGGGCGAGAATTCGTTCAGCCTGGGGATCAACGGGAGCACTGGGGCGAGCGTTCAGACCTCGACCGGCAGCACGGGTTCGAACTTCGTCTACGCCTACACCGTGAACAACAGCAAGCTGTATCAGCTCGGCGTGAACTGGAACGTAGGCTTCACGCCCGCTGGGAGCGCAACGATTGACACGTCGGCCGCGACGCTTCCGTCCGGCGAGTTCACCATCAGTGGCTCATATGGGTGGAGTTCGACCGACGTCTCAACCGGCGCCAACGGCACCTGGGCCTTCTCACTCAGCGCAACATCGCCGCTCTCGTACGACGGGAGTTGCACGTCGGATCCCCCGTTCGACGGTGGCGTAATCCAGGGAGCGATCACCGGAGGGACCAACGCCGGGTTCACGATTACCTACTCGGGTTGCGGAGTGAGCCCGCAGGTATCGGCGTTCACCTCGTAGCCGCGTCCTTGCATTACAAAGCGGCCCGGGCGATCGCCCGGGCCGCTTCTCTTTCACGCCGGCCACCGTTGGTTGGTCAGGCGGCCCATGCGGGATCGGCGAGCAGTTCCTTTACGATGTCCTCGTTGGTCCGTTCCGCGGCTTCGGCGGCGAAGTTAGTCACGACACGGTGCCTGAGCACCGAGAGGGCCACGGACCGGACGTCGTCGAGGTCCGCCATGGGGCGGCCAGCCAGCGCGGCTCGCGCCTTGGCGCCGAGGACGAGGTACTGGGAGGACCGCGGGCCCGCACCCCATTCAACGTATTCGCGGACGAAGGCCGGGGCCTCCGGATCACCGGGGCGTGTCATGCGGGTGAGGGTGACGGAGGCGCGTACCAGCTGACGGGAGACGGGAATGCGGCGCACCAGGTCCTGCATGGCGCGGAGGGTGGTGGCGTCGAGGACGGCCTCGAGCCTTCCGGCACGCGCTCCGGTGGTCTGCTCGACGATTGCCTCCTCTTCGGTCCGGCTCGGATAGCCGACGCGAAGCTCCAGCATGAACCGGTCGAGCTGTGCCTCGGGCAGGGGATAGGTGCCCTCCTGCTCGATCGGATTCTGTGTGGCCAGGACGAAGAACGGCTCCGGGAGATGGTAGGTCTGGCCGCCGGCGGTCACCTGGTGCTCCTGCATCGCCTGGAGCAGCGCCGCCTGTGTCTTGGGCGGGGTCCGGTTGATCTCATCGGCCAGCACCACATTCGCGAAGATCGGTCCCTGCACGAACCGGAAGGCCCGCTTCCCGGTGCTCAGGTCCTCCTCGATGATCTCGCTGCCGGTGATGTCGCTCGGCATGAGATCCGGCGTGAATTGAATCCGGTTGAAGGAGAGGTTGAGCGCCTCGGAGACAGTGGAGACCATCAGGGTCTTGGCCAGCCCGGGCACTCCGATCAGGAGTGCGTGCCCACCCGCCAGGATAGCGGTGAGGATGCCCTCGACCACCTCCTGTTGCCCAACGATGCGTCGAGCGACCTGCCGGCGCAGTTCCTCGACCGCACGCGCCAGGCGAGCCAGTTCAGCGACGTCGGAGGGGGTGGAGCTTGAGGCGGTGGCCGTCATTGGCTGCCTGATATCGAAAGTGGCCTGCGGAGCCAGATCGGCGCCGTACGTCCTTGAGGTTAGCGGGTTTCGCGGGGGCGGGCAAAGGGGCGGAGCCGTTTCCATCCGCAACATCTTTGCTTGCGAAATTTTTCACAAGCCGGTAGGTTTGCTGCCGTGTCTGGGGGACCCCCACAACGCGAAAAGGGCCCTGACCCGCTCCGGTACGCAGGGTTCGGGATTCAGCTGGCCGTCAGTGTCCTGCTGTTCGTCTTCGCCGGTCAATGGCTGGACCGGCGGCTGGGCACGGATGCCCTGTTCACTATTTTGGGGGCCTTCCTCGCCTTCGGGGGCACGTTATGGTCGCTGGTGCGGACCCTCAACCGGGACCAGGGGAAGAATCCGTGACTCTCGGTCGTCGGTACGCCGCTGGGTTCGTGGTGGTGGTGCTCGCCGCGGGCGCTCTCTCGGCCCTGCTGGGGGGAGCTGACCGGACGGGCGTGCTGGTCGTGTTGGGCCTGGTGGCCGCGGTGCAGGTCCCCCTGGGCTGGTGGCTGGTCCGCTCGGTCGGGCGGCCCTCCGTGGTGGGGGTGTGGGTCTTCGGCATGCTGGCGCGGTTCGGCCTCGTGGCCATTGCCGGCCTTGTAATCGTTCCGAGATTGGGTCTCCCGGCCCAATCCACCCTGGTCAGCGTGGTGGGTTTGCTCTTCGCGCTACTACTCGTGGAAGGCACGGTCCTGTGGCTGGAACACCTCGGCTCCGGTGCAGCCTCATGATGCGCTTCGCGCCTCTGGTACTGGCGGCATCCCTGCTGGGGAGTCTGTCGTCGCCTCTCCAGGCCCAGGCAGCGCCCGTGGAGAAGGAGGCGTTCGAGGCCGCGCAGGGGACCCACGTCCAGAGCGAGCGCGAGATCGACATCATGGAGCATCTCGCGAACAAGAACACGTTCGAATACCCCTGCCTCAAGCCCAGCTACATCTGCGAAGTGCCGCTGCCGCGCTTTGCCGCGATCCATCTCGGGCCGATCACGCTCGACTTCTCGGTTACCAAGCACTTCGTCTTCCTGGTGCTGTCGGCCATCATCGTGAGCCTGGTGTTCATCCTCTCAGGGTTGTCGATTCGCCGGGCCCAGGCGGCGGGGCGGCCCCCCAAGGGCTTCGCGGGGGCGATGGAGGCGATGGCGCTGTATCTGCGGCAAGAGGTGATCCTGCCCAATGTGGGTCCGCATGGTGAGGGTTATGTCCCGTACCTTCTGACGACCTTCTTCTTCATCCTCGTCTGCAACCTGTTCGGGCTCATCCCGTACATGGGCACCGCGACGGGGAATATCGCGGTGACGGGTGGGCTCGCTCTGCTGGCCTTCCTGGTTATCGAGATCTCGGGGATGATCACCCTCGGCTTCTCGGGCTACTTGCACACGATCTTCTTCCTGCCGCCGGGCCTCCCCGGATGGATCAAGCCGCTCATCCTGGTGATCATGACGCCGATCGAGCTGATCGGGAAGCTGGCCAAGCCGTTCGCGCTGGCGGTTCGTCTCTTCGCCAACATGACCGCCGGCCACGCCCTGGTCCTGGCGCTGATCGGGTTGATTTTCACATTTCACAGCTGGGCGGTCGGAGTGGGAGCATCGCTTATGTCTACGGCGATCATGTGCCTCGAGGTGTTCGTCGCCTTTCTGCAGGCATACGTGTTCACCCTGCTCACGGCAGTCTTCATCGGTTTGATGCGGGCAGAGCACTAAAGGGACTTTTCGCAGGACGATCAGGACCCGAGCGCTCGAGGGTCCTGACGAGAGTAGTCCGCCGGCCGGCGGACGATCACCCGCTGCCTCACCAGAGGCGCCGGCGGGTCACCTGGGAGGAGCCGGGCGGAGGACCCGGCGCTGCCTCAGGGAGCGCGACCGGTGATCCATCCTCCATCGACACGTGGAGTGACGCATGCTGCTCAACATGATGGCTCTCCTGCAGGCGCCGGCCGCGGCGGACACGGCGGGGAAGGGGCTGGGTCTCATCGGTGCCGGACTTGCCGGCGGTCTCGCGGTACTCGGCGCCGGAATTGGCATCGGCCGGATTGGCGGCTCGGCAACCGAGGGAATGGCTCGGCAGCCGGACAACAGCGCCCGCATTCAGACGGCGATGATCATCACGGCGGCGCTCATTGAAGGCGTGGCCCTGTTCGTCTCCGTCATTGCCCTCCTGATGCAGGGCAAGGTCAACTTCTAACCCTTCGGAAGCCGGGGCGCGGCTCGCGCGCCCCGCTTCCGCTTCCGAGGTCGCGTATGAGGAAGGTTCTCGGACTGGCGGGGGGCGTACTGGCAGGGGGGGCGTTCCCCCTGGCGGCACAGGAAGCCCCGCATGGCCCGCTGGAGATCAACGGCGGGCTGATGATCTGGACCATCGTGGTTTTCGGGCTCCTGTTCTTCACGCTCAGGCGCTTTGCCTGGCCCGCGATTCTCGAGGCCGTGGAGGCTCGTGAGGCGGCCCTCGAGCGGCAACTTGCCGAGGCCGAACGGCATCGCGCGGAGGCGGCCACCGTTCTGGCCGAACAGCAGCGGCTTCTGGCCGAGGCCCGCGCTCAGGCGCAGTCGATACTCGCGGAGGCGAAGGCGGCAGCCGAGAAGGAGCGGGCAGCAGGGGTGGAGAAGACCCGTCACGAGCAGGAGGAGCTGCTCGCCCGGGCGCGGCGGGAGATCGCCGATGAGCGGGAGAAGGCCGTCACCGCCCTCAGGCGGGAGGCCGTTGACTTGTCGCTCGCCGCGGCAGCCAAGCTCATTGGGCAGAGACTCGATGGCGCGCAGGACCGAGCGCTGATCGAGGGCTATCTGGCCTCGGTGGAGCAGGCCAATTGAGGTCGGAATCGATCGCTCTGAACTACGCCCAGGCTTTGTTCGACCTGGCCGAGCGAGGTGGCGCGGGCGTGGGCAGGGCCGGGAAGGGAAAGTTGGAGGCCTACGGGAGCTGGCTCGATGCCGTCGCCAACGGCATCGCCGC
>Ga0335081_10023007_pt1 | contig 10085 bp, 12 predicted proteins | sample Lox_Sample_35_FD_206713 | JGI IMG/M metagenome (GOLD analysis project Ga0335081, IMG submission 206713) | Soil microbial communities from Loxahatchee National Wildlife Refuge, Florida, United States - Lox_Sample_3.5 | ecosystem: Environmental > Terrestrial > Soil > Wetlands | place: USA... | reverse complement strand
CGGCTTAGTTCAATACACGATTCGGATACTTGCTTTCAATGCCAATGGATATTCGCCGGTTTCCACAGCCGTGGCAACGACGCCAATAACTACCGGAACGGTTCTCGTTAACCTGACACGGCAGGAAGTGGGAGTTGGTTCCTACTTTCCTTATGTGGCGACGTACCCTCCGTTCGGCTCGGTTCCTGCCGGCCACGTCATCCAAATCGCAGTCCCAAGTCAGGGCGTCTATCCGCGCGTGGCATTTGTGAAGACGGGTCACTCGACCGAAATGTGCGGTGATCCAAATGCCGTGGTAATTGTACTCGCGGGCCGGACCACCAGTCCGGCGCAGATGACGGCGATTTTTGGCGTGCCCAAGCCCTCATTTTCTTCGACTTCTCCAATTGGTTTTGTTGCCTGCGTGGACGGCGGCCCACTTCCGTTTGTTCAGATTCAGCTGACCATCTCCGAAGGGTGACTTGACGACAGTGCGGCACCCCTTCCTGGAATTGACCGCACCGCGGGGGCTTCGCTGAATCACTCAGGAACACCTGGTCAAATAGACGGTTGAGTGCGGCAGGACCTGGCAAGGCGACGCGAAGACTCTCGGCGCGCAGAGTGCTTGTATCAGTATGTTAGAACAGATGGCTGGGCTCGCCATCGCCTACGATCTTGCCGTCCTGCACGGACCAGCTTTCGGGATTGCCACCCGCTTTCCAGCCGTCCAGCGTCTTGCCGTCGAACATGGCGATCCATCCGCCGCCATTGTCCGCAGCTAATACAGGTGGACCAAAAGAACTTCCGCGTGATTTGCGCCACGCACTCGCCGGTGCTGATCGAAGCGCCCGAAACCTACACGATCAACCTCGACAACCACATCAACAAGAACGTGCTGGCGACGGATCTGGGCATGCAAGGCGCCAGCACGATTCAGTAGGGCAGCCGGCCGGGTCCCGTCGTTTGCCGTCCCCGCCGCTATGGCAAACGCGTTTGTACATGTGGAACTGAACACAACAGATGTGGATAACGCGAAAGCCTTTCCGGTACGCGGGGCGCCTGCGGCATGGCTGGCTAACGTGCTGGTGGACGCTCGGGCTATGGCAGTCCAGAATGTGGACTCTGTCAGCATCTTGCCGGTCGGGATTGCCCGCCCCACAAGGCGGAACGTCATCCTCGCGGGTAGCAGCCCAGCACCTTCAATACATCGGCCAACTCGCGCAGGTGGCCGAGGGCGTTCTTCGCGGCAGGCGTATCCACGCGGCCCAGAAAGTCCAGATAGAACAGATACTCCCACGGTTTGCCGCGCAGCGGGCGGGATTCGATCTTGGTGAGATTCAGATCCCTTAATGCGAAAGCACTGAGGCAGCGGAACAAAGCGCCGGGGATGTTGCGTGTGGAGAACACAAGGGAGGTTTTCCATTGCGCATTTGGGGGTGGCTGAGGCGGACATTTGCGGGTATAGTCCAGGGTCCTGAGGAGGAAGAAGCGGGTGAAATTCCGGCGATCGTCCTCGATCGAGCGCCGTAGGATGCGCGCGCCGTAGATCTCGGCGGCCACCGCGGAGGCGATGGCGCCGGCGTCGCTAAGCCGTTCCTCCATAATCATCTTGGCGCTGCCGGCCGTGTCGTAGTAAGTGACTCTTTCGATGCGCGGGTAGCGCGCGAAGAAATCCAGGCACTGGTTCAAAGCGACCGGATGCGAGTACACGCGCCGGATTCGGGAGAACGGCACGCCGGGGCGCGCCATCAGGTTGTGGACGATGCGGACGTTGGTTTCGGCCACGATGGGGAACTCAAAACGCTGGAGGTGATCGTAGTTTTCATGCACCGATCCGGCCAGGGTGTTCTCAATGGGAATTACCGCGCCCGTGGCGGCGCCCTCCTGCAGGCTGCGGAAGACGTCTTCGAAGCGCGGGCAGGGGAGCACGTCGACAGCGGCGCCCAGTAACTTGCGGGCGGCTTCCTCGCTGAATGCGCCGCGTTCGCCTTGAAAAGCGATGAGCGCCTTGGGTTTGCGGGTCATCGCGCGGGGCCGTCCCACCGCTGCACTTGCGCATCGGGCACGCCGATCAGGTCCAGCACGCGGTCCACGCTGTGATCTACCAGGTCGAGGACGGTTTGCGGACGATTGTAGAATCCCGGGATGGGCGGTGCGATGATGGCCCCCATCTCGGTGAGCGCCGCCATGGTGCGCAGGTGCCCCAGGTGGAAGGGCGTCTCGCGTACCATCAGCACCAGCTTGCGGCGCTCCTTGAGGGCCACGTCCGCGGCCCGCAGCAGCACGTTGGAAGTGATGCCGGCGGCGATGGCGGACATGGTCTGGATGGAGCAAGGCGCCACCACCATGGCGTCCACCGGAAACGAGCCGCTGGCCAGGCGGCAGGAAATATCCTCCAGAGAATACGAGTAGTGGACCATCTTCTTAAGGTCCGAGGCGTGGCTTCCGGTTTCCAGCAACAGGGTCTTTTCGCCGGCGCGGGTGAGCACCAGGTGGGTCTCGACGGCCGGATTCTGGTGCAGCCGCTCCAGCAGCCGCACGCCGTAGATGGCGCCGCTGGCGCCCGAGATTCCCACCACAATTTTCAAATTTGGCCTCTCGCGCCGAGCTCTGTTCCGAATTCAGAACAAAATCGCGACATTTGCCTTGCTTGGGACGGTGCGCCCGGATATAATCGCAAACGATACATCGGGGGCGCGCCGGCGCGCCCCGCGGCGCCTGTCGGGCCCGCGTAACCCAGACCGAGTATTATAGCCGGGATCGCAGCGAGGATCGAACATGGAGGACGCCGGACGGAAGCTCAAGCGGGCGCGCGAGCGCCTCAACCTGCGCTACCGTGATGTGGAGCACGCCAGCATCCGGATCGCCGAGATGCGCCAGAACGACGAGTTTGCCATCGCGCTCAGCCGCCTTTCCGATATCGAGAACAAAGGCACCGTTCCCACGATTTACCGTCTGTATTCGCTGTGCGCCATTTACCGGCTGGACATGCCGGAGGTTCTGGAGTGGTATGGAGTGGACTTGGCGGTGCTGCCGGCCGACGCCGCCAGCATTCCGCTCGAGAGTACGCACCTACTCGGTTTTGGGCCCGGCATCCAAGGCGAAGTTCAGGTGCCGCTGGTGGTCGACCCGGCGGTGGATTTAAGCAAAACCACCTATCTGAGCCGAGCCATCCGCCGTTGGGGCAAACTCCCGCTCTCCTTGTTGAATGCCCTGGATCTGAAGCATCATCGTTACGCGTTCGTGGGCTCCGAGGATTGGTCCATGTATCCGATCCTGCAACCGGGTGCGCTGGTGCTGATCGATGAGAGCCGCCGCAAGATCGTGAACACCGGGTGGAACAACGAGTTCGAGCGCCCCATCTACTTTCTGGAGCATCGCGGGGGCTGCGTGATCGGCTGGTGCACGCTGAACGGCAGCCAGTTGGTTGTGCAGCCGCATCCCGCCTCGCAGTGTTCGCCGGTGGTCTACGCGTACCCATCCGCCATCGACGTGATCGGCCAGGTATCCGGCGTGGCTATGATTCTGGATCAGGGGAAGCGGCGCCGTACTCGCGTTTGAGCAGTACGAGCAGGGTTGCCAGATCCCCCAGGAAGAGCCGCCGCTCAACGTCCTGCGCAGTGGAAGGCACCCAGCTTTGGGGAGCGGCGGAAGCCGCCCAATCGGTCAGCAAAGCCTCCGGATTCGGAACTTCGGCCAAATACTCCTGCAGGTCGGCCTTCTGCTGTTCCAGGTTCAGGCAAAGCCAATCCTGGAATACCCGCAGATGGCTACGGCGCAGAGTCTCCCCGGCCTCCTCGTCGCCGACCATGCGCGCCAGGCCCGGGTGCTCGTATGCACCGTTGCTCTGGTTGCGCAGGGAGGCGAGATATAGTACCCGGCCGAAAAGAGTCGGGATGCGGGCCATCGTGTGACGCCAGAGGTCGTCGGCCGGCTCATGACCGGATCGACGGTCTGGCCCCAGTTTTCCAGTACTCATATGCGGCTCACCGGACTGCGCTTTTGGGCGGCCTGAAGAAGTCGGGCTGCAAACACTTTGAATCCCGCGTCAAGAACCAAAGAACTAGAGGTCCTGGGCTGATTATACATCATGGGTCCTTTTGGTTGTCGTTAGTTAACCATTGTTCCGGATTCGGAAAAGTTTCGCATGGCCCACCCGCCACGAGCAGCCACCATATACCTTATGCATAGTTACTTTAGTTAGCAAGGAGAAAAACCCGATGTTCAAGAAAGTTCTGCTGGCGGTCGTATTGGCACTTTCGTTCTTCTCTGCGATCGGCATGCAGGCCAGCATACCACCGCCGTCGTGCGGCCCGTGCCCTTGGGTAAACTAAGCCACCGTCCCCTGCCCGGTATCGCAGTGTCCGCAAACGCGGATGTTGGCCGCTTCGTCCTGAGTGTTGATAGAATTGGGCTTCGAAGCGTCGCTCCGGAGTCCCAATGGCCAGCGTTCTTGAGTTGCTCATCCTGGCAGGCACTGCGATATTGAGTGTTCGACTGTTTGCGTCGGGCCTCTATCGCCGATACCGGGTCTTCTTCTTTTACCTGGTTTTCGCGACGCTGCGCGCGGTCGTATCCACGACGCTTGACCAATCGGGTAAAGCCTACCTCCATTTCTGGGTGCTGACGGAGCCCCTGGAATGGCTCTTTTATGTCCTGGTAGTTTTGGAAATATTTGCCTTAGTGCTGCAGGACTATCGAGGCTTGGCTACCGTGGGCCGTTGGGCTCTGATCACGGCGGTCTTGATCGCACTGCTAGCCTCCGGCGTCAGCCTGATGGCGCCATCCCAATCCACGATTCAAGGTTTCCTGCGTTATTATTACGTGGCCGAGCGGGCGGTGTACTTCAGCCTGGTTGTCTTCCTGGTCTCGATTCTGGGTGTCCTGATGCAATATCCGATCACCCTGGGCCGCAACATCATCGTCCACAGCATGGTGTTTTCCGTTTATTTTCTCGGCCATACGGTCTTCTACCTGCTGCTCAGCATGCGCGGAATGGGTTCCATTCCAATGGTCACGTATGCCCTTTCCGCGATCACCTTGGCGGCGGTGGGCGCCTGGCTGGTGCTGTTGAATCCGGCGGGAGAACTCCGCCAGGTGCGGCTGCGCCCCGCCTGGATGCCCGGCAAGGAAGAGGAGCTCGTCAACCAGTTGAACCACCTCAACGCCGCGCTCCTCCGTGCCACCGGAAATAGACCAAAGTAACCATTGCTTTTCCATACCGGACAGGCTATTCTCACCCTGGAGAGAAAAAAGAGAGCATGGATCTCATCCTGGGTCTGGCCGCGTTCGTCTGCCTGGCAGTCGGAGCGGTTCTGGCCTTTCTGTTTCGGAGGCTGATCGCGGGGCCGAAATCGCTCCCGGTATCCGTGGATTGGATTAACGACCTGTCCGTCGCGCGATACCGGCCTATGGAAAGACTGCTGAGCGAAGAGGATTACCGTTTTCTAGCCGGCCAACCCGGCTTCGACAAGAAGATGCTGCGACGCATCCGGTCGGAGCGCCGGAGGGTGTTCCGGGGATATCTGGCTTGTTTGAGCCGCGATTTCAGCCTGGTAGGCGCGGCCTTGCGGTTGATGATGATGTATTCCGCCCAGGACCGTCCGGATCTGGCGGGAGTCCTTTATAAGCAGCAGGCGCTGTTTGCCTTCGGGATGTTGGCTGTACAATGGCGTCTGGTGCTGCACGCTTGCGGTTTGGGAACCGTGGATGTCCGCGGTCTGGTGCGCGCCATGGATTATGTGCGCCTGGAACTGCGGCAAATGATCCCCGCCGAAGGCGCGGCCGTCGCTTAACAGCGGGTCCGGAAACCTGCCGCGGGCGTGACGCCTGCCCCGTACGGCGCGGCGCCTGCCTAATAGCTGCGCCTCACAGCTTCTTCAAGGTTTCTTTGGCTTCCTTCAACTTCACGAACTGCTTTTCCGCTTGATGGAATTCCCGCGTGTGCACCCGCCTGCGGGCCCCGTTGTGCTCCACCGGATACCGCAGATGCAGCATCTCGTGAAACATCACGTACTCCAGAGCGACGCCCGGTACGGCCGGATTATCGAAGATCCGGCTGATGACAATGGCATTGTGCGACGGATCGAAGTGGCCTAGCCGGCTGCGGGAGACCTCGCGGCTCCAGCCTAACTGCGGCCGCGCCAGCAAGCCTTGGAAGTATTCCGCGTTCAGCGCCTCGAACACCGCCTCCAAGTTATAATGGCTTCCTTGTGGGCCGGAAACAAACTTGCGGCCGCGGATCTGGCGGACCAGATGCATTTGACGCCGCACGTCCTTCCGGTTCAGGTAGAGCCGGTAGCGGTGGGCGTAAACTCGCGCGGCCGGGCGGCGGAACAGCTTGCCCAGCAGAATAAAGGCCAGGGCTTCTGTCACCGGAGCTGGAGCGCCCTCCAGCAGGTCCGAGATGCGCACATGGATGGCGCCGGATTCCAAACGGATAAAGCTGTCGGCGTTGGCGAAACGGCAGAACTCCACCGCGATTTTGGGTAGTGGAGTGCGAGGTTTAAATTCCCGGAAGACGCGCGCGTAGACTTCTTCCGGGCTTTCGAAAAGCAAGGCGCTTTGAAATCCGGTGACGGCCAAGCCCGAGCCGTGGTCTTGCATTTCTCAACAATTTAGCACATCAGGGCCATATGGGCCTTGGAGGAAACTTGCCGAAAGTGAAAATCAGCGCGCTGGGCTGCTATGTGCCGCCGGGCGTGCTTACGAACAAAGACCTGGAACGGATGGTCGAGACCAACAGCGAGTGGATCGTGGAACGCACGGGCATCTGCGAGCGGCACATCGCCGCTCCCGACATGGCCACCTCCGACATGGGAACCGAGGCCTCGCGCGTGGCGCTGGCCAGTTGCGGCGTGACGGGCGCCGAACTGGATGCCATTCTGGTGTGCACGGTGACACCCGACATGCTGTTTCCGTCTACGGCATGCCTGATCCAGGACCGCCTGGGCGCGCACCGCGCCTGGGGCTTCGACCTGATCGCGGCCTGTTCCAGCTTTCTGTACGGCCTGACTACCGGGGCCGCCCTGATTGCGGCGGGCACGCACCGCAAAGTTCTAGTCGTCGGGGCCGACACCATGAGCCGGATCATCGACTACACCGACCGGGCCACCTGCATCCTGTTCGGCGACGGCGCGGGCGCCATGCTGCTGGAGCCGGCCGGCGAATCCGACTACGGCGCGGGCTTCATCGATTTCATCGGCGAAATCGATGGATCGGGCGGCGAGTTCCTGAACATGCCGGCGGGTGGGAGCCGCTTGCCGGCCTCCGCCGAAACCGTGGACAAGCGCCTGCATTTCGTACACCAGCAAGGCCAGCAAGTGTTTAAATACGCAGTGAAGAAGATGTATGAGGTGTGCGCCGAAGTGCTGGAGCGCAACGGCCTGAAGGCGTCCGACTTGAGCGTGCTGATCCCCCACCAGGCCAACCGCCGCATCATTACGAGTGCGTGCGACCGGCTGGGGCTGAAGCCCGAGCAGGTGCTGATCAATATCGACCGCTACGGCAATACGACCTCGGCGACGCTGCCGCTGGCCACGCGGGACGCTATCGCGCAGGGCCGGCTCAAAAAAGGCGACCTGGTGATGTTCGCCGCCGTGGGGGCGGGCTACACGGCGGGCGCGAGCCTGTGGCGCTGGGCGTACTGAGCGCGTGTCCGCTCGCCGCCCCACGAAAGAAAGCGCGACCGACTGGGACCGTTATTATTCCGCGGTCCCCACGACTGCCAGATTGACACGCCGGTACACTACGGCTGCGCTCATCAAGGCCATCCGGCGATTTGCGAGTGCCGGAGCCGAATCCGGCTTAAAAATCGTGGAACTCGGAGGAGCGAACAGTTGCTTCCTGGATGCGCTTCTTGGTGCGGTCCAGTGCGCGCAATACGAGATCGTGGATACCAACAGATACGGTCTGTCGCTGCTGCAGGACAAAGTGCGCGCATCCCGCATCAGAATCGTACTCCGGAACGAGGACGTACTCTCGTTGCGAGCCGGCCCGAACCCCGATGCGGACGTCGTTTTCAGCGTGGGGCTGATCGAGCATTTCGACAGGGAGGGGACTCATCGCGCAGTTCAGGCGCACTTCGACCTGCTCAGAGCCGGCGGCATTGCGATTATCACGTTTCCTACACCGACATTCCTGTATACAGCTTCGCGGCGGTGTATTGAGGCGCTGGGCAGGTGGCAGTTTCACGATGAGCGGCCGCTGCGGTTCGCGGAAGTTTATGGTGCGGCGAAGGAGCAAGGATGCTTGTTGTATAGCAAGATACTCTGGCCTCTGTTTTTGACGCAAGGCTTAGTGGTGGTCAGAAAACTCTCGCGCTAGCGCCCGCAGCCTTATGGTGCTCCCAGGCCCGATCGTTTCCTCATCTCCGCGCGCATGGCCGAAGGCCTGCCACACCGGGTAACATCCTGCGGCCGCTGCGCGTCATCTAATGAACACCGGCTGACCCCCTTTTGTCCCTATGTGGATCGTTAGACTGGCGCTGCGGCGCCCCTACACCTTCGTCGTCATGGCCGTGCTGATCGCCATACTGGGCGGGACGGCTATCGTCACGATGCCCGTCGACATTTTCCCGTATATCGATATCCCGGTGGTTAGCATCGTGTGGTCCTACCAGGGCCTCTCGCCGGAAGAGATGGAAAAGCGCATGGTCACCATCTTCGAACGCGCCATGACCACCACGGTCAACGATATCGAGCACATCGAGTCGCAGTCTTACTCGGGCGTCTCGGTGGTGCGCGTTTACTTCCAGCCGAACGTCCAGATCGACATGGCGCTGGCCCAGGTGACAGCCATTTCGCAAACGCTACTGCGCATCTTCCCGCCGGGGACGACCCCGCCCAACATCCTGAAATACGACGCCTCCAGCGTGCCCATCCTGCAGTTGGGCTGCGAAAGCAAGACGCTGAGCGAACAGGCTATCTTCGATCTCGGCCTCAATTTCATCCGCACCCAGTTGGCGACCGTGCAGGGCGCGGCGGTGCCGCTGCCTTACGGCGGCAAGTTCCGCCAGATCATGGTGGATCTGAACCCCGACCAGCTTTACGCCAAAGGCATTTCGGCCACGGATGTGGCCAACGCGGTGAGCGCGCAAAGCATCATCCTGCCGGCCGGCGACGCCAAGATCGGGAAGATCGACTATCAGATCAAGGTCAATAGCAGCCCCCGGGTGCTCGACGAATTGAATAACCTTCCCATCAGGGTGGTCAACGGCGCCACCGTGTATATCAAAGATGTGGCGCAGGTCCGCGACGGGTATGCCGTGCAGACCAGCATCGTGCGCACCAACGGCACGCGCGGCACCCTGATGACGGTGTTGCGCAACGGGCGGGCGTCTACGCTGGCGATCGTGAACGCGGTCAAGGCCCGGCTTCCCCAGATCATGGCCGGGATGCCGCGGGACCTGCACGTGCGCCAACTGTTCGATCAATCGTTGTTCGTGCGCGCGGCCATCAGTGGCGTGGTGCGCGAGGCCGCCATCGCCGCGTTTCTCACCGCCATGATGATTCTGCTCTTCCTGGGAAGCTGGCGCAGCACCATTATCGTGTGCATTTCGATTCCGCTCTCGATCCTGACGTCGCTGGCCATCCTGAGCCTGCTCGGCGAAACCATCAACGTCATGACCCTGGGCGGCATGGCGCTGGCGGTGGGTATCCTGGTGGACGACGCCACCGTGGAGCTCGAGAATACGCACCGCAACATGGCCATGAAGAAGCCGCTGGTGCGCGCGGTGCTGGATGGCGCGCAACAGATCGCCGCGCCGGCCTTCGTTTCCACGCTCTCCATTTGCATCGTCTTTGTGCCGGTTTTACTGCTGACCGGCGCCGCGAAATATCTGTTCACGCCGCTGGCCCTGGCGGTGGTCTTCGCCATGCTGGCTTCCTACCTGCTGTCCCGCACCCTGATTCCCAACATGGTGCACTTCATGCTCAAGCCGGAGGTGAAACTCTACGCCCTCGGCGCGCATGGCGAATCGGCCGGCGGCAAGGGATTCATCTGGCGCATTCATTACATCTTCAACCGGCGTTTTGAAATGATGCGCGCGTCGTACACCGGATTGCTGCACTGGGCCCTGGACCACCGGGCGCCGGTGTTGGCGGGCT
>Ga0335081_10023005_pt1 | contig 10085 bp, 8 predicted proteins | sample Lox_Sample_35_FD_206713 | JGI IMG/M metagenome (GOLD analysis project Ga0335081, IMG submission 206713) | Soil microbial communities from Loxahatchee National Wildlife Refuge, Florida, United States - Lox_Sample_3.5 | ecosystem: Environmental > Terrestrial > Soil > Wetlands | place: USA: Florida... | reverse complement strand
GAGAAACAGGTCCACGCATTTTCGGTATGTGCGCAGCCAGCGATGAATGTAGGCCTCGGCGGTGAGAGTCAGGCGCGCCGGCAGTCCGGGATAGCAGCGCGGCCGCAGCGCATGCCAGAAGGCGCCACCCTTGCAGGCTTCACAGACCTCTCCCTGCGAAAGCAGGTTGTAGGTCGGGCAGAGCAGTTTGAAATCGTTGAGGTGATAAACGACTGGAACCTTCCGGGCCTTGAGTTCCCAAAGGATGGAAGGCGACAGGTGATGGTAGATATTGCGCACGTGGGCGACATCGGGGCGGAACTCCTCGATCATGGCGCGCAGGCGACGCCGGGCCTCCCGCGAATAGATCAGATGGCCGGCCCGGCGCAGCTTTTGCCATGGGCCCGCGTCTCGTTTGAAATCGATGTGCCGAACGAAGTGCCGGTCGTAGGGAGTGGGCGCGCCGCGCGGGTCGGCCATGGAAAACAACGCCAGCTCGTGGCCGTGCGAGCGCAGCAGTTCCATCAGTTCGAACAGATAAACTTCGGTGCCGCTGAAGGGATAGTTATATTTGTTGCAAAACAAAATTCTCATCGGGGAAGCTCTCAGTTTGCGCGGCGATCCGCGGGACGAATGCGTCGGCGAACGATTGCAGATTCGTCTTGCGGTTGAAGTTGTGGCGGATTTGTACGCGAGCGGCGTCCTCAATCGAGGCCAGTTGACGGGCAGCGACGGTGAGAGAAGGACGAAGGAGCCGATCGCGCCGGGCATCGAAGAGCCAGTGAATATAGATCAGGCGGTCAACAAATTCATCCAGCGATCCGGGCTGATACAGAAATCCGGTCTGGCCGGGGATCACGAGCTCTGGAATTCCGGTGATCGCGGGCGCGAGCACGATTTTGCCGCGCGCCATCGCTTCCATGAGAACGAGCGGGATGCCCTCGCTGCGGCTGGTCAGTATCACGAGGTCGGCGCGGTCGTACAGTGAATTGATTCGCTCGTGGGGAACGTGGCCGAGCAGCCTTACGTGCTGCTCGACCGCACAGCTGCGAATCAGCTCCTCAAGACGCGGGCGCTCCGGGCCGTCGCCGGCGATGGAGCATTCAAACGGGACGCCATTTTCGCCCAGACGGGCGCAGGCACGCACAAGGAAGGCATGATCTTTTACCGTGCACAGGCGTCCGACAGCCAGCAACCTGAACTTGCTCCCGCGAGTCGCGGCGCTGGAGTCGTGCTGGTCGTCGCGTTCGCTCACTTCGACACCCAGCCGCGACACCATTACCTTTTCCGGGTCAACCGCGGGATAGCGCTCGAGGATGTAGCCCCGGTTGTATTCCGAGACGGTGAAGCAGAAATTGCAGTTGGCGAGTTTTGTGTCCAAGTAAGCGGCGCGCACGAGCAGGTCCGATCCGTGGAGCGTCAGGCTGAAACCTGCGTCGAGCAGGCGCGCTGCTGTCATCCCAACCCAGGAACCGAAGTATCCGTGATGGACATGAATGTGAGCGGCCTCGCGTCCTTCGAGGCGAACCGCGTAGCAGGCGCCCATCCAGGTGTGCAGAAGAGTTTTGATCCGCTCGATGGGCCCCTCGCTGCCACGAAATAGCACTCGGCCAAGAAGCGGCGCGATGCGGTTCCATTTGCGTAGGCAAAGGAAGGCGGCGCACAGCAGGACCACAGGGCTGAACGGCTCGAGGACAATCTCCGGCGCGTGGCTGTCGTCGGGAAGTGCTGAGTTTGGCGCTGGCTTCCGCACGCTGCTTGCGATCACGCGAACGCCGCGCCGCCGCAACTCCTGGATTTCATCTCCGACATAGGGCTCGACCCCGGAGGGAAATAGGTTCGCGAGATATGCGACAGTCAACATAACCCGGCAGCGCGCGCCCTCCGCTGTTGCGCCGCCAGCATTCCTGCGAGCGTGAACAGAAACCCATTCACGAACTGATAATTCATGACCACGACCGCGGCGTTCACCCAGTAGATTGCAAGCAGAATTGGCCACAGGCGGTGGAATCCGCTGTCGAGGAAGCTGCCGCGTTCTTCGACTGGGACCGGGCCGCGCCCCAGCCGCCACAGCTCCCACATCAGCCACAAGTACAGGGCCAGTCCGACGACGCCGTCTTCGACCAGTAATTCCAGATAGGTGTTGTGGGGATAGAGAAGTTTCTCTTTGTAGCCGCTGACGTGGTGGGGCAGTTCGGCGGGCATCTGGTTGAAGCCCCACCCCGTCAGCGGACGCGCGCAAAACATATCCCACCCCCCGGCGTAAACGGCCTGGCGGTATTCCACCGGGCCGGGCTCTTCGAGACGATCGCGCAGGGCCGCGCGCAGTTCATTGGAACTCAACACGATCGCCAGTGCCGCTGCAGCCACGAGGATGATTCCAAGGCCCGCACGCCGCAGGGTACGGCTGCCGGAAAGAAAGATCAGTGCGAGGGCACTGCCAGCGAACGACGCCCAGACCGCCCGCGTCATGGTAGCGAGAATGGCCACTGGCACCGACGCCAGCAGCACAATCGCCTTGAGCCCGCGCACGGTGCCGCGCCGGTAAGAGTGGAGCGCCAGAACACCGAGCATGTTCAGCGAGACTCCGTTGGCCACCGCTTGCAGAAGCGGTCCACGCGCCCGGTCGGCGTGATAGCCGAGACTCTCGTCGAGAATGAATCGCGGGAAGATCAGCTCGCGAGCGCCCGCGAGAAATGCGATCGCAGTGAAGCTCAGGTATGCCAGAACGATCAAGGCAAAAATTTCAAACTGGCGGAAAGCCGTCGTATCCGTAAAAACCAGCTTGGCGAGGTGAAATAGAGCGTAGGGAACGATGCACTTTGCCGCCAGCAGGCTCCACGATTCGTTATCGAAGGGCTGGCCGATCACGCTGGCCACAGCCAGAAGCGTGAGGCCCAGCATAGGCCAGGTAGCGCGCTCGATATCGAACAGGCGCTGCCGGAAGATCACTGTCCGGCCTGCTACACCCACGACGAGCAAGCCAAACGCGATGCGATCAATTTCATAGAACTGCACATCGGGATGCCGAAGCAGCATGGCGGCGAGGGCAGCCAGAAACAGCAGCGTGGGAGTTGCGGTCAGAGCCTGCAGGGGCCGCAGAGCCAGTGCCGCCCCGCGGGCTGCGAACTTGACCTGCAGCCCTTCGCGTCTTGCTGCTGCCAACGAAGTCGCATGCATCAGTCGCCGCTCCCACGTACGACGGTTGAAACAGTCTTCAGCAGGATGCGGAGATCCGCGCCGAGACTCCAGGTGCGGATGTACTCGCGATCGAGTTCCATGCCGCGCTCAAATGACGGATCGCGCCGCGCCGTGACCTGCCACAAGCCGGTCAATCCGGGTGTCACGTCCAGCCGCGCCAGGTGCCGGACTTCATAACCGGCAAGATCATCGAGGGGATGCGGGCGCGGGCCCACCAGACTCATATCGCCGCGAAGCACATTCCACAACTGGGGCAGTTCATCGAGGCTGTAGCGGCGCAGGAGGCGTCCCAGGCGAGTGATGCGGGGATCGTCGGCGATCTTGAAAAATGGCCCGGACCGCTGATTCTGCTTCCGCAAGACGTTCTTCAGTTCATCCGCATTGGAGACCATGGTGCGGAATTTGTAGCAGAGGAACGGCCTGCCCTTGCGTCCGGCGCGCGGGGCGCAGTAGAGAACGGGACCGGATGAGTCGAGCTTGATCAGCACCGCGATCGCGGCCAACACCGGCGATAGCGCCAGCAGCGCCAATCCGGCGACGGTGACATCCACCAGGCGCTTCAAGGCCAAGCCTGCTGCCGGCAGGCGTTCGGCGTGTAGACAGATGACGGGCAAGTCTCCGATGTGTTCGACTTCGTTTTGCTCGGGCCTGCAGCCGAACAACTCCGGGACGATTTCCACGTCAAGGCGCAAACGGCGCGCCTCGCGCAACACCTCGAGAGTCAGCTGGCGATCGTGGGGCGCGGCGAGAATCACTTCGTCGATGAACTCCGTGCGGGCCAGGCGGCCCAAATCACCTACCCGCCCGATCACCCTGTCGCCGAGGGGGCTGTGGTTGTCGAGGAACCCGCAGATAAGCCGGTCTGCGGCGGGATGCCCTTCGAGATAAGAGGCGACGCGCCGTCCAATCGCGCCCGCTCCCACAATGAGCACGTTGCGTACGTCGGCTGCCGGCGCTTGCACGCGGCTTCTCCGCTTTTCGCTCTGATAGCGCCAGGCCCAAAGCGAGGCAAAGTTCAGGCAGCCCACTCCACCGATCAGTGCACTCGTAGTCCACGGTGCGCTCTGCAGCATGTAAGCGGAGCAAAGCATAGTGCTCGCCAGCAAGACAGACTTGGCGAGAATCCTGGCCTCTCGCCGCTGATCGCAAGCCTCGGCATACAAGCCTTCGGTATATCCCAGAAGCGTAATCAGAGCGGCGTGCAGCACGGCAATCCCCAGCAGCGAGCCTGGGGCCCCGGCCCCATAAGTGAACGCGCGCACACGCGGGAACAACATTCTGAGCGGTACGAGCAGAGCGCCGGTGAACAGCCAATTGGTGCCTACGAACGCAAAGTCGGCGGCGACCGACCGCAGCCACCTCGCAGCCGTTCGAGCCTGTAAGGGAGCAGGCATTAGCAGGCCGATCGTGCGTTCGGTTGGCTGCGACTTCTCCTCCTGCGAGGTGTCGGCGATGATTTCTGACGGCAGCTCGGCGGGCTTGACGGACCGCGGCAGCTTCTTGCTGTTCGGCGGTGGAGCTTCCCCCGGAATCAGCCGCTCCCAGCCATGGACTGGAGTTTGTTGGTGTTGGGGATTTAAGAGAGGAGAAGACACGGCTTGGGTCTTTCTTCAGATCAATTCCACTTCGTAGCCCTGGAGTTCGATAGCCAGCGAACGCTGGATGGACTCAATCGAAATCACGAGCTTGTCTTTGTCGCGCTGGGCGAGCAACCCCTCGACGCCGTCGAGGCAGCCGCCGCGAATTCTGACGCGCTGCCCGACCCGAAGAAACGGATACAGGGTAAACGGCACAGGCTGAGTCAGCAGCAGGCGCAAGTCTTCGATCTGTTTTTGAGGAATAACCGCGGCGGATCCAGCAAAACTCACGAATCCCATGACCCCTGCGGTTTGCAACACCTGCAAGCGCGGCACAATGGACCGCGCCGAGCGCACGAAGGCATATCCCGGGAACAGTGGGATGCTCACCAGCTTCTGACGATCGCTCCATGCGCGGTGTTCGTGGCGGAGAGGAAGAAACACCTCCAGCCCCTTGCTTGCCAATTGCGCCGCGACCTTCTTTTCGAACCGGTAGCGAGTTTGCAGGGCGAACCACATCTCCGTGTGCGGTTCAGGCGCGAGTCCAGGTCCAGGTGCAATTCGGGCGGCGCTGATCATGCGGATTCTCCGTTGCTAAGGGCCATAGCTCCGCTCATTGACTCCCGATTTCGTTTTCGCCAGCTTTTCCACAAACTTCCAGTCCTTTGTGACCTGGCTACAGCCGCCGGTAAATCGCCTCGGGGATCGGAAACACTCGGTCGCTGAGCACGGCCCCGAGTATGTGCACCTGGGCGGCTGCGAGCGCCGCTTTGATCTGGCGCGCGGCCGCACGGCGGGTATGGTGCGCCGAGAGCACCAGAATGATTCCATCGGCAAACTGGGCCAGCGAGAGCGTTTCGTCCGAGGCGGCAGGCGCTGCCTCGACGATCGAGTACTCAAACTGGCGGCGCACCTCGCTCAGGTAGGCCTGCAAAGACGCGGCGGAAACGCAACCGCCGCCGGTTCTGCCGTCCGGCACCAGCCACAAGTTTCCGCGCACCCGAGCGGCAATCTGGCGCAAAGGCCTGGCGGCATCTCGTTCGCCGCGCGCAGAAGCTTGAGACTCGTTTCCACCCTGCAGCCTGGGATATCCCCCGACGACCGCAACGGTTCCATGGGCCTGCGCCGCCAGGGCTTCTCCAACCGAGCGGCAGAGATTGCGCAGGTCTGAGTCCGCTTCCACCGCACTGAACACAACTTGCCGGACCGGTCGCCCCGCAAGAAAAACCTGCCGAACCAGGCCTCGAATCTGCTCGCGGGCAAACGTCTGAGGATTCCATGCAGTCTGTGGGCGGGAAATCTCCAGCTCCGGCGAAAGCGTGGCGCCATCCCGGGCATCCGCCGGTTCCTGAACGGAGGGTAAAGCGCGTGCGCTAATGACTCCTTCTGTCATGCTGAAATCCTCGCTTGCACGCTTCGCGGCAGCGACGCCAACACCGGCGCATCGAGATACGCCAGCACGTCTTCCGGCGTTCGGAACGCGGGATCAAGATAGTCCGCGGCAAACGCAGCTCCCGTACCCGCGGCTCCGGCCGCCACCAGGCCCATCAGCAACACCGTCCATGCGGACCATACCGGCAGTGCCGGAGCTACGGGTTCCTCCGCAATGGCCACGTTGACGATGTGGCGAAGGTCGAGCGCGTCCGCCATTTGAGCCGCGTTCTGCTTCTTCACATAGAGCAGGTAGTTTTCCTCCGCGGCTTTCTCGGTGCTGGCGAGATCGTCCTGCGTGATGGCCGCTGCCCCCAGTTGGCGCGCCCTGTTGCGGTACGCTGCTTCTTGCGTTGCCGTGGCCGCAGCGCGCGCCTGAAGTCCCTTCAACTGCACCCGCGCTTTCTCTAGTTCTGACTTCGCCCACTCGTATTGCGTATCTTTATCGGTGGTTTCGTCGCGCAGAGGCGAGCTGTTCTCGCCGGCAATTGCGACCTGTGCCTGCGCGATCTGCTGGTCAACTTCCTGCACCAGCCGGTGATTCGGCTCGAATTTCATCAGCAGATCGGTGCGTTTCAATTCGAGATCGAGCAGGCTCGACTTCAAGGCCTTCAGCAGTTCGGGATTGTCGGCGGTGCGAACTTGCGTAACGGAGCGCCGGGGCAAGTCGGCCAGTTGCGCCTCGAGTGCCCAGACCCGTTGCTGGGTTTCGTCGAGTTCGATTCGCGTCTGACGATAGCTGGCGTCAACTTCGCTGAGTTTCTGCAGGGCGAGGTCGCGCTCCTGTGCGGCTTCGACGACGTCGTGCCCGGTGGTGAAATCGAGCAGCTGGCGTTTGGTTTCTTCCAGCTCGCGGCGCGATTCTCCTCTTTGTTCCTCATAGAAGCGCGCTTCACCGCCGGGGCGGTGCACCACCGTGTGCTTCTCCAGATACTGGTTGGCCAGCGACTGCAATACCCTGGCCGCGAGCCGCGGATCATCCGAGGCGTAACTGATCGCGATCAGGTTGGTCTTCTTAACCGGCTCTACTTCCAGTTTCTTGGCCAGCCGCCGCGCTGCCCGCTCCGTTTGCTCCGCCGACCCTTCATTCAAGCGGAGAAAGTGCAGCCAGTCGCGTCCGGTGAGCCCGTTTTCCTGAACAACTTTGCGGAGGACTTCTTCATCCCGCAGCAGTTCCACCTCCGAATTCAGCTCCTCTTCCGTGATATCGAGTCGCGTCAGGTCCAGCGGCGCGTTCTCCTGTGCGCTTACCGGGGCGTCGGCGCGTCCCGGCCGCACCAGAATCTTCATGTCGGCGCGGTATCTTGATCCGACAAACAGATAGAGGAGTGACGCCGCCAGCACCAATCCCGAAACGCCGACGAAGACCCGGCGCTGGCGGAACAACACCATGGCCAACTCCCGCAACGTTGGTGCTGGTGGCTGAACTGGCCGCCGGATTGGGTCTTCGTCTTGCATACGAGAGCGGGGAAATCCGTTTAGAACTGAGAGGAGTTCATGTACATGCTCACGGAGGGCTTGGTCAGGAAGCGGTCGATTTTCGAGATCTGGTTCTGCGGAACAAACACCAGGTCGCCTGCCTGCAAGTGCGCGTCTTCCTGCAGATGCTTCTGCTTCAGCATCGCTTTCAGATTGAGCAGGCGGGTTTCCATCAGATCGTCGTTGACCCGGCGGAACAGCACCACCTGCGAGTGTTTCGACGAGTGCGTCAGCCCTCCGGCGATCTGCACCGCCTCGGCCACGGTCGTGTCGGTGCGCAGTTCGTACTTGCCCGGCCGCCCCACTTCGCCTCCGACGATGAAGTAGGGCCGCTCGAAGTCTTTTAGCGCAACCGCGACCTGGGGGTCATGTAAATATCCGCGATAGGCTTTTTCGACCGCTCCGGCGAATTCCTCCAGATTCAAGCCTTGCACTTCGACCAGGCCGGCATCTTTCAACATCACGTAGCCATCGGGCTGCACGGTCAGAGTCTGATTGAACTCCGGGGCGACCGTGAAGCTGATCTCGACCACGTCGCTGGGACGCAACCGGTAGAGTGGATGGCGTGTCCCTCCGAGCCAAGGGTTTCCCGAGCCATCCGCTCTGCCAGGTGTTGCGGCCTTACTATTGCTGCCTCCGGCTCCGGTCCCGGTTAGGCCAGGGCGGGAGGTGTCTCCGTTTTCGCTCAGGTCCTTTCGGGTCACCTCCTGAGCGAAAACTGTCAAAGCACACTGCGCCAACAAAAGAGCGATCACGAAGAATCGGGCAGATATGAAAAGTAGGCTCATGAATCCTGCCCCCGCCCTGCCTGGTTCTGTGTGCATCGCGCCTTCGCCGAGAGCGTTGCGTTCGGTCACAGCGCTCTTTGCGCAAATTAAAGTCATTGGCCAAAGTCAGCAAGACATGAGAAGTTCCGTACACGAAAGTAGATAGGTATTGAGGGCGGACAAATAAGGTTACCGGCTCAACGAGCGAGTGAAATCATGGGCTTGCAGTGGAACGCTCCTGACGGCAGCGATTCCAGACTCACTGCATGATGTCTCCTTTCGTCGTATCCACGAAGGTGGACTTGCATGTTTGCCACGTCACATGGTCAGAAAACAAATCGGCGAGGGCATTCCCATCCGGGAACCAATTTTCGTGATTGCGGTCACAGAATTTTTTCGAGTCGCCGCGCGTGACAGGATCAACAGCGACACATCTTCACAGATGTTCACAGTTCACGCAGTTCGCACAACTGAGTGATGCCGCACAAAAGTCTCTATTCCCAATTTGAAATCAGTGCGCAGATTTTGTGGTGAGATTCCTTGTAGAGCGTTCCCTCAGTTCCTACAATCGCAACATCAGTTGCTTTTCAGGAGACCTGCAGTATGAGTCCGCTGCCCGCAGCCGCCACTTCGGACGCGACCCGCGTCCTTGTGGCGGACTCGAATCGCATGCAGGCGCAGTTGCTGACCCGCGCGCTTCGCCGCCGTCCCGAGTTCCACATCACGTCCTGCCCGCTGGACACCCTCGCCATTCTCGAGGCGGCGGCCGCACATCCTCCGGGAGTGGCGCTTCTCGCGCTGAGCGCACCCGCCAGCATGGCAAACACGATCGCGATCCTGCACAGCTTTCATCTGTCACATCCCGCGATCCCCAAAGTTCTGCTCGTGGATTTCTGCGACCGCGAACTGGCGGTGGCCGCATTCCGCTCGGGCGCGCGCGGCATTTTCGATATTACCGATTCCAACCTGCGACTACTGTGCAAGTGTCTGCTGCGGGTGGCTGCGGGACAGATCTGGGCGAACACCGAGCATCTCAACTATCTCATCGAACTGGTTTCGGAAGTACCGTCGCTGCGAGTGGTCAACGCGGGTGGCCGTCCACTGCTTACGCCGCGGGAGGAACAAGTCGTAGCTTTGGTCGCCGAAGGACTGGGCAACCGCCAGATCGCCCGCGAGCTCAACCTGAGCGAGCACACCATCAAGAAGTATCTGTTTCGGATTTTCGAAAAGCTGGGCATCTCCACCCGGGTGGAACTGGTCCTATATGCGGTCAATAACAGCAATCCCCGGCCGGCGGAATGGCTGGGAGGAACAAGGAGCGCCTAAGCGTTCGTCGCGATGAGGCGTCATTTAGACGTCCCGCGCTTCACAAACGGAACGAGGGATCTCCCGAGCAGGTGGCCTTTGTAGGGAGATCCTTCTCTTCGGCAGCAAAAAGACTCCGCTCAGGATGGCGCCATCGAGGCTCGCACAAACTGCTCTTGACATATAACTCGGAATCCGATACAACGGACTCCGAGTTATGACGGACGACATCAGCAACGCCCTGCCTCTTGCCCCGGCCGCGCTGCATATCATGCTCTCTCTCGCGGCCGAGGATCTCCATGGCTACGGCATCATGCAGGAGGTGGCGCGGCAATCGGAAGGGAAG
>Ga0335081_10023004_pt1 | contig 10085 bp, 5 predicted proteins | sample Lox_Sample_35_FD_206713 | JGI IMG/M metagenome (GOLD analysis project Ga0335081, IMG submission 206713) | Soil microbial communities from Loxahatchee National Wildlife Refuge, Florida, United States - Lox_Sample_3.5 | ecosystem: Environmental > Terrestrial > Soil > Wetlands | place: USA: Florida... | reverse complement strand
GCGACTTCGATCTTCAGCGCGAGGATTTTCTCGCCATCATCGACGGCATGGAGATGGACGTGCGCGCCGATATCCGCGCGCCCGATCGCACCACCCTCGATATGTACTGCGACCGTGTCGCCTGCGCCGTCGGCCGGCTATCGGTGCGCGTATTCGGAATGCCCCGCAAGGCGGGGCTTGCGCTCGCGCATCATCTCGGCCGCGCTTTGCAACTAACCAACATTTTGCGCGACCTTGACGAGGATGCGGCGATGGGCCGGCTGTATTTGCCGCGCGAGGCGCTGCGCGATGCCGGCATCATCAGCACCGATCCGCGTACGGTGCTCGCCCATCCGCTGATCGAGCAGCCCTGCAATGTCATTGTGGCGCTGGCTATCGGCGAATTTGAAGCCGCAAGAACGCTCATGGCGCACCAACCGCGACGCATCGTGCGCGCGCCGCGCATCATGGGACAAGCTTATCGGCTCATTCTCGACCGATTGATCGCGCGTGGCTTTGAACCGCCGCGCGCGCCGGTCCGCCTGCCGCGGGCGAAAATCCTTCTCATCGTATTGCGTAATCTCATCTGAAGCGAAATGACCGACGTTATGTTGAAACGACATTTCGCGTGGCTTATTGCTTCAGCATGATCTTTTCCGAAAACCGGTTCCCACGCCGGATCAAGTCCGCGGCAGGCTTTTTCGGGATCATGCCGTGATGCCCCGCACCGTTCACATCATCGGCGCCGGCCTTGCCGGATTGTCCGCCGCGGTGCGGCTCGCCACGCCGGACAATCGCGTCATCGCGCACGAGGCTACCGCTTTCGCGGGTGGCCGGTGCCGCTCCTACCACGACGCATCGGTCGGGATGACCATCGACAACGGCAATCATCTTCTGCTCTCCGGCAATTTCGCGGCGCTCGGTTTTTTGCGCACGATCGGTTCCGAGCATCGCCTGATCGGCCCGCCCGCGGCCGAATTTCCGTTCCTCGATCTCAAAAGCCGCGCGCGCTGGACGCTCCGTTTCAATGACGGCCGGCTGCCGCTATGGATTTTCGATCCGAGGCGGCGGGTGCCGGGCACGCATGCGCTGGAATATCTCTCGATGGCGCGGCTGTTGTGGGGACGGCCGGACAAGACCGTCGGCGAAACCATCGCCTGCAAAGGTGCGCTTTATTCCGGGCTGATCGAGCCGCTTCTCCTTGCCGCGCTCAACATCGATCCGCCGCAAGGCTCGGCCGAGCTCGCCGCCGCAGTCATTCGCGAAACGCTCGCTACCGGCGGCCGTGCCTGTCGGCCGCTGATCGCCCGCGACGGCTTGGCGCCGACCCTGATCGATCCAGCGCTCGATTATCTGCGTGGCCGCGGCGCGGAGATCCGGCTCGAACATCAGCTGCGTGCCATCCGCTTTGCCGCAGAGCGCGTCGAAGCGCTCGATTTCGGCGATGAGACCGTCACGCTTGGCGATGTGGACGCCGTGATCCTGGCGGTGCCGTCCTATGCCGCGGCGTCGCTGGTTGCGGGGCTGACCGTACCGAACGAGTTTCGCGCCATCGTCAATGCGCATTTTCGTATCGAACCGCCGGCCGGACAGCCGCCAATTTTGGGGGTCATCAACGGTACAACGCAATGGATCTTCGCCTTTCCCGGCCGGCTGTCGGTCACGGTCAGCGCCGGCGACGCGCTACTCGATACCCCACGCGAGCAACTGGCGCGCACCATCTGGGCCGAGGTGGCGCAGGCGGCCGCGCTCCAGGCGGAGCCTTTGCCTCCCTGGCAGATCGTGCGCGAGCGCCGTGCTACGTTCGCCGCTACTCCGGCGCAGGATCAAAGACGCCCCGGCCCGCAAACCGCATGGCGCAACCTCTTGCTCGCCGGCGATTGGACCAATACCGGCTTGCCCGCGACCATCGAAGGTGCCATTCGGTCGGGCAACCGGGCCGCAGAACTCGTTAGGCAACAATGACACTGGAACGACACGTAGCGTAATTTACGTTGCCGTCATCCTGAGGTGCGAGCGAAGCGAGCCTCGAAGGATCAACGACCTGGCCGTCGACCGTTCGAGGGCCGCTTCGCGGCCACCTCAGGGTGACGGAAATGGATCATTCACTATCGATGACTGAACTCGATCTCGATTCCCATATCGATTCCGCCACCCAAGCGCTGCTCACTTGCCAGCGCGCCGACGGACATTTCCTGTTCGAGCTGGAAGCGGACGCCACGATTCCGGCGGAATATGTGCTGTTGCGGCATTATCTCGGCGAGCCGGTCAATGCCGCGCTGGAAGCGGGCATTGCCGCCTATCTGCGCCGCATCCAAGGCGCGCATGCCGGCTGGCCGCTGTTTGCCGACGGCGCCTTCGATATGAGCGCGACGGTGAAAGCCTATTTCGCGCTCAAAATGATCGGGGATTTGCCGCAGGCCGAACATATGCGGCGCGCGCGGGAGGCGGTGCGGCTGCGCGGCGGTGCCGAGTGCAGCAATGTGTTCACGCGCTGCCTCTTGGCGCTCTATGGCATCGTGCCCTGGCGCGCCGTGCCGGTGATGCCGGTCGAAATCATGCTGCTGCCGAAATGGTTTCCATTTCATCTCGACAAGATTTCGTATTGGAGCCGCACGGTGATCGTGCCGCTTCTGGTGCTGATGGCAAAGAAGCCGCGCGCGCGCAATCCGAAAGAAGTCAACATCGCCGAGCTGTTTCTGGAGCCACCCCGGCAGCTCGGACCGACGCCGAAGGCGCCGCAACAGAAGGCATCGTGGTTCCGGTTCTTCCGCGTCGTCGATAACGTGCTGCGCACGATCGAGCCCTGGTTTCCGCAGAAGGTGCGGGCGCGCGCGATCGACCGCGCGGTCGCTTGGGTCGACGAGCGGCTGAACGGCGAAGACGGGCTTGGGGCGATTTTTCCGGCCATGGCGAACAGCGTCATGATGTACGACGCGCTCGGCGTGCCCACCGACGATCCGCGGCGTGCCATCGCGCGAAAATCGATCGATAAGCTCCTCGCGGTGCATGACGACGAGACCTATTGCCAGCCCTGCGTGTCGCCGATCTGGGACACCGGACTTGCCTGCCATGCGCTTCTCGAGGTCGGCGGCGAGCGCGCGGTGGCGGAAGCCAAGCGCGGGTTGGACTGGCTCATTCCCAAGCAAATCCTCGATGTGCGCGGCGACTGGATCGCGCAGCGGCCGGATGTGCGGCCGGGCGGCTGGGCGTTCCAATACGCCAATCCGCATTATCCCGACGTCGACGACACCGCGGTGGTGGCGATGGCGCTCGACCGGATGCGGGACATAGGCATGCAAGATTTTGGGCAGGGGGATTATGCCGGCGCGATCGATCGCGCCCAGGAGTGGATCGTCGGCATGCAGAGCGTCAACGGCGGCTGGGGCGCGTTCGACACCGACAACGAATATTACTATCTCAACAATATTCCATTCGCCGATCATGGCGCGCTGCTCGATCCGCCGACCGAAGATGTCAGCGCCCGCTGTTTGTCGATGCTGGCGCAGCTCGGCGAGACTAAGAGCGCCGCGGCCGAACGCGTACTCGCTTATCTGCGCCGGACCCAACGTCCCGACGGCTCGTGGCATGGCCGCTGGGGCATGAATTACATCTATGGCACCTGGTCGGTATTGTGCGCCTTCAATGCTGCTGGCGTCGCGCCCGAGGCGCCAGAAATGCGCAGAGCGGTCGAGTGGCTCGCCGCCATTCAGAATTCCGACGGCGGCTGGGGCGAGGATGGCTCAAGCTACAAGCTCGATTACCACGGCTACGAAGCGGCACCATCCACCGCCTCGCAAACCGCCTGGGCGGTGCTTGGCCTGATGGCGGCGGGTGCGCTCGACCATCCCGCGGTGGTGCGCGGCATCAAATATCTTGCCGAGACGCAACAGCCCGACGGTTTCTGGAACGAGCCGCGTTACACCGCGACCGGTTTTCCGCGCGTGTTTTATCTGCGCTACCACGGCTATGCGAAATATTTTCCGCTCTGGGCGCTGGCGCGCTACCGCAATCTTAGGCGCGGCAATGACCGGCGCGTTGAGTGGGGGATGTAGCATCGCAGCTTAGCTCGGATGGTGCAGCGTAATCCGGGGCTATAGCTATTATTCGTCCCCGCGCGTCAGCGTCGCGACGGCTCTGTTGATCAAAGGCGCCGCCAACAGGACAAAAGGCGTCATGATGATCCAAGCGACGACCCAGGATTTGAGCCAGTTGGTTACGAACATCCCTTGGCCAAAGAATGGGGTGCTGGCAATCGCGGCGGCAACGGCACAGGTGAAACCGGATTGGATGAATCCGAATAGAAAATAGCCGTAGCGCTTCGGAATCAGCATTATTCGCCGCGCTCCGCAAGCGTGACAGATAATAGGATGTAGTTAGCGGTAGCGAAACCCATCACTTGGGCGCGGCGAGGCGGCGGGTTTCGTTACGCTCAACCCCCTACGGGACTTGATCCGGCGTCATTGCGAGGAGCGCAAGCGACGAAGCAATCCAGATTTTTCACTGGATTGCTTCGCTGTCGCTGGCAATGACGAATTCTGATGGGGCTACGCCGCATTGGCCGAAGTGCGCGCAGCGTCCTGCGCCGCTTCTTTCGCCGCCTTCTCGCGCGCCTCGTTGGCGCGGATTTCGGACAAGTGCAATTGCACTTAGCTGTCGAACAGGTATTGCGCCGGGCGCTGATTGGAGACATCGATTTCCGGCGCCATCGGGCCTTCGGTGCGCGCCGCGCTAGCCCATCGCGGGGGCAGGCGTTACTTCTCACTAGAGTGAATTTTATTTCGTAGAGATTTTACTGGGGGCACGCATGAGAAAGGTAATGATTGCCGCGGCACTCGCCGCGTTCACCGCGACGCCTGCTCTGGCCGCTGACATGGCGATGAAGGCACCGCCGGCTGCCGTTGCGCCGGTTTACAACTGGAACGGCTTTTACTTCGGTGCCCATGCTGGCGTCGGCTGGAGCGATGGTTCGGCCGAAGCCAATCCGCTTCCCTCGGAGGCTGCCTTTAATGAGTTGCGGCACCACTTCGACATTAGAGCCGCCGGCGTATTAGGGGGAGTTCAGGCTGGTTATAATTGGATTACCGCACCGAATTGGCTAGCCGGCCTCGAAGTTGACGGCTCCTGGACGGGCATTCGCGCTTCGGCATCTGATAATTTTCTTTGTAGTCCTTCCGGCGGCTGTAGCCCAGGAACAACGTTGATGAGCCGAGATCTCGACTGGCTAGCCAGTGTGCGTGGCCGCCTTGGATTCGTTTAGGGCCCGTGGCTCCTGTATGTTACCGGCGGTTTCGCGGCAGGCGGTGTTCACTGGGCCGCGTCGAGCCCGAGCTCGCTGTCGGCTGATTGGACCATCAGAGCCGAATACCTTTTCTATCGATTGTCCGGCAAAGGTCCGGTGGTCGTAAACGGTGTTCCTCCGCTCCCGCCATTCCAGTTCAGCTACTCCTGGGCGGACTTCAACACGAACGTGGTGCGCATCGCTTTGAGCCGTAAGTTCAATTGATGCAAGACGCACAATCCACATCGACGTGAGGCCGCCCATTGGCGGTATGCACAACGGCGGTTTCGCTGCGCTTAACTCACCCTGGAGCATTGAAGGAGCTACGCCGCGCTGGCGGAGGTCCGCGCGGCGTGCTGCACGGCTTCTTTCGCCGCTTTCTCGCGCGCTTCGTTGGCGCGGATTTCCGACAACCGCAATTGCACCTGGCTGTCGAAGACGTATTGCGCCGGGCGCTGCTTGGAGAGATCGATCTCCGGCGCCATCGGGCCCTCGGTGCGCACGCCGCGCAGCGCAATGCCGAAGGCTTCCAGTGGATGTTGCATCATCGCCTCGGCCGCGGTCGCCTCGTAGCCGCAATGCGCCATGCAATTCACACACTTCTCATAACGGCCGGTGCCGTAGGCGTCCCAGTCCGTTGTTTCCATCAGTTCCGTAAACGTCTTGGCGTAGCCTTCGCCGAGCAGATAGCACGGCTTCTGCCAGCCGAAGATGTTACGCGTCGGCATGCCCCATGGCGTGCAGTGGAATTCCTGATTGCCGGCAAGGAAGTCGAGGAACATGCTGGAATGGGTGAGATTCCAGTTCTTGCCCTTGCCGAGTGCGAACACCTTGCGGAACAGCTCCTTGGTCTTGCGCCGGTTGAGGAAGTGCTCCTGGTCGGGTGCGCGCTCATAAGCGTAGCCGGGCGAGATCGAGACGCCGACGCCGAGCTCGGTGGTGAGATCGAGAAACTTGGCGATGTCTTTCGGCGGATGGCCGTCGAAGATCGTGCAGTTGACGTTGACGGCGAAACCCTTGGCCTTGGCCGCTTTGATCGCGGCGACGGCCTTCTCGAAGCCGCCTTCCATGCACACCGACTTATCGTGATGTTCCTTGATGCCGTCGAGATGCACCGAGAAGAACAGATAGGGCGACGGCTCGAACAAATGCAGCTTCTTTTCCAGAAGCAGCGCGTTCGTGCACAGCGACACGAACTTCTTGCGCGCGACGATACCATTGACGATCTCGCCGATCTCCTTGTGGATCAGCGGCTCGCCGCCGGGAATGGCAACCATCGGCGCGCCGCATTCGTCCACGGCATCGAGGCATTCCTGGACCGAAAGCCGCTTATTGAGGATGGCGTCCGGATAATCAATCTTGCCACAGCCGAAGCATGACAGATTGCAGCGGAACAGCGGTTCCAGCATAAGCACGAGCGGATAGCGCTTGCGCCCGGCGAGACGCTGGCTGAGCACATAAGCGCCGACTTTCATTTTTTGTCGTAGTGATACGCCCAAAGCTTCGTCCTCGTTGTTCGTTGTTGCGTACGTTTGACTGGCGCGAGCGGATCTAAACTTCCGCGGCCCGGCGAGCGCTTACTGTGCCGCCATCGACAAGTTCCGGCGGCAAGCGGAATTCGATCGTTTCGTGCCGCCCGGTGAGCTGGCTGACATCGACCGGATTGAGTCGCCGTAGCGCCTCGATGACGTCTTCGACCAGCACTTCGGGCGCCGACGCGCCGGCGGTAATGCCGACCGTCTCGGCATTGCGGAACCAGTTCGCGTCGAGCTCGCTGCCGTCGGCGATGAGATAGCTCGGTGTGCCGGCCTCCTCGCCGATCTCGCGCAGCCGGTTCGAGTTCGAACTGTTCTTGGCTCCGACCACAAGGATGACGTCGACGAGCTTGCTCAATTCACGAACTGCGGTCTGGCGATTTTGCGTCGCGTAACAGATGTCGCGCGTCTCGGGTCCGACGATATTGGTGAAACGATTGTGAAGCGCGGCGATGATGCCGCGAGTGTCGTCCACGCTCAACGTTGTCTGCGTCACATAAGCGACCGGCGTGTCGGAGGGGATGTCGAGCTTGTCGACGTCGTTCTCGGTCTGGACCAGAGTCACCGGTTCGGCGATCTGGCCCATCGTGCCTTCGACTTCGGGATGGCCGGCATGGCCGATGAGAATGAGGCGGCGGCCCTGCGCCACGTAGCGCTTGCCTTGATTGTGCACCTTTGTGACCAAGGGGCAGGTCGCATTGAGCACCGGCAGATTACGCGAGGCGGCCTCCTCCTCGATGCTTTTAGCGACGCCGTGCGCGCTGAAGATCGTCACCGCGTTGGGCGGCACTTCGGAAAGGTCTTCGACAAAGCGCGCGCCTTTAGCTTTCAGGCTTTCCACCACATGCTTGTTGTGCACGATCTCGTGGCGGACATAGACGGGCGGACCGAATTTCTGGAGCGCCCGCTCGACGATTTCGATGGCGCGCACCACGCCCGCACAAAAACCACGAGGTTGGGCCAGTATCACTTTCATCAAGACCTCCCGGTTCGGCACCGGTTTGCGTTGGGCGTTCGGCTCTAAGTTTGACCCTGCGGCCAGCCGCCGCAAGGCGGCCGGGGGCGTGGCATATTCGCGCTTATCTATGTCGCGCTGAGCGGTTGCGGTAGCTCTACTAACCCATTCTTTTCAAGTCTTTATCTCGGTTGCCTTGAGCGATCTGCAGCGCCGCCTGGTGGCCAATGCTTTGGATCGCTCGAAGGACGAGCCGTAAAACCCACGTTTAAGCCCCACCTTTGAGCGAAAATGCCCTTACTTGTTCAGAAGCCGCAGCGGAAAGCCCGCCCGCGGAACCCGGAAATACCCTGCTTGATGCGCAAAGATGCAACGCCCAGCACCGCAACCGGTTCGCGGCTTCGACCATTGGTTTTACGGGAACCGTCCCTCAGAGCCGTCCGCCTCCCGGGCAAAACCCTCTGTGATTACGCATAGCTTTTGGATAACTGGCGCATAGGTCGGATCGCGGCTAGGAATATAATCACGATTTTACTTTTGCGCGCATCCGGGCATCTAGAGCCTGGCTTAAGGCTGCTCCCCTATGCATCCATTTTGCCTTTGTCGTAACACCTGAAACCGCGCGCCTTTCCCACCAACGCTAAAGCTCCGATCATCGCAATCCGCCGGCAACCATGAGAATAATCACCAGCTTTGTTGTCCGCGCGATCAGCTTTTGCACGCAATTTGCGGCGCCGGTGATCATTATCTCGGTTCTGCTCGGTGTGTTGTCATCATGGTATGCGGTGACGCATTTTGCGATGACGACCGACGTCAATCAGCTCATTTCACCGAACATTGCGTGGCGGCAGCGCGAAGCCGAAATGGAGAAAGCGTTTCCCCATTTTGAACTGATCGTTGCCGTGGTCAACGCCCCGACCGCCGAACTAGTCGAGGGCGCTACCAACGCACTGGCGCAGCGCCTGTCGCAGCAAAGGACTCTGTTTCGTTCGATCGAACAGCCCAAGGGCGGCCAGTTCTTTGCGCAGGAAGGGTTGTTGTTCGAATCGGCGGCCGATCTCGCCCCGCAGATGAACATGCTGACGCAAGCGCAGCGCCTGGTGCAGGTGCTGGCCGGCGATCCGTCGCTGCGCGGCGTAATCCAGACGCTGCAATTCGGATTACTCGGCGTCCAAGGCGGCCAGATCACGCTCGACAATATGGCCTGGCCGATGACGCTCGCCGCCGACACGATCGAAAGGGCCAATGCGGGAAAGCCGGCGAACTTTTCCTGGTATGAGCTGGTGCAAGGCCATGCGCCGGCGTCCGGCGATCTCATTCGCTTCCTCGAAATCCGCGCTACGCTCGATTACTCCGAGCTTGAACCCGGTAAGCGCGCGACCGACGCCATTCGCCAAGCCGCGGCGGACCTCGATCTCGGCGGCAAATATCAGGCCCAGCTCCGGCTCACTGGACCGGTGCCGATGGCGGACGAGGAATTCGCCACGATTAAGGAAAATGCGGCGCTCAACGCGACCGTGACCATCGCCATCGTGCTCCTCATCCTGTGGCTCGCTTTGCGCTGGATGCGGATCATTTTCGCGGTGTTCGTCTGCGTCGCTGTCGGTCTTTCCATCACGGCGGCGGTCGGCATGCTGATGGTGGGTACGCTCAATCTGATTTCGGTTTATTTTGCCGTCCTGTTCGTCGGCCTCGGCGTCGATTTCGGCATCCAGTTCAGCGTGCGCTACCGCGCCGAGCGCCACGACACCGACGATTTGCATGAGGCGCTGTTGCAGGCCGGTCGGCGCGCCGGCGCGCCGCTGACACTGGCGGCGCTGGCGACCGCCGCCGGGTTCTTGTCGTTCCTGCCCACCGTCTACAAAGGCGTGTCCGAACTCGGGCTCATCGCCGGCGTCGGCATGCTGATCGCATTTGCCAGCAGCATCACCCTGTTGCCGGCGCTGCTGAGCGTGCTCAAACCGCCCGGCGAGATCGAACAGCTGGGTTACGCGGCGCTGGCGCCGGTCGATCGATTTCTGGAACGCCATCGCATGGCGATCCTGATTGTGACCGCGGTCGTGGTCACCGCGGGCTTGCCGCTGTTGTATTGGCTGCGCTTCGATTTCAATCCGATCAATTTGCGCAGCCCCAGTACCGAGGCGGTTTCGACCTATCTGTCGCTGAAGAACGATCCCGACAGCGGCTTCAATGACATCCAGGTGCTCGAACCGTCGCTCGAAGCGGCCGATCAGGTAGCGGCGAGACTGCGGGCCTTGCCCGAGGTCGCGCGGGCGACGACGCTGTCGAATTTTATCCCCGCCGATCAGCAGCAAAAGCTGCCGCTGATTCAGAA
>Ga0335081_10023003_pt1 | contig 10085 bp, 11 predicted proteins | sample Lox_Sample_35_FD_206713 | JGI IMG/M metagenome (GOLD analysis project Ga0335081, IMG submission 206713) | Soil microbial communities from Loxahatchee National Wildlife Refuge, Florida, United States - Lox_Sample_3.5 | ecosystem: Environmental > Terrestrial > Soil > Wetlands | place: USA... | reverse complement strand
TGGTGCTGGCGCTGTTTATTATCTCCGCTGCTTCAGGCGTTATCTCAAAAAATTCCTCTTCCATTACATGATCTTCGACATTTTCTTTTTCAATGGGAAGAAACGTCCCATAACCTACATGCAACGTGACGGGCACAATGTGTACACCAATCTCTTTGAGGGTGTCGAGAATATTCTGAGAAAAATGCAAACCAGCCGTCGGCGCTGCGACCGAACCTGGCAATCTGGCATAGATTGTCTGATATCTGTCTATATCCGCGAGAGAATCAACGGATCTTTTGTTTCGCTTTATATAAGGCGGAAGGGGTGTCTTTCCATATTTCTTTAGAAAATTATCGAACCCGAAGCCTGTTGCGAATGAGACCACCCATTTCTTCTCCGATGCGCAAGTGATGACTTGTGCTTCACATTCATCATCGAAAAATATCCTGGTTCCTACACGGACTTTTTTTGCCGGTCTTAATAGTACCTCCCAAGTTTCTGATCGCCTTGATTCTTCGGGCCTTCTAGACAGTAGGAGTATCTCAATGGCCCCCCCAGTTGTCTTATTACCGATGAGCCTTGCCGGAATCACTTTTGTATCATTAATAACCAAGGCATCATTCTTTTTCGTGAACTCCGGCAGGTCGCGAAAAATTCTGCATTCGACATTGCCTGTCTTTCTCCAAATGACCATCATCCGGGATGCGTCTCTTAGGTCACAGGGGTACTGTGCAATAAGTTCCTCGGGGAGATGGTAGCCAAAATCCTCTAATTTCATTACTCAAGTTCTTCCGAAATATATCAGAATCAGCCCTGCTATAATTGCAGATAGTCCTAAAATCCTGAGCGTGGAATCGGGCATTTCCTGTAGTTTCATAATATATGACTTAACCTTATGCGGGAAGGCGAAATATGGGAGGCCTTCGATAATGAAGACCATTCCCAAGACACATAAGAAATATTCCATTATGAAGATGATTCCTTTAACTTCGATTCATTCCACAGATCATTCATCTCTTCGAGTGAAACGCCGGCAGGTTCCTTGCCCTTTTCTGCAAGTTTTTGTTCTATGTAGGAGAATCTGTTGATAAATTTCGTAAGGGACGCAGTGAGAGAGTCCTCGGCGTCTACATTGACAAATCTTGATAGATTTACAAGTGAAAACAGAAGATCGCCCATTTCTTCTTTGATGCAGTTGGTATCATTGGCTGCCAGGGAGGACTTGAACTCATTGAGCTCCTCTTCGATCTTTTCTAGAACCTCTTCTTTTTTCCCCCAGTCAAAGCCGACAGAGGAGGCTTTCTCAGTCACTTTTTGCGCTCTCTTGAGAGCAGGCATGGAACGTGGAATACCATTAAAAAGTCCGCGCGCGCTTTCATTTCTCTTTTCAATATTCCTCTTGATGTCCAACCAATTAATCTTGATTTCATCAATGTCCTTGACTTCTACATTGCCAAAGACATGGGGATGCCGTCTTATCATCTTGTCAGTCACGTCTTTCATTATATCGGGGATCTCAATTTCACCAGCCTCTTCTGAAATACTGGCCAAAAAGAAGACCTGGAATAGAAGATCCCCCATTTCTTCTTTGACAGCATCCGACGAACAGCTATTAATAGCATCAATAAGTTCGTATGTTTCTTCCAATATATATTTTGCCATATCCTCTTTTTTCTGCTCTCTATCCCAGGGACACCCATCTTTGGATCGCAACTTTTTAATAATTTTGAGAAGCCGCTCAAGGCTTGCTTCCTCTTGGGAAGATCTTTCATTCATTTTACTTACTTCGCAGATTCAACTTGTGTTTATTGTTAGCATATTAACCTCGATACCACAATGAGAGAAATACTCTTCATTATCGTGCGAGGGTTGCTGAAATTTATCCGCTGAAGGAAGCTTATCTTGAATGACCAAGAAAAAAACCCTTTTTTCTGAAGCACAAGTCTCCAAAAATTTATCCCGTCTTATCATTTTGTTGTTGCATGTTCGCTGTTAATCTGTATAAAATTTACTAAGAAAGAATCATCATTTATCGCTTGTGCGGATGTTTAAACGTGAATGTCTCCAGGTATGCCATAATCTGGCTGGAATTAATGGACGTTTAGGATAAGGAGGTTCGCATATGTCAAACAGGGTTGATGATTTCATCAAAGGATTGCTCGTTGGGGGCTTGATTGGTGCAGCAATTGGCATTCTCTATGCCCCTAAGAGTGGTAAAGAAACACGGGAGGACCTCAGCAGGAAGACTGAGGAATTGATACAGAAGGCCAAAGAGGAATACGAACTGGCGTTGGAGAGAAGTAAGAAGGCTTATGACGCCGCCGTCTTGCGCCTGAAACAGCTGGAATCTTCGGCGAAGGAAAAAGTTGGAGAAATGGAACTGAAGGTTGAAGAGCTGGCTGACCGGGGGAAAGATACAGTTCTGGAAACGAAGGGGCGCTTGAAGAAAGCAATAGATGCAGGAGTTGAAGCCTTCAAGGAACAAAAAGAGAAAGCATAATAGGGAGAGCTAAGGATGGGAAGCAGGAGATGAATATGTTTCTCGAAATCATGGCTGTAATTGTGAGCTTAGTATTTCTTCTTGCTGCTATTTTTTCTATTCCTTTTCTGTTGCAGCTTTGGCGGACTGCAAAAAGCATGGCCGCGACCATGCAGATGCTTAATGAAAGCTTACCCGGTATCCTGAAGAACTTGGAAGAAATTACCACGAGCATCAACAAAGCGACGCATGCAGTAAATGAACAGATTGAGGGATTGTCTCTCGTTGCCAGACGCATTCAAGGGTTGTTGGGCATTGTATCGGACATCGAAGATGTCTTGCATGTTGGAGCTCGTCTTCCTGTTTTCAAAGCTTTCAGAAATGCCTTCGCAGTTCTAAGGGGGGTAAAAGTATTTCTCAAGGTATTTCTGGCTTCAGGAAAATGCGAGTAGCTGCCGTATAGAGACAGATCGCATATTCTGTTCGGATCATGGAGGTATGTATTATGCCCCGCGTCACCTATGGAAGAAAAGGGGGGCGTGTCCGTACGATAACAGTTAAAGATAAACCACAAGATGTTAGGTCTGTCGAAGACGTAGTCCGGGATTTGAAAAGGGAACGGCAGAAACTTCCCGGTGAAGATTATCGAGAAAAATCAATCGCTCTTCATGGTCTTGTCTGCGCTCGATGCGGAAGGGAGTTTAACGAGTCGACGCGGAATCTTCTGACCGTCCATCATAAAGATGGCAATCATAACAACAACCCGACGGATGGCAGTAATTGGGAAAATCTCTGCGTGTATTGCCATGAGGATGTTCATAGCCGGGGAATCCTCGGCGAATATCTGGAAGGAGCCTCAAGCGAATCAGACGGCAATCTTGCTCATGAGTATTTTACCGCGGGGGAAACCTCTCCAGTTAAGATGGGTTCTCTTGGTGACAAATTCAAGAAGGCCATGGAGCGGAAGGTAAAACACTAGCACCTGTCATTTAATTATCCTAAGGTTATCTTTCTGGGTGACAATCTTATCTCCCACTGAAGTGCCGCAAAAAACACACGTATAATCATACTTGTCACCGTTAGAAAGCACCAACAAAAGCCTCTTTCTTACCGGGACTGCCCTCTTACAATTGGGGCAGAGAAGCTCTGTGGCATCAAAGTCCTTGTAGGATTCCCGTTTCACCTTATTTAATCATCCTTTTCAGGTATGAATTTCGCATTTTCTAGCCATACAGTGGCTTCGCTATCGCTTGGCGCACGATAGTCTCCCCTGGGTGATAGAGACCCTCCGGATCCTACTTTCGGGCCGTTGGGTATGCATGAGCGTTTATACTGGCTCAACTTGAAGAAACGTTCCAGGTAGACAAGAAGCCAATGTTTTATTTCTCCGATTGTGTACTGGTTTCTCTTCTTCTTCGGCACATTGGGCCACTGGCCCTTGGCCTTGTCTCTCCAAGCGCAGTAGGCAATGAATGCAACCTTTGTGGGGAGATAGCCAAACCTTGTTATAAAGAAATTGTTAAAGTCTTGTAAAGCGTATGGACCTATCACGGATTCGGTCCTCTGAGCCGGCTGGTTGCCGTCTGTTCCCGGAACCAATTCAGGGCTGATTTCCGTTTCCAGGATATCGAGCAGGATTTCGGAAATTTCCTCTGTGAATAGCGAGGAAAGAGCGACCCAACGTATCAGATGCTGGATAAGGGTTTTAGGTACACTGGCGTTTACGCTGTAGTGGGACATGTGGTCACCCACACCGTAAGTGCACCAGCCTAGGGCCAGCTCGCTGAGGTCTCCCGTACCGACAACCAGGGCGTTTTTCATATTGGCTATTCTAAACAGGTGTGAAGTACGTTCTCCGGCCTGGATATTTTCGAAAGTAATGTCGTACAGTTTTTCTCCTTGTGCAAAGGGGTGGCCGATGTCTTTAAGCATCTGCATGCAACTCGGTTTTATATCAATCTCATTGGCCTCCACGCCGATGGCCTTCATCAGCTTAAGAGCGTTGGTGTATGTTTTTTTTGAAGTTGCAAACCCGGGCATGGTAAAGGCTTTAACGTTGGAACGGGGCAGGCCCAAGAGATCCATGGTCCTTGCTGCGACAATCAAAGCATGGGTGGAATCAAGACCGCCTGAGATGCCGATCACCACGTTCTCGATGCCCGATGATCTTAAACGTTGGGCAAGTCCATGCACCTGTATATTATATGCCTCATAACATCGCTGATCGCGCTTTCCAGGATCAGCAGGTATGTATGGGAACCGTGGGTATTCCCTGTCGAGCAGTATTCGTTTTTCGACAGGCGCGACAGAAAATGAGACCTTCCGGAATCTTTCCAGCCGCTCCTTGTGATTACGGCCATTCTGGCCGAAGGTGTTGATGCGCATTCTGTCCTGGGTCAACCTGTCCAGATCCACGTCGCCATAAATCAATTGGGGTTTCAGGGAGAAGCGTTCTGATTCTGCCAACAGATTACCGTTTTCATAAATCATGGCATGTCCATCCCATGCCAGGTCTGTGGTGGATTCTCCGGGGCCAGCTGCTGCATAGAGATATGCAGATACGCAACGTGCCGACTGATTCGATGCGAGAGATTGTCGGTATTCCGATTTACCTACGGTTATATTGGATGCGGAGAGGTTACCTATGACAGTTGCCCCGGCCATGGCAGCATAGCTTGATGGTGGGATAGGTACCCAGAGATCTTCACAGATTTCAATGTAGAAACTGAAATTATTTATATTCTTGATATCGAACAGGATGTCAGCACCGAAGGGAACGTTTTCCTGCCCGCAGATGTTTACCACCTTTGATTGCGTGCCCTCAGCTGGACTGAATTGGCGGGCCTCGTAAAACTCACGATAATTGGGCAGATAAGATTTTACTGCAATGCCAAGGATGCAACCTCGATAAAGGGCGATGCCGCAGTTAAAGAGACGAAAATCAACGCGCAGGGGGGCGCCAACGACTAAGATTATATTCAGGTCTCTTGTAGCATGGAGAATATCTTTGACCCCCTCCGTCACGCCCATGAGTAGGGCATCCTGGTGAAAGAGATCCTCGTTTGAATAGGCCGAGATGCCGAGTTCGGGGAAGAGAGCAAGAATTGCATCATTAGCTGCCGCTTGTTTGGCCAGATTGATCGTGCTTGCCACGTTGGACGGTACATCTGCTACCTTAACCTCTGGTGTGCAGACGGCGACCCTGATGAATCCATGATTGTATAAATTGAAAAATTGGCGTTTGTCACTTGATTCCATGCAAGCAACTTCCTCTTCTACGGCTATCTATAAACCGGATATTTCCGAAAACATATTTGAAATCGATATTATATTTGTGCCTCTTAAATTTTGTAAATGATTAGGGAAGTTTTGTCAAAGGAAAATGACAAATGACACTGCCTCCGCACACCGTCAAATAGTTTTTTCCACATATGCATAAGCGCTGTGATTGTGGATACTCTCGAAATTTTCTGCATCCACGCTGTACCAGGTGAAATTATCATTCTTGTTTAGCGCCTGGGCCACATTTCTTACCACATCTTCGACGAACATAGGGTTTTCATGTGCTCTTTCTGTGACAAATTTTTCATCAACCCTCTTGAGAAGAGAATATACTTCGCCGCTGGCCGAGTCTTCAACCAGCCTGATAAGTTCCTCGATCCAAAAAAATTTCTTGAACCTCACTTTCACAGTCACCATACTTCTCTGGTTATGAGCGCCAAAATTGCTGATCTCTTTCGAACAGGGACATACCGTAGTGACAGGTACGATAACTGACACCAGAAAATCTGTCATGCCGATACTGTTTTGTCCGCTGAATGCACACGTGTATTCCATGAGACTTTTCGCGCCAGACACGGGAGCCGTTTTTTCTATAAAGTAGGGAAATTCAATTTCCATGTGCGCCGATTCGGCATGAAGTTTTTCTTTGATCTTTTGGAGAATCTTATGAAACGTCTTAATGTTTATCTGGCCTCTGAATTCATTCAGTATTTCCACAAAACGGCTCATGTGCGTTCCCTTGAAGCGATGAGGCAGATCGACGTAGATGTTGATGGTTGCATTTACATGTTGAGTGCCGTTCATGCGATCCAGAACCACAATGGGGTATTTAATTCCCTTAACGCCTACTTTTTGTATATCTATATTCCTGTTATCTTTTTGATTTTGAATATCCTGCATAACCATTTCCGTAGTAAGAAACCCGTGCATCCTCTGACTCCCATACGGTGACTCGGGATACGCCGAGGTTTTTTTCTTTTGTCTTTTCGGAGATCCTGTCGTAAATTAACTTGGCGATATTTTCTGATGATGGGCTCACACTTGTAAAATCACTGATTTCATTGAGATATTTGTGATCAAAATCCTTCAATACTTCATCCACCTTTTGCTTTAATATCCTGAAATCAATTAGTATGCCAGCGTCGGCGATTGCGATGGAGCATACGGAGACTTCGACAATGAAATTATGACCATGGAGTTTCTCACATGTGCAGTCTACATCCTTCAACATGTGAGCAGCAGAAAAGGATCGCTTTATCGTAACTTCGTACACCAGATTTCCCATCTAAATTTTGATTCGACAATATAGTGGCAATAAACCGCCGGTGTCAAGGCAAGAAATATCTCATAAAAATGGATAATTTGATTATTAATAATTAAAAAAGTGGTGAAAATAACAAGCCAATAGGCGAAAATCACTGATTCAGATTTAAAAATAATTAAACATGCAATATTATTTTCTGCGGATAGCCACATCTAAGTAATTGATAAACAAAGACAAAAGGGCTGTATTCTCTGTGAATAACGACTTGGTATGGTAATTGCTAAATAATCCGCCAATAGTGTGTTCTATATTTTGCCAACGAAATATATAATTTTCTGACAAGGGAGGTGGTTGCACAAATCAATTTACGTGATGCAGATTAAATTGTTTAAAGAAGTGAAATTGACGCATTAAAATATTTATGCTAAGCGCAACTTGAAAGGAGAGATTAAGATGTTACGTGCATTTTACAAAAAAAGAGGGCAGAAGGGTTTTACGCTGATCGAGTTAATGATTGTTATCGCCATCATAGGTATACTGGCAGCCATTGCCATCCCGCAGTTCGTGGCATACAGGCAAAGAGGTTTCTCAGCACAGACAAACTCGGCGGTGAGAAATGCGTTTACGGCATCTCAAGCCTTTTTCAGCGATTCACCAAGTGGAGCCGTTGCCGACGAGACTACTTTAAGTTCCTATGGTTATAGAATTGACGCCAACATACCTTTAACAATTGGTGGCGGCGGAACGATAAACAGTATTACAATAACGGGATTAAATAACCTTGGCGGCTCAACCTTTGCAATTGATGCAACGGGCGCTTGGACAAGAAGTTAATTTTTGACAGCCTTTACATCCAGTGGGGGTGGGGGTTTTTACCTCACCCCTTTTTTGTGATTTGTAATCTATGCAAACTGCAATCCAGGATAGAGATTTTACTCTAAGCATTAACTGGAAATTGAGGGATGCAAGGAGACACGTTGTTTCTTCTCTTTTGCTCTTTGTCATACTCATACTGGTCTACATGAACAGTTTTAATTGTTCATGGCATTTTGATGATTATATAAATATTGTTGAGAATCCAGGCATTCAAATAAAGAATCTATCCTGGCAGGGGATAGAGAATGGCCTTCACGGTATTGCTGGTACTGCCAGGTGGCAGAGGCCTATTTCATATTTCACCTTTGCCATGAACTACTATTTTGATGGGCTGGATGTCTTCTGGTATCATGTCGTCAACTTTATCATCCATTATATTGCCTCCATTTTCTTATTTCTTTTCATTTACAATACGCTAAGGCTTCCCGTTCTTGAGAGGCGCTACGAAAGGCATGCTTACTCCATTGCCCTTCTGTCTACGCTGTTCTGGGCGATCAATCCTGTTCAGGTCATGGCCGTCACCTATATTGTACAGAGGATGGCGAGCATGGCGGCGATGTTTTACATCATGGCCATGTACTTCTATCTGAAGGGGAGGCGTGCGGATAAGAAATGGAAGGGGGTCACTTTTTTCATCTTAGCCGCTTTTTCTGCTTTATTGTCCCTTGGCTCCAAGGAGAATGCGGCCATGCTGCCTCTCAGTCTTTTCCTTTTTGACCTTTTCCTCATTCAGGGTGCGACGATTGAGAACATAAAGAAGAATTGGGCGGTATGTCTTTTTGCCTTGGTCCTCGTTCCTGCGATTGGACTGATGTATTATGATTTTTCCACGATTATAGGAAGCTATGATGAATTCAGGCCCTTTACGATGTGGGAAAGGCTGTTGACCCAGCCGCGGGTGATCATTTTTTATATTTCTCTTTTGCTTTATCCCCTCACGTCCCGCATGATGTTTATTCATGATATAGAGATCTCGAAATCGCTTTTTGACCCCTGGACGACCGTTGCCGCTATTGTTGTGCTCCTATTGATCCTGGCGGGGGCCATAGTGATTTCCCGAAGAAGGCCGCTCATTTCCTACTGCATTATCTTCTTTTTTTTAAACCATGCAATTGAAGGATCGTTTATTTCGCTGGAACTTATTTACGAGCACCGGAATTACCTCCCTTCCATGCTTTTTTTCGTTCCTCTATCAATCTTAATTGTTTATACCCTGAAATACTTTGAGAAGAGAAAAAGTATGTTTGTCGTCCTGTCATCTGCCGTTGCCGCAGTTATAATTATTATGGGGGTGTCGGTTTTTATCCAGAATGATATTCTAAAAGATGAGATATCCCTCTGGAGTGACAATATTGAAAAGGCGCCGCAACTACACCACGCGCGGCAAAATTTGGGTGTGGCCTATTTTATTGACGGCCGCTTGCCGGAGGCCTTTGCGGAATTGACTAAGGCAGCGCAATCTCCATCGACTGCCAACAAGAAGGTGAAAGTCAAGACCCATAGATTATTGGGAGAGTATTACATACTGAGAGGCGATGATGAAAAGGCCGCTATGCAGTTATTTGAGTCCTTGAAAATTGATCCTTACTTTTACCCGGTTTACAATAGGCTGGCAGAGATCAAGGTGAGAAAGAATGAGTTTTCGGATGCCGAAAAATTGATCAGGATCGGGATTTCCTTGGCACCTCATTCATATATCTTTCGCATTACTCTGGCACGCATTTTGTTGAAAGAAGGACGTCCCGATGAAGCTATCAAGGAAGCGCAACAGGCGTTTATGCTTGGCGAAAATTCTCCGAAGCCCTACTATGTTTTCGCGGAGGCATTCAGGATGAAAAGGAATGACAAAACCGCGGATCATTTTTATAAACTCGCAGACGCGCTTAAATTGCGTGATTCTGCCTGCGAAAGGGATAAGCAACTGTTGACTTTATATAAAGACCCATGAGAGAAAGATGGACCATTCGCTGTCCCCTCCGGCTCCTAAACATATTGGAAGGCATCGTGAATAGGAAAAACGACTTTGATCTGGATATAAAATTGTCACCGAGGGATTGCCGGGACCATCTTGTTGCCGCTGGCTTGCTGTTATTGATATTAGCGCTGGTCTACATGAACAGTTTTAATTGTTCATGGCATTTTGATGATTATATAAATATTGTTGAGAATCCAGGCATTCAAATAAAGAATCTATCCTGGCAG
>Ga0335081_10023002_pt1 | contig 10085 bp, 4 predicted proteins | sample Lox_Sample_35_FD_206713 | JGI IMG/M metagenome (GOLD analysis project Ga0335081, IMG submission 206713) | Soil microbial communities from Loxahatchee National Wildlife Refuge, Florida, United States - Lox_Sample_3.5 | ecosystem: Environmental > Terrestrial > Soil > Wetlands | place: USA: Florida... | reverse complement strand
TGCGCCGCAGGCTAGTTCAGGGCGAAACAGAGGCCCGCCAGCCAAATCCCGTTAATCCGGGGAAGTGAGCGCTCATGTCATCCGCCACTTTCTGTCAAGAGATCCGCTGACTTTCAGGCGCCCCACGGCAGTAGAGACGAAAGCCCCCACCTTGGCGGCGTTCACGACCCATTGGCATCGCGCGGAGGTCCCAAAGTCCCAAGCATTCAGCGCGCGCGTTCGAAAGTATCGCCGACGGCCCCGGCCGCAAGGTCGGGCCGCCACGACCGCAGGGAACGCAGCAGCGCGTTCTTTTTGTAGTGGTGCTCTGCCATTCGCCGCAGGATGTTGTCCAGGGCGGCCAGCGCCTCGTTGATGTAGGGACCCTTGTTGAGCATTGCGCATTCCGCCCGCGCACTCATCGCGGCGTCACTGATCTCGGCGCGGGTGGGGTTGCCGGTTTTCGCGAGCTGCTCGAGTACCTGGGTAGCCCAGATCACCGGCAGATGCGCGGCCTCGCACAGCCACATGATCTCCTCCTGCAGCTCGGCGAGGCGCTCGTAGCCGCACTCGACGGCGAGATCGCCGCGCGCGATCATCACCCCGAGTCGCGGCCGGCGCATCGCGGTGAGCAGCAGCTGCGGAAGATGCTCGAATGCCTGGCGCGTCTCGATTTTCAGGATCACCCCAAGCCCATCGGCGCCGAGCCTGTCGAGCTCGTCAAGCAGTTGCACGACGTCCGACGGGTTCCGCACGAACGACATTTGCACCACATCGGCGAGTTCGACGACCGTGGCCAGGTCGGCGACGTCGGCTTCGGTCAGCGCAGAAATGGGCAGGCGGGTGTCCGGCACGTTCACCCCCTTGCCGGCCCTGAGCCGGGATCCGCGCTCGGCGGCGTGCTCGACCCGGATGACAAGCCGTTCGGGGCTGACGCTGTCGATCCGGCCGGCGATCACGCCGTCATCGAGCAGTATTTTTTGGCCGACGCGGGCGTGATCGAAGATCTCGGGCAGGGTGCAGCCGATGCGCGGCCGCCCGTTCGGCGTCACCGGCGCCGGAGAGCAGTCCCGGGTCAGCTCCACGGTGTCCCCGCGGCGCAACAACAGGCTCAGCTCGGCGTGCGGAAGGTCACCGATCCCGACGGGATCGTCCTCGCCCTGGACGTGCAGCACGGTACCGGTCACCAGGTAGGTGGTCTTCGCGGCGTCGATCACGAAACCCCCGGAAGTTTCGTGGTTTTCACCGACGGCGCGCAGCACCAGGCGCCGCTTGGATCCGCGCGCATCGCGCAGGGCCAGAACCTCGCCGGCCCGTCGACGCTGAAGCCACTCCCGCGGCACCGGGATGCAGGGCACACCCGGCCGGGGTGCGGTGGTGGGCTCCCCCACGCCGGTCAGCCACCCGTGCGCAACGGCGGTCACCTGCCCGAGCGCGTTCTTCTGCGGTCGAAGCTTGACCACCCGCGGACCCGGCTGCAGCGGCCCGGTCCGCAGTTTCGGTCCGCCCAGGTCCATCGCGACCAGGCACGGCTCGCCGGCGTGCTCGGCGGCGCGGCGCACGTGCGCGGCCATCGCCCGCCACGCCTTCGCATCGTCGTGCGCACAGTTGATCCGGGCGAGGTTCATGCCGCGCTCCACCAGTCCGAGCACCAGACCCGGGTCCGTCGCGGCTTCCGATGGCAGCGTCACCATGATCCGAGTGCTGCGGCCCGCGGGGGCGCGTCCCAGCAGATCCACCGCGCGGCGCGCAAGCAGCCTCTTGCCCTCGTCGATCCGCACCGCAGGCCGTGAAGGGGGCTGCCACTGGCCGCCCAGTATCGCGTCGATCGCCGCCTTCACCAGCGACAGCGTGGCCTCGACATGGGCCTCGCTGCGTCCCAGCGACGACAGCCCGAATTCGGCGAGCCGGGCCTGCAGGCTTCGCAGATCCTGCTGGCGCATCGCCCAGTAGTGGATCAGATTCCGGGCGCTCGCTCGATGCTTGGCTGCCACCGCTGTGCACCACGGCGACCATGTCTCCTCGGCCGCGCTCAGACCTGCCAGCAGACGCTCGATGTCGCCGCGCAGCCCCCAAAGCCGTCGGCTCATCTCATCGGTGCTCGGATGCCGGGCCGCGGGCCCGCTTGACGTGCTCACTTCCGCTGCCCGTCGCGGTGTCTAGCCGCGCAACTCGAGCACGTCGGTCAGCGGGCGGCGAGGTGTGGCCGGAACATCCGGCTCGCCCTGCGGTCTTAGGCCGATCCGGATCAGCAGCTGGGGCAGCCCAGTTTGCCCGATCAGCTTGCGGACGATTTCTCGACTGGGCGCCAGCTCGATCATGTGGGTCAACGTGCACGTCGCCATGCCGGCCATCGTGGCCTCGAGCAGCACCGCCGATAACGCCTCGCCGCAGCGCAGCACGTCACGGCGGGCATCTTCGTGCAGCGTGGACAACACCACGATTTTGGAGCGGTCAAACCCGATGTCAGCGCGGCGATCGCCGCCGCCCGCCGGTGGAAAGGACCGGGCGACATCGACGCGGTTAGCCTCTGACGCCGACACCCGGGCACTATCCGGCACACCGGCGTCGAACTCGACGGGCGCGGTCCACCATTCCAGTTCGGCTTGATACGACGGATCGTAGTGTCGCAGCGTTTCGGTCAGCTGGGACGCCCGCGCCAATTCTGGACGGTCCTCGTCAAGCACGATGTCGAACATGAGGTGGTGTGGGATGACGGATTGGCGCAGCGCCGTTTCCAACTTCACCCAGTCGGGGGGTTCGGCGAACGGCAGCCGGTCGGTGCGACGCAGAAGTATGGCATCAGCGCGCCGGCGTTGTTCGTCTGTGACGGTTTCCGATGGCGTGAAACGAAGTTCAGCCAGATGATCGGGGTCGTGCGGATCGGGGAACCGTTCGACGGCGCTGTCCACGCCGGCGGCCGCCATCGCCACCTGGAGGTGATCGAGCACCGCGCCGCAACTCAGAATGACCTCCCTGCCCGTGCTGTCGGCGGCGAGCATCATGCGCGAGGGATCGGCAAACAGGTGCAGTACGGAGCCGTCGGCGACCCAGCGCCACGGCTGGCTGTTGTGCAGCGACGGTGCGCGGCAGGCCAGCATCACCGCGTTCCGGATGATCGTGCCGTCTGGCACCGCCTGAGCGCTGTGAACTGCTTTGGAGCTCATGCGTCCACGCTATAGGTTGCGCGCCACCATGTCAGGGCCGTTCGTCCTCGAACCGAGGTCCGTTGACCGGCATCGGCACCTGGGGCGACGCGGTGGGGACCCGCACGGTCGCACCGCTGGGTCGTTTGGCCAAGGTCGAGGGGACTTACGCCTCTGCTTCGTCCCGGCCACGCCTTGTAGACCTCATGGGTGTGTGGCGTTGAGGAGGTGTGCGGTGCCGGACGCTCCTGACGGTTATCCGCTAGCTCGTCCTCGGGACACGCTGGCAGTTGCGCCGGCGCTGGGGCGATCGCCGGGTGACCCAACCTACCGCGACATCCGGGAGTACCTGTCTGAACTCGAGCGGCGGGATCTGCTGATCCGCGTCGATCGTGTCACCAACAAAGACACCGAGGTGATGCCGCTGGTGCGATGGCAGTTCCGGGGTCTGCAGCAGTCGCAACGTAAGGGCTGGTTGTTTGAGAACCTGACCGATTCTCGGGGCCGGTGCTTCGATGCCTCGGTGGCCGTGGGGATTTGCGGCGCGTCCCCGTCGGTGTACGCGACGGCCCTGGGCGTCGCGTCTGCCGGTGAAATCAACCTGAAGTGGCTCGACGCGCTGACCCATCCGCTGCCTCCGATCGAGGTCAGCGCCGACGCCGCACCGGTGAAAGATGTTGTGATCACGGGTGACCGGATCGTGTCCACTGGTGGGATCGATCAGTTCCCGGTTACGGTCACCAATCCGGGTACCGATGTGTCGGCCTACTTCAGCTGCCCGGTGTGGGTGACCAGGGATCCCGAGACCGGGGTGTACAACGTCGGCACCTACCGGGTGATGGTGAAGGCGCCCGATCGGGCGGGCGTCATGATGCTCTACGGCCAGGACAGCAGAATTCATTGGGAGAAGGCCCGGGCGCTGGGCCGTCCGTTGGAAGCGGTACTGTGCCTGTCGCCGATACCGGCATTGGCGTTGTGCAGCGCTACGAAGCTACGCCAGCCGGAATACGAGGTGGCGGGTGCGCTGAACGGGGCGCCGCTGGAGGTGGTCCGCGCCGAGACCGTCGATTCGCTTATTCCCGCCACTGCGGAGATCGCAATCGAGGGGCGGTTCCGCACCGACGTGCTGGAGATGGAGGGCCCGTTCGGAGAGTACGGCGGCTACGCCGGCACCCAGGATTATCAGCTGCTGTTCGAGGTGACCGCGATCAGCCACCGGCGCCGACCCGTGCTGCAGGCGTTCATCTCCGAAATGCCGCCCAGCGAAAGTTCATGCATCCGCAAGTTCGGATTCGAGGGTGTGCTGCTGCTCGAGCTGTCACGGAGGATTCCTCACCTGGCCCGGGTGAATTTCTTCGAGTTCGCGGGTAGCTCGCAGGTGCTTGCCATCGCGTTGCGGCGAGACCATGACCGAGGTGAGGCTTGGTTGGCGTTGCGGGTGGCCGGGTCGGCGGTCAACATGTCGGGGCTCAAATGGATCGTGGCCGTCGACGACGACATCGACATCACCGACCTCGAGAGTGTGTTTTGGGCGATGGCATGGCGGGTGCAGCCGCATCGCGACGTTCAAATCCAGCGGGGTCGGCCAACCGATCTGGATCCATCGGCGGCGCCGGTAGCCGCCACGGTTACCGAGCGGTCCTACCCGGAAGGACTTGGCGGGTCGCAAATCCTGATCGATGCCACCATGAAATGGGCCTATCCGCCGGTGAGCCTGCCCAACCGCCAGCACATGGAGCACGCACGGGCGATCTGGGAAAACGAGCTGTGCCTGCCTGCGCTGACCCCGCGGATACCGTGGTTTGGCTACGACCTCGGCTACTGGCCGGACAGCTGGGATCGGGCGACGAAGCGTGCCATGGCGAGCCGATACCTCGAAACCGGGGAGGAGTTCCGGGTCCTGCGCACCAAATCCACCTACTACGACACAGGCCTCGTCGAGCCACCCGATCAGCCTTCGGAGCGCCAATGAGCGCGGGCACGCGCGTCGCCGTCGCAGTGACCGCCGGCTGGGCCACGATGCGGTCGTCGCGGTGCGGTCCTCGGCCACCGGCGAGGATGGCAGCGATGCATCCTTTGCCGGAATGAACGCGACGATCACCAACGTCAGCGGCGCGGACGCGCTCCTGGACGCCGTGCCGCGCCCGGCACCGCGGCGGGCACGGTGCGGGCGCTGCGTACGCCCGATGAGGGCGACCGACTGGAAGAAGGCGAGATCCTCGTCGCCCCGATGACCAATCCCGACTGGTTGCCGACGATCCGGCGTGCGGCGGGGCTGGTCACCGACACCCAGCGGCCGTGATGGTGCGCAGATCAGGGTCGTTACGTGAATTCCACGGTGTGGCCAGGCATCAGGCGCTGCACGCTGCCGCGGCACTCGACGTCAACCTCCGCTGATTGCCCGGCGTACGCGGTGATCTCGGCTCGCGTTCCCGTAACGCGCAGGTGAAGGCGCTGCGCGCGGTATCGGAACGAGAACGCCAGCGGACCAAGCGTTTCGGGCCACAGCGGCGCCAGCACGATACGGTCACCGCGAAACTCCAGCCCGGTGAAGCATCGCTGCAGCAGGTCGACGCTGCCGGCCATCGCCGCCAGGTGAATGCCCTCGGCGGTGGTGCCGCGTTGGATGTCGGTGATGTCGGCGTACAGGGCCAGCTGAAAATATTCCATCGCGCGCTCGCGGTCTCCCCGGGCCATCACGTACGCATGCACCACGGCGCTCAGCGTGGAGCCGTGGGACGTGCGTTTCCGGTAATACTCGACCGTGGCGGGAATCTGGTCGGGCGTGACGCGGTAGCCGAGCCGGCCGAACAGCTCACGAAGCTCATCGGAGGACAGCAGATAGAACAACATCAGCGTGTCTGCCTGCTTGGATGCCTTGTAATTGTTGACGTCGTCGTTTTCCGCCTCAAGGATGCGATCCAGGCGCTGTATGTTGCCGTAGCGATGCCGGTAAGCGTGCCAATCGAGTTCGTGCAGATCGCCGTAGCCCTCGAACTGGCTGATCACGCCGTCGTGGAACGGGACGAACATGCGCCGGCTGACGTCCTCCCACAGGTCGAGTTCCTGCCCGTCCAGCCCCAGTGCCTCCAGCAGGTCGAGCCGGTAATGCAGGGGCAGCGCCTCCATCGCGTCCATCGCCCGCATGATGGCCCAGACCGCCATCACGTTGGTGTAGGCGTTGTTGTCGATGCCGTCGTAGATGCGACCCGGATATCCGGAGTGGAACTCGTCGGGACCGATGACACCGCGGATGACATACCGTTGGCGCACCGGGTCGAGGCTGGCCAGGCTGACCCAGAACCGGGCGATCTCGGCCAGCATCTCGGCCCCGTAGTCGATCAGGTAGCTGATATCACCGGTCACCTGGTAGTACTGCCAGATGTTGTAGGCCACGGCGCTGCCGACGTGGTGAGCGCGTGCGCTGGCATCCGGATTCCAGCGGCCCGAGCGCGGATTGAGATGCAGCCGCTGGCTTTCCTCTCGCCCGTCGCTGCCCGACTGCCACGGAAACATCGCGCCCGTGTGGCCGGCCGCGCGGGCCGCGTCGCGGGCCTCCGGCAACCGCCGGTACCGGTAGTGCAGCAGCGATCGGGTCACCTTCGGCAAATGGATGTTAAGCAACGGAAAGACGAACACGTCGTCCCAGAAGACGTGGCCGCGGTAGGCCTCACCGTGCAGGCCACGCGCCGGCACCCCGGCATCGACGTCGGCGGTATGGGGTGAGACGGTCTGCAGCAGGTGCAACAGGTGCAGGCGCACGATCCGCAGTGCGTCCGCGTTGCCGCTCATGTCGATGTCGAACCGCTCCCATAGGTGGGCCCAGGCCAGCTCATGTCCTGGCAGCAGATCGGCGAATCGGCCGGCGCGGTGCAGGTACAACTCGGCCTCATCGGCCGGTTGGGATATCGCCGGATCACGCCCAGTGAAAACGGTCGCGACCTTTTCCACGGTGACCGACTCGCCCGCAGCCAGGGCGACCGTGATGTCGTGACCGATGCGTGAGCTGTCCTGCGTGAGTTGGTAATCCGCCGGGACCGGTGCATCCCCGCGCCACAGTGTGGTGCGCGCCGCCAGCGCGACGCTGACCTGCGACTCAACGGTCTGCGCGGCCAACAGCACAGAATCACCGGACAGTTCGCGCGCCTGCGTCACCGCGAGATGTTTGTCGGAGAGCTCCCTGTAGCGTTCTACGAGCGAGTTCCGGACGTCGCCGTCGATGGCAGAACGGAATTCTATTGTTCCCGTCCAGTCTTCGGCCACCACGGTCGTCTCCAGGGCACACAGGTGGGGCAGGTCCATCGACACGAATCTGCGTTGGGTGACCGAGGTGGTGCGGCCGGCCTGGTCGCGGAACACGAATTCCCGCGTCAGCATCGCGCGCCGCAGATCGAGGGTCTGCAGATACGACAGCAGCTCTACGGTGTCGACGTCGAACCATGGCCCCCCGTCGATGCGAAACGTCAACGGCAACCAGTTGGGCAGGTTCACCAGGCTTTCGTTGGTTATCCTCTTGCCGGCGACGTGGTCGGCGAGTCGGTTGAACAGGCCCGCACTGTACGTGCCCGGATAGTGCGCGTCGCCCGCCGACGACTCCGGAGCGGCGCCGCGCGTGGCGATATAGCCGTTTCCGGTGACGCACAACGCTTCTCGCAGCCGCTCGTCGGTGGCATCGTAGCCGCCGAAGGTCAGCGACCACGGATTGGTCGCGCTGTTCTGCTCCTCGGCAAGTTGGCCCGCCAACCGCTTGATGAACGTGCACACGGCCCCGGGATTCTCCAGCGAGAACCGCGCCGACGATTTCCGGTCACCGTGTTCGCTGTGGCGCACCACGATGCCGACGCCGCCGCGGCGCACCGCATCGAACGCGTCTTCATCGCTGAGGTCGTCACCGACGTAAATCGGCAGCAGCGGACCCGATCCGGGGAGCCGCTGCAGAATCCAGCCCAGGGTTTTGCCCTTGTCCCACGCGACATTCGGCCGCAGCTCGATCACCTTGCGACCACCGGTGACCCGAAGTCCGCTGCGCGACGCCAGCTTGTGCACCGTCGCCGTGACCTGGTTGACTCGATCCGGTGCGGCGTTGCGGTAGTGGACCGCGACGGCGAACCGCTTGTGTTCGACCATCACCCCCTCGGCGTCACCGAGTTGGGCGCGCAGTTCGGCGGCTGCGCCTCCCAGCACGTCGACCGCCGCGGTGGCTTCTTCGTTCTGGTGACGGGTGCCGTCGGGGGCGGTCAGCTCGAATCCGTGGCTGCCGGCATACCAGATGCCCGGCAGGCCGACTCGCTGCTCGATGTCGGCGAGATCGCGGCCGCTGAGCACCGCGACCGGGCACAGTTCGGCCAGCGCCTTCAGCGCCTCGGCTGCGCCAAAAATCAGCGTCGCCGAGTCGGGGTCGTCCACGATCGCGGACAGCGTGCCGTCGAAGTCGCAGAAAACCACGGGCCTGCGGAAGTCCAACACCGAGGCGACCTGATGGAAAGACTGCAGCACATCGGGAAGCGCCGACATCGGGCGGGTTCCGGTGCGCACCACCACCTCGCGCAGATCGGCGACCACCACGTCAGCGCCCGCGTACACACGCTGATCGGTTCGGGTGTCGTCATCGATGGCGATCACCAGCCCGAATCCGCCGTCGCGGCCGACGGTGATCGCCGACGGGGCATCCGCGATCACCACGCATCGATCCGGGGAGGTGTGCAGCGAATCCGCGGCTCTTGTCGTGACGCCGTCCACTCGGGCCGTCCCCAGGGTGCTCAGGCCTGTTGCGCGCGGGGCGAGTGCCGTGCGGACACCCGCGCGCTGCAGCTTGGAAATCAACCTCGCCGCCGCTTCGGCCGTGGCGGCCACGTCCGCCTCGTCAAGATCGAGGATCACCGCGTCGTAGAGCCGTGGGTCGATGGCGGTCTCGGAGGTCATGGCTAACGTCCTTGCTGCTGAGGCAGGGGCCGCGACAATGTGTCGGTAGCGCAATGCGTCTGCGACCGGATAGTATCGGGCGGATCCATGGGCACGGCAAGGGTTGGCCGCCGACTCGGGCCCTATGCCATTGATTCGGTGACCAACGCCTTTGCGCCGAAACCCGGGATGGGACATTCGTCCGTCGGTTAGGGCCGAAGGTCACGTGCGGTGGGTCGACATCGCGCGCAAGATGTGTTGGTGACCGCAACCACCGGCGCGCAGACGGCCGTGCTCGATCGGACGGGCCTGGGCCGCCTAGTCGCCCAGCTGGCTATCAGGTGATCGGGCCCACCCTGCGCGACAACGCGATCGAGCTGGCCGAACTGGAGTCGGCCGATGACCTGCCGCGCGGCTAGGGCGTCGTTGTCGCACCGGGGCGCTACCGCGTTCAGTCCCGCGACGACGCCGCTGCCTTCGCGCACTCGACCGGCCCCCAGTCGTGGAAGCAGTTCCTGCACCCACCCCGGCAGCGGTTGTGGTCCGGGGACCCGGAGTTGACCAGCAAAGCCCCGGCAGAAGAGGTTCCGCGCTAGCGTTTCTGGGGGTCCGAGGCTTTGACCTCGCCGCGATCGCCACGCTGGGGAGGGTGCTGGGCGAAGGCAGTTATCCCGACGGATCGTTCATCGACCGGCACCGGCGGCTGTTCGTGGCCGCGGTGAACTGCACCGAGCCCGGCGGGCTGTGTTTGTGCGTCTCGATGGGCACCGGCCCTGTGGGACTGGGTGACGCCGAGGTCGGCGAGCAGCAACGCCACCGGCTTGGAGGTCATCGAGGAGCCGCGATCGGCGTGGATGGTCAGCTGATCGGCTCCGATGCCCTGCTTGGCGCAGGTCTGGCGGATCAGCACCTGGGCCAAAGCTGCGGATTCGCGGGTAGTGACCATCCAACCGACCACGTACCGCGAAAAGATGTCCAAGATCACATACAGGTAGTAATACGTCCACTTCGCCGGGCCGGGCAGCTTGGTGATGTCCCACGACCAAACCGAATTCGGTT
>Ga0335081_10023001_pt1 | contig 10085 bp, 6 predicted proteins | sample Lox_Sample_35_FD_206713 | JGI IMG/M metagenome (GOLD analysis project Ga0335081, IMG submission 206713) | Soil microbial communities from Loxahatchee National Wildlife Refuge, Florida, United States - Lox_Sample_3.5 | ecosystem: Environmental > Terrestrial > Soil > Wetlands | place: USA: Florida... | reverse complement strand
GCAATATTATGCCCAGACCCAGCAGAGCGGATCGAGCGCGGCGCAGCTGTCGGTCTACAACCGCGCCATGCAGGCTTGCCTGCAAGGGCGAGGGTATTCGGTGAACTGAGGAATGTGCGGCGAAGGCATGACTCGACCAACATTGCGGCGAGTGCGAGGATCGTATCGGGGGGATTGGCGGCGTTGGACGCTGCGGCGCGGTCTCGAGCCAATGGCTATCGCGGTCTCGGCGCAAGCCGACCCCGCGCTGCGATGTTCCTGCGCAACCCCGTAAGGCGAGGCCATCGATGGTGCGAATTTTGATCGCCGATGACCATGAGATGATCAGGCGCGGGTTGCGTCACGTGCTCGAGCAGCATCCGGGTTGGGAGATCTGCGGCGAGGCGGCCAACGGGCGGCAAGCCGTGGAGCTCGCTCTGAAAACGATCCCGAACGTCGTTCTGCTCGACTTGTCGATGCCGGAAATGAATGGTCTCGAAGCGACGCGCGCAATCAGAAAGGCGCTGCCGCACACGGAGGTGCTCGTCTTCACCGTGCATGAGACGGAAGAGTTGATGCGCGACGTGCTCAGCGCCGGGGCGCGCGGCTATCTCTTGAAGGCGGATGCCTCGCGGAACATCGTTGCCGCCGTCGAGGCCCTCGCCGATCACAAGCCCTATTTCACGTGGAAAGTGTCGAAAACCATGCTGGATACCTATCTCGCGCATGGCCAGGCCAGCCGCGAGAACGCGCCCGCCTTCAGCCAATTGACGGCGCGCGAGCGCGAAGTGATTCAGCTTCTGGCGGAAGGCCGCAGCAACAAGGCGGTCTCGGCGCTGCTCGGCATCAGCGTCAAGACCGTCGAGACGCACCGCGCCGCGATCATGAAGAAGCTCGGCATCAGCTCGATCGCCGAACTCGTCCGCTACGCGATCCGCAACAAGGTCATCGACGCCTAGGGGATCTGCTGCGGGTCGAACCGCTCGCTCGTGTGAAGAAATCGAATTGGGCGAAGGTGGCGCTTTGAGATCGCATGGATTCCCGCTTTCGCGGGAATGACGAAATAATTTGATTTTGCTTTAGAATTCGTCGCCCCCGCGAAAGCGGGGGTCCATTTCTGAGCGGCACGGTGTCAGCGAAAGCACACTCGCGCCCGATTCTTTCACGCGCTCGAACGCGGGCATACCCCTGAGAGCAGGTCCAAAAGGTTGCAGAGCGCCGACCTCGAACATGCGTCCAGGTTGCAGCACGCCGACGGCGCGAAACCAGTCGACACGTTGGCCAACCTGACCGCTAATCGCCCTCCACAGTTGATTCATATCAAAGCACCACTAGGCGAAGCGGATGTAGTACTATGTCCAAGGGAAAGGTATGTAGAGAGCGAGTCCATTCGGCCTGAGTAATATCCTTCCCTCACAACTATGCCGCGCAAAAATTCGGCGGTACTTCGCGCGTAAGGTTTGCAAGCCCGTTCTCTCTCGTCACCGGATCGGAGCGACGCCTTGCAGGCCACAGCGACTCATCGACTTTCCGGATTATCCCGCTGGACCCGCTCTCGCGGCGCGCGCCTCGATGCGCTGCTGCTCGCGATCGCGTGCGTCGGCATGGCCTATGCGCTTGCCGCGGCGCTCCTCGTGTCGCGGGCATCCGACCAGCGCCTCTCGATCATGCGCGAAGCGGCGGCGAGCGCTCGTTCTGCTGCTCATTCGGTTGATCTCGAGCTCGCGCGCGCACGCTCGCTGCTGTTTCGCCTCGCTGCTGCGAAATCGCTCGCCGGCGGCAGCCTCGCGGCGTTTCTGGATGAAGCGACGGCCGTGCCAAAGCCTCCACATTCCGCCGTTTTACTGTTCGACCACGACGGGCACGTCTTGTTGAGCACGGCTCCGGCCGCGCTTGATCGCGAGGCGGCGAGCGCAGCGGTGCGTCGCCTGGTCGGCTCGCCGGACGCGTCCGATGCCGCGCTTGTGCCGACCGCTTCCGCCCTCGGCATGGTCGTCGCGGTACCGGTCGTGGGGAACGACGGGCATCAGTATACGCTGGCGCTCGCCATCGGATCCGAGCGCCTGGCCGAGATTTTTCGACATGCCCCTCCGGCGCCGGGGTGGCTTGCCGCACTCGTCGACCGCGCCGGCACGGCCGCTGTGCAGACCGCCCAGGGTCGCCGCTTTGAAGCGGGACGCATCGCTCTCTTGCCAAAGCGTGGCCAGGCCGAGGATGACGAGGCGGGCATGGCCGACATCCCGGGGCGCGGCAGCATGTTCGTCGCGCAGAGCCGGTCCGACGCCTCGGGTTGGACGACTTTCGTCGGCGTGCCGAAGGCTGCGATGTCCGCGCCGTGGTGGCGCTCGCTCATCTTGATCACGAATGGCGGCGGCGTGCTGCTCGTCCTGGCGACTGTTCTGGCGCTGTCGACAGGGGGACGCATCGCGCGGCCCTATGTCGAAAAGATCACGGAGAGCGAAGCGCGCTTTCGTGTGATGGCCGATACGGTTCCAGCGATCCTGTTTGCGGCCGGCCCTGACGGCTGTTGCAGCTATGTCAACCGGCGATTTTACGATTTCACCGACATGCCGGCCGGCTCGGCGCTCGGTTTCGGCTGGATGGAAGCCGTTCACCCCAAGGACAGGGAACGGGTGCTGAAATGCCTCGTCGCGCCGGCGAACGAGGACGGCGTGGTGCTGAGCGAGCTGCGCCTGCGCAACGCGCACGGGAGCTATCGATGGTTCCTGGCCCGCTTGCGTCCCGAGCACGATCCCTACGGGCGCATCGTCAAGTGGTTTGGAAGCTCGACCGACATCGATCATGTCAAGCAAGCCGAGGGTGCGCTGCGGGCTGCGAATGGGCGCCTTGCCGCCGTGCTCGCCGGCATCGACGAATGCTACTGCACCATCGACCACGATTGCCGCGTGACCTTCGTCAATGACGGGGCGGCGCGCTGGCTTGGACAGGATGCCACCCGGATCGTCGGCCGGACGCTGGCCGAGGCCATGCCCGATCTCGCCGGGGAAGACGTGGCGCTGCCGCTTCGTCAAGCCATCGACCAGCGGGCGCCGTTCCACATCGAGCGCAAATCGGCGGCGCGGTCCGGGCGCTGGATCGAGGTGCATGGCTATCCCTGGGCGGATGGGCAAAGCATTTTCTTTCGCGACATCACGCGGCGGAAAACCGCCGAGGATGGGCTGCGTCGTGCGCAAGCGCTGCTGCAGGCGACGATGGATGCCTTGTCGGCGCATATCGTCGTCGTCGACGAGAGCGGCATCATCACCGCCGCGAATGCCGCCTGGCGCCGCGCCGGCCATCAGGACGAGCATGCCGGCGCGCGGCATCGTCTCGGGTCACACTATCTCGCGGCATGCCACGCGGGCATCGCTCCGTCGGATTTCAAGACGATGGCGCAGGGGTTGCGCACGGTCGTCGAAGGCAAGAAACGTGAGTTCCGCATGCACTATTCCCGGCGGGCGCGCGGGCGCAAGGCCTGGTTCCAGCTGCGGGCGACCAGCTTTGACGAAAGCGGCCGCCACGTCGTCATCGCGCAGGAGGACGTCACCGATATCACGCAAGCGGAGACCGAGCTGCACGAGCTGGCGGGGCGCCTGCTTCGGGTGCAGGACGAAGAGCGGCGGCGGATCGCGCGCGATCTTCACGACACGACGACGCAGAATCTCGTCGCCGCGCTGATGCATCTCGACTTCGTTCGACAACCGCCCCGCGCCATCGATCATTCGGCGGGAGCGATCGAAGAAGTGCGCGCGCTGATCGATCGGTCCGTTCAGGAGCTGAGGACGCTTTCCTATCTCCTCCATCCCCCGCTGTTGGAGGAGCTCGGCCTGGCTTCGGCCTTGAAGTGGTTCATCCGCGGATTCGAAAAGCGCAGCGGCATCGTCGTCGACTTCATCAGCCACGGCGATGGAAGGCGGCCGCGGCCGGAGGTCGAGGGTGCTCTCTTCCGCGTCGTGCAGGAGGCGCTGACCAACGTGCACCGCCACTCCGGCAGTCTCACGGCGGAGGTGCGGCTGATTCAGGAGTCGCGCGCGATCGTTCTGGAAATCGCCGACCGAGGCAGCGGTATTGCTCGCGGCGACAGATCGAACGAGACGGCCGGATCGGAGTCGCTTGGGGTGGGAATATCCGGCATGCGCATCAGGCTCCGGCAGCTCGGCGGCACGCTCGATATCTCTTCGACGGCGTTGGGCACGAGGATTAGAGCGCGCGTGCCCCTCGACGACAAGATCGAGCCGATGCCCGATCGACGCCGCGCCACGGCCGAGCCGAGCCGGGTTGGCGGTGCCAATAACGAACCGGCAGGCATCGGCTTACACGCTTAAGACGAAAGAGGAAAGGCAGGCAATGCAGCGTGGCGTCCGCACGATTCTGTTCGTCGACGATGATGAGGATCACCGCACCGGCGCAGTCGAGACGCTCGGCTCTCTCGGATGCAAGATCGTTACGGCCGACGACGCCGATACGGCGTTGGCGCTGGTCCTTGGCGACGCGTCGATTGCCGCGCTCATTGTTTGCATCATGTTGGCCGACGCGAAGAAGCTGGTGATTGGCGCCAAGGGTCATCGACCCGATTTGCGTGTCGTCTACACGACGGAGCTTCCCGAGATGATGCTGCTCGACCGCGAGGCGCCCGGCGACGGCTCGCTCTTGCGGCTGCCCATCGATTCTGAACAGGCCCGAGCCGCGCTGGCCGGTATTGTTGACGCGTCTGCGTCTCCGCCGGCGTGAGGCGCAGTCTCACGCCTTTAGCAGACTGCTGAATTGGACAGGGCGGGAAGCCTCGAAGAAATTTCCCGGGCGATGTCGGCCTCCGAAAGCCCCGTTCGTCGTTCCAATGCCAGGCCGATGAGGCCGAAAGCAAGGAGACGGACGATGCGTGTGATGGTGCTCGTGAAGGCTACCGAAGACAGCGAAAAGGGCATTCTGCCCGCGACCGAGATGTTCGAGGCGATGGGCAGATACAATGAAGAGCTGGTCAAAGCCGGCATCATGCGCGCCGCCGACGGACTCAAGCCCTCCTCGCACGGCAAGCGCATCGCGTTCGATGGCACCGGCCGTACGGTCATCGACGGGCCTTTCGCCGAGACGCGCGAGCTGGTCGCCGGCTTCTGGCTCTGGGAAGTCAAGGACATGGAGGAGGCGGTCGCTTGGGTGAAGCGCTGCCCCAATCCCATGCCGGGGCCGAGCGAGATCGAAATCCGGCCGCTCTACGAGATGGCTGATCTGCGATGAGACTCTGACGCTGGCCGGCGATGTGGACCTGCGCTCTACCCTTCGGATGAAAGCGTGGAAAAAGAGGAACGCGCCGCGTCAGTCCGACGCGTCCCTCATGAGTCCGGTGTCGCCCTGTCACTCGGGAGGGAGAGCGAGACAAGCCGACAGAGAGGCAGTCTCGCGTCAGACGAGCGGCGCGCCTATCCGGTGGACACCCTATTTTCTGCCTGGCACAGGGTGCAGCGATATCGGCGCGCGATGACCGTCGGCGAGCGCTCAACCTCCCGGCTCGATCGCCGGGGCGTCAAAGCGCGATCACCTCGAAGACGTGATAACCCCAGGGGGGCAGATCCAGATAGAGCCCGCGGGAGACGAGTTCACTGCCGTCGCGATCGAAGATGGCGGGGCTCATGAGGTCCCGGAGCCGCACCGTCCGGCCGCTCAAATCGGCAAGCGAAAGGCGGGCATAGCACTGGCTCTGGTTGGCGGCATAGTTGACGGCGATCATTCGCCGCTGGCCTTCGCCGCCCAGCCAGATCGCGGCGATGAAGCAATCCCACGTCCAATTGCCTTCCCAGGCCGGCGCGCAATCGACGAGGCGCCACGTGCCCTGCCGCAGGATCGGCTGTCGCAGCACCGCGAGGAGCCGCTCGTAGAAGGACTGCAGCGCCGCGTCGCTGGTTTCGAGCGGCGCCCGGACCAGATGCGGCGAGATGCGTTTCTTGCGGCCCTCGAACTGCCCCTGATGAAAGAAGCGCAGGCCGGGCGACAGGTAGGTGAGGATCGCGGCGGCCTGGTGCTCGCCCGGCGCAAAACTCGCGGCGGCCCGGGGTTCATCGTGGTTTTCGAGGAAGCGCGCGAGCCTCTGCTGGTACTCCGGCGCCGCCGAGAGATGCTCGCGCACAGGCCGCGCCCGTCCCTCGCGCAGGCGGTCGTAGAGCCGCTTGTCATACGCGTAGTCGAAGCCCTGCTGCAGCATCGTCCATTCGAGGTCCCAGTAGACTTCGGCCATGAACAGGAAGCCGGGCACCTGCTCGCGCACGCGCCGCGTCGCTTCCGGCCAGAACAGCGGCGCCCGGCGTCCCCAGGTTCGTTCGAAGACGTCCGGCAGAACGAGCATGGCCATGTCGCAGCGCACGCCGTCGCATTGGCGGCTGATGCGGAGCAGCTCGCCGATCATCGCCGCCTGCGTCGCCGGGTTGGCGTAGTCGAGCTGCAGCGTGTCGGGCCAGCCGGGGAAATAGGGGTCGCGGCCATGCGCCAGCAGCCTCTCGCCGCGCGCTCCTTTGATCCAGGTGTAGTTTTGCGGCGCGCGCGCCAGATCGACCTCGGTCCCCGACACGTAGTATTCCGGGTGCTCCTCTGCCCAGGGATGATCCAGCGCAGTGTGATTGGGCACGAAGTCGAGCATCAGCCGCAGCCCCCGTGCGCGCAGGCGCTCGCGCAGCCGGGCCAGCGCCGCATCGCCGCCCAGCTCGGCGTTCACGGTGTAGCCGCTGATGGCGAAGCCGGAGCCGCCGATATCACCCTCGCGCAGATCCGGCAGCGTCTCCGCGAATTCGCGGCGCCATTGCGCGTTGGTGCGCGACACGCGCTTTCCCGCCGGCCCGGTCTGCCACACGCTCAGAAACCAGACCCAGTCGAAACCCGTCGCCGCGAAGCGGTCGAGTTCGGCGTCCGGAATATCGTCGAGCGTCGCCGGCCGGTTCAGGGCGCGGCCCAGCTCGGTCAGCCAGACGCGTGTGTTGATTTGATAGAGCGAGGGATAGAGCGGATCGCGCATGTCAGCTCGCGCGGCGCTGCGCAGGACCCGCGGGCCGCTCGCTCTCCGCCGCCTCGGTTTCGACGAAGGCGGCTGCCCTGCCCAGCTCGAGGACTTGCTCGGCCGTGCTGGTCGCAAAGAGATGCATCATCCGGGCGATGATGCCGGACCAGCCGGTCTGGTGGCTCGCGCCGAGCCCGGCGCCGTTGTCACCGTGGAAGTACTCGTAGAACAGCACATAGTCGCGCCAGTGCGGATCCTCCTGGAACTTGCGGGTTCCGCCGAAGACGGGCCGCTTTCCGTCCTTGTCCTGCAGGAAGATACTGGTGAGCCGGCGCGTAATCTCCTCCGCCACCTGATAGAGCGTCATCCGGCGTCCCGAGCCGGTCGGACACTCGATGGTGAAGTCGTTGCCGTAGTACATGTAGTACTGCAGCAAGGCGCGGATGATCAGCGCGTTGACCGGCATCCAGATCGGTCCGCGCCAGTTCGAATTGCCGCCGAACATGCCGGTGTCGGACTCCGCGGGCAGGTACGACACCCGATATTCCTGGTCTCCGACGCGGAAGACATAGGGATGCTCCGCGTGATAGCGCGAGAGCGCGCGCACGCCGTAAGGGCTCAGAAACTCCTCCTCGTCGAGCATCGTCGTGAGCACGCGGCGAAGCTTGGTCTCGTCCAGCACCGAGCCGAGCCGTCGGTCGCCATAACCGAATTTCATCGGATCGTGAATTAGGGATCTCAGCTCGGGGCGTGCCTCGAGGAACCTGACGAAGCGATGCCTCAGCTCCGGGAATTTTTCCACGGCTTTCCCCTCGAAGGCCGTGACCGCACAGAGGGGAAGCAAGCCCACCATGGAGCGCACCTTCAGCCGCTCGGCCCGCCCGTCCGGCAGCCGAAGCACGTCGTAGAAGAATCCGTCCTCCTCATCCCACATCCCCGTGCCGCCGCCGGCATGAATGAGGCCCGTCGCGATCCACAGGAAGTGCTCGATGAACTTGAACGTCATCTCCGCGTAGGCCGGGTTGCTCTGCGTCAGCTCGGCGCCGATTTGGATCATGTTCTGGCAGAAGAGCGCCATCCAGGCGGTGCCGTCGGCCTGCTCCAGATAGCCGCCGGTCGGCAGCGGCGCGCTGCGGTCGAAAACGCCGATATTGTCGAGGCCGAGAAAGCCGCCTTCGAAAGCGTTGTTGCCGGCGCGGTCCTTGCGGTTCACCCACCATGTGAAATTGAGCACCAGCTTGTGGAACTCGCGTTCGAGCCATGCGACATCGCCCCGACCGTGTCGGATCTTGTCCAAGCCGTAAGTGAAGATCGTGGACCAGGCATGGACCGGCGGGTTGACGTCGCCGAAATTCCACTCATAGGCGGGAAGCTGGCCGCTCGGATGCAGATAGGGGTCGCGCAGCACCAGGTCGAGCTGCTGCTTGCCGAAATCCTCGTCCACCAGGGTCAAGGCGAGGACGTGAAAGGCGAGGTCCCACGCCGCATACCAGGGGTATTCCCACTTGTCCGGCATCGACAGGATGTCGGCATTGTAGAGATGGTGCCAGTGCTCGTTGCGCGGGGCGCGCTTTCGGTTCGGCTTGAACGGATCGGCGCCGTGCTCCTCGAGCCAGCGGTCGACATCGTAGTAATAGAACTGCTTCGACCAGAGCATGCCGGCGAGCGCCTGCCGCATCACATTGGCGGCATCGGCGCTTAGCGACCGCGGGATCACCGTGGCGTAGAATTCGTCCGCTTCCTGGCGCCGGGCTTCCGTCACGCTCTCGAACCCGCTGCCGAACAGCGTCGCCGCAGGGGCATCATGAAGCCGGAGCCGGACGGTTTGCGATTTCCGAGCTTCTACGGTGAGCGGATAATGCGCCGCGGCTTTTGTCCCAACCCGCTCGGGGTTCACCGCGTCGCTGCGGCCGTGGACGATGCAGTTGTGGAGCGCGTCCTTTACATAAGGGGTCCGATTGGGCTTGCCGAACAGCCGCTCGGTGTTCGTCTCGTTCTCGGTGAAGAGCAGCGCGCTTGCGCCCTCGCAGGCGAGGAAGCGCTCGCCGAGATCGGGATGCGAGGCGGCGATCAACCCGCCCGCCGCTTGTCTGAGTGCCGGTCGCGGTGCATCGCCTCCCCATGACCAGGTGTTGCGGAACCACAGCGTCGGCAGCAGGTGCAGGGTGGCCGGCTCGGGACCGCGGTTCTCGACCGTGATCTGGATGAGGATGTCGTCCGGCGACGCTTTGGCGTATTCGACGAACACGTCGAAATAGCGGTCGTCCTCGAAGACACCGGTGTCGAGCAGCTCGTATTCGAGCTCATGGCGACCGCGCCGCTTATTGGTCTCGACGAGGTCGGCGTAGGGATAGGGCGACTGCGGATATTTGTAGAGGTACTTCATGTAAGAGTGGGTCGGCGTCGAATCGAGATAGAAATAGTACTCCTTGACGTCTTCGCCGTGATTGCCCTCGCTATTGGTCAGCCCGAAGAGGCGCTCCTTGAGGATCGGGTCCTTGCCGTTCCACAGCGTCAGCGCGAAGCACAGCCGCTGACGCTCGTCCGAAATCCCGGCGAGCCCGTCCTCGCCCCAGCGATAGGCCCGCGAGCGCGCCTGATCGTGAGTGAAGTAGTTCCAGGCGTCACCCGATTCGCTGTAATCCTCGCGCACGGTGCCCCACTGCCGCTCGCTGAGGTAGGGCCCCCATTTCTTCCAGGGCGCTTTCTGCGCGCGCGCTTCGTCGAGGCGGAGATGTTCGGCGGTCATGGGACCCCTCCCGCATGGGCGGATCGGCGAGCTCAGGGCTCGGGAAAAACGGCGGACGGAAAAAGGATGACCGAGCCGCCCGGGCCAGCAACCGGGAGAAACCCGCATTTTTCCGGCCGCCGAACCTGATGCGCCGGCGTTGGCGGCGTCCGCCAACAGGGCTGCATGTGTGCCATGCGTCCTTCGACAGGCGCCCTGCCGGCGCAAGCTCAGGATGAGGTAGAACTTTGATGGCACAAAGAAAATCGCCTCATCCTGAGCTGGCGCGCAGAGCGCGCCTGTCGAAGGACGCAGTGCGCCGGGAGACCGGCAAGGAGTAGAGGGTGCGAGTCCCTTACAGTGAAGGTCTAGCAAACCACACTGACCCCGAGTCAT
>Ga0335081_10023000_pt1 | contig 10086 bp, 8 predicted proteins | sample Lox_Sample_35_FD_206713 | JGI IMG/M metagenome (GOLD analysis project Ga0335081, IMG submission 206713) | Soil microbial communities from Loxahatchee National Wildlife Refuge, Florida, United States - Lox_Sample_3.5 | ecosystem: Environmental > Terrestrial > Soil > Wetlands | place: USA: Florida... | reverse complement strand
TTCGAAGGACCGGAGGGCGGCGCCTACCGCGTCTACGGCGTGAAGCCCGAGGTCGCGGCGCCGCGCGTTCCCGCGCGCGAGCTCAAGGCGATGCTGCGCGACGGCGGCGAGCTCGCGCTACTCGACGTGCGCGAGGAGGGTGTGTTCTCGCGAAGCCATCTCCTCTTCGCCGTTCCCTTGGCCCTGAGTCGCCTCGAGCTGAGCTTGGCAGCACTGGTGCCGCGTCGCTCAGCACGCATCGTTCTGGTCGACGACGGGGACGGCCTCGCGGATCGCGCGGCGGCTTTGATGAACCCCGCGGGATACCGCAATCTCGCGGTACTCACAGGCGGCGTTCCCGCCTGGAAGGAGGCAGGCTTCGAGCTCTTCTCCGGCGTCAACGTACCGAGCAAGGCCTTCGGCGAGTTCATCGAGCATAAAGCGGGGACGCCCAATCTGAGCGCCGCAGAGCTCAAGGCGAAGGTCGACGCCGGCGAGAAGCTCGTCATCCTCGACAGTCGTCCGATCGAGGAATACCGCAACATGAGCATTCCCGGCGGCATCGATTGTCCCGGGGCCGAGCTGGTGCGCTCCGTCCACGACGTGGCGCCCTCGCCGGATACACTCGTCGTCGTCAATTGCGCGGGGCGCACGCGCAGCATCATCGGCGCGCAATCGCTGATCAATGCAGGAATCCCGAACCCGGTCGTGGCGCTCAGAAACGGCACTATGGGTTGGCATCTCGCGGGGCTCAAGATCGAGCGCGGTGCTGGGCGCCTCCCGCCTCCCCCGTCGCCCCAGGGACTGGCGAAGGCGCGTGCAGCAGCCGAGCGCGTGGCCGCGCGAGCGGGTGTACGCGTCATCGACCGCACGGCGCTCGCGCGCTTCGAGGCCGAGCGTGAACGCCGGAGCCTCTACCTCCTGGATGTCCGGAGCCCCGAGGAATTTCTCGCGAGGCATCCCAAAGGTGCGCGGTCCGCACCGGGAGGCCAGCTCGTGCAGGCAACGGACACTTATGTCGGGACGCGCAATGCACGTCTCGTGCTCCTCGACGACGACGGAGTGCGCGCGCTTATGACGGCGTCCTGGCTCCTGCAGATGGGCTGGGACGAGGTCTATGCGATGCCCGGCGCACTCTCCGCCCTAGAGCTCGAGCGCGGCCCCGCGCCGCGTGAGGTGCTCGCGACGCGAGCCGTACCCGCACAGACGATAGAGCCCAAGGGATTGCAGGCGCTGCTCGCGGGCGGCGAGACGCTTCTCCTCGATTTCGCGACGAGCCTGCAATATCGCGACGGGCATATCATGGGCGCTTGGTGGGCGATCCGCTCGCGCCTCGCCGCGGGCTTGCCAAAACTTCCGGCGCACAAGGAGATCGTCACGACCTCTCCCGATGGCGCGCTTGCGGCGCTTGCGGCGCAGGATTTGGCGGGACTAACCGCGGCGCCCGTGCGCGTGCTCGCGGGCGGCACCGGGGCTTGGCGCGCGGCGGGGCTTCCGCTCGTGCCCGGTACCGACCGCATGGCGGATCGGGCCGAAGACGTGTGGTATCGCCCGTACGACCGCGTACAGGACACGGAAGCCGCCATGAAGGAGTACCTGAGCTGGGAGGTGGATCTCGTCCGCCAAATCGAGCGCGACGGGGATGCCCGGTTCCGGATTTTGGTCTGAGGCCCCCGTCAGCTCTTCGCGTAGGTGCCGATCTCCTGCAACGGCAAGGTCGGGATCTTCTTGAGAAATGCTGCGATGGCTTCGCGCGATCCCTGCATCGTATTGGGGCCGTAGGTGTCGCTCGGGCCGGGCGGCCCGAACGTGATCCCGCTTTGCGCCGCGAGCGTGTTCAAGGCAGCTTCGCCCGGAAATAGCAGGACGATGCGGGCGACGGCGTTGTTAGCGCGCTCGACCCTCACGAGCACGTGCCAGTAGCGGCCCGCCGGCCAGGTGTCGTCACGGATTTGCAGGAGATACATGTCGGCGCCTGCGGATACCGCGCGCAGACGCATCCGGTCTTGATCGGGGTTCTTCGGATCGAAGAAGGCATAGTCGGGGCTGCCGGAGATGCGCTCGAGGCGCAGGGTATCACCGGAGCCTCCGCCCTGCTGCACGTAGTCGCCCTCGACGCCGGGCACGTTGACCGCCTGGTCGGCGGCGAAAATCTCCTCGCTGCTTCCGAGGCAGCTCGACAGCGCAAGCAGGAGGCCGAAAAGGCCGAGCAGGCGAAAGCCGGCAGCCACTATCGTCAGCGCCCCTTGAACGCGGGCTTACGCTTTTCATTGAAGGCGCGGCGGCCCTCGATGTAATCCTCGCTCGCAAAGCACGCGGTGACCATGCGCTCGGAGCGCGCGAGGTCGCGCTCCCCGGGGTCCTTCTGCAGCTCGATCACGGTCTGCTTCACCGCCGCGATCGTCATCGGCGCGTTCGCGGCGATGGTCTTCGCGTAGTCCTCCACCGTCGCCTCGAGCTCGCCCTCCGGCACCACCTGGTTCACGAGACCCATGATGAGCGCCTGCTGCGCCGTGAATTGCTTTGCGGTGAAGAAGATCTCCTTCGCGCGCGAGGGACCCACGAGGTCCATGAGCTTGCGGATACCCTTGTAGCCGTAGCCGAGGCCGAGCTTCGCCGCGGGGATGCCGAAGCGCGAGTTCTCGGAGCAGATGCGGATGTCGCAGCCGATCGCGAGGCCCACGCCTCCGCCGATGCAATAGCCCTGGATCATCGCGATCACCGGCATGGGCAGGGTCTGCAGTTTCGCATTCACTCGCTCGGTGGTGGCGTTGTAGTGCTTCACCGCCTCTTCGCTCGCACGCTCGCTCTCGAACTTCGAGATGTCCGCGCCGGCGACGAAGGCCTTGCCGCCCGCGCCGGAGACCACGACCACGCGGATCGCGGGGTCCTTGGCGAAATCCTCCAGAATCGTCTCGGCCGCCTGCCACATCTCCAGCGAGACCGCGTTTAAGCGCGCGGGGTTGTTGAAGACCATGCGGCCGACCGGGCCATCCTTGCTCATGAGCATCTTGTCCGAAATCATCGCGAGCTCCGTTGCTTGATCCATCTCCGCGCGTGTCAGAGGACGCCGCGCTCCCGAAATCCTTTGATCTCCGCGGCGCCATAGCCGAGTTCGCCGAGAATCTCGTCCGTGTGCTGGCCTACGTCCGGCGGCTCCACCACAAGGTGGCTCGGCGTGCGGCTCAATTTCATCGGCTGTCCCTGCAGGTGAATTGGCCCGCGGAGCTTCGTCTCCAGCCGCTCGACGAGCTCGAGGTGCTTGACCTGGGGGTCCTCGAAAACCTCGTTCATGGCGTAGATCGGCCCGCAGGGCACGCCTATCCGATTGAAGCGGTCGACCCATTGAGCGCTGCTGCGCGTGCGCGTGATCTCCGCGATCTCCGCGTTGAGCCGGTCGCGGTTCTTGGAGCGGAGCTGCGCCGTCGCGTAGGCGGGGTTCGAGAGGAACTGCGGCGCCTCGACGGCCTCGCAGAAGCGATTCCAGATGTGACCCCCGGAGGCGGCGATGTTGATATGGCCGTCGGTCGTGGGGAAGACGCCCGTGGGGATGCTCGTGGGATGATTGTTGCCGGCCTGCTTCGGCACCTCGCCATCGACGAGCCAGCGCGCGGCCTGGAAATCCAGCATGAAGGTCTCGGCCGAAAGCAGCGAGCTCTGCACCCATTGGCCTTCGCCGGAAACCTCCCGCTCCAAGAGCGCCACCAGGATGCCCATGGCACAGAAGATCCCGGCGGTCAGGTCCGCGATCGGGATGCCCACGCGCACCGGCCCCTGCCCCGGCAGGCCGGTGATCGACATCAACCCGCCCATGCCCTGCGCCACCTGGTCGAAGCCGGGACGATCGGCATAAGGCCCGTCCTGGCCGAAGCCGGAGATCGAGCCGTAAACCAGCCGCTTGTTCACCTTGCGCAGCGTCTCGTAGTCGATGCCGAGACGGAACTTCACATCGGGACGGTAATTTTCCACCAGTACGTCCGCGCGCTCGACCAAGCGCTTCAGGATCGCGACCGCCTCGGGCTTCTTGAGATCGAGGGTCACGCTGCGCTTGTTGCGGTGGAGGTTGAGGAAGTCCGAGCCGTCGCGCGGACCGCCCATGCTCTCCCCGCCGGTGTCGGGCATCTCGACCTTGATGACGTTGGCGCCCCAATCCGCGAGCTGGCGGACGCAGGTGGGCCCGGCCCGCACGCGCGTGAGATCGATCACGGTGAAACGCTTGAGAGCGTCGGATGCTGGCTTGAACGGCATCATCCCTCCTCTGCGACGGCGGTGCGCGACCGCTGGCCCGCCCGCGGCAAGCGATAGGCAATTCCGATCACCGCAAAGGTGATCAGCAGCATGAGCAGTCCCACGACCGCGATCGCGCCGGGATCGCCGCTCTCGTTGAGATCGTAGATCAGCACCGACAGCACCTTGGTGTCGACCGTGAAGAGCAGTATGGCAGCAGAGAGCTCGCGGATCGAGGCCACGAAGACGAGGCACCAGGTGCTGACGACTGCGGTCCAAAGGAGTGGCGCCGTGATGTCGCTGAGCGTGCGCAGCCGGCCTGCCCCGAGGATCCGGCCCGCCTCCTCGAGGTCCACGTGGACGGCGCGAAACGCCGCCTGGAACTGCTGGTAGCCGATCGGCAATTCAATCGTGAGAAAGGCGAGGAAAAGGATGGCGAGCGTCCCATAGAGCGCGAATGGCGGATGGGTATAAGCGAAGAAAAGCCCGACGCCAAGGACGATGCTGGGGATGGCGATGGGTGCCGTCGCGAGATAGCCGAGCCAGCGCCAGAGCGGCAGCGCGCGGCGCGTAACGACGTAGGCGATGACGAGGGTGAGGAGCGTTCCCGCAGTCGCGGTCGTCACTCCGAGGATCAGCGAGTTCGAGAGCGCCTCCTTGGTGCCCGAGAGCTCCGCGAACACGAAGGTGAAGTGCTGGATCGTCAGATTGGCCGGCGAGAGCGTGATGGAGAGCGTGCGCGAGAAGGCGCTCAGCACCAGTGCCGCATAGGGCATGAGAACGGAGACCGTGACGATCGCAAGCGCGAACAGCAACGCCGGAATCCGCCATCGTCCCAGCGGCACGACATCGGGCTGTCCTGCCTTCCCCCCGACGACCGCGTAGCCTCGTCGCCCTAGCAGGCGCTGTTGTACCTGCAGGAGGAGAACCGTGACCGCCAGAAGCGGCACCGCCGCCGCGGCCGCGAGCCCCGGTTGGGGCGGGAATTGGAAGAGCGTCCAGATCTTTGTGGTGATGGTCTGCAGGCCCGCGGGGATCGCGATGATCGCGGGTGCGCCAAAATTGTTCATGGCCTCGAGAAAGGCGACCAACGTTCCCGCGAGGAGTGCCGGGAGCGCGAGCGGCACTGTCACCCGGAGCGCCGTCCGCGGCCGCGTCGCGCCGAGGATCGAGGAGGCCTCCTCGAGCTCGCGCGGAATACGCTCGAGGCCGTTTGCGACGAGGATGAAGACATAGGGAAAGGTGTAGGTCGCGATCACGAACACGAGCCCGCCGACAGAGTAGATGTTGAAGGCGTGCGCGGAGCGCGGCAGGCCGAAGATCAGGCGATAGGCCTGATTGAGGAGCCCGCTGTTGGGCGCCGCCAGAATCTCCCAGGCGATGGCACCGAGGAACGGTGGCGTCACGAAGGAGGTGAGCACCAGGAGCCGGATTGCGCGTTTCCAGGGGAGGTCGCTGCGCGCCACAAGCCAGGCGAGCGGCCCGGCGACGACGGCGCAAGCAAGTGCCACCGCAAAGGCGACGCCGAGGCTCAGCAGCAGCGGCTGCAGCAGCTCCGGGTCCTCGAAGAGCGCTGCGAAATTGGCCCAGGTGAGATGGCCGCCCACATCGGTAAGACTTACGCGGAATAGCCAGCCGAGCGGCAGCCCTATCAGCCCCGCCAGTAGGACAGCGGCGACCCCCAGGATCGGGACCGCGAGCTCGAGGCGCCGAAGATCCATCGCGTGCTACGTCCGTCCCTGCCTCAGCCCCCGAAGAGCTGGCGATATTTCTTCTTGATCTCGTCCGCCTTGGCCTCCATCGCCTTGGGGTCCTCGGGCCAGAGCTTGAGGCTCGCGAGCGGAACGTGATCCGGCCGGTCCTTGACCTCTTTGTCGAGCGAGCGCGTGCCGCCCTTCTCCACCATCACCTGCTGCACCGGTGCCGAGAAGATGAAGGCATAGAAGAGCCGCGCGGCATTGGGATGCGGGGCATCCTTCAGGATCGCCGCCGGCGAGGTGATCATGGGGACGCCCTCGGCGGGATAGACGATCTTGAGCGGGTTGCCCTGGTCCATCAGCGCGTAGACGAAGTATTCGGAGCCATCGATCATTACGTCACGCTCGCCCGTCGCGACCTTGCGCGGCGGCTCAGTCGCGGATTGCACCTGCAACACGTCCTGCTGCGCGAGCTTCTCGAAGAAGTCCCAGCCCCCGAGCGCCTGCAGCGTCTCATAGGTGCTGGTCATGATGGTGCCGCTGTAATTCGGGCTCGCCTTCACGAGCCGGCCCTTCCATTTGGGGTCGAGGAGGTCCTTGAAGCTCTTGGGCGCCTCCTCCTCTTTTACGAGCTTGGTGTTGTAGGCGAAGGGGCTGAGCGTCACGCGCCAGGAGCCGAAGCTCCCGTCGGGATCGAAGGCGTTCGGAGGATACTCGGTCGCCATATCCGCGGCGAGGAAGGGCGCGAGCATACCGTGCTCCTTCCAATAGAGGAAATGCGAGGCGTCGGAGCTGTTGACGACATCGACCGTGTGGATGCTGGCGGCGTATTCCTGCCCGATCCTCTGGAAGACGCGCTCGGAGCCGGTCCGCTCGACCTGGACGGAGATCCCCGGATATTTCTCCTGGAAGAGCTTGGCTAGGTCCTCGCCGAGCTTGAGCTCGACGGAGGTGTAGAAGACAACTTTGCCCTCTGCCGTCGCTGCTTTCACCAGTTCCGGAGTGATCGTCGTAGGTGCCGGCATCGCGGCGCGGCCGGGCTCGGCAGCGCCGAGCGCCATTGCGACCGCAAGCGCGGCCAGCCCGATTGCTCCAGATTTCATCGCGGCCTCCTTCTTGGCTCGAATTTTGGTCTGCTATGCCGGGAGCGCGCGGCAGCTCGCCGGCGGGAACTCCACGGTCACCTCGCGGCCCGCGGCGAAGTCGAGCTCGCGCGGCGCGATCACCCGGAGCGCGGTGTCGCCGGGAAGCCGCACGAGATAGTCGCGGCTCGCGCCGAGATAGACCTGCCGTTCAACGGTTCCGCGCACGCGGTTCACCCCCTCGGCGACGCGCTCCGTCAGCAGGATCTCCTGGGGCCGGATCGAGACCGCGGTGTCGCCCGACGCGGCGGGCGTGCCTTGACCGCAGCGCAAGGTGATGCCGCCGCAGCGCACGAGATTGTTCCCGAGATGCGGTCCCCGGAGGATGTTGGTGCCGCCGATGAAGCGCGCGACGAACTCGGTCGCGGGACGCTCGTAGACGTCCACGGGCGTTCCCGCCTGCTCGATCCGACCCTCGCGCATCACGACGATGCGATCGGCGGCGGTCATCGCTTCCTGCTGGTCGTGGGTGACGTAAATCGTGGTGTAGCGATACTCGTCGTGGAGCCGCCGCAGCTCGAAGCGCATCTCCTCTCGGAGATTGGCGTCGAGATTGGAGAGCGGCTCGTCGAGGAGGAGCGTCTCCGGCTTCACCACGAGCGCACGCGCGAGTGCCACCCGCTGTTGCTGGCCGCCCGAGAGTTCCGCGGGATAGCGGTCGGCATAGCGTCCCATTTGTGCGACCGCGAGCATTTCGCTGACGCGCTTCTCGATCTCCTCGCGCGGGAGCTTCCGCACGGCAAGCCCGTAGCCTACGTTCTGCGCGATCGTCATGTGCGGCCAGAGGGCGTAGCTCTGGAAGATCATGGACATGTTGCGCCGCTCCGGCGGGACGACTGTGCCGGGAGTCGAGAGCGTCTTCCCGGCAACCGCGATCTCGCCTCCGTCGGGCATGACGAAGCCAGCGACGAGCCGCAGCGTCGTGGTCTTGCCGCAGCCGGAGGGACCAAGGAGACAGACGAGGCTGCCGTGCTCCACCATAAGGTCGACGCGGTCGACCACGGCCAGCGCGCCGTAGCGCTTCGTCAATCCCTTGAGCTCGACCGATGCCATGTCCTCCGCTCTCCCGCCCGCCGGCCTCCGAGAGGAGGCTTTGAAGCGCGCACCCTGTCAAGGCGGCGCCATCACGGCATGTAGGCGCCGCCGTTGACGTGGATGGTCTGCCCCGTGACGAAGCGCCCCGCGGGCCCCGCGAGATGCCGGACCATGGCCGCAATCTCCTCGGGACGGCCGAGGCGTCCCACGAGCGGCGGGCTGCGTCGGTGCACCATGGGGATGCCGCCGGTGCGGACGGTGTCGATGAGCCCGGGCACGACGCAATTGACGGTGATCCCCGCCGGCGCCAATTCGTGCGCGAGTGCCTTGGTGAGGCCTACGAGACCGGCCTTCCCCGCAACGACATGCGCGCGCTCGGCTGCACCGCTGTGGCCGGTCATACCGCCGATATTGATGATGGCGGCACCGTCGCTGCGCTTGAGTGCCGCAAGGGCCGCTCTCGAAGTGATGAAGGCGCCTTCGAGGATGAGCGCAACCACAGAGCGGAACTCCTGGAGATCCATGCTCTCGATAGGCCGTTCCCTGCGCACGGCAGCATTGTTGACGAGAACGTCGAGGCGTCCGAATTTCGCGAGCGTTCCCTCGATCATCCGGTCGACCGCGGCCTCGTCCGTCACGTCCGCAAGCGCAACCAGCGCGCGTCCTTGCCGCTCCTCGATCTCGTGCGCGACGGCCTCCGCTTCCGCGCGAGATGCACGCGTGTTGATGACAACTGCCGCACCCGCCTCCGCGAATGCTAAGGCGATGGCGCGGCCGATATTGCGGGCGGCGCCGGTGACCAGCGCGACGCGCCCCGAAAGCTCCTGTTGCTGCATCCCGCGCCCTTTCCTTGCCGACCAATCGCAGGGCGCAGTTCTGGCCCGGCGCGCGCGCGGACGCAACCGTTTCGAAGCCCGCTTCGGGCATCGACAGCGGGCGTTGCCTGTTGCTAGGCTTCCCCCCAGCGCATTCATCCGCGGCAATCACAAAGGGAGCAAAACCATGAGTATCCAGCGCCTCAAAGTCGGACCTCGCATGAGCCAAGGGGTGGGCTACGGCGACACCGTCTATCTCGCGGGCCAAGTCGGCGACGAGGGCACGCCCGACGTCGCAACGCAGACGAAGCAGATCCTCGGGAAGATCGATGGGCTTCTCGCGGAAGCCGGCACCGACAAGTCGAAGCTGCTTTCCGCGACCATCTGGCTTTCAGACATCAGGTTTTACGACGCCATGAACAAGGTCTGGGACGCTTGGGTCTCGCCCGGCAACACGCCCGCCCGCGCCTGCATCGAGGCAAAGCTCGCGCGCTCGGACCTGCTGGTCGAGATCGGCGTCATCGCCGCGCGCTGAACGCAGGGATGCGGGGAGGCACGCTTGCGACGAGCGCGCCTCTCGTGCTCCACTTCCGCGGCTGCGGGAGACAAAGGAGGGGATCGTCATGGCCAGCGGCAATTTCACGCTTTACGGCATTGCGCTTTCGGGCCCGACTTACAAAGCTGCGCTTATGTTGAGCCTCTGCGGCCAGAAATTCTCCTATCGCCATATGAATCTCCGCGAGGGCGCGCACAAGAAGCCGGAGTTCCTCGCGATCAACCGCTACGGCCAAGTGCCCGCACTCGTGCACGGCGAGCTCAACCTCTGCCAATCCGGCGCGATCCTGCAATACCTCGCCGAGACCCTCGGCAAATTCGCCGGCAATTCGGTGCTCGAACGGCAGCGCGCGCGAGAGTGGCTGCTTTGGGACGCAGACCGGCTCTCCCCGGGCGTCTTCCGGAGCCGCGCCTACAAGCGCGGCTTCGTCAAGGGTGAGCCCGCGGTCATCGAGACCTTCCGTCAGCTCGGCGAGGCGGGCCTCTCCGTCCTCGACGAGAACCTCGCGCGGTTGCCCTTCCTCGCGGGCGCCGCGCCGACCGTCGGCGACGTCGCCTGCTACGGCGTGGTGGCACTCGCGGAGGAAGGCGGCTTCGACATCAATAGCTACAAGAACATCACGGCCTGGGCCGGGC
>Ga0335081_10022999_pt1 | contig 10086 bp, 7 predicted proteins | sample Lox_Sample_35_FD_206713 | JGI IMG/M metagenome (GOLD analysis project Ga0335081, IMG submission 206713) | Soil microbial communities from Loxahatchee National Wildlife Refuge, Florida, United States - Lox_Sample_3.5 | ecosystem: Environmental > Terrestrial > Soil > Wetlands | place: USA: Florida... | reverse complement strand
CGGAGCTTCTTCCCTGCTGGTGAGAGCGGAAGACGTGAAGCGCTATTTTCCCAGGAGCTGGACGACGATCGAGCTGCAGCTCGGAGGACTGCGCATCGACTGTGCTCTTTCGCCCGAGTTCTGGAAGGGGCGGCCGGAGATTACGGATACGCGCCTGCGCGAGTGGCTGCGGTTCAAAGCACATACCGGCAACGGGGATGCTTCCACGGTGCTGGAGATGACTCCCGCAGGTAGCAACTGCTTCACGGTTCAAGTAAGGCCGACCTGTCACTAAGCCAAAGCCAATCCACTCGCGTGGATAGTTGGATCGACTTCCGGTTCACATCCGGAGAGACAACCACCAGAGCATTCGAATCGCCCTCAGGTCAGAACTTATAAAATGAGACCTGCCGGCGTGGCCAGCGTCTCCGCCAGCCTGAGTGAGCGATTTCGATGAGCGATTTTCCCCATATCATGCTGCGCGAAATCTATGAGCAGCCAAAGGCCATCCGGCGCACTTTGAGCCTCTACCTCGACGGGCCGTCGTTGAAGCCCGAATCCTTTGCGCCGCTCTCCGGCTGGCTCAATCCGCGTGGCGAAGTGCTGATTGCGGCTAGCGGCTCCAGCCGCCACGCCGGGCTTGCGGCCGAAGTGATCCTCGAAGACCTTTGCGGCCTGGCCGTCGACGTCGAGTATTCGAGCGAATACACCTTTCGGCCCGCGGCGAACCCGCGCCGGCCTTCGGTTCTCGTCATCTCGCAATCCGGCGAAACCACGGACACGCTGGAGGCGCTGCGCCACGCGCGCTCGAGCGGCGAGCTCACGCTGGCCATCGCCAACGTTTCCGGCAGCACCATGCAGCGCGAAGCGTCCTGCTCCATGCCGCTGGGCGCGGGGCCGGAGCTGGCCATCCCCGCAACCAAGAGCTTTACCTGCCAGCTCACGGCGCTCTATCTTCTCGCGCTGTATGAAGCCGAGCGGCTCAGCACGCTGAGTCGTGCAGAGCTGGATCAAAAGGTCGCCGAGTTGGCCGCCTTGCCGGATCTTGTTGAGCGGCAGCTCGACGGCTGGAGAGCGCAGATGGCGGTTCTGGCGCGGAAATACGCCGGCGCGACGACGTTTCTTTATCTTGGCCGCGGCGTGCACTTCGCCATGGCTCGCGAAGGCGCTCTCAAGATGAAGGAGACCTCGTACGTGGAGGCCGAGGGGTATCCGACCGGCGAACTCAAGCACGGGCCCAATGCCCTGGTCAGCGAGCAGGTGCCGCTGGTGGTCCTGGCCACGGTGGATCGCGCGCTCGAAGCCTCGGTGGCGCGCTATGAAAAGACGCTGCAACTGCTCGACGATATGCGCCGCCAGGGCGCGCGGGTGATCGCTCTGGCCAACTCCGGCGACGATGAGATTGCCGCGCGGGCGACCGATTGCGTTCCCGTCGAGCCGGCCAGCGAGCATCTGCTGCCGATCTCCGAGATCGTTCCGCTGCAGTTATTCAGCTATTTCATGGCGTTGGAGCGTGGCGTAGACGTGGACCGGCCGCGGAATCTGAAGAAAGCGGTGATTGAAACGTAGGCAGCGGAGTCAGCGAGTTAGCATCGGTGGCTCGTTGCCCAGGTCACAAAATCGAGACCTAGGGCACCCCACGATGGAGGAGAATCCAGCGGCCAAAAGCAATTCCTGAGTTGCTGTATCCCGAAGCCGCCGCATCCAAGTCGACGCGACCCCAAGGAGCGGCGACCTTGCCCGAAACTTGAAAGGACACACCTACTCAGGAATTGCCGTAGGAAACGAACTACGCTTGCTCCGTCCTTTTCTATTTGAGCGCCGACCAGATCGCCAGGTTCAGTCCCACCATCAGCACGGCGAAGCCGGGAATCAGCAGCAGCGCCTTTTTCAGGCGTGTCGGGTCGCCGCCGGCGATCGAGCCTATGATCCTGGAGCTCACGGCTAGGCCCGCCCATCCGCAGGTGATGACAAACCCGATCGCCGTGCCCGGCAGGCTGGGAAACGCGGTGCCGGCAATGGCGAGGGTGGTGGGAAAGACCGGAGCCATGGAGACGCCGGCGAGAAAGACGAGAACCGCCGCGGCGGTGGGATTGTTTGTCCGCAGCATGAGCAGCGTGGTGATCGCCATGGCGATCGACGCCGCCAGAGTGACCTCGACAGCCGGCACATGGAAGAGAATGGGCGCAACTCCGACGCGGCCAATGAGCAACCCGAGCGCGAAACCGAGGGAGAGAATATTCAGCGCGCGCGACTCGGGAATGCCCTGCGCGATCAGATGCCGCGGCAGCCAGTTCCACACTCCGACTTCGCACGAGACATAGAGAAAGAGGAGGAGCCCCAGCAGAAAGAGCAGCGGCTTGCCGAGGATCGGCCCCACCTGCGCGAAGACAAAGCCGCCGCCGCCGGTGGGAGCCGGCATGTGCGTCGCGGCCTGGATCACCAGTGTCAAGACGGTCAAGACGGCGATGGTATAGCAGAGGCGAAACGAATTCTTCTTGAGCAGATTGGCCGAAAGGAACGGCGTGGCGAATCCGCCGAGCCCAAAGAAGAGGTTGACCAGGTTGAGAGCGGTAGCGCGGTGCGCCTCGCTCACTCCGCTGACCAGCGCATTGGCGCCTGTGACCACAATTCCGCCGCCAACTCCAAGAACAAACAGAAGAAAGACGACGCTGCGATACCCGGATGAGCGCGGCAGAGAGAACAGCACGATGGCGATGAGAACCAGGCCAAGCAGAAGGCCCACCTTGTCGCCTTGCGAATCGAGCAGCGGGCCCACGCCGACCGATGCGATGGTGAGCCCCAGCGCCTGCGCCAGGGCGATGGTTCCATTCTGCGCGGGCGTGAGCTTGAATCGATTCGACAGGTCGGGCAGGATGGTGCCCAGCATGGCGGCGATCATCCCGTAGACGAAGATGGCGAGGATGGCGGCGAAGATCAGCACAGGCCCTGGTTCCTTTTGAGGTACGTAGGCAAGCATACGGCACCGGGGTTGGCTCATCCCATCTACTTTTTCGCCGATGGCTCACAAGGGCAAACAAAGCGCGTCTTGTAAACCAATGGCCGGGCTTTCCCGTTAATTTTGCAGCGGTTCGTCACTGCGTCGTCCATTTCAGTTGATTCCGGAAGTAGAATTCGCCAAGCGCGGAGGGACCGTGATCGATCTGCGGAAAGACGTCAAGCACTCGCTGCAACTGTTCATCAAGAATCCCGGATTTGCCCTCGCCGCGGTGGCCGCCCTGGCTTTGGGGATCGGCGCCAACACCGCCATTTTCAGCGTCGTCAATGCGGTGCTGCTCAAGCCGCTGACCTATCCCAATGCCGATCGCATCGTCGAAATCGAGCTTTCGGGGCCCCAGGGCAACGCCCCCATCGCATCGATTCCCAAGTTTCATACCTACCAGCAACAGACGAGCATCTTCAGCGAAGTCGCCGCATACGATTTTGCTGGCCCCGGATTCAACCTCACCGGCGACCGGCCTGAGCTGATCCATGGCATTCACGTGACGGAAGGCTATTTTCGCCTCTTCGGCGCGCCCATATTGATGGGACGAACCTTCACCCCGCAGGAGGACCTGCCCAACGGCGGCCACATGGCTGTCATCAGCTACGGCCTGTGGCAGCGCCGGTTCGGCGGCAATCCTAATATCGTCGGCAGCTCGCTTTCGCTCGGTGGCGAGCCGTTCACGATCGTCGGCGTTCTCGGCAGGGACTTCCTCAGCGACCAGCAGGCCGACATCTGGCTTCCCTTCCAGTTCGAGCCCAACAGCACCAACCAGGGCCACTTTTTCCAGGCCGTCGGGATGCTCAAGCCGGGCATCACTCTCGCTCAGGCCAATGCGCAGATGAAGCTCGTGTATCAACAATTTCTGCGGGCCTATCCTCAGGCCGATCCACAAGGCGGGTTCGCCGTCGAGCCGCTTCGCGACTCGATCATCGGCGATGCGCGCAAGTCGCTGCTGGTGCTGCTGGGCGCGGTGGGGCTGGTGCTGCTGATCGCGTGCGCCAACGTTGCCAATCTGCTGCTCGTCCACGCCACCGGCCGCAGGCGCGAATTCGCGATCCGCTCGGCACTGGGAGCCGGCCGCGGCCGAATCGTCCGGCAACTGCTCACTGAAAGCGTCCTGCTTTCGTTTACCGGCGGCGTGCTGGGACTGATCCTCGGATTCGCCGGCGTCCGCGCTCTGCTGGCCATCAGTCCAGCGGGGCTGCCGCGCATCGGCGAAGACGGATCGGCGATCGGCATCGATTGGCGCGTGCTCGGCTTTACGCTCGCTGTCTCGCTGTTGACCGGCATACTTTTCGGAGTTTTTCCGGCCTTCAGCGCATCGCGAACGGATCTGAATTCATCGCTCAAGGAGAGCAGCAACCGCTCGGGCACCGGATTCCGCCAGGGAAAAACGCGTGCGCTGCTGGTGGTCAGCGAAGTCTCGCTGGCGCTGGTGCTGCTGATCGGCGCGGCGCTGCTCATCCGCACCTTCATCGCCCTGCACGACGTGAATCCCGGCTTTGATTCGCACAACGTCATCACCATGGAAATGTCGCTGAACGGACCGCGCTACGAGAAAACAGCCGGCGTTGCGCAGCTCTCGCGAGAGGGCCGCGAACGGCTCAATGCCATTCCCGGCGTGGAAGACTCGGCCTTTACGTGCTGCCTGCCGATTCAGGGCCAGTTCGGACTGCCGTTCACCATCGTCGGACGACCGGTGGAAAAAGGGAAGGACACGCCCGGCGCAGGATGGATGAGCGCTTCGCCGGATTACTACAAGCTCTTCAGGATCCCCATTCTCCGCGGGCGCGAATTCACCAACAACGATACGGCCTCCGCTCCGCCAGTCGCGATCATCAACGAGGCTCTGGCCAAGCAGTATTTCGGGAAGGAGAATCCCGTCGGCCAACAGATCCTGATCGGCCACGGCGTAGGCCCTGATTTCGAAGAGCCGCCGCGCCAGATTGTCGGCGTGGTCGCCAATACGCACGAGGGCGGGCTGGCAAACGATCCGGGCTCGCTGATGATCGTGCCGGACGCGCAGGTCACCGACGGCATGACCAAGCTGAACGCGGGGATCGTGCCCCTGCGCTGGGTGGTGCGCACGCATGGCGACCCGCATGAGCTGGTACCGCAGATCACCGAACAGCTGCGCATTGCCAGCGGAGGCTTTCCCGTAGCCCGCATACGCAGCATGGACGAGGTGGTTTCGCGCTCCACTTCCCGCGCGAACTTCAACATGCTGCTGCTCACCATCTTCGGCGCGGTGGCGCTGGTGCTGGCGGCGATCGGTATCTACGGCCTGATGGCCTATTCCGTGGAGCAGCGCACACAGGAGATGGGCATTCGCATGGCCCTGGGAGCGGACCGCAGCAAGATTCGGATGCTCGTTGTCTGGCAGGGAATGCGCTTGACCCTTGTGGGCGTGGTGCTGGGCGCCGGCGCGGCCTTCGGTCTCACGCGACTCATCGCGAGCTTCCTCTTTGGCGTGAAGTCATGGGATCCGACGGTCTTCGTCTCGGTACCCGTGATCCTGGCCGGGGTCGCGCTGCTGGCGGTCTGGATTCCCGCGGCGCGCGCCTCGAAGCTCGATCCGATGAAAGCGCTCCGCGTCGAATAGCTGCCACCCGATCCAAGACCGCCGTGCCCCACCTCATTCGGCGTGCACCATCCCCCGGCAAGTCACGGCGAGCCATCTGGCGGGTGTGACTCGGCGCAAAGCGGCAACGGGGGCGCTGTAGACTGAAAACTCGATGAGAGCGTCGCACACGCTGGGATCGGTCGCGTTGGGTTGCGCTTGGTCGGTCGCGCTGCTGGGTTGCGGAACGCCAGGCGCGCCGCAGCCACCCTCGCTGAACCTGCCCGATCGCGTGACCGATCTCGCCGCGGCGCGTGCCGGCGACCTGGTGACGCTAACCTGGACCATGCCCAAGAAGAACACCGACAAGCTGCTGCTGAAGGGCAACGTCGCGGCGCGCGTGTGCCGGCGAGAAAGCACTGGAGGCTGCGAACCGGCCGGCGCAGGCCTGGAATTCGCACCCGGCGCCACGGCGACGTACACAGACCGCTTGCCGCCGGCGCTGACGACGGGAGGGCCGCAAGCCCTGACGTATTTTGTCGAGCTGACCAATCGCCGAGGGCGATCCGCGGGCCTTTCCAACGGGGCCATGACGCTGGCTGGCGAAGCTCCCGGTCCAGTGGCTGATCTTAGGCTGGAAGTGCGAAAACAAGGCGTGGTCGTGAATTGGACTCCGGATCGGACCCATGCCGCGATTCGTCTGCGCCGGCTGCTGCTCACCCCGCGGCAGCCTGGAGCGGAAACGCAAAAAGGTCCCCTGGCGCCGACAACCGAAGCGCGCGAGCAGAACTTGCTCATTGAGAATGCCCCCGAAAGAGGCCGGGCCCTCGACAAAACCGTTCGCTTCGGCGAGAGCTACGAGTACCGCGCGCAGCACGTGATTCGCGTGGAGATGGAGAACCACACACTCGAGCTCGAAGGCGAGCTCTCCGCGCCGGTGCGTGTCGAAGTGCTCGACATCTTTCCTCCGGCTGTGCCCACCGGCTTGGCCGCCGTTGCGACGTTGCCGGAGCCCGGTGCCGCGGAGGCGCAGACATCGATCGACTTGAGCTGGCAGCCGGACAGCGAAGCCGATCTGGCTGGCTATATCGTCTATCGCCGCGAAGACGGCGAGGAATGGCAGCGCATCTCGCCCGTGCAACCAGTCGCCGCTCCGGCGTTCCACGATGCGCACGTCGAGACCGGCCGCACCTATATTTACGCAGTAAGCGCCATCGACGAGAAAGGCCACGAGAGCGCGAAGTCCGCGGAGGCGCGCGAGACGGTGCGAAATCGGTAGCCGCAGGCTCGGCAAGGAGGATGTTTCATGAAATACTGCCGGTTCAATTTCGAGAACGCCATCCACTACGGCAAGGTGGAAGACCGCGGCGGCGAGCCGTGGATTGTGGACCTGGCCGAAGCGCCCGAAGAGGATCTCGCCTTTCGCCTGGCGCACGGGCGCGCCACTTCCTGGAGCTTCGACTTCGAGCCGATGGCATTGCATGCCGCGGAACTTCTGCCTCCCGTGACTCCGTCGAAGATCGTCTGCGTAGGACGCAACTATCGCGAACACGCAAAGGAGCTTGGAAACGAGGCGCCTGCCGAGCCGCTGCTTTTCTTCAAGCCGCCCTCGTCGTTGCTCAAGCCGGGAGGAACAATTCTGCTGCCCGCAGCCTCGGCGCGCGTCGACTTCGAGGGCGAGCTGGCGCTGGTGATCGGCCAGCGCACCCACAAGCTGAAAGCCGATGGCGACTGGCGATCGGTCATTCGCGGTTGCACGCTGGCTAATGACGTGACGGCTCGCGATCTGCAGAAGAAGGACGGCCAGTGGACCCGCGCCAAGGGCTTCGACACGTTTTGCGCGGTGGGCCCGATCGTCAGCGATGAAATCGACCCTTCGTCCGGCGTTACGATCGAGACTCGCGTGAATGGCGAACTGCGCCAGCAGGGTTCGACCGCCGATTTCATCTTCCCGATTCCCGAACTGCTGGCCTACATTGCGGCGGCGTTTACGCTCGAGCCCGGCGACGTCATCCTGACCGGGACGCCGGCCGGCGTAGGCCCGCTCGCACCCGGCGACCAGGTCGATGTGTCGATGGCCGGGTTGGGCGTTCTGTCCAATGCCGTGGCGCCGGATTCATAAGAAATGAATTTCGATGGCTCCCAACCTGCAACCTGATCCGCGCAAATGAATCTGAGAGAGGTAGAGGGGTTCTCGAGACTACGAGGCATTTTTGAGTTCCTGCCAGGACGGCTCGCCGGCGAGCTACCTGGCGTTCTCGCCTAGCCAAACATTCTTTCGAGAACCGCTGTAGACTGGAATCGACAAAGGATTCCCCGAGGAGGGTTCATGCCGAATCTGCTGGAGCAGTTGCGACAGTACACCGTGGTTGTCGCCGATACCGGCGACTTCGAGGCGATGGAGAAGTTCAAGCCGACCGACGCCACCACCAACCCGACTCTGCTTACGACCGCAGCGGGAATGCCCGCCTACCAACCGCTCGTCGATAGCGTGCTGATGGACGCGCGCAAGGAACTGGGCGACAGCGCGAGCGACAAAGATGTGGCCAATCAGGCATTCAAGGAACTGGCAGTTGCATTCGGCAAGAAGATTCTGCACATTGTGCCGGGCCGCGTCTCCACCGAGGTCGACGCGCGTCTTTCCTATGACACGGAAGGCACGATTGCCCAGGCGCGCAGCATCATCGCGCAGTACGACGAGGCCGGCATCGGACGCAATCACGTCCTGATCAAGATCGCTTCGACCTGGGAAGGCATTCGCGCCGCCGAGATCCTGGAAAAGGAAAACGTTCACTGCAATCTGACGTTGCTTTTCGGCCTGCACCAGGCGATTGCATGCGCCGACGCGGGCGTGACGCTGGTCTCGCCCTTCGTGGGCCGCATTCTCGACTGGTACAAGAGGGACACGGGCAAGGACTTCCATGGCGCCGAGGATCCCGGCGTGATTTCCGTGACCACGGTCTACAACTACTTCAAGAAGTTCGGATACAAGACGCAGGTGATGGGCGCCAGCTTCCGTAACATCGGCGAGATCGAGGAGCTGGCCGGCTGCGACCTGCTGACCATATCTCCGCAGTTCCTGGGCGAACTTGAATCGACCGAAGGCAAGCTTGAGCGCAAGCTCGATCCCGAGAAGGCCAAGGCTGAGACGATCGAAAGAATCAAGATGGACAAGGCCACCTTCGACGCCATGCACGCCAAGGATCGCATGGCGACGGACAAACTGAAGGAAGGGATCGAAGGCTTTACTTCGGCTCTGGTCAAGCTGGAGCAGTTACTGGCCAAGCGCCTGGCGGAGCTGGAGGCACGCGCGCCGGCCGCGGTTTGAAGCAGCCGTAATTCGACGTCAAAGGGCAGCCTGCAGGCTGCCCTTTCTGTTGGATGCCGGTCCGGTCGGAAGTGTTATTGATGAAATAAATACAGGGTCGATACTTCTTGCAATCGAGAGGCCGTTTTGCTAATTAAAACGGTTCGTCTCTCTTGAAATTAGCAACAATTCCGATAAGCTCGGTGTCAAAGCAATCGGAAAGGCAAAGGCTGGAAGTCTCCGGCTGCACCTGCGAGCGACGGCCAATGCCATAAGAGCAAGGCCGGCCCGCGTTTGCGCAGCCAGGGGAGGCGTGTATGGAGTCGCAGTCTCATCCACTCGAGCCGTTCTTCCACCAGGCAGTTCGCAACAGCTACGAAGGCACGCTGGGGCTGCACGACCCCGAGGTGACTGGCTACGTCGCGCGCCTGCTCTGCGAATTCTCCGAGTCCGACAAGCTTTACAAGTTGCGCGATCAGATGGGCCGCCCGATTGCCGAGCTGTGCCGCATGTTCGAGGCGGCCGACCCGGTGAACGGTACCGCGCCGTCGTTCGATGCCGAGCGCTCCATGCGCAAGCACATCGGCGACTATGCGCTGTTTGTTGCCGGAATGTACCCCGGAGCCGTCGAACCCTGGCGCCGGCACCGCCATCATCCCAGCCTGGAGGAGTTGATCTCCGCGGGCAAAGAAAGCTACTTCATCGTGAGCCAGTTCAACCTGTTCGAGTACGAGCAGGAAGCCCCGCTCTTTGCGCGCCTCTCCGACGGCTTCGAGCGCTGCATGCTGGGATTGAATCTGGTGCGCGACGAACTGGGCAAACGCAAGCCGCTGATGTTGGCGCCGGGAAATAATTAGACTCTCTCCGATCGCGGGTGCCCCAGGTCCGTGTGTTCGGACCTGGGATTCTCGATCGCCGAATCACCTGGGTGCCCCATCCTTGAGGTCTGCCGAAGCGGACCTCAAGGGTGAGAACGGATCCGGCGTTTCCTATTCCGACCACGCTGCCAGCACATTCCCCACGCCATCGGAAAAGTGGAAGCGCCGACCGCCGGGAAAGTCGAAGGGCGGCACGACAATGCTGCCGCCCGCAGCCTTGATCGCCTTTTCCGTAGAATTCAGGTCCGCGGAGTAGAGCACGATCAGCGGCGCGGATTGACCGGGGTCGACCGCATCGACCTTTCGGAATCCGCCGTCGATGCCGGCCGACATGGCAGAAAAGCTGGAATACTCC
>Ga0335081_10022998_pt1 | contig 10086 bp, 4 predicted proteins | sample Lox_Sample_35_FD_206713 | JGI IMG/M metagenome (GOLD analysis project Ga0335081, IMG submission 206713) | Soil microbial communities from Loxahatchee National Wildlife Refuge, Florida, United States - Lox_Sample_3.5 | ecosystem: Environmental > Terrestrial > Soil > Wetlands | place: USA: Florida... | reverse complement strand
TGTCCTTGGCCGTCTGCTGATGGAATTGCGCGAACAGTTAAAGGGTGCTGGGGCTGAGGGCCTGAGAGCCGTGGAGCCTCTTCTGATCCCGGAGTTCGTTCTGTTTCAAAGACCGATCGAGACGGTACGCGCCGACGAGGCGTCCGCCCCGCCAGTCGGGATCGGGATCCGCCCAGCGCCGCCAACCGCCCCACAATCGCGCAGTGAGCTGCGCCAACCCTCTCTCTTCGACGAGACGATGGCAGCGCGGGAGCAAGTGGCAATTCATAATACAAGAGTCAGGGCGGCGAACAGCGGCAGAAGCCCGAAGCCGTACTCTGCTTATCGCGATAGCGGACTTCCCTGGCTTGGCCACGTGCCAGAGCATTGGGAGGTGCGTCGAAATGGTCGGCTTTTTACCCAACGGAATGACGTCGGCCATGGAGATTTGCCAATTCTGGAAGTTTCGCTCAGAACCGGTGTTCGAGTGCGGAACCTCGACAATAGAACGCGAAAACAAATGATGGCCGACCGCAACAAATATAAGCGGGCGGCAAAGGGCGACATTGCATACAACATGATGAGGATGTGGCAAGGTGCGGTGGGGGTCACCCCCGTTGACGGCCTTATTAGTCCCGCCTATGTCGTAGCTGCACCGTTCCCTGAGGTCGAGCCGCGCTATTACAGCTATCTTTTTCGCACGGCGACCTATATGCGCGAGGTCGACACCTTCTCGCGCGGCATCGTTTCGGATCGCAATCGGCTCTATTGGGACGCGTTCAAGCAGATGCCGTCAGTGTTCCCGCCCACGGGCGAGCAGAAAAAAATTTCAGACTTTCTCGATACTCACGGACGCCTCACTGCTCGCATTATCCGCAACAAGCGACGGCTAATTACACTGCTTAACGAGCAGAAGCAAGCGATCATTGTTCGGATGGTCACGCACGGACTCGACTCTAATGCCCCGCTGAAGTCGACCGGAATCGACTGGATGCCAGCAGTTCCCGCGCATTGGGAGGTCAAGCGCCTGAAGTATCTAACAAACTTCCTCAATGGAATCGCCTTCAAGCCGTCGGATTGGAAGGATTCTGGTGTTCCAATCATCCGTATCGAGAATCTCAATGGAAGCGAGACCTTTAATTATACTGATCGCAATAACCTTCCAGAATCGCTCCTCATTCAGCCTGGCGACTTGGTTTTCGCTTGGTCGGGCAATCGCGGCACTTCATTCGGCTCGTTTCAGTGGACTCATAGTTTTCCGGCCTACCTCAATCAACATATTTTCAAGCTTGAAGGCTATCAGGTTCATCGCAAGTACTTCTTCTATTTGCTCCGCGCAGTCACGAAACACGTGGAGGACAATGCGCACGGCATCATCGGGCTGGTGCACATCACAAAACCAGCGCTTGGTGCCATCTTCGTACCATTGGCCCCACCAGAAGAGCAAGCTGGGATCGCCGGCAAGATTGACGACGACTTAGCGGAGCTAAATCAGGCTATCGAAAAGATCGTCTGTGAAATCAGGTTAATCGGTGAGTTTCGCGAACGCCTGATCGCCGATGTTGTTGCGGGCAAGCTGGACGTACGGAATATCGAGATCTCGACCCCCGCCGAAGAGCCGGCTGTCAATGATGCCGAAGCTCTCGACGTGGAACTGGAGACTGAAGATGCTGGCCTGATGGAGGAGGCTGAGGGCGGTGAGTAGGCCAGCAATCCCCATCGAAATAAGACGAGAGGTTCTGTTTGAGGCCCGACATCACTGCGCGGTCTGTTGTGCGGCCCTTCCTCTTGAATACGCGCACGTGATTCCTTGGCGCAAGACGCATGACCACGCGGCGAGGAACCTTATTGCACTTTGTGCCAACTGCCACGAGCGAGCGGACATTGAAAACTGGGGGGTGACTTATCTTCAGCGTTATAAAAAATCGCCGTGCATTATCGCGCGCGGGGTTCCGCCACCGCTATCCGCCGAACAACAAGCACTGATCGATCTAATTGTTGCGCGTGACCCAGATGTGATGACCGACAATGAGTGTCAGCGGCTCGTTTCCATGGTGGCTGCCTATGTCGGTGTTTTGTTTAGGCAGATCGCTGTGGTGTCGGTCGGCCCGGCGAATAGCTCTCGAGTGCGACTTCGCATGCCTGCTGATGCGGCTCAGCGCCTCGTACAGGGCTTTAGTTCGCGCGATCCTATGCTCCAAGCCTTTTTAGTCGACGGTGGATTGATAAGGGTCGAACGCGGCCCCCTGGAGGAGGGAGGTGCGCGAATGCGACGCCACACTGATACGAGTGAAAAAGGCCTCGAGTCCCTCATCGCCCGCTCACTGACCGACGAGGCCGGTTATACGCTCGGCGAGCCGAAGGACTTCGACGGCGATCACGCCGTCGATCTGGTGAAGCTCCTTGCATTCCTGGACGCGACGCAACCTGAGGCCGTCGAGGGACTTGGGATCGGTATAGAGGGCCCGCAGCGTGTTCAGTTCCTCCACCGGCTCCAGGGTGAGATCGCCAAGCGCGGCGTCATCGACGTACTGCGTAATGGTCTGAAGCACGGCCCGGCCTCGATCGAGCTCTTCTATGGCACGCCGACGCCTGGCAACGCCAAGGCGGCGGAGCTGTTCGCCGCGAACATCTTCAGCGTCACGCGCCAGCTCCATTATTCCAAGGACGAGACCAAGCTTTCGCTCGACGCGGCGCTGTTCATCAACGGCCTGCCGATCGCCACCTTCGAACTAAAAAACAGCCTGACGAAGCAGACCGTCGAAGACGCCATCGAGCAATACAAGCGCGACCGAGACCCGAAGGAACTGCTGTTTCAGTTCGGCCGCTGCGTCGTCCACTTCGCGGTGGACGATCACGAAGTACGGATGTCCACGCAGTTGAAGGGAAAGGCTTCTTGGTTCCTGCCCTTTAACAAGGGGTGGAACGATGGTGCGGGCAACCCCCCGAATCCAAATGGCCTGAAGACCGACTACCTGTGGAAGGAGATTCTGACCAAACGGAACTTGACCGATATCCTCGAAAACTACGCTCAGGTGGTAGAAGAGACGGACGATAGAGGTAAGAAGAAACCACCCAAGCAAATATTTCCGCGCTACCACCAGCTCGACGTGGTGCGAAAGCTCCTGGCAGACGCCGAGGCATCCGGCGCAGGCAAACGGTATCTAATTCAGCACTCGGCGGGTTCGGGCAAGAGCAACTCGATTGCCTGGCTCGCTCATCAGTTGATCGCGCTCGAAACGGGTAACAAGTCCACCTTCGACACCGTGATCGTGGTGACCGACCGGCGCGTTCTCGATAAGCAGATCCGCAACACTATCAAGCAGTTTTCTCAGGTTTCGTCTGTCGTTGGTGCGGTCACTGAAGGATCGCAGCAACTGCGGACCTATTTGCAGCAGGGCAAGAAAATCATCATTACCACGGTGCAGAAGTTCCCCTTTATTCTCGACGAGATCGGGGACGGTCATCGCGGTCGAACGTTCGCCATCATCATCGATGAGGCTCACTCAAGTCAGGGCGGCCGAACCTCGGCGAAAATGAATATCGCGCTCGCTGCGGGCGGTGCGGAGGAAGACGACGAAACGGTCGAGGACACTATCAACCGGTTGATGGAATCCCGCAAGGTGCTGCCGAACGCGAGCTATTTTGCGTTCACCGCCACGCCTAAGAATAAGACGCTGGAGATTTTCGGCGCTGCGGTTTCGGAGGGCGGCAAGGTCAAGCATGTTCCCTTCCACAGCTACACGATGAAGCAGGCCATTCAAGAAGGTTTCATCCTTGACGTGCTGAAGTACTATACCCCGGTCGAGAGCTACTACCGTCTCATGAAGACGGTGGAGGATGACCCGCAGTTCGACACCAAAAAGGCGCAAAAGAAGCTGCGGCGCTACGTCGAGTCTCACGACCATGCCATCCGCCAGAAGGCGGAAATCATGATCGACCATTTCCATGATCACGTGATCGCGCATCGCAAGATAGGCGGAGCCGCGCGGGCCATGGTGGTGACCAGCGGAATTCATCGAGCGATCCAATATTTTCAGGCTTTCGGGGTGTATCTTAAAGAACGCAAGAGTCCGTACCGGGCCATCGTCGCTTTTTCGGGCGAGCACGAGTACGGCGGTCAGAGGGTGACTGAAGCAACGCTTAATGGCTTCGCAAGCAACAAAATCGAGGAGACAATTCAGAGGGAGCCATACCGATTCCTGATCGTTGCCGAGAAATTTCAAACTGGCTATGATGAGCCGTTACTGCACACGATGTATGTGGATAAGGCGCTTTCTGACATCAAAGCAGTGCAGACACTGTCGCGATTGAACAGGGCGCATCCGCAAAAGTATGACACCTTTGTGCTCGATTTCATGAACGACGCTGACGGCATAAAGGCCTCGTTCGCCGACTATTATCGAACAACTATGCTCAGTGACGAGACGGACCCTAACAAGCTGCATGATTTGAAAGCAGAGCTCGATGGCGGTCAGGTCTATTCGTGGAAACAGGTAGATGACTTTGTGGCGCTGTATCTCGGCGGCTCGGATAGGGACAAGCTTGACCCTATTCTCGACGCGTGTGTTGCGGTGTACAAATCTGATCTTGATGAAGGCGACCAGGTCGATTTCAAGGGTAAGGCGAAAGCGTTCATACGAACATACGGGTTCCTCGCATCTATCCTGCCCTACACGAGCTCCGAATGGGAGAAGCTCTCAATCTTTTTGAACTTTTTGACGCCGAAGCTGCCGGCCCCGGAGGAGCAAGACCTGTCGAAGGGCATAATCGAAGCTATCGACATGGATAGCTACCGGGTCGAGGCTCAAGCAACAATGTCGATTGCTCTTCCTGATGTGGACGCGGAAATCGGGCCGGTACCGCTTGGTGACGCAGGCCGCAAGCCGGAACCGGAACTCGACACACTAAGCAGTATCCTTAGAGCCTTCAACGAGATGTTCGGCAACATTGATTGGAAGGACACCGACAAGATCGGCAAGGTGATCGCGGAGGAATTGCCCACCAAGGTTGCAGCTGACAAGGCCTATCAGAACGCGATGAGGAATTCGGACAAGCAGAATGCCCGAATCGAGCACGATAAAGCGCTGGAACGCGCCGTCATCGAACTCCTGTCGGATCATACCGAATTGTTCAAGCAGTTCAGCGACAATCCTTCTTTTAGGAAATGGTTGTCGGAGACGATATTCTCGGCGACTTATGCGGATGGGTCGTGATCGAAAGACCCAGGGCCTCGCGGATGCAGAGCCCCTTTTCCGTTCGCCGTTCGGGCTGAAATCAGAGCACGACCGGGGTGAAGACGAACCTTGCTGCCCACGCCCTTGCCGATCGTGACCCGGAAGCCTCCGTTGGCTACGAGGTTGGTGAGGCCGTTCCTGGCGAGGAGCGCGCTCAGGCCCTGGATCTCCTTGGTGATCGCCCGAGCTCCCGCCACGTTGCCGCTCGCGAGGTCGCGTGTGTAGGTCAACAGGAGACCCACGACATCGGTCCCGACCTTAGCGAGCAGCTCGTGCTGGCGCATGTTCAGCTTGGTCTGGTCGGTCCGCCGGCCGTCGTGGGTCGACGTGGTCTTGGTGGTGGTCTGGGCGAGGGTCGTCGTGTGGGCCGGCTGGTCGCCGTGCCCGCTGCCGCCGCCGCCATCCGCGAAGGCCGGCGCGGCGAGAACGAAAAGCGCGCAGGCGGTGAAGACTTTCGGCGATGTCGTCATGGTGGGATCTCCTGGGTCGCGGAAACCTGTTGTCTGCGAACGAGGGCCGGGGTGATCCCGGGCGCTGCTCTTTCGCCAGCCGTTTCCGAGCGCGACCATCGGGGATCGGGTGGGGCGGGGTTGTGCGGAAGGGCGCAGGGCGGATGTGGGCGGACTTCCCGTCATGGCCGGCGAATGCCGGCCATCCACGTCTTCCTTGCGGTGATTCAGCAAGCAAGACGTGGATGGCCGGGACGAGCCCGGCCATGACGGTGGATGTTTTTCCGTGTCATCCCCGAAATTTGCCCTAGCGAGCTTCGTCCTCGAATTTCAACCCGGCCTTCTTCTCGATCTCTTGGCGGATTCGGTCCTCGCTGTCCTGGTCGCGCTGCATCCGGACCGGATCCGACAGGGCGGCGTTCAACTGGGTTGCGAGCGATGCAAAGCGCGTCGACCAGGCGTTTTTCGCGTCGGCCGGCGCGACCGTCTGGGCGATGAACGACCTGATGTCGGCGAGGAGCTTCGACGCGCCTGCGGCATTGAGATAATCCGAGAACCCTGCCAGCCGCACGGCGACCTCGTTGAGGCGCCGGCCGACATAGTCGGTCACGAAGTTGTCGAGCACTTGCGACAGCGCATCCTTGAGGTAGCGGTTGAGGTCGGGGCCGAGGTCGAGAAGGGAGTCGAGCATCGCCGCGATCGTCGCCGTGAGGGCGTCGGCGCGCTGCTGCGCGGCGGTAGCGGCCTGCTCGGACCGCGCCGCCGCGGCGCGAAAGTCGGCGATGGTGTGGAAATCGCCGGCCTGCACGTCGCTCCAGCGCCGTCCGGCGTCGCCGGTCCAGGCGGGGCGCGTCGCGCCCAAAATCTGCTCGATGCGGTCGGCCGGGTGCGGGGCGCCCAACGCCGGATGGGTGCAGCTCCACAAGGCGGGATGGAGCTTGCAGTCGAAATCGCGGTTGGCCGTCGCCACCTGCTTGATGAGGTCGAGCAATCCGGCGCGGGCGGGGGTCGCGTCCTGGCCGAGGGTGTCGTGCACGGCCTGCGCCGCCAGATAGCGGCCGACCTGCGCTTTCTCGCGCTCGAAGGCGACCCGGTATCCGGCGATCTCGCGCGCCTGGACGTCGTCGGCGATATATGCGGTCCGCGCGACGCTGAAGACGGTGAAGAACGACAGCGTGTAGACGAACAGGGCGACGTTGCCGATCACGGCGAGCAGCGAGCCCAGCAGGTTGATCGGCCGCGCGTCGGCGCGGCAGAACGAGACGAGGCCCGCGACGGCGATGACGGGCAGGAGGAAGCGCGGCTGCAGGACCACGAGATCGTCGAGGGTGTCGCGATGGTCGAAGACGAATTCCTCGAAATCGCGGACCCAGGCGGGACTGATCGTGTTCTGCAGGCTCCACAGCGCGACGATCAGGAAGCTGATCGCGGCCGCGGCCCACATGGCGCGCGACGCGAGCGCGCGGGCCGGCGCGCGCAAGGGGCGGACCGGCAAGCGGTCGGCGAGCAGCCGCAGCGACAGGAAGACGAGCGGCAGCCAGGTGAGCCAGCTGATGAATTCGAGGAAGATGAGGACGCAGGCGGCGTAGACGAGCACCGCGAACCCGAACGGGTCGCGCACCGCCCACGCCTTGAGCAGGATCAGGAGGCGGTCGGGCTTGCTGTCCTGTCGCGGCATGCGGGGCTCGCAGACGGTCGCGCCGGAGGAGCGGATTAGTACGCGGCGGGATCGTGCGGTCAATGCCGGGACGGTCTCCATCGTCATGCCCGGCGAAGGGCCGGGCATCCACGACTTCCTTGGCGGCGATTCAGAAAAGCAAGCCGTGGATGGCCGGCGTTTGCCGGGCCATGACGGTTGATGTGTCGCAAGACGTGCGTATGATCGGCGGCGGGTCGCGGAGAGGCATGAGGATGCGGGGGCGTTGGTGGGGGCGGGGCGCGGCGGCGGCCGCGCTCGGCATCGCGGCGGCGATGCTCGCGGCGCAGCCGGCGGCGGCGCAGTTCGCCTGCATGACGACGACGAGCGACGTCACCTGCACCAATACGGGGACGGCGGTGGCTGCGTTCGTCAACCCGGCGACGGGCGCCAACCAGAACGCCACGACCACCAATGCGGGCAGCGCCGCCGGCTTCACGTCGGTGACCACGGCGGGCGGCAACGCGGCGGCGGCCAACAACGCCAGCAACAGCGGCGGCGACATCGTCGCGGTGACGCAGGCGGGCGGCAACGCGACCGCGAGCAACAGCAGCAGCAGCAACAACGGCGGCAACGGCATCATCGCGCTGACCCAGGCGGGCGGCAACGCGACCGCGAGCAACAGCGGCAGCAACAGCGCCGGCGGGAACGGCATCACCGTCCAGACGACCACGACCGGCAGCGCGACCGCGACCAACAGCGGCAGCAACAGCGGCGGCACCAACGGCATCGTCGTGCAGACGACGATCGGCGACGCGGTGGCGATCAACAGCGGCAGCAATGCCGGCGGCGGCGGCTTCGCGATCGTCGCGTTCTCGGGCGTCTCCGGCAACGTGACGGTGATCAATTCGGGGACCAGCACGAGCGTCAGCGGCATCTTCGGCCAGACCACCACCGGCGGCAACGTGACGGTGCTCAACTCGGGCAGCAACACGAGCTTCAGCGGCATCGTCGCCTCGACGATCGGCGGCGGCGACGTGACGGTGACCAACTCAGGCGCCAACATCAGCGTCAACGGCATCGTCGCGGCGACGTTCCTGGGCGGCAACGCAACGGTGATCAATACGGGGACGAACACGGGCGGCATCACGGTCTCGGCCGCCGGCGGCAACGCGATCGTGCTCAACGCCGGCACGACCAGCGGGACCGTCGCGATGCAGTCGACCGACGGCAGCGAGATCCTCACCAATTCGGGCGCGATCAGCAATTTCGGCGGCACCGCGATCGTGTTCGCGGGCGGCCCCGACACGCTCAACCTGCAGGCCGGCTCGACCATCACGGGCGCGATCGACCTCGTCGGCGCCAACGACACCGTCAACTTTCAGAGCGGCAACCACAACCTCACCTTCAACACGCTCGCGGGCGCGCGCGTGAACGGCCCGGATCCGTTCGTCGTCGCGGGCAACCGCGCGGCCGCGCTCGACCCGACGCCGTTCGCCCTCGCCGACGCGACGCTGATGGACTTCACCCGCGCGGTGGCGGACCTGCTCGACGGGCTCGGGCCGGCCGCGGCGCCGGGCGCGGCGGGCGCGGCGGCGAACGGGCCGCCGGCGTTCGCGGCGGCCTCGCCCGCCGGCGCGGCGCTGCTCGCGCCGGCGCCATGGCTCGGCTACGCGGACGACCAGGCGATGGTGTTCAAGGCGCCGACGCTCACGACGCGCGACGGCCGCGCCGCCTGGGCGCGCGGCTTTGCCGGCGCGCGCACGCAGGATGCGCAGGACGGGATGCTCGGCGCGCGCACCGCGTTCGACGGCGGCGCGGTCGGCTTCGACCTGGTGGCGCGGGCCGACCTGCGGCTCGGCGTGTTCGCGGGCGGCGGGGAAAGCAGGCTCACGCTCGACGGCAACGTCGGCGCGACCGGCACCGACACGGCGTTCGGCGGGCTCTACGGGCGCTGGAGCTTCGCGTCGTTCGGGCGCCGCGCGTTCCTCGACTTCGCGCTGCACGGCGGCGGCGCGACCAACGCGACCTCGCGCACGGTCAACAACAACACCATCCCGGGCGGCATCGAGATCGCGACGGCGAATTACGCCAGCGCCTACATCAGCCCGCAGCTCGGATACGGGCTCGACCTGCCGCTCTGGGCGCAATACACGCTGACGCCGTCGCTGCGCGCGCGCTACGTCGCGGGCTTCCTCGGCGGCTACAGCGAGGCCGGCACGACGGCGCCACTCACGGTCGCGCGGCGGACGATCCAGGACTTCGAGGAGCGCGGCGAGCTCGCCCTGACGCGGGCGCAGCCGCTCGGCGGCGACCTCCTGCTCACCCGCGTGCACGCCGGCGCGCTCGCGGTCGAGCGGGCGGGCGACAGCACGGTCGACGCGACGCTGCTCGGCATCAACCTGCCGTTCGCGACGCCGGGCCGCGCGCGGGTCGCCGGCGTGGTCGGCGGCGCCGGCTTCGAATGGCGCACGCGCGAGGGCGCGTCCTTCTTCGGCGCCGGCGAGGCGATCGGCTTCTCCGACCAGAGCACGGTATGGAGCGCGCGCGGCGGCCTGCGGGTGGCGTTCTGAGGCGCGGCGCGCGGGCGAGCTGGACGGGCGGGCGATGACGTAGGGTGGGCGACGGCGCTTTCGCCGTCGCCCACGCAGACATTGGCTTCGCCGTCGCCCACCCTACGGCGCTCCGTCATGCCCGCGCATGCGGGCATCCATGTCTTCCTTGCACCGAGTCAGCAAGCAAGACGTGGATGGCCGGGACAAGCCCGGCCATGACGGTGGATGGT
>Ga0335081_10022997_pt1 | contig 10086 bp, 9 predicted proteins | sample Lox_Sample_35_FD_206713 | JGI IMG/M metagenome (GOLD analysis project Ga0335081, IMG submission 206713) | Soil microbial communities from Loxahatchee National Wildlife Refuge, Florida, United States - Lox_Sample_3.5 | ecosystem: Environmental > Terrestrial > Soil > Wetlands | place: USA: Florida... | reverse complement strand
AGTTGTAGATGCCATGCCAGAAGTTGCCGGCGGCTGGCTTTTGCGTGGTGCGGCCCCGCCCGTTTGTGCCAGCTCGACTTGGGGCGCAGGCGCGAGTGACGTCGCTCCTTCCGCCGCGGCCTTCGGCGGCGCTATCAGGCCGGAGTTCGCGGGGATGGGCTCCCGCGCTGGCGGAGACGCCGCCGCGGCCCCCGCGGTGGTGTTTGGCCCCGCCGTCGATGGGTTCGCAACTCGCGACTCAGGCCTTAAAGAAGTCGACGCCTTTGTAACCAATGGCGGCTTCGCCTTCGCTTCAGCCGTTGAGGTGTCCGATTGCTGACCCTGGACCGCCGTAGAGACGAGAGTCGACGGCACGGGGTGATAAGCTGGCTGGGCCAACTCTGTAGCCTGTGCGCTAGACTTCAGCGCCAGCGGGGATGGCCCCGCAGCTCGTAGCTCGAGCCTTGAAGGAGTCGAAGCCTTGGCCACCAGCGGCGGCTTCGCTTTCACCCCCCCGTTCGAAGTTTCCGCTTTTTCACCCTTCGACGGCGCGGTCGGGGCGGGTTTTGCCGGCGGTGACTCATGCGCGACCTTGGACTGCACAATCGGCTGCCCATTGGCTTGGTTTGGCGCAACATCTCTTGCGCGAGGACGGGGGTCAAGTTCGATGCGAACCCCACCCGGCCGCTGCTGCACGTCGTAGGCTGTATCGCCGACGAGCACGGCCACCACCCGCACCACGTGGGAATCAGGCTCGGCCCGGTATTGACCCACTCTGACCTGCTTGAGTAGCGACGACTGGACCGAGTACGCGTGCTGGGTTGTCCGGTCCCGTGAATCTCTCATATCGACTACGACACGCCAAGGATGATCCATATGCTCAACGTGGTAGGCAGTTGGGACGTTGGTGGTAATGTCAACCCAGGTCTTCCCTGCCTCACCGCTTTGTACCAGGACTTTTGAAACCTCGGCCAAAATCTGGTGGTCGCCGGCCCGTCGAGCTGCGGCCGGCTGAGCATTGGAGGCTGGCGAGGAGGCTTGCGCCGTCCCCGGGCGCGCCTGGGCCGCCAGGACGACCCCAGCCGGAACCGCGCCGGGAGGTCCGGAGAGGACTGCCAGAAGCACTCCGAACGGGATCAATACAAGAACGGACGCTTTTCTCATTGCCCCTCTCCCCCAGTCCCGCCCTGCGGGATCAGCCGCTTGATAACCTGACGTGACCGGACTTCGCCGTCCGGGTCGAGGTAGTTCTGTCTAAGCTCAATCGAATCCGGCGTGATTCTCACCACCTTGCCGTCGTACAACAAGTCATTTTCGTGCAGAAAATATGTGAGCTTGCTATTGCCGGTTACCAGCGCAATCATGCTGTGCGAGTTTTCCTCGCGGACGACACCATTCAACTGTAGATCGCCAATCAACAGCCCGCGGCGGCCAGGAGGGGGCATGTTCACCGCCCGTGTTTGAGAGGTTCCCCCGGCTGGAGTGGCCGGCGCCGGCAGCTTGAAGGGGTCCCGCCGCCCGGTCGCTTTTAGAACTGCGGCCGGCCTGGCCGGCGTTGCTTGCCTCTGCTCCGGTCGCTTAGGCGTTTCGCCACGTGCCGGCATGGCCGACAGCAACATCAAGGCCAGTCCGATTGCGTTTGTTGCCACCCGGCATCTTCGGGGGCGCGGACTTGCGGTTCGTGCTTCGCTTTCCGTCCACTCGCCCTGGTGAGCAAAATGCTCTTGGCTGCTGGTCATCTCGATGCTCGTCTTATTCTGGCGTTATTTCGGGGCGGCCGGGGCCGCGCCCTTCGAGCTGTTGAAATACGTCGTGAAAACACAATCCACCCCCACGGTCTCGCTGGACGAGACGGTGAAGTGTCCTTGCCCGCCGCCTTTAGGGTCCGTTAGCTGGGTAATCGTTACGTTCACGATTCTAGCTCCCTGGGCCAATCGATTAAAAAAGTCCATCATCGGGAAGTAAGCCCCGTCCACATGCCCCTTGAACGGTTCCTCCGTATACCCCTCATGCTCCGCGAGGGGCTGGGCGACGAGGCTCCGAATATGGATCCCCGCGGTCGTGGAAGCGTCCTGGATGGTTGCAATGAACCCTTCCGAGTCTTCCTTTGCAGGCACAACGGCGCTCAGCTCTACAAGTTGGTGCTCCAGTTCGGCGATTCGCGCCCGGTTCTTCAGGCGCTGCTGATCGAAGATCTCGTTGGATTGGTTCTGAGCCCGCAAGGTCTGCACCTGTGCGCTCAGCCTGTCGCGCTCGTCCGCGATGGGGCTCGCCCAGTACATGTAGGCGGCCACCGCCAGCACCACGGGAACAAGGGCCACGATGCCCATCTGCAAGCTTGGCGAAAGATCCTGAAATTTCTTGGCCATAACGTCCTTGCGCCTACCCCTTTCCCCGCACGGCAGTTGCGGTGACGGGTGTGTTCGACGCCGGGGCCGGTGGCGGGCCGCCATGCGAATAGACGCAGTCGAGGTCGAACTTGAAGTTCACTCGCGCGCTCTCATCGTCCTGGTAGTACTGTTGGAGGTGGACTTCGTAGAAACTGCCCTGGCGCTTGAGGGCAGCGATGAAGTCGGCGATGGAACGTACGGAGCCGGACTCTCCTTTGAGGACCAACCGACCACCATCCGCCTTCACCGAGAGCAGGTAGAGATCGTTGGCACGATCCACCGAATCCGCGAGGGAGTTCATCAAGTCCACGGGACCCGTCCTGGCATTCTCCAGCGCCTGGATGGTACTGATGCGAGCCTGGACCTCACGGATCTCCCGCTCGTAGCGCTTGTTCTCCGCCGCCACCGCCGCCAACCTGGCCTGCTCCGCCTGCTCTTTCGTCAGCTCCTGGTGCAGTCGGTCCACCTGCCGGCCCCAAACCCAGCCCAGAATCCCGACGACTCCCAGACAAACTACAAGGCTTGCCCCAAAGGCCAGAGCCAGCCTGGCCACCGGCAGGGCTGGGCCTTCGGGAGCGCGGATTTCGCTCGCTCTAGCCGTTTCTCCGAGAAGGTTGATTCTAATCATTGGAATCAAAGGCCCTCAGCGCCAGCCCCACGGCCACTGCCATGCGCGGCCGCAGTTCGCCCACATAATCTAGGTCAAATTTCGCCCCATCGATGTGGACCCTTCGAAATGGGTCGATGATCTCAACCGGAACGTTGAGGTCCTGTCGCAGGAGGTCCGCCAAGCCTTCCACGCGCGCCGATCCTCCCGCCAAATAGATATTCTGGATGGCCTCTCCGGTGGTGTTCTGCCGGAAGAAATCCATGGTCTTTTGGATCTCGAGCAACAGGATTTCCGAGACAGAGCGGATCTGAGCGGACCGGCGCTCCACCTTGACATCGCCGAACTCCCGCCCCTCTTTCAGACTCTCCGCCTCGGCGAGGCTCAAGCCGAACTCCTTTTGCAAAGCGTCCGTATACAGATTGCCGCCCACCGAGACATCGCGCGTAAACAGGGGCGCTCCCCCGCGGATGATGCTGATGTTCATGAGGCTGGCCCCGATATTCAGCAAGCCCACCACGAGGTTGGGAGGCGGTTTATAGTTCATCTCGAATGCATTCCCTAACGCGAAAGCGTCGATATCGATCACCACCGGGGTGGCCCGGGCCAGCTCCAACACCTCGGTGTAGTTGGCAACCTTCTCTCTTTTTACCGCCGCCAGGAGCACGTCGAACGCGTTCGCCGAAGCGGGGCCCAGCACCTGATAGCTCAGCTTGATGTCTTCCATATCGAGCTGGATCTGCTGCTGCGCTTCGTAGGGAATGGCGCTCGCGAGCTCTTCTTCGTTGTTCGCCGCGATGGTGATCTTCTTCACGATCACCGAGTGGCCGGAAACAGATGCGGCGACGCTGCGGGTTTTGATCCCGCTGTCGATAAACAGCTTCTTAATCGTCTCTGACACCGAGTCGCGATCACGAACAATGCCATCCACCACCGCATCTGCTGCTAATGGGGCGACAGCAAAGCCCACCAGTTCGTAACCGTCTTGATGCTCCTCGAGTTCAATCGCCTTGATCGAACTGGACCCGATATCCAGACCCACCAGACCTTTCGGCTTCCGCCGCCAGCCAAACATTTGCATTCCCCTGATGCCTGCGAGGGAAAGTGATCGCTAGTCCTAACCCCGACGACCTTACTTTTTCATCACCCTCGCGCTTCGCTCATTTGTTTCTATCGGAATGTCAACCACGAATCTTAAATTTTTATTATTTAATTAACGGAGATACTGCCCACTGCACGTGTGAGCCCATTCCTTGCTTTGAGTAACCTGATGGCTTCGTTTCGTAATTTCGTGCTTTTTTCACGTTTCTTAGTCCCTTATTTTTCTAGTTAACATGGCGCGAGACTTCTTCCTCGACCGGTCCCCAACGTTTGCGAGGCGTGCCGAGAAGGACCTCGTCAGGCCGAGGGCGTCAACCGGCTGCCCTGCGACCGGGCCGGTGCGAACGGTGAGGAGAGCAGACATGTTAGTTAGCGCACCTCCGTTTTCTTCCCGCGCTTGCCGCCCGAGTCCGGCACGCTTTGGCGCTCCATCCAGAGGTCGAGAATCGTCTTCTTGAATTTCCAGCGGTTGCCGAGCTTGAAGGCCGGGATTCGCTCGTCGGCAACGTATTTGTAGAGAGTCTCGCGCGAGATCCCAAGATAGTCGCTGGCTTCGATGATGTTCATGACCTCTCGTATTTCTCGCATTGTTTATCGAGCCATCCGCTCATGCGCTAAGTCTACCTGGTGTCATCATCACACACGTACTTATACCATGGGTTAATACGCCTGTCAATCTTTTTTTTAGGGTGAATTTCAGGGGGTTTGTTGGGTGAATTACGGGGCAAAACGTGGGGAAATTTGGTTCCTCTTCCCGTCCGCGCATCCAGAACCGGAGCACGCCACGCCGGCCCGTTTCTGGTCCCGCGCTGCACCGCTCGCACCGTAGCGCAGGTCACCCCAATTGGTCTCAATTTCTCACGCGTCTCAGAACAATCGCAGTAAACAAAAGAGAGCGCAAAAAGTATTTGGCAAAGAAGGGCGATTTGAGTATAATGCTTGCGCGGGGTGGAGCAGTCAGGTAGCTCGTTGGGCTCATAACCCAAAGGTCGCTGGTTCAAATCCAGCCCCCGCAACCAACGGCATCATGAGCTTGCCGGGAATTTGGGGAAGGACATAAATCCCCAAAAACCCCAATTAAGAGCAAATCACTTGGGGAGCCGCCGTAATCGGCTCCCTTTTTTCTTGCTTCAACACCATGCTCACGACCTTGCTGTTTGCCTCTTGCTTGGTGTTCGGCATCGCCCTTCCGTAGACATTGATCGTGGTTGTGATGCTCGCGTGGCGCATGAGTTCGTGCTGCACTTTGAGCGGAGCGCCCGTGGCATCGAGCCGCGAACGATAGTTGTGTCGGAACGTGTGCCAGCCTATCCCTGGCCCAATGCGGGCGGCAATCGCCGCCTTCTTTTTAGAGGCTTCTTCTGAATCTCCTCTTGATGGATCCGGTGGCGAGTTTCGCGTGGAGGCCCGAGCCAGGCGCAAGCAGCCAAAGTTCTAACGTCAACGCCTTTCAATCCTCCGCCACACCGCGATTTTGGAAACTCTTCGCAAGAACTCCCGTCAGAAGTGCAAGACCTCGTAATCGAAAAAGTACGAGCTTGTCTTATGATGCTTCGCTCGGCTTTCAGGCCAAAGGAAAGGTCTGGACGGTCGACATTGGGCGATCTTACCGCGCCATTATGGCGGCTCTGCGGAACGTTCCTGGTCTGTGCCAGACTTGGAACCTGCGTATCGGGGTTCGAATTCTTGCCTCCCAGCCACTAAACCCTCAAGCGTTAACTTCCCGTCAGATCATACCTTGGGGCTTTACGTATCATCTAACCAAGGCCCCTCACGACCCGAGGGTTCAGAGAATGACAGACGCGAACCATAATCGAAAGAGGGCCAGCCGGCGCATGGTACCTCCCGAACTCGGACCGATTCGAAGTGCGCTGACGGTCGACGTCGAGGACTACTTTCATGTCAGCGCCTTCCGAGGTACCGTGCGCCAGGAGGACTGGGGCCGCTTGGAAAGCCGCGTCGTGGAAAGTACGCAGAAGGTCCTCGACCTGCTAGCCGAGTTTGAGGTCCAAGCTACCTTTTTTGTCCTGGGTTGGGTTGCCGATCGACATCCGGACTTGGTGCGGCGAATTCAAGGGGCGGGACATGAATTGGGGTGTCACAGTCATGCTCACCGATTGCTCTACGAGATGACTCCCGCTGAATTTCGCGCCGACACGAAGCGGGCGCTCGAAGCGATCCAAGACGCATCTGGCGCTTCTGTGACGATGTATCGGGCTCCCAGCTTTTCCATCACGTCTCGCTCTCTTTGGGCAGTTGAGATTCTGCTGGAGCTTGGTTTTATTGCCGACAGCAGTATCTCTCCCGTCCGAACCGGCCTGTACGGCCTCCAAATGGCGCCTTGTCACCCCTTTCGTATGCGTGTCAAGGGGGAAGATTTGTTCGAGTTTCCCATGACTGCGCTCAGGGTAGGTGGGTGGCATCTGCCAGTTACTGGCGGAGCCTATCTGCGTCTGTTACCCCGTTTCTACCAGGACCTCGCCCTGGCGGCGCTCGCGAGGCGAGGGGAGGTAACCACGGTCCACATTCATCCCTGGGAGTTCGATCCGGATCAGCCTCGCCTTGCTGCTCCGTTACCATGGAGGCTCATCCACTACGCGCGGCTCCGCCAAACCGAAGCTCGTTTTCGCAGGTTACTGGCGCGCTTCCATTTCGGCCGGCTTTCGGAATGGATGCGAGTCCCAACTCCCGTCTGTGAAGTCAGTCCTGTCCGCACGTCGCGAAATGAACACCTTGCCTTGCGGTGGCTGGACGATGAGTCCGAACCCTCGCGGTTGCCGTAGCAGGGGTCCGGTTGAGGATTGCGAATTATGATGTTGGCATCCGCAGTTGAGCTCAAGGACTTCCCTGGTCGCTGGGTTGAATCTGCCTTACTTTTGCTACTGGTGGCAGTTTTTGCTTGGAAGGGGTTCATTCCCGGGTGGCGCTCGCTCAACACTGATTTCCCGGACTATTACTTGGCCGCGCGACTCTATCGGCAAGGCTATCCCGTCAGGCACTTTTATGACTGGGTATGGTTCCAGCGGCAGAAGGACCACGCGGGCCTCGAGCAGGCACACGTCTCCTTCATCCCGCATCCTCCGACCGAGATCCTGCCCGTGCTGGCCCTCTCGTCGCTTCCCCCGTTGGTGGCCAAACGCCTCTGGCTCCTCGTCAACCTAGTCCTGCTGGCGCTGGTGATACTGTTGCTCGATCAAGTCACCCAGCTCGGCCTGCGTCGTGTTGCTATCGTGGCCTTTCTCGCAGTTGACGCGCTACGGACAAACTTCCTGTTCGGGCAGGACCACCTCTTTGCTGCTGTGTTCCTGACCCTCTCGCTGGTGCTCTACCTCAAGGGCAAGGGATTGGCGTCCGGTGCCGTCCTGGCGTTGAGTGCCGCCCTCAAAATTTACCCCGCACTTTTCCTCTTCTACTTCCTGCGCAAGAAACAGTGGCGCGCGGTGGCTGGCCTCGGGCTGTGCTTGCTCGGCTTGGGGCTGCTGTCGCTGGCGCTCTTCGGATTCGATAACCTGCGCTACTACGTGGTGGAGGTACTCCCGCGGTCGTTGGCTGGCGAAGCGAATGACCCCTACAGCGTCTACTGGAGCTCGTTGACGGCTTGGCTACGCCGGCTGTTCATGGGAGAGCCGGAGCTCAATCCGCACCCGCTGGTACATTGCCCGCTTGCCTACGCGACCCTACAACCGCTGTGTCAGAGCCTACTGTTTGTGCCTGGTCTTTGGCTGATTTCCTCGTCGCGCCGAGAAGCCGCTCGGGAAAAGCTAGAATCGGGGACCTATGTGGTCCTGCTTCTCGTCCTTTCCACGAATCCCGCGCCCTATCACTTCTGCGCCTTGATCGTTGGCGTCACGTTGGCTGTCGACTACTTGCTGAACTGCTCTCAGCCGGGAAGGACATGTCTACTCATCGTGCTCTACGCGCTGGTTTGTTTTCCGGTGCGGCGCGTTTGGCCGGGACCTCTCACAGCATGGCAAACGTTCCCTCCTTACCTTCGCTTGGTCGGGCTGACCGCACTCTGGGCCTTTCTTCTCTGGACGCTGGCGGGCGAGAGGCTGCAACTCCGTGCCAGGGTCAGGTGGGCGGAAGCCACTGCCTTTGGGCTGCTGTTCCTTGGTCTTTGGACCGCCGGCTTGTGGGCTAGTCTGCGTCACCTGGACGGCCTGTTTGCGAACTATGGGGCAAGGCTGATGGTGGTGCCTGACTCCATCATCGCCACTCAACCTGCAGTCGCCGGCCTGACCAGCGGCCGAGTACTCTTCTCCACCCTGGTACGGAGGGGGTATACCATCGCCTCGACGGAAGGAGGCCGGCTGGCGCACCTGGACCTGGAAGCGGACGCTTTCTCCCCCACGACTTTGGGGGCGAACGCGGCGTGGGCTGAGTTGGCCTCCCGCACCTCCCGAATCGTTTCCGTGCCGGACCAGGAAGCGCTCCTGGGAATCGACCGGTTGCCCGTCGAGGCGGAGGACGCTGAGCAGCCGGTGGTTTCGCCGGATGGGAAGTGGTTGGCGTTTATCCGCGAAAGTCGCGGTCGAGGGAGCCTGTGGATCAAGGAACTGCGGACGGCCGCGCGAGGCTTGCCAGTGGAGAGTACGGAGTCGGAGCTAACCGGCAACGGCTACGACGTTCTCGACACCGCCTTTTATCCGGACGATCGAATCGTCTTCGCCGCTGACCTCGGAGCCTCCACCGGGCTCTTTGAATTCGACCTGAAGACCCGGCAAGTTGTGCCCGGCCCAACCTCGTCGCAGCCGGTTCGTTATCCCGCCGTTTCGCCGGACGGCCAATGGTTGGCATACAGCCTGGAGGAAGCGGGCAACTGGCACCTATGGCTCAAGAATCTTCGGGCGGGCGAAAGCCGTCGTTTGACGGAGGGTGATTGCAATTCGATCGCTCCTGCTTGGTTTGGAGACTCCAAGACACTGGTCTACGCCACCGATTGTGGGCGGGCGCTGGGTTTGACTGCGCTTTGTCGAATCCGGGCGCTGCCTTGACCGTCGCGATCTGACGGTGGCAGCGCTCGCCCCGCCCGGCGAGCAGGTGTCGTCGGAAGGTCGAATCTCGGGCGTCTGGGCTTGGCCGCCAAAGGGCCGACGCGCTATGACAAAAATGCTGACATCTTCGGTACAATCTCCACCGGTCGCTCACTCAGTTTCCATTCGTTCACGGCGGTTGTAACTCGAAAGGAGCATTTTTCTGAAGCCGCTCGTGCAAGCCGCTCTCAGGCTAATTGATTCCCGACGGGCGATCTATGCCATCGTGACCTTCGGTCTCTTACTGAGAGTGGCCGCACTGGCCAGAATCGGTGGAGTGACTTCGCTCGGTATCGTAGGTGGAAAGGAGATTTACTACGAGAATCCCGCTTATGATGAAATGGCTTTGCAGCTTCTTCACCACCAGACCTTCCAGCCCTACTGGCCGCCGGGAGTCCCTTACTACTTGCTTTTTTGGCATAGGATCTTTGGCGAAGGGATGCTGGCTGCGAGAGCATCCATTTTGCTAGTTTATGTGGGCTTCTCATTCGCCCTTTATGCGCTGACTAAGGAAATCTCCAATCGCCGGGCCGGAAACATCGCAGTTCTGGTGTTCGCGCTGTACCCCTCCTACATTCGTTTCGCTTTCGATCCTTCTACCGAGTTCCCGGCCGCCGCGTGCCTGATCGCGATTGCTTTTTTGACGATGATCGCTACTCGGAGGCAAGACAGTCGTATCTGCTGTGTGCCGCGATCGGGCTGACCACCGGTATGCTAGTCCTGGTGAGACCTAGCAGCCTTGCCTTGGCGGTTCTTGCTCCAACATATCTCTTCTTCAAGACCCGGAGGGTACGGTTGACACTGGTCTCCTTGCTTCTAACGTCGGTTTTGCTGTCGGCGTGGCTATGGAAGGCTTCACTGCTGTCCAAAACAGGACAGGGTTGTGACAGCCCCCTTTGATAACGTGGGGCTTGCACAGTGAAGAGTAGCATTTTTAGGTTGAGGTCTGCTTGCATGTTTGAGAAGCCTCCTGTCC
>Ga0335081_10022996_pt1 | contig 10086 bp, 11 predicted proteins | sample Lox_Sample_35_FD_206713 | JGI IMG/M metagenome (GOLD analysis project Ga0335081, IMG submission 206713) | Soil microbial communities from Loxahatchee National Wildlife Refuge, Florida, United States - Lox_Sample_3.5 | ecosystem: Environmental > Terrestrial > Soil > Wetlands | place: USA... | reverse complement strand
GCTCGTGGAGCGCCGCGGCGGCACTGGCGGTCCGGCAGGCGCATAGGCAGGACTCATGGGCTGCACCGGCTGCGGCGGAACCGGCTGCGCCGGGCGGGGTGGCGCCTGCCCTCCGGCCGCACCCACAGGCGATCCGCATTGATTACAAAATGCGCCATTTACCGAAGCACCACAGACTGTACAAAAAGCCATAAGATCTCCACCAGCCCCCCACTGTACGCCAGAGCGCCTGCCAATGCAACGTGTGAACCCTGGAAGGGCGGCAAAGGCCGGCTGTAAAATAAAGGCCATGTTGGAGAAGTCCGCCCGGTCGGTCCTGGCGATGGCCGTGATCCTGGGTCCCGCCACGGTTTCGCTTTGCCAAACCCGGCCGGCACCCAGCGCCTGGGTCGAAGCGCGAGGCGTCAGGATTCACGTGCCCCTAGGCTGGTCGTACAACGATCGCCTTGCGGCGGCCAGCGGACCGATTAGTGTCAACAATTTCAACGGAATGTATGCTTCCGGGGGGCTCCTGCCGCCCGCCGGAGCCGAAATCGAAATCACCAGCCTTCCCGCACCGCCCAATCTCATGGAGTACATCAGGAAGGAACTCCGGGGGGCAAAGATCGATAGCCTGCAGGAGATGGCGGCCGGCGACAAATCCGGCATCCGCGCAACCTATTTCGAGGAGATATCGCAAGGCGCGTCCCGGAAGACCGTGGTGTCGTACATCGGGCACGCCGGGTTTCTGTACAAGTTCTATCTTTCGTACTGGGACGGGAACCGGAACGAGGGCGCGCTGGCGTCCCTGCTCGACCAGGTAATCAAGGAGGCGCAGCTTCGTTGAATATGCGGCACAAAACGAGGCGGATCGGAGTGTTCCTGACCGCCTTCCTGGCTGCGGGCGATACCGCCCTCGCCTCGGGGCTGGAATACTCCCCCGCGAGCCCAAATGCCGCCCAGATCGATGACTTTCTGAACGGCAAGCGCTCGCCTCTAGCCGGAATTGGCGCCGCATTGACCGGATTCGCCCGCGATTACGATATCGATCCTCGGCTGGTGATCGCCATCGCCGGCGCGGAAACCACGTTTGGCTTGCACCAGTGCACTGCCAACAACGCCTGGAACTGGTTTCATCGCGGGACCTGCCCGGCATCCGCATTTACCAGCTACCAGGAAGGTGTGGAACATGTGACCCGGTACCTGCGCCTCAGCTATCTCAATCGCGGTTATGACAGCATCGAGCAGATCCGCTACAAATACTGTGCCGCCGGTTGCGATAACTGGATTCCGCTGGTGACGTCTTTCTACGATGCCATGCCCGCCAACGGAGTCCCGCCCACCCAACCTCCTGCGCCGGTGCCTTCGCAGACCCAGACCCCCCCTCCGGCACCACCGCCCGGATCGCAGTCTCAGGACGAAGGCCGAATTCTGGGGCTCCCTCGAAACCTGGCGTTACTGGTGGGGATTCTGCTGGTGGGTGCCCTGGCTTTCAACACCCTGAAACGGTAAGACGCTTCGCGAGGCGGCGATCAGGTGGCGCGGCCCTCGAGCATCCTCTTCCATGCTGCTTCCAGGTCTCCGCGAGCCTTGGCGGAAAGTGGAGCGGGCATGGCACTGGGCTGGTACCCGCGGCACAGATCGACCGTCTTGCGCAGGCTCTCGACGAATTCCACGCAGGGAGGACAGCCGCTCAGGTGCTCGTCGATCTCCTGACAGGCTTCCGGCGGGAGCTCCAGGCTGAGGTACTCCGAGAGCAGGGCGAAAATCTCTTTACAATGCTCGGGATCGTGTGACATGATCCTTTCTCCTCAGGGACGCACTGCCTGAGCGCCCCGCAGATACGTATCCAGTTTGCGGCGGATCGCGAGCCTGGCGCGATGCAGTCGCGTTTTCACCACGTCGGTACTGACGTCCAGGATCTGCGCGGTCTCCTCAGTAGAGAGGTCCTCCACGTCGCGAAGCAGGAGCACCGCCCGATACAACTCCGGCAGCCCGGCAATCGCCTCCTGCAACTCCTGGCGAAGCTCGAGGTTCAACAGCCGGCCGTCGGGAAGATGGGACCAATCCGCGATCTCGAGGCGGCGGATTCCGCCAGCGCTTTCGGAGGCCGGGAGGAACTCCTCCAGCGAAAGCTCGCGCTCCGGAGCGAAGACGCTCTTGCGCCGTTTCATGAGGCAGGCGTTTTTCGCGATCCGGAAAATCCAGGACCGGACATGCTCCGGGTCCTGCAGCTGGTCGAAATTCTCGAAAGCCTTCAGCAGAGCTTCCTGCGCCACATCTTCGGCGTCCTCACGCTGCCCGCACATCAGCCAACTGTATCCGAACACTTTGGACCGAAAATGATCGACGAATCGATCGAATGCGCCCGGCTCGCCATTTCGCAAGGCGATGGCGAGTTCCTTTTCCTGATGCTTCTCCACCGGTCTGCTCTGTCCCGATTCTAACGCGGCAGACTCTGGTGAGCCACACCATGTCACGACGGCACTCATGCCGCCCCTGCCCTCAGGCGGGAAGCGGGGCCGGCACCGTTACTACAGTCTCGATCGCCGGCGTATTCAGCAACGTATTATGGATCAGGCACGCCTTGACAGCGCGCAGCACGCCGGCTTCGTGCTGGCCACCGAGCCCTTCGGGAACCGTCACCTCGATTCGGAACTTTCCGAGACGCGCCGGCTGCGGCACCTTTTCCGCACTCACATTCACGGCGAGACCTTCGGTGGGCAGCGATCTGGTCCTCAAGTACTGAGCGGCATAAAATCCCGCGCAGGTCCCCAGCGCGACGAGGAGAAACTCCGGCGGTGTCATGCCGGCATCCAGCCCGCCATTGGCAGGCGGCTGGTCGGAAATTACCCGATGGCCGCGCGCGCGGGCTTCGAATCTGGCGCCGCCACCGTATTCAATTCTGGCTTCCATATCTCTTCATTTCCCAGGATGCAGATTTTGACGATTGGTGACAGCGGGTATTCGCCCGGCCGCCATAGTGTAGGGTAAATGAGGGAGGACCGCATCAGCATCAGCCAGGATCGGGCATGCGAATCGTCATACCAGGCGGCAGCGGACAGGTCGGGCAGATGCTGGCGCGCCATTTTCACGCTCACGGGCACCTGGTTACGGTGCTCAGCCGCGCCGTTTCCCCCGCGCCGTGGCGCGTATTGCAGTGGGATGGCCTGACGCGCGGCGAATGGACCGAAGATCTGGACGGGAGCGACGTCTGCATCAACCTGGCCGGGCGCAGCGTTAACTGCCGCTACACCGAGGAGAACCGCCGCGCCATTTTCGACTCTCGCCTGTTCCCCACGCTTCTGCTGAACGAGGTGATTGGCGCGCTCCCGCATCCGCCCCGCATCTGGCTGAATGCCAGCACCGCGACCATCTACCGGCATGCGCTCGACCGCCCGATGGACGAAGCCACCGGCGAAATCGGCGGCGGCGAACCGGGAGTGCCGGAGACCTGGGGCTTTTCGATCCAGGTAGCTCGCCGTTGGGAAGAAGCCTTCTTCTCCATAGCCGCGCCTCGCACTCGTAAAGTCGCGCTGCGCAGCGCTATTACTCTGAGTCCCGACCGCGGCGGAATCTTCGATGTCCTCCTGGGGCTGGTCCGCCGCGGATTGGGAGGCACAAATGCATCGGGCGGCCAGTATGTCTCATGGGTCCACGACGCCGACTTCCTCAGCGCGTTGGACTGGCTGATTTCCCGCGACGATTTCAGCGGAGTGGTCAACGTGTCGTCCCCGAATCCGCTCCCGAACCGCGACTTCATGCGGGCGCTGCGCGAGGCGTGGGGAACACGCATCGGATTGCCTGCCTCCGCATGGATGCTCGAGATCGCAGCGTGGCTGATGGGCACGGAGACGGAACTGGTGCTGAAGAGCCGCCGAGTAGTGCCGGGCCGCCTGCTGGATGGCGGCTTCCAATTTCAATTTCCCGATTGGCCTGCGGCCGCAAAGGACCTGGTCGCGCGGTGGCGCAAGAATAGCTGAACTGCAGATGTGGTGCAGGCACTCTTTGCCTGCCGCGTCGGCACTCATGCCGGCGCTTTTTGGTCGCCCAGCACTCCTGTGTCCGCGAGGGGGTTTTCGAGGCTGCGCCACGGACCTAAACCGCGCGGCGCATGACGAAATAGGGCTGATTCGCAAGATCGGCCGAGAAGCCGGGATGGAGCCAGGCCTTTTCCGGCGCCTGCTTCAGCTCGAAGTAGTATTGCAGGGGATAGGGCGAGTCGGTATAGGCGCCCGGGATCGCGGCCCGGTAGGCGTCGCCTTTTGGCTCCATCGCCGCCGATTCGAAACGCTCCGCCTGGTTCACGTGCCGGTAGTAGAGACGCGCGGAGGTGATCTGGATCGCGGGCGTAATCGCCAGTTCCACGGTTTCCTTGGGACGAAATCGCGGCGGCGCCTGGTGCTGGCACGCGGATGTCTCGCGCTTCGGCCGGCCCAATGCCTCCCGAATGGCAGCGGCAACCCGCGGATTGCCCGTCGCCTTGGCAGAAGCGAGGCGAAGTTCCATTTGCGCGATGTCGTCGTCGATGGCCGGCAGGCGGTCGAGCCAATGCCCTTTCAGCCACGGCAACTCGCCCACGGCGATATCGGAGACATACACGCCTTTTGCCCGTTCGGCGATCTGTGTCCAGATGCCGCGCGCGGCGCGGTACGCTTTCAGGGCCTCTTCGATTGCCGCGCGATCGCCCGTGCGCTCGTAGATGGTGTAAAGAACTCCGCTGCGGAACTTCGTGGCGAAAAAGCGGCCGAGGCCTGTCTGCAGATCGAGGTCGATGGCGAGGCGGCGAAACTCAGCGAGCTGTTTGGTCCTGGAATCCCTTGTGGCTTCGGCGAGATTCTTCCCCGCCGACGAGGCGAGGTCTTCCAGCCACGCCGCAACTTCAATCGGAGAGTACTTCCCGCTGCGCTCGCCCTTCAACAATTCGTCCGCGAAATCGCTCATGCGCGAAAAGAGCTGCGTGTCGAGCGGGCTGGTGTTCGCAAAGACCTTCGGGGATGGCGTATCGGTGTATGGGTTCTTCAGGTGCGCGTCTACCATCGGCTCGTTGGTATAGATCTCGGGCCAATAGGTGTTGTTGGCGGCAGAAGGGAGGTGCGCCGTCGTGATGATTGGCAGGATCCGGCTGGCATTCGCCAACGCTTCGGCGAGAGCGGGCGGCGATCCCGTGCTGGTGCGCAGGTAGCGGCGCCAGCCATCGGGGTCGGCGTCCGGACTGTACAGAGCGCGTCCCCAGACGCGGTACGTGTACTCGTATTTCTCCCAGTCCCAGCGTGGCTGGAGCGACGCGTCGGCATACGCGCAGCGCCCTCCCGCGATGCCCGACCCGCGCCGTCCCTTGAAGGAGAGCGGCTCCATGATCTCCACGCCGTCCGACCCGCAGAACTGGAACGCGCGCGAATAGCCCGCCGCCATCACCGGGTCGCCCCACAGCAGGAGGCGCTGCGTGCCGGGCCAGATTCGGAAGATCACGCTGTAGTTGCGGTCCTCGCGCAGGAGGTCCGCGTAGCCGTAGCGCGTGAAACTGCGGGAGCCGGTGCTCAGCGCCATCAGGCCGGTCGCGGTGCGGCCCTTGGGCATCTCCTGCTCGCGGATGTCGGCCTGATGGTAGGGCATGCCCATGTGCTCCGCCCAAAACTTCGGCGAGACGCGCACCGGCATACCCGTTGCCGTGGCGACATCGATCATGCCCTGGTCGAGCCCCTTGGCGTGCATGTCGATCTCGACCTTGCGGCCGCTCAGCTTCACGCCGTCGAAGACTGTCTTCCAGAACGGGTAGCTGCCTTCCGCCACGCCGCTTTCTCCATGGATGCGGAAGGTGACCCCCGAGATCGCCGGACATGCCTTGAGCAGCATTGCCAGAGCGTCGCGGCAGTAGGGCGCGTGATTATCGGCATTCAGGCCGTCGATGGTGTAATTGGCGCGAGGGCTGTTGGCCCACTGGTAGCCGTGCATCCAGATGCCCAACTGAAATTCGAGGCCGCGGGCCACGGTCTGCTCGCTGATGTAGCGCAGGGTTTCGAGATTGCGGTCGCGCTCGGCGTCGGGCAGATTCACGGCGCGCACGTGGTGGCCCGGCACGGAAAGCAGGAACGGATACAGAAACAGGCAGTAGGCGTCGGTGACCTCGCGCAGGAAATCGTACCCGATGCCGAAGCTGAGATTGAAGCGGTTGAAGCGCTGCGCGGCCAGCATGCTCAGGTATTGCGGCCACATCTCGCGGTCGTAGAACCAGGGCTTGTCTTCCACTTCGCTGACGAACAGGCGCTGGATGCTGCGAACCTGGTTGGCCGGGCGCTGGATTGGCTCGGGGACCTCGATGGAGCCGCCGTGCCGCACCCGGTCGGACAATTCGAGCAGCGCGTATACCAGCGCCCGGCTGTCATGGCCTCCGGCCTCGACCCTCATCCTGGAGGTGGTGCTGCCGGAAGTGATGGAGAAGCTCTCGGGCGACCCCACGGTGCTGCGCGAACCCGCGCGGATGGTGAGCTCAATGCCGGGCGCGGCATCCATTCGCTCGTCGCGGCGGACTTCGAAGCCCCGTCCGGCCAGTGTCCGCTCCAACTCCCGGGCTGCCCACTGAACCGGAGCCGTGGCCGCCACGGAATCCGAAGGATCGATCACGATCGAGGCGGTTTTGCGCTGGACGGTCTGCGCGCCGGCCAGCGAGCCTCCAGCCGCGGCGGCCGCAGTCTTTTTCAGAAAATCACGCCGGCTGGTGGAAGCGCTGTCATTCATGGTGGTCCGATTTTATCACCCGGACCTGCTCCACCCGGAACCAACCGGACTCCGGCCGGTTCCGCATGCTATCGTGTCAGGTTCCATGGCGCGCATCCTGTTTCTGACGGAACGGCACGCTCCCGATTTGGGCGGCGTCTCCGCCAGCGCCACGCGCATTGCGCGAACGCTTGCAGCCCTCGGCGCGGAAGTGGACGTGGTGGCGTGGACCCGATCGCTCGAAGCCGGAAAGGTGGTGCCAGAAGGCGGGAATCCTGCCGTCTATCGCATGGGGCGCTTCCGCGAGTGGGACACCACCATGCCCCACACCTTGAATCTGCTCGACTGGTTGATCTCCACGGCGCCTTACCATTTGGTTTGGGGGCATTACCTCTCGCTCGCCGGGTTCCTCGCGGTGTGGTTCGGGCGGTTGAACGGCGTGCCGTCGGTGGTGAGCATTCGCGGAAACGACCTCGATCGCGACGTGTTCCCGCCCGGCGATTTCTCGCGCCTCCGATGGACCCTGGCACAGGCCACCGGCATCACCGCGGTCACTCTGGATCTCGCACGCAAGGCACGCGCCCTGGCTGGGCGCGAGGATGTGGTGCATCTGCGAAACGTGGTGGACACCGCGCTCTTTTTCCCGTCGCTGGAAGCGGGGCGGAACGTGCGGGTGCGCCTGGGGATCGGCCCGGAGGAGGCGGTGATGGGGTTCTGTGGAGAACTGCGCGAGAAAAAAGGGCTGGCTCACCTCATGGAAGCACTCGCCGCGGTTCGGCGGGTGCGGCCGGCGCGGCTCCTGCTGATCGGCGAGGTGCGCCCGTCGGAGCGACCGCGACTGCTGCAATGGGTCGGGCCGGGCGGAATCGAGGAGCGCGAAGTCCTGATCACCGGACAACTGTCCTCGCCGGCCGAGGTGAATGCCCACTTGCAGGCGTGTGACCTATACCTGCAGCCCTCGTTGTGGGACGGGATGCCGAATGCGCTGCTGGAAGCCATGGCGGCGGGATGCGGGTGCATCGCGAGCGATGCCGGGGGGATTCCCGAGATCATCACGCCGGGGGTAGACGGCATCATCGTGCCGCGGTGGCAATTGCATCGGCTGGGCGAGGCGGCGCTGGAGTGGCTGGATGCCCTGCCGGAGCATCGGGAGCGGGTGCGGCAGGCGGCCCGAGCGCGGATGATCGCCGGGTTTTCGCTCGCCGCGGAGCGGGAAGCGCTTCGGGCTCTCGTGGCGAGCGTCACGGTAAGGGGTTTTCCGAGTCCAACTCACCAAAACGTATGATTCTCGAGGCAAGATCTGGCCCTCGTGTCGATGTGGCCAAAGCGCTCCGCCGGAGTACACCGACTCTTATTACTAACTCTTATTACTAAAAAGGAAACGGATGGTACCCCGGTGGTACCAAGTGGGCTTTTATTTCGGACGGAATTGCTCCATGATGCATGTGCGGCCCGATTTGCTGACTCGCTACCTCCTGAAGCCGGGCTGCTCTCCTTGGGATTTGCGAAGTCCTAAAGCCGGGGCCTTCTCCGTGTCCGCCCCGGCTTCTTTTTCTGCACGCCCCGCCGGCCCGGCAGAATCCGGGAAATCCCTGTTACGCCGCCGCCAACGTCCAGGCATGGCACCGGAGAATGTCATGATGGAGGCATGCGAACTGTCTTCGAGGCGGCGGGGGGCTACGAGGGACTACAACGCCTTGCCGAAGCCTGGCATCGCCGGGTATTAGCCGACGACGTAGTCAGCCATGCATTCAGCCATGGTTTCCATCCTCAGCATGTCGAGCGGCTCGCCGCTTATTGGGCCGAGGCTCTCGGTGGACCGGGCATGTATTCCGGTTCCTATGGTGACGAGACGAGCGTCGTCAGAATACACAGCGGAAACGGGGAGCACGAGGAGATGAATCTGCGGGCGATCGCTTGCTTCGACCAGGCCCTGGTCGATGCCGGGCTCGCGGACGACAGTGCGCTCCGGCAAGTGCTGCACGACTACTTCGCTTGGGCGGCCACGAACTCGATGTACCGCTACCACCGGTCGGCGGATGATGTGCCGGGCGGCCTCAGCATCCCACGCTGGTCATGGGATGGACTCCAGGAGTAACCCGTCATCCTTGTCCACTACAAAATCTCCTGCTGAATGTCGATTCCAATCCGTGGCGGTTCGACCAACCGACGAAGGAGCCGGAACCTCATGCCGCCGCAAAAAGAAAAGGAACACATGTTACCCGGATGCTTCACCGCCAAACTGCAGAAAAGCCCTGCCCGGGAGCGGATGGACATTTGTGGTGTGGCCGGAATCGGTCCGGTTTTTTGGAACTCGCGGCCCGGTCAAGGTCAGTGGCAAAATCGACGGCCATCCATTCAGAAGTTCCTTCATGGCGCTGGGTAACGGAACCCATAAACTACCGGTCAAGGAAGAGCTGAGGCGTGCCATCCAGAAAGGCCCCGGCGATTCCGTGGATGTAGTGTTGGAAGAGCGGCTACTTCGTCCAAGTCCGAATCGGCTTGGGCGGAACTGACCGGTTCGCCTGTTCCCTTTACCGTGTTCGCCGCGGGAACGTATATCGCATGATTGGCCGAGGCGGCCTGCGGCGCGCGACACATTCGAACCCCAGCTTCAGGAAGGTGGATGCAAAGCCCGTCCATGTGGAGCTATTCGTCAGCTCTCGATCGACGGGGTATGCCTCCAGGGCTGGCACACCGGCATTCCGGGCGATTTTCAGCGCTTCGCGGGTCAACACCGAGGCCACCCCCTGTTTGCGGTAGCCTTTGCGCACATAAAAACACGAGATGCACCACACGGGCAGATCGTCAACGCGCTTGAGGAAGGAGGTTCTGTCCAGGTAGGGGAGAGAGTCGCGTGGCGAAACCTGACACCACCCAACGGCTGTGCCGCCCTCGAACGCCAGCAGCCCGGGCGGCGGGCCTTTTTGAACGATCTGAAGAAACTCCTCCCGGTTGGTTTTCGGAGGCCGATTGCAGTAAGCCCTGCCGACGCGCCAGTACATACACCAGCAACGGCGGCAATCCGTCCCGCTTTCGAGAAGATCTTGGATAGCCGGCCAGAGGTTCGGAGTCAAAGCCTCCAAGCGGAGTGTCATCAGTGCCACTGTAGCACTCCAGGCGGTGCGCCCCTCAGGACGCGGCGCCGAAGTTCTTGTCGCTGCGATACAATGACGGCCGGTCCCCGTCCAATCTCTGCGGAGGCTTTTGTGACCTTATCGCGCCCGATTCTGCTCTCGGCATCACTCCTGCTGCTTACCGCCTTGCCGCGACACGCCGTTGCCGCGACCGCGCCTGAGACTCGCCTGATGCGGTTCCCGGATATCTGGAACGACCAGGTGGTGTTCGTGTATGCCGAGGATCTGTGGGTCTCTTCGACCAAGGGTGGTC
>Ga0335081_10022994_pt1 | contig 10087 bp, 11 predicted proteins | sample Lox_Sample_35_FD_206713 | JGI IMG/M metagenome (GOLD analysis project Ga0335081, IMG submission 206713) | Soil microbial communities from Loxahatchee National Wildlife Refuge, Florida, United States - Lox_Sample_3.5 | ecosystem: Environmental > Terrestrial > Soil > Wetlands | place: USA... | reverse complement strand
GACGATCCCTTCGCCGCCATCGACAAGGAGCTCGCCGCCTGTCCGCTGCGCTCCGGCGCCGACGCCATCGTCGTCGACATGCATTGCGAGGCGACCAGCGAGAAGCAGGCGATGGGCTATTTCTGCGACGGCCGCGCCACCTTGGTGGTCGGCACGCACACGCACGCGCCGACCGCCGACCACCGCATCCTGCCCGCCGGCACCGCCTTCATCTCCGACGTCGGCATGACCGGCGATTTCGAGTCGGTGATCGGCATGAACAAGGAGGAGCCGCTCAACCGCTTCCTGCGCAAGATCCCGAGCGCGAAATTCGAGCCGGCGGGCGGGCAGGCGACGTTGTGCGCGCTGGCGGTGGAGACCGACGACGCCACGGGTCTCGCCAGCCGTGTCGCCGGCGTGCGCCTCGGCGGCGCGCTGGAGGAGGCGCGGCCGGTATTCTGGGATTGAGCCGGTGAGAGGAGCATTGACCGCGACTCGCGGCGGTGATTCGGTGGAGGCCAATCGATTCGCCGGCATGGTACGGGGTCCGGCACAAGGGACCTCGGCACGCCGGCGCATGAATCTCCACATCAATCGCCATCTCGCGCTCGAGTCTTTTCCGGCCGATGCCGCGCCGGCGCGCGATGCGTGCGCCGAACTCGCCGCCCAGTTCATCCCGGCCGGCGCGCGCGTGCTCGATCTTGCCGGCGGTTCTGCGCTTTCATCGCTGCTGCCGCACGGCTGCAGCTACCGCGCCGCGCCGCTCGGCGGCCAATTCCCGACCGCGCTCGCGGCCGACACCGACATCATCGTCATGCTCGGCGTGCTCGACCGCGTGCTCGATCTGGAGAGCCTGTTCACCCATCTGCGCTTCTGCCGGCAGGACGTGATCTTGAGCTATCGCGCGCGCGATTTCGCCGGCGGCGATCGCTTCAGCTTCTACGAGCTCACCCGGCTGTTCGACCGCTATGCTTTCCGCATCGCCTGCACGGCGCCGGTGGATGCGAGCGAGATGATCATCCGGCTGACGCCGATGGAGCGATTGAAGCCGGTGACGCGCTGCAGCGTGGCGGTGATCGCCGACGCGCACGATTTCAGCGGCCGCCTCGGCCTGCAGATGGTGCAGTCGCTGCTGCCGGGCGAAGCCGAGCTGCATCATCTGTCCTTCGACCGGCTCAACGAGGCGCGCGCGCAATACGACCTCGTCGTGCTCGGCGCCGGCACTGGGCTGTTCCAGCCGCTGATCGGCGACGGCCTGCTCGACATCATCCGCCGCGGCAAGGCGGCGATCGGCATCTTCGGCACGCAGTATCGCGAGCTGATTCCGCGCGCGCCGATCCAGCGGCTGATCGAGCGGCTCGACGTCTGGTACGCCCGCTACCAGGACGACGTGCTGATCTATGGCCGCGGCAGCAACGTGGTGCATCTCGGCGACTGGCTGATCGACCGCTTCCCGCTCGCTCACGCGAGCGACGACGCGCCGCTGGAGATCGGGGAGGGCTCCGGCGAGCTCGCGCCGGACGAGATGATCGCCGCCATCCAGCGCCACAAGCAGGTCTACTCGACCGCGCTGCATCCGTTTCTCTGCGCGCTGACCGCGGCCGAGCTCGCCGCCTATAGCGAGGCGGGTGGGGTGGCCGGCGCGGCCTCCGGCAGCTTCCGCAGCCTGCTCATCGACGTGTTCGGCCGCAGCTATCCGGAGAAACAGTTCTTCCTGGTCGATCGCGACGCGGTGGCCCGCTACAAGGCGCAGGTGCACGCCAACGTGGCGGCGCTGCGCCGGCGGGTGGAAGGCGTGCTGGCCAACGTGTCGGTGGCCGTGGTCTAGGCTGTTTATTTTCTTGAAAACCCGGCCTATATAGCCGCCGTCATCGCAGCGTTCAGTATTCCGTCATGGCCGGCCATTCCCAATTCAAGAACATCATGCACAAGAAGGGGCGCGCGGATAAGGCGCGCTCCAAGCTATTTTCCAAGCTCGCCCGCGAGATCACCGTCTCGGCCAAGCTGGGGATGCCGGACCCGGCGCATAACCCGCGCCTGCGCGCGGCAGTGCTGGCCGCCCGCGCCGAAAACATGCCGAAGGACAATATCGAGCGCGCGATCAAGAAGGCCTCGGGCGCCGACACCGAGAACTACGACGAGATTCGCTACGAGGGCTACGCCCCTGGCGGCGTGGCGGTGATCGTCGAGGCGCTGACCGACAACCGCAACCGCACCGCCGGCGAGGTGCGTTCGATCTTCACCAAGGCCGGTGGCAACCTGGCAGAGACCGGCGCGGTCTCCTTCATGTTCGCCCATGTTGGGGTGGTCGAATACGACGCCAAGGTCGCCAGCGCAGACGCCATGCTGGAGGCGGCGATTGAGGCCGGCGCCGAGGACGTCGCGTCCACCGACGACGGCCATCAGATTTTCACCACGCCGGAAACTTTGAACGAGGTTGGCAAGGCGCTGGAGGCCAAGTTCGGCGAGCCGCGCAAGTCGGCGCTGTTGTGGAAGCCGCAGAACACGATCGCGGTCGACGACGACGCCGGCGAGAAGGTGCTCAAGCTGATGGAGGCGCTCGACGAGGCCGACGACGTGCAGAACGTCTACGCCAATTTCGAAGTGTCCGACGCCCTGATGCAGAAGCTGAGCGCCTAAGGGCGCTCGCCAATCCGAAAATCGATGCAGTTTTTTCTTGACGGCGGCAGCCCGCGGGTTCACGGCAGTTCGTCGATGCTACTTTCTTTTTCGATGCGGACGAGCGCGGAGCTCATGCCGAGCGACAGTCCTAATCCAATGACCCGGCCGGCAACGGCCGCCGCGTGATCGGCTGATCGGCTCATCGCGGCGGTCCTTGCCGGCGGACCGCAAGCGGGTGAGCCATGGAAGACACAATCACCGCCATCCCCGCCATGCTGGCGGACGACCTTCGGCTGCATCACGTCGCCGACGTCGTCGAATTCCTCAATGCGCTGCCGGACGAGGAGGCGGCCGAGCTGATCGGCCGCGTCGCGCCGGAGCGCGCAGTCGAGATCCTCGACCAGCCGGAGTTCTATGCCGCGCCAGAGGTGCTCCAGCTGCTGCCGCAGGCACAGGCGGCCTCGCTGCTGACCGCGATGTCGGCCGACCGCGCCGCCGACATCGTGCATCTGCTCGATGCTCCGGTGCGGGCGAGCCTGCTCACCCGGCTCGACGCGGAAACCAGGGCCTCGATCGAAAAGCTGCTGGTCTATCCGCCGGCCACCGCCGGCAGCATCATGACCACCGAGTATGTCAGCGTGCCCAGCACCTGGACGGTCGGGCAGACGCTCGACTACATCCGCCAGGTCGAGCGCACGCGCGAGACGGTCTACGCGATCTACGTGCTCGATCCGCAGACTCGGCGGCTGTTGCAGGCGGTGCCGCTGCGCCGGCTGATCTCGGCGGCGCCGGACGCCCCGATCATGTCGGCGGCGCGGCCTTATCCGCCGATCATGACCTCGCCGCTGACCGACCGCGAGGAGGTCGCCCGGCTGTTCCGCAAATACGACTTGCTCGCCGTGCCGGTGGTCGACAGCGCCGGGCGCGTGCTCGGCATCGTCACCGTCGACGATGCGATCGACGCCATCCTCGCCGAAAGCACCGAGGACGTGCAGAAGTTCGGCGGCGTTACTGCGCTGGAGAAGCCCTACATGCAGATCGGCTTCGCGCAGATGGTCGGCAAGCGCGCCGGCTGGCTGTGCGCGCTGTTCCTGAGCGAAATGTTGACCGCGAGCGCCATGCAGCATTTCGAATCCGAGCTCGAAAAGGCGATCGTGCTGACTCTGTTCATTCCGCTGATCATGAGCTCGGGCGGCAATTCCGGCTCGCAGGCGACCTCGCTGCTGATCCGCTCCCTGGCGCTGCGTGAATTGCGGCTGCGCGACTGGTGGCGGGTGGTGATGCGGGAATTGCCGACCGGCATCGCGCTCGGCGCCATCCTCGGCATCATCGGCCTCTTGCGCATCACGCTGTGGCAGAAGCTCGGTCTCTACGATTACGGCGAGCACTGGTTGCTGGTCGCCTTCACCGTCGCCGCCGCGCTGATCGGCATCGTCACCTTCGGCTCGCTGTCCGGCTCGATGCTGCCCTTCGCGTTGCAGCGGCTCGGTTTCGACCCGGCAAGCGCGTCGGCGCCCTTCGTCGCCACCTTGGTCGACGTGACCGGGCTGGTGATCTATTTCAGCGTCGCCACCATTATCCTGCGCGGCAGTTTGTTGTGAGCCTCAGCGCAGCGAGTCGAAGATCGGCATGCTGACGATGCCGGCGAAGGCTATGATGACGTAGGCGACGCGCCGGTAGAGCATCTCGCTGGAGCCGTGGAACCAAAAGACGCCGGCCGCCATGGCAATCGCGAACGGCAAACCAAGCAGTACGGCGAACGTGATCGTCTCGCCGCCGAACAGCCCGTTCCAATAATAAAGGATCATCGACAGCGCGGCCTGCGGCACGAAATAGACCATGATGTTGGCGCGCACGGTCGCCGCCTTGTTGGCGCTGCCGAGCCAGAAGATCAAAAGCGGTGGCGCGGCGATCTGCACGGCGCCGCCGCCGAAGCCGGAGAAGGCGCCGGTGAAGAGCGCGGCCGCCACCGTCGGCTTGCCGTGATAGCGCCAGCCGAACATCAGCGTGGCGAGCGCGGCGAGCACCAGCACGACGATCAGCCAGCGCAGCCAGATCGCATCGACATAGATCAGCGCCAGCGCGCCGAGTGGCAGGAAGGTGAAGCCGGCGAGCGAGACCCAGGCGACCTCGCGCCGGTTACACTGCGGCGCTGCGTGCAGGGTAAATGGCAGCGAGCAGATCGTGTCGATCAACAGCAGCGTCGGGGCGGCGATGCGAGGACTGTAGAGCGCCGAGATCAGCGGCATGTAGATCAGCGCCGAGCCGAAACCGGAAAAGCCGCGCACCAGCCCGGCCACGACGGCGATGACCAGCGCGGCGATGAAGCGCGGCTCGTGCAAAAGGGCGGCGATTTCCGGCAGGTTGAACAAGGCGGGTCGGGTCCGGCGGCGGGTTTGTCTAGCAGGCGCGGCCGCGCCGGGCGAGCGGATAACGGGCATGGCCGCCATTCTTCGCCTAGGCGGGGCCGGGGCGCGGGGCTATCAACGGGACCATGCAGCGCTCCCCGATTCGCATCCTCGGCATCGATCCGGGTCTCCGGCGCACCGGCTGGGGGCTGATCGAGGCCGACGGCAACCGCCTGATCCATGTCGCCTGCGGCTCGGTGGAGACGAGCGAGCGAGCCGAACTCGGCGTGCGGCTGGTCGCCATCCATGACGGGCTCTGCGCGGTGATCGAGCGCTACGCGCCGCACGAGGCGGCGGTGGAGGCGACCTTCGTCAACACCAACGCGGCGGCGACCTTGAAGCTCGGCCAGGCGCGCGGCATCGCCATGCTGGTACCGGCCAAGGCTGGGCTCGCCGTCGCCGAATACGCGCCCAACGTGGTGAAGAAGACGGTGGTCGGTGCCGGCCATGGCGAGAAGGCGCAGATCCGCATGATGATCGGCGTGCTGCTGCCGAAAGCCGATCCGCAAACGGAAGACGCCGCCGACGCGCTGGCGATCGCGGTCTGCCACGCGCATCATCGCACCAGCGCGCTGCTGAAGGTGGCGGCGCGATGATCGGCAAGCTCAAGGGCATCGTCGACAGCTACGGCGAGGACTACGTCATCCTCGACGTCGGCGGCGTCGGCTATCAGGTGCATTGCGCCGCGCGCACCTTGTCGTCGCTGCCCGGCGCCGGCGAGCCGGCGGTGCTGTCGATCGAGACCTACGTGCGCGAGGACCAGATCAAGCTGTTCGGCTTTGTCAGCGATGTCGAGCGCGAATGGTTCCGCCTGCTGCAGACGGTGCAAGGCGCCGGCGCCAAGGTCGCGCTCTCGGTGCTCGGCACGCTCAAGCCCTCGGAGCTCGCGAGCGCCATCGCTATGCGCGACAAGGCGGCGGTCGCGCGCACGCCCGGCGTCGGCCCGAAAGTCGCCGAGCGCATCGTCACCGAGTTGAAGGACAAGGCGCCGGCCTTCGCCAATATCGAGCCGGACGTGGTGCATCTCGCCGGCGCGGTCGACGAGAAGCGCGCGCCGCGCCCGGTGCTCGACGCCGTCTCGGCACTGGTCAACCTCGGCTACGGCCAGCCGCAGGCGGCGGCCGCCATCGCCGCCGCCGCGCGCAATGCGGGCGAAGGCGCCGACACCGCGACCTTGATCCGGCAGGGGCTGAAGGAGCTGGCGAAATGAACCAGCTTCTTCGCTTCGCAGCGCCGGTGGTCATCGCGGTCGTGCTCGGGCCGTTGATCCCCGGTCTGGCGCTCGCCGCATTCGTGACCGTCGCGAACCTTTTCGATCAAAGCGGGTCGTTGGGCGACGCCGCCACGATGGGCATTTTCTACCTCATCTTCGCTTACGTCATCGGCGGCCCGATCGCGCTGCTGGGCGGCCTTCTGGTGTCGGTGTGGATGATCTGGCGCCCGCCGAGCGCGATCGTCGTTATTGCCGCCGCCGTGGTCGCGACCGCGCTGTGGCTGGGTGTCGGCGCGCTCGGCGCTCTCGGCCCGGTGCTCTACACCAACGCCCACGCCAATTTCCTGTTCATCCTTTCCTTCGCCATTGTTGCCGCGATCGGCTGCTGGCTGCTAACGCGGTGGCTTGCGAGGATCGCATGAACACGCCGCGCCGCCTGGTGACCGCCGAGAAACGCGACGACGACGTCGACGCCTCGTTGCGGCCGCAGAAGCTCGCCGACTTCATCGGCCAGGAGCAGGCGCGCGCCAACCTCAAGGTGTTCATCGAGGCCGCGCGCGCGCGCCAGGAAGCGCTCGACCACGTGCTCTTCGTCGGCCCGCCCGGCCTCGGCAAGACCACGCTGGCGCAGATCGTCGCGCGCGAACTCGGCGTCAACTTCCGCGCCACCTCCGGCCCGGTGATCGCCAAAGCCGGCGACCTCGCCGCGCTGCTGACCAATCTCGAGCCGCGCGACGTACTCTTCATCGACGAGATCCACCGGCTCAATCCGATGGTCGAGGAAATCCTTTATCCGGCGATGGAGGACTTCCAGCTCGACCTCATCATCGGCGAAGGCCCGGCGGCGCGCTCGGTGAAAATCGATCTCGCCCCTTTCACGCTGATCGGCGCGACCACGCGCGCGGGCCTGCTGACCAATCCCTTACGCGACCGCTTCGGCATCCCGGTGCGGCTCAACTTTTATACCGAGGCCGAGCTCGAGCAGATCGTCAACCGCGGCGCGCGCGTGCTCGGCCTGGCGATGAGCGCGGACGGCGCCAACGAGATCGCGCGGCGCGCGCGCGGCACGCCGCGCATCGCCGGACGGCTGTTGCGCCGCGTGCGCGACTTCGCCCATCACGACGGCGCCGAGCGTATCGACCGCAAGGTCGCCGACCGCGCGCTCTCAGCGCTTGAGGTCGATGCCGCCGGCCTCGACGCCATGGACCGGCGCTACCTGACGACCATCGCGGAGAATTACGGCGGCGGTCCGGTCGGCGTCGACACGATGGCGGCGGCGCTTTCCGAGCCGCGCGACGCCATCGAGGACATCATCGAGCCGTTCCTCATCCAGAAGGGCTTCGTTCAGCGCACCCCGCGCGGGCGGCTGCTGACCTCCACCGCCTTCAAGCACCTCGGCCTTGCCGAGCCGGCGCGCGACGCCGCGCAGTTCGGCCTGTTCGCCGGAGACGAGGATGAGTGACGCCGCGCTGGCGCGGTAGTGGCATTGTAGTAACCTGCGTTCGCTACTCCCGACGCCGCAGCAGGAGCCGCCATGCCGATCGACGCCCGCTACGTTTTCATCGCCAGCATGGATGTCGATCCCGACAAGGAGGCGCTCTTCGACGAGGTCTACGACACCGAGCACATTCCCAATCTGCTGCGCGTTCCGGGCGTGCGCTCCGTCAGCCGCTTGAAGGGCGAGCCGTTCGCGGTGAGCATCGGCGGCGCGGTCAATCAGGTGGCGCACAAGGGTCCGGTCCACGGTGCGGTCTATGAGATCGACAGTCCGCACGTCCTCACCAGCCCGCAATGGGCGAGCGCGGTCGAAGCCGGCCGCTGGCCGAAGGAAGTGCGGCCCTATACGCGCAACCGGCAGCACGCGCTGTTCAAAGTGCGCTAGCGGCGGGCTGGTCCTTGTTTCTCGGGCGCTGCGATGGCAAACCCGCCGCTCAAGGCATTCTCTATGTCGACGGCGACACGGCCTATCTCGCCGACGCCTCAGTCGATCCTGCGTTTCGTGGGCGTGGGCTCCACGCGGCGATCCTGAATGCCAGACTTGCAGCGGCTCATGAAATGCGCGTCCAGATAGCCGTCTCCGGCGCTGCGTTCCTGTCGCAGTCTCATCGCAACATGGAACGGGCCGGCATGAGATTGCAGTTCGTCCGCTCGCTGTGGACGCGTATAGGATGCGGCTTATGAACAAGAACCTCGCGCTCGACGGCGAAATCCGCGACGGCAAGCACCGGCAGCCGGTGCGCGTCTATTACGAGGACACGGATTTCTCCGGCGTGGTCTATCACGCGAGCTATCTGCGTTTCATGGAGCGCGGTCGCACCAATTATCTCCGGCTTATCGGCGCTGACCACCGCGCGCTGTTCGAGCAGGCCGCCGCCGAGGCGCCCGGCTTCGCCTTCGTCGTCCGCCACATGGCGATCGACTTCAAGAAGCCGGCGCACATGGACGACGTGCTCGACATCGTCACTACGCCGGACGAGGTGAAGGGCGCTTCCGTCATGCTCAATCAGAAGGTCATGCGTGGCGACGAGCTGCTGGTCGAGGCGCGCGTGCAGGTCGCCTTCGTCTCCGGCGGCCGCGCCCGGCCGATCCCCAAGCCGCTGCGCATCGCCATGAAGGCCGACCAGGACGCGGGCGCTGCTTCATAGCTCAGGTCATTCCGGGCTCCGGCCTTCGGCCGGCCCCGGAATGACAGCGCTAAATCCACTCCTCCTGCTCCTCGATCTGTGTCGGGAACATGTTGATGTATTGTACCAGCCGCGGGCGCGTGCCGCGGTTGGGGCTGGCGCCATGCGGCAGCGCCTGATGCCAGATGATGAGGTCGCCGGCGCGGCCGCCGATCGGGATGGCGCCGAGTGCGTGCAGATCCTGCTGGCGCGGATCGGCGCCGCGCGGCAGCGATTGCAGCCAATCCTCGCCCCAGCGCTGGAAGCCCGGCACCAAGGTGAAGGCGCCCTGCTCGGGCGGCGTGTCGGTGAGATAGAGGATGCCCTGCGTGCCGAACGGGATCGGTGTCTTCACGCTGACGTCCCAGTGCAGATGCGGGCCGGGGAATTGCCAGCCTGGCCGTTCCGGCACGTTGAAGCCGACGCGGTCGGTCGTGCACCACAGATCGGCGGTGCCCCACAATTGCGCGAAGGCTTTGTGGATGCGCGGGCTGCGGCGGCTCGTCTCGAAGGCCGGGTGCTGGAAATACTGCACCATGATGCCGTGATCTCTGCGCTGGTACCAACTCTCCGGATCGTCCGCGCGCGCCTCGATGTGCCGCCAAAGCGCATCGGCGGCCGCTTGGCACGTCTCCACCGGCACCGCGTCGTGCAGCACGACGTAGCCACGCTCGTCCCAAGAGGCGAGGTCGGCGGCGGACAGCACCGGCTCGGCCGCTTCCACCGCGGCGAGCCAGCGAGCGACATCGTCGGGATAGGCGGCGCCGGCGACCGCGGCGTTGATGCGCGCGACGCGCCGCGGCTCGACGCCGCCGGTCGTCTCGGCGATCCAGCGCTCGTAATCGTCGAAGCTGGGGGTGTGTTCGCTGAAATAGGCGCTGTTCTGCTCGAGCCCGATGCCGCAGGCGTGAATGACGAGGTGATCGAGGTGGCGGTCGTGCTGGCTCGAAGGCGGCGCCTGCCCGCGCATCGCGGCCGACATCCGCGCCCAGATGCGCTTGAGCTGGTAAATGCCGAGCCGGCCGGTCTCGGTCGGCGCCGGCAGCGGCGGCAAAGCGGCGTCCAGCAGGACCACGGCGGAGCAACCTTTTCGGGTGGACGCGGCCAAGTAAAATCGCCAGATGGTAGGGCGTCAATGCCACTTGTTTGGGACCCTCGGATGAGCGCACGCCAGCACTTCGCTTTGTTCGAGACCGCGATCG
>Ga0335081_10022993_pt1 | contig 10087 bp, 9 predicted proteins | sample Lox_Sample_35_FD_206713 | JGI IMG/M metagenome (GOLD analysis project Ga0335081, IMG submission 206713) | Soil microbial communities from Loxahatchee National Wildlife Refuge, Florida, United States - Lox_Sample_3.5 | ecosystem: Environmental > Terrestrial > Soil > Wetlands | place: USA: Florida... | reverse complement strand
AGCCAAAACCAAAATCCTGGAGCCGATGATCAGGATTGAACTGATGACCTCTCCCTTACCAAGGGAGTGCTCTACCAACTGAGCTACATCGGCGAACTCTGTTGCACCTCTCTCACCTCAGCCGACAGCTCCCTCGCTCCGCTCGGGATTTCGGCGCGCGGCTCAAACGCCGCGCAAACGCCTCAACTTACCAAGGGAGTGCTCTACCAACTGAGCTACATCGGCTTTTAAAATCAGCGTTCAGCCGTCTGCCCTCGGTAAAAAAACTTGGCGACTCAATTGATTCTTCTGTTCCGCCAACATACGGGCCAAAACAGCCGTCGCAATGGACGCGCAAGCAGCCACAGTCATCAGCGCAATCCTGTCGGCCTTTGAGCTCTCAGAAACCAGACTGATGCAGTTCGAAACCAGCGATGCGATCAACATGGCCATCATCACCGACCGACTGCCTGCTCTTCGCTCACCGACTAAACGCCTAAAGGCGATAAGCTGAAATAGAGCATAGACGGCGATAATCGTTATCCATGCCCACCTCAAAAGATTCCATACCTCTTCCATCTCAACCACGCCCTCACTCTGAAGCCGATCACCGCAGCCAAACCCGCCGCTCCAGCCTACATCGGCTCTTGCCTATCCACTGGCCCGCCGTCTTTGCGATGCAGCCATGACTTCACCGCGAACATCGCCAGAATGCCCAGCGTCACCAGGCGGATTCGCGAGTCGCTGATCGTGCTCCACACCAGAAGCGCAATCACCACATATGCGGCCAGCGCCATTGCCAAACGATTCACAGTAGTTCCTTCACCGTTCGCGCCTCGCGCTCAGGTTCAGGATTTCGCCAGCGGTCTCCCGGCTTCGCATTCGCTCGCCTCACGCCCGCTGAACGGCTCAACATGGTGCACAGGGAAGGATTCGAACCTTCGTACCTCGCAAGGAGGAGCAGATTTACAGTCTGCCGGCTTTAACCACTCACCCACCTGTGCAGAAACCGGCTCAACGCCCTCGCGGCAGCTTCAGCAGCAGTGAGCAGAAACACACACCGGACTCGCGCACGATTCAGGGTCCACCGAAGAACGGAAAAGGCGCACTCATGCTTTCGCGCGCCAACACTGCATTCGGAACCTTCCCTATGGAGTGCCGCTGGAAACTCTAATACCGCTCTCGTCCGCCGCGTCTCTCAACCGTTTCCTGGAGCTGGCGAAGGGATTCGAACCCCCGACCCTCTGATTACAAATCAGATGCTCTACCAGCTGAGCTACGCCAGCAATTCTGGGATAGCGTCTATGCCGCTAAACACACATCCCCTTGGCCCCTTCCAAACGTCCGGGACAATTTTAAAAGTTATCACAGATGGTCATTGGCGTGCAAGGATACATCTTCCCGCTTGTCATTCCGAATCCGCTTTAGCGGTGAGGAATCTGCTGGTCGCGAAAAAATGCAGATTCCTCGACACGCCCTCGCCGCTCGGCGGCTCCGGGCGGCTCGGAATGACAAGACTTATGGGTCACCCGCCGACCCTAAAAGGCGCCCGCATCACTTCCCCACCCACTGGTCCACCCAATCGTTCACCGTCTTGTACCAGAGCTGGGAATTCTGCGGCTTGAGCACCCAGTGGCCTTCGTCGGGGAAGTACAGCATCTTCGAGGGCACGCCCAGCCGCTGCAAAGTCGTGAAGAGCTGAAATCCTTCTGAGACATCCAGCCGGTAATCGAGCTGGCCGTGAATCACCAGCGTCGGCGTCTTGAAATTCGCCGCGCTCAAATGCGGAGACCATTTGTCATACATCGCGCGGTTCGTGTACGGCGTGCCCTTGAACTCCCATTCTGGAAACCAGAGTTCTTCGGTCGTGCCCCACGCCGAGGTCGTATTGAACATGCCATCGTGCGACACGATGCACTTGAAGCGATTGGTATGGCCGAGAATCCAGTTGACCATGTATCCGCCGAAGCTGGCGCCCAGCGCGCACTCGCGATCCTTGTCGATGAACGGGTAATTCTGCTCGGCGTAATCGAGGCCCTTCATCAGGTCTTCAAACGGAGCGCCGCCCCAGTCGCCGTTGATCGCGTCGATGAATTTCTGACCGTATCCGGTCGAGCCGTGGAAGTTGATCATGATGACGACGTATCCATTCGCCGCAAGCAGCTCGGGATTCCAACGGAAGCTCCAGTCGTCTCCCCACGCGCCCTGCGGCCCGCCGTGGATCAGGAACTTCAATGGATATTTCTTCGTCTCACTTGGGATCAGATCTGGCGGGGAAACGATGAAGCCTTCCACCGGATCGCCATCTGCACCACGAAACCAGAATGGCTCGGCCATTCTCGCACCCGAGTAATAGAGAAGCAGGCGAAAATCGTTATTCAAATTTGCGATTGGCTTCCACCCTACTATTGTCTGTGATGCCCCCGTCGGATGATCCCGATCGAACTCCAGTTCCAGGGGAGTGGTCTCTTTGATGGGAGGAGTATCCGTTGAGACGCAGACGGGCTGTTTGCCATCATGCGGCTCAAATGCTGCCGGTTCAAGTGAATCGATCTCGTTCGGCTGCATCAGTGTACTTCGGGTCGCCATTAGGGTCCTTCCGTCTAGCGAGAATTGCAGATCATCATAGGTTCCTCTTGCACGCCAGTCGTTGCAGGCGTACAGGGCGCTCAGATTCCTCCCGGAAATATCACTTCGGAAGACCCGGCCATACCCTTTGTTTTCTGCCGCAAAGTAAATTTGCCTGGAATCCGGTGTCCAAGTGAACGACCCTACCCAACGATCGAAGTTCTCTGTCAGACTTTTCTTCTCGCCCGTCTTCCGGTCATACAGCATCAACCGCCAGCGATCGCTCTCGTATCCCGGACGCTGCTGGGCGCGGTAGGCGATGTAGCGTCCATCGGGCGAATAGAGTGGAGTCTCGTCGGCGGCTTTGTTTTCGGCGGTGATGTTTTTGGTTTGGGCAATGATTTCGGCGGGCGAGCCGCCCGCCTCCACACGGACAGTGAATAGATCGTTGTTGGTCGAGATCGCCGGATCGGGATCGTGGTTCGAGGTGTAGCAAACCTCCTTGCCATCGGGCGAGAAGGCGTAGTTGTCCTGCCCGCCGAGGGTGAACGGCGGTGCATCGTAGTCGCCTGGGGTGAGGTCGCGGGGGATGGCCATGTGGGGACAGCCGCCCTCGGCTGTCCGGTCGAGCGAAGCTCGACGATTCTCATTCCCAGTGGTTGGCCCGGCTTCGCCGGGCTGGACAGCCGAGGCGGCTGTCCCCACACAGTCAGAGATGGGAACCACCAACAAATGGCTCCTCTTGCCTTCTTTGTACGCGTTCCAATGGCGATAGAGCAGGTGATCGAAGACCAATGCCTTGACCGGCGACGTTCTCACCGCCTCCAGCTTCTTTGCGTTGCAGGCGGCTTCTGCCTCAGGAGCTCCGCCGCATTCTGGATATACATTCGAGACGAACAAAATGTTTTTTCCATCTGGCGACCACAGTTCGCCGCTGGCTTCGGTCGCGATTGAAGTCAACTTGTACACCTCAATCACAGTTCCCGGCGATTCATCGAAATCCGCGATCCACACTTGCGATCCGCCGTCTTTTTTCGAGATGAAGGCAAAGCGCTTGCCATCGGGCGCCCAGCGCGGCCGGTCGGCATCCTGATCGGAAATAATTTTCCGTTCTTTTCCCTCTGTCATTCCGACCGAAGTCGGATCATTCGCTTGCGAGTGATCCGGCTGAGTGGAGGAACCTGCTTTTGGGGCATTCAATGGCACGACCCATACGTGCGGCGTAAGCGTGTTGGCCGCCAGATCGGCATCCACGGCCGCGAACAGCACCCATTTCCCATCCGGCGAGACTTGAGGTTCTTCCACCCGCTTCAGCTTCATCATGTCGTCAAAGGTGAAGGGGTGCCTGGTTTGGGCGCAAAGCGAAGCTGCCGTCAAGAACAAAGTAATCGCGAGACAAGAACGCATGAGGCCTCCGGAGAAACGCCCGGCTCGGCTCGGCCGAGCTATCGGTTTGTCGAGCTTCGCTCGACCGGACGGGCGAGGCGCCCGTCCCCACATGGCCATCCTCTCTGGCATCGATCGAAACTACAAACGGGATAGTTTAAACCCGCGGGGGCTTTGCATCTGGCTCATACACCTTGTCATTCCGAATCGGCTTCAGCCGTGAGGAATCTGCTGTTCGAGCGAAATAAAAAACGGCAGATTCCTCGGTGCTAAAGCACGCTCGGAATGACAAGATGCAGAATGCAAATGCAGATTCCTCGGCGCTAAAGCACGCTCGGAATGACAGAGGGTAGGGCCATCCACGAAACTTAAAATCTGCCGCCGATCCCTAGAACCACAGTCCGGTCACTTGACCCGATATTGAAAAAGTAGAGCGGGAAAGTGATTTTCTTATAGGAGAAACCAACCGAGAAACCGCGGCGGGTATCGAGCGGCGTTCGAAAGGCCAGCGTGCGTTGTTCAGCCAGGCCCGCATAAAGCCATTTTGTCAGGGTCAAGTCCAGCTCGTTCCAGTCGTAAAAAAAGTCGCCGGCTTTGGTTTTGAGATCGAAAACATATTCGCCTTCGCTGTAGAGCCAAAGGCGCTTGTAGGTGAGAGACACTTCATACCCCGGCGCGATACCGGCGGTATTTCCGACGACAGCGCCCAGCATCGGCGTGGCCTGGAGCGCGAGCTTGCGGCCAACACGGAAACTGTACCCGCCCCATAGCGAGCCGGTTTGCTGGTCTTCGTAGTTGTAGCGCGCCTCGAGATGCAGCCAGCGATGGTCGGCCTGAACAATCGGATTGAAGTAGGAGTCTTCATTGGGCGCGATATAGCCATAGGCAAATGCCGTAAAAGACCATTGGTTCGGATTCGTTGTTTCCGGAGGAGCCGTGCGCGCCACGGTTTGCGCCCAGCTTGCTGGCGCCAAGAGAACCAGCGCAATCATCGCGCGACCCATTCCGCCTCCGCCGCAGAAGTGTAAACCCAGCGCTCGCCGTCCCGGCCCTCGCGTTGCAGGTGCTATGATGTGCGGATTGCAGGCCGCAGCCGGCACGGTTGCTCCCGGACCGATTCGCCGGATGGGCCCTTTACATGCGTATAAGACGAAGGCTGCCCGTCATCTTCGGCGTGCTGCTGATTGCGGCGGCGATCGCTCTGGTGGTGGTGCTTCGCAAGCATGCTCCTCCCGAACCGGCGCGGCTTCTTCCCAGCGCCGACGGCTTTGTTTACGTAAACCTGAAATGGATTCGCCGGGCCAACGTAATACCCAAGTTGCCGGCGGTCTCGCATGACCCAGAGTATGAGGCGTTTATCCAGGCCACCGGCTTCGAGTTCGAACGCGATCTGGACCAGGCGGCACTGGCTGTCCATTACCCGGCGGCGACAGGCAGCACGAAGTCGCCGAGGGCACCTTCCGCACAATTTTCCGAGGTTTTTGTGGGAAGAATTGACGGCGAGCGGCTGCGCGCTTACCTGCACAATCTTTCTCATTCGGTTGAGAACTATCGCTCGAGGGATATTTATGTAATCCCGCTCGAAGGCCGCACGCTGCGCGTAGCAATTCTGGGTGTCGACATGGTAGCAGCCTCGAACCTGCCCGATCCTCAGGTAATTCGCGGCATGATTGACCGCTCGCGCAAGCTGGCATCGCCATTTGGCGGGCCCGCATTCCTGAGGCAACACTATAAGGATGTTCCGATCGCGAGTCTGGCTTGGGCCATTTTTCGGGTGCCGGCGGGATCCGGCCCTGATCTCGCCATGCCCACCGGCTATTTTGCCTTTCTATTTTCAAAACCGGCGGTGGTGGTGCTCTCTGCCCGCTATTTGGGGAAAGTTCACGTGCGCGCCGAGGCGTTCACAGCGGACCAAGACGATGCCCGCCAGGTAGCCGAAAAAGTCAGCACGTTTTTGAACCTGTTCCACACCGCCGAGAGCACCGCTTCGACGCAGGGCCCTGATCCCGACGTAAAGGCGTTTTTCAACGGGCTCAAGGTCGAGCAACACGACGATCGCGTAATTGTCACCTCGGTCGTACCGCCCGGCTTTATCCGCAAGGCTGTCGCCGAACCTCCCGAAGTACCGGAGCAACAGATCCCAGCTGAGTCGACTTCTTCCGGGCACAAGAACTGATCGGCCAATACACTCACGGATTAGCAGCCAGCCAGATCGGGCAGGTACAATATTCGTTACATGAACGCTCTGCCTCTTCCCATAGCGGCTTTTGTAGCCGGGTTGATTTCCTTCCTTTCACCCTGCGTTCTGCCGCTGGTGCCGGGCTATGTCTCTTTAATTTCCGGAGCAGGCGTGGAAGAGTTGCAGGCCCAGGACGCGCACGTCCTGCGCAAAGTAATGCTGAATTCCATCGGCTTCGTCCTGGGTTTCAGCATCGTGTTCATTACTCTGGGCGCGATTTCGACCGAAGTCGGGCAATTGCTGGCCCGCTACAAATCGGTGTTGGCGCAAGTGGCGGGCGTGGTCATCATTCTGTTTGGTCTGCACCTCACCGGCGTGTTCAAGATCAAAGCTCTGTATACCGACGCGCGGCTGCACAATGTCAAAGGTGGAAGCACAGCCCTGGGAGCATTCCTGATCGGCTTCGCTTTCGCTTTCGGCTGGACACCTTGCGTCGGCCCGATTCTTGCCGTGATTCTTGGCTTTGCCGCCGCGCAGGATTCAGTTGTGAAAGGAATAATTTTATTGGCAGTGTATTCGCTCGGGTTGGCGGTCCCGTTTTTGCTAACCGGGCTTGGCATTGGGCGGTTTCTGAAGTTTTACAGCCGCTTCCGCTCACACATGCACGCCATCGAAGTCGCCAGCGGTGTTTTGATGATCGCGCTCGGGGTGCTTCTGGTGTTCGGGCGCTTCACCATCATCTCCAACTATCTTTCGTTCCTTAACCGGTTCGCCTTGTGAAGAGGATTTTGTGAAACGTGATCCAGTCATCATTCTCGTGGCGGCGATGGTCGTCACCATCATGATTGTGGCGGCTGCCCACTTGACCCAGCACAAACCCGGTCAGATCTCGCCCGCAAGCGCCAACCTGAAGGGCCAGGCGGCGCCCAACTTCACCTTGCAGTCGCTGGATGGCAAGCAGGTAAGCCTCTCCGATTTCCGCGGCAAGGTGGTTTTGCTGAATTTCTGGGCGACCTGGTGCCAACCGTGCAAAATCGAAATGCCCTGGTTCGTGGAACTACAAAAGCAATATGGCGCTCAAGGGTTGCAAGTTTTGGGGGTTGCGATGGATGACGCCAGCCCTGGCGATATTGGCAAGTTTGCCAAGGAAATGGGGGTCGATTACCCGGTACTCATTGGCAAGGAATCTGTGGGAGATGAGTACGGCGGCGTGCAATTCTTACCGGCCACCTTTTATATCGATCGCGACGGCAAGGTTCAGGACAAAATCTTCGGTCTCAAGGCGCGTGGTGAAATCGAAGACGAAGTCAAGGGTCTTCTCGCCCAGGCGCCTGTCGCCACGAACGCGGCAAGTAAATAATGGCAAGAGCGGGCCACATTTCGGCTTTGTTAATTACGATGTCATGGGCGTTCGTGCATGCCCAGAATCTCGATCAAGATCTGCCCGGGCGGAAAGTGCCTTCGGTGACCATGTCTCAGCCGTCCGTTACGACCATCACTCGCGGAAAATCTGGCACCGTCGAACTCCGCTTTCGCGTGAGCGCAGGCTTTCATGTGAACTCGAATACTCCAAGGTCAGAGTTTCTCATTCCCACCGCCTTGAAACTCGATGCGCCGACTGACATCGTGGTCGGAAAGATCACCTATCCTGCCGGCGAAGACTTGAGCTTTCCTTTTTCTCCGAACGACAAGGTGAGCGTTTACAGCGGAGAATTCCCGTTGCGCGTGGCGGTATTGCCGCTCTCCAGCGTGATGCCCGGTAAGTACGCCATCCGCGGAGAGTTGAAATATCAGGCTTGCGACAATGCGGCCTGCTATCCACCGAAGAAACTGCCTGTGGAATTTGAGGTCAAGATCGTGAAGGCGCCGCCGCCCGCAAGAAAGAACCCCGCCCAAAGCCCGCACGTTCACGGATAGCGCGAAGAGCAGGAACACTTCGAATCAGCTTGCTACGAATGGCGCTCCATAGATGTCGAGCATCGCGACTTGATCGACGGGGCGGCGCTTGACCGGGCCGAATTTTCCCGCCGGATAACCGATCGGCATAAGAGCAAATGTCCTGACATTGGCGGGAAGATTCAGAACAGCTTTGATTTCGTCTTCTGCGATCGTGTGGTTCGTGGTCACCACCGTTCCCAGTCCGAGGGCTCGGCAAGCTAACACAATGTTCTGCACCGCTGGATAAATGCTTGCGCCGGCGGTCCACGGGCGCGCTGCGTGCATCGCGGCCGCGACTTCGGCGGGAATTTCCGGCGGAAGATCGAGCGGATCGAGTCGAAGGCAGGGAATCAGCAGCACAGGTGCGTCCCCCATGTGCTCGTAAAGATGTTTGCCGGCTTTCATCATGCGGTCATACTGTGCTTGCGAAATGTGAGCGGGCCTGCGCTGGTGTTCGTACCGTTTCCCAACCCACTGGCTCACCCTGCGATAAATTTCGCCGATGCGGCGGCGTTGTTGGGCATCCTGCACAACCATGAAAAGCCAGTTTTGCGCGTTGCCCGCGTTGGGAGCTTGCGTGGCGGCTACGAGAATACGGGCAATGAGTTCCGGCGGGACGGGATCAGGCTTGAGCCAGCGCATGGCCCGCGCAGAATACATGGCGTCGAACAGACCGATTTGGCTTCCGTTGACCTCGAAGTTGCTCATAGCCGTTCTGGATACTCTGACAAGCCGCCCCTTAAGGTAACGTTGACCTTCGATTCATGCTTCCTGATAATTAGTATCGAGCTTGACAGGCTGATTCGCTTCCCCGGGCGGAGCTGTGCCCCCGGGTTTTCACTTCTATCAGGCAAGGTTAACTTGGCCAAATCTAGCCTCGGCCCTTTTTCTCGATCTTGGCCCAGGTATCTTTCAACGCCACGGTTCGGTTGAAAACGCGCTTTGCCGGCGTGGAGTCGCGGTCGACGCAGAAATATCCCAGGCGTTCGAATTGGAAGAGTTCGCCGACTGAAGCGGAACCTAGCGAAAGTTCCAGCTTGCAATTCTGCAACACGTCAAGCGAATTGGGATTCAGGTTCGCGGTAAAGTCCTGCCCTTCCTCCACCTGGCTAGGATCTTCTTTGGAGAAAAGATTTTCGTAAATCCGCACTTCGGCGTCGATCGCATGTGCCGCAGAAACCCAGTGAATGGTGGCTTTGACTTTGCGCCCATCCGGGGGCGAATTTCCTCCGCGGGTCGCCGGGTCGTAACTGCAATGCACCTCCACTATTTCACCTTTTTCATTTTTCACGAAACTCGTGCACTTGACGAAATATCCATAGCGCAGCCGGACTTCACGTCCGGGCGAAAGCCGGAAATATTGTTTAGGTGGGTCTTCGCGAAAGTCATCCTGCTCGATGTAAAGCACGCGTGAAAATGGGACTTTCCGCGAGCCCGCGGAAGGATCTTCCGGATTGTTCACCGCTTCCATCTCTTCGACCTGATTTTCGGGATAGTTATCGATCACCAGCTTGAGCGGGCGCAGAACGGCCATCACGCGCGGGGCGCGTTTGTTCAGGTCCTCGCGGACAAAGTGCTCCAGCATCGCTAGTTCGATCGAGCCGTTGGTTTTGGAAACGCCAATGGCGCCGCAAAAATTGCGGACCGCTTCAGGCGTATAACCGCGGCGGCGAATGCCGGAAATCGTCGGCATGCGTGGGTCGTCCCATCCGCTGACTTTTCCTTGCTCGACCAGTTGCAACAGCTTGCGTTTGCTCAGCAGTGTGTAAGTAAGGTTGAGCCGGTCGAATTCGATCTGCTGCGACGGGAAAATGCCCAGTTGCTGAATGAACCAGTTGTAGAGCGGGCGATGGTCTTCGAACTCCAACGTGCACATCGAGTGCGTGACTTTTTCGAGCGAGTCGCTCTGGCCGTGCGCGAAATCGTAGAGCGGATAGATGCACCACTTGTCGCCCGTGCGATGGTGCGTCGCATGCAGGATGCGGTACATCACTGGATCGCGCATGTTCAGGTTGGGCGAGGACATATCAATTCTCG
>Ga0335081_10022992_pt1 | contig 10087 bp, 9 predicted proteins | sample Lox_Sample_35_FD_206713 | JGI IMG/M metagenome (GOLD analysis project Ga0335081, IMG submission 206713) | Soil microbial communities from Loxahatchee National Wildlife Refuge, Florida, United States - Lox_Sample_3.5 | ecosystem: Environmental > Terrestrial > Soil > Wetlands | place: USA: Florida... | reverse complement strand
AAACGGGCAAGCCCCATTCAGCAATCCACCTCCACAAAGACACTCATGACAATCTGCTTTATGTAGAGACCAAGGCCTTCCCTATCAAAGATGAATCCGGCACTGTCATTTCTGTCATTGAGACGATCAATAACATAACGGAAAAACACCTTCTTGAGGAGGAACGGCTCAAGACGCAAAAACTCGAATCCATCGGTACCCTTGCCGGCGGCATAGCCCATGACTTTAACAACCTGCTTCAGGGCGTGTTCGGCTATATCTCACTGGCAAAAATGACGGCAAATGACAGGGATAAAAGCACAGTAGCCCTGGAACAAGCTGAGAAAGCCCTTCATCTATCGGTTAATCTCACGACCCAGCTCTTAACCTTTTCTAAGGGTGGAAAACCAGTAAAAAAACTGGTCGATCTCCGACCAATCATCAAAAACTCTGCTAAGTTTACGCTAAGCGGCTCCCGCTCTGATCTCAGTTTGAACATCCCGGAAGACCTATGGCAGGCAGAAGCGGATGGAGGCCAGTTGGGGCAGGTAATCCAGAACATTGTGCTGAACGCGGACCAGTCCATGCCGGTCGGCGGCACAATCAGAGTCACCTCAACAAACATGGCAAAGGGGAATGCATCGCTGCCCCCCGGGCTTTCGCAGGGTAACCATGTCATGATAGCAATCCAGGACAGCGGCGTGGGCATTCCCGAACAGTATCTGAGCAAAATATTTGACCCCTATTTCACGACAAAGGAGAAAGGAAGCGGTCTGGGGCTTGCAACTTCCTATTCAATCATCAAAAATCACGACGGGATAATCGATGTTAAGACAAAGCCAGGCGTAGGGTCTACGTTCACAATTTATCTACCCGCGATCGTCTGGAAGGGCCGGACAGAATCCGTAGAAAAGCAACAACAGACTACCCAATCTGGCAGGGCACGGGTCCTTGTGATGGATGATGATGAGGTCATCAGGAACCTGAGCAGCGAGTTGCTTGGCTTGCTGGGACACGACGTTGAGGTCGCGAAAGACGGCCAAGAAGCGATAAAAAAGTATCAAGACGCGATTGCAACGGGAATTCCCTTTGACCTTGTTATCCTGGACCTCACGGTCCGGGGCAGTATGGGTGGAGTAGAAACGGTCCAGCAGTTGCTCAAAATGGACCCTCAAGTTAAGGCTGTCGTGTCGAGTGGATACTCCGATGATGCGTCAATTGCGGATTATATGTCGCAGGGATTCAAGGCGTCTTTGAAGAAACCCTACGATGTTGACGCTCTCAGAGAAGTCCTAAACAAGATGCTCACGAGTTAATATTTTCAAGCTATAGTATGCAACCGTTTTTAGCAAGCATCGGTGCATGTTTATCGGTAATATCGAGTCTCGTTGATAATCTTCCTCCCATGAAAATCATGAATTCCCTGGATCGTTCATGCACTCATTTTTTATTTTATCGATAGAGGCAATAATCTGTTTTGATACTGTTTCGACTGCCTTGTATAGCTGTTCTGCTTTTTCTCTGTTGCCTGCATGGTAAGCTGCAATGGCTTCCTTTGACAGCTTGTGTATTTCTTTGTGGGGCTCTTCCACTGTCTTATAGCTTGGTAGCTGTCCGCAAATTCTCTGACCATCTTTGTCATACCATTTACCGAACCTGCAGGTGTGGTGGTCGGGCAGCTGGTTCTCGTCCATGGCTAACTCTCCTTTCAAGCAGGAAGCTATTTTCGCCACGAACCCACGATGGTCGTTTTTTGCAATCTCAAGCATTATTGCTGCGCTGCCTTGTGTTCTAACGCTTGATGTCGCACTCCTCAGCTCATCGGCAACTTGCGAGAGATTCGTTACCTCGATTAACACTCTATCCGCAAGTTTCTCGATCTCATGGGCGATTGAGGACGTGCCCTCTATGTTCTTCGTAACGTCTTCAGTCGCCGCAGACTGCTCTTCTACTGCAACCGCTATCTTTGTAATTTCGTCTTTGACTTTCTGGACTTCACCCAGTACCGAGCTCAGGGCGTCTCCCACCCTCCCTATGCTTTCTGCTGCACCTTCCGATTTTTTGGTCGTTTCCTCCATAAACGCGGCCGTCCGCTTGGATTCATCCTGCACTGTCTCGATTTTACCGGATATTTCATCAGTTGCACGAATGGTTCTTTCCGCCAGTTTTTTCACTTCATCGGCAACAACGGCAAAACCTCTGCCTTGTTCACCTGCGCGTGCCGCCTCAATCGCGGCATTGAGGGCAAGCAGATTTGTCTGGTCAGCGATGCCCTTGATCATGGTCGCGATGTCCCCAATTTCTCCCACGCGTTTATTGAGATGCTCGACCATGGTAGCAAGCTCTAGCGACGACTTGTGCACCTCTTTCACGCTTGTAACTGCATGATCGGTTGTCTCCTTGCCTTTTACTGCAATGTTCAGAGCCTCCGCCGAAGTTTCGGACGCATTGGATGCGTTTTTTGCAATATCACCTATTGTCTGGCTCATTTCTTCAGCTGCCGTGGCAATCTGTACAGACTGCTCGGATTGCTTTTTGGCGCCTTGCGAAGTCCTATGTACCGTGTCTTTAAGAATATCGACCACCGGTAGCGTTTTGCTGGTTGTGAACATCATTTTGTTGATCATCGTGGTGAACTGCCGAACAAGCTCCGATACGTTGTCCGCCACATGGGATATCTCGTTTCCACCCTTATACGATATGTCCGAATCGGAATATTTATGGCTTGTCTCCCTGAGGTCTTCAATGAATCTTGCAAGCGGTTTGAGTGTAAAGCTCGTAATTGCAAATACAAACGCCGCTACCGCTCCTATGCCCGCAAGACCAAGCAGTATATAATTATACTGCAGTGTCCGAACCCTATCTACTGATTCTGTTATAGGAACCTTTATGCTTACTCCGCCGAGTACTTCTCCTTCCTTCACCAAATGGCAGGAAAGACAGTTCTTGCCCATGAAATCGCTTTTCGCTATATAGGGGTAAACGCCTCGGATGTAAGACCCCTCAATCACGACCTTTTCGACGCCCTTCTCAACTACCTCTTTTTCGATGGGGTCTGAAGGGTAATCATACATTTTGCCCTTATCGGGTGCAAAGTCCTTGTTGACATCGTTTGTTCGTACGACCTTCACGTCGGCTATTTTCGCCATCTGGCCGAGAAAGGACTCCCGCGACACCTGATAATTTCCTGTTATCATCATGGTTGTCAGGGCGTTCAGAACTGTATCCCGATAGCCTTCGAGAACCTCGTGCCTGATTTCTTCAAATGCCATATCTTTTGTTTTGTACCCTGTTACTGCAACAGACACAACAACTCCACAGGAAACCAATACAATAATCGGCAGAGTGGTTTGCCACCTTAACGACAGATTCTTAAACTTCACTAGAGCCTCCATATTTCTGCTTATAGTCTGCTTATATAAAGTATGTTAATTTGGACGTCTTGTCTTACTGGGAACTTGTTAGGTTTCGTTCGGACTAGGTCTCGAACTAAAGTCGCACAATATGGCTTGTCATTTTAGTTGCAAAAGTAGACGTTGATAATGCAGCAATAACAAAGAGCATCTCGAGTCCTTCCTCTCACTGCACAGCGTACTCAAGTGTATCTGGCAAACAGCGTATGGTAATCTTTGGCGACATGATCAATATCACAGTCTATTCAGGACAACCACTATATTTTGACCGTGCACCGAATGCAGCGATGAGTGATAATATCTTTCATAGAAAAGAAGGATGGTCATGTCGTCATTCCGGCCGCCATGACGTGCATCTTCCGGGTATGTAACTGCATCCGAGAAACGATATTTATTATTTTTATCGGTCAAACACAACAGAACTTTAACCCGTGACCTGAGAAGGATCAAATGCGAAAAGAAGTTTCCGGACTGAAGGGGATGACCTAAATTCCCGTGTTGTTTAACATTGAAACAGCAGTGTTACAGGACATGTCGGTGTTGAAACACGCATCGCGGCCTCCCACCCGCAATCTGTAATACCATATGGCAGATGTACATATGCAGTTAATTAAAAGCGGAATGTCGTCAAAAAGAATATTCCGCTTTATTGATGTATAGAGGGCAACTTGTGATACCAAAAGAATTGCGGAAAGCATTGTCCATTCAATCCGGACAAAAGGTGCTTGTCAGATTGGTCAAGGATCACATTGAGGTCGTTCCGCTGCCTAAAGAACCCGCCAAGGCCTACTGCGGGGCATTTGAGAAAGGCTCCTCACTGACTGCGGCGCTCTTGCGAGATCGAAAGGAGGAATTGGAGCATGAAGAAAAAAAGGCTGCTCGATTCATTCGCCATACTCGCCTATCTCAAAAAGGAAAATAATTATCTTCGCGTCAAAGAACTTCTATCCACCCCAGACACCCCTGTTCTCATGAACGATATTAATGTTGGAGAAACATACTATATCCTGGCCAAAAATAGAGGGAGGGAACAGGCTGATATCTTTCTTACTGTAGTGCTTCCTAGCCTTCCAATCGTCGTTCGTTCCAATTTGTTCGAGCATGTTATTGAGGCGTCGAGGATTAAGGCAAATCATACGCTTTCTTTTCCGACTGTTTCGCTGTAGCTACTGCCTTGCGAGAAAACGCAATTATTGTCACTGGTGATCCCGGATTCAAGGACGTGCAGAAGAGTGTCGAAATAGAGTGGTTATAGTTTTACCATAAAAAGATTATCCATGGCGGGATATAGACCCAAATGAGCTTATCATTGATCGAGCTTGATCCATATTTTTATGGTTCCCTTTGCATCTTCAAGGGCTCGATGTATTATTTCTGCTTCTGATTTATAGAGATGCTTATACAGACTTCCAAGATCGTGCCTATCTAACTGCGGAAACTTTTTTCTTCCAATAGCCAACGTGCAAAAAATGCTCTATCGAAAGCCTTGCAAAGGACTTTCATCTACAGTAATATCTTCTATTGAATACACTTTCTTTGCTCAGATCGATGGGAGAGAGCTTATGAGCGAGACAATGCCACAGAACGCGCCGAAGGATAAGGGCTCACACCAGCGGATCGTCCTAGTCGTAGATGCCCGGCCCATGCGGCAATTCTATTCCAGCATTTTCCTTCAGCGACTCGGGTACCATGTTATCACGGCCAAGACAGCGGAGGACGCCTTGCTCTTTCTGGAGCTGACCGTTCCGCTGGTCGTCATCGCCAATTACGACCTTCCTCAGATGTCCGGGTTCGAGCTCCTGAAACGGGTGAAGCACGACCACAGGACATGCAATGTCCCGTTCATCGTCTATACGTCTAACCGATCACCGCAGGTCCGGGAGGCCTGCGAAGAAGCCGGATGCTCCGCGTTCCTGTGCCAGCCCTGTAGCCTCGAGGAGCTATATGCAGCGGTCCAGAATGCCACCCAGGCGAAGCCCCGTCGCTTTGTCCGCCTTACCACCGCCCTGGAGGTGGTCGTGGGAGATGAGCGGCCGGCGGAAGGCGCAGGCAGTGACATCATTACCGTCATCTCGGAAAAGGGAATGTTCGTGAGCACCACCGTCCCTCTCGCACTCGGAGAGATCATTCCCTTCACCTTTCACTTGCCGAACGCGCCGGGCTGGTTCATCCGGGTGGAGGGGCAAGTGCTATTCAGCCACTTCACCGAGAACAAGCGCAAGATCCCGGGCATGGCGATCAAGTTCCTGAAGATCGGCAATCAGGAACGGGAGTTTGTGCGGGAGTTCATCAAGCAGGAGCTCATGGAAGGAATTGTGCCGGATCGGACCCAGGCAGGTCCGGATGTGCTCAGAGGGATGATGGGCGAGTGACCTGATTCAAAAACGGGGAAGACAATCCTCCCGGCCTGACATCTGCACTCGTGTCACATTGGGAGCTGGGAGAAAATAACATGGCACTCTCCCCAAAATATTTCACCCAAAAAGTGGAGAACTCCGTGAAAATCGACGTGATCGAGGAGGATTACTTCCTCGTGAAGTTGCATTTCTTTGGAACATATAACGTTCATCCCCGAAATTGATAAGTAAGGAGAGACAATTTTGGCACAGAAAAAAATAGCCGTTTTTGTAGGCAGTCTACGCAAGGGATCATTCAACCGCAAAATGGCCAAGGCTTTAATGAAACTTTCACCCGATTCTCTCAATCTGGAAATCGTCGAGATCGGAGGACTTCCGCTTTACAATCAGGATCTCGAGGACAATCCACCTGCTGCCTGGATCGAGTTTCGTGAACGCTTGCAAAAGTTTGACGGTGTTTTGTTTGTCACGCCTGAGTACAATCGATCTGTTCCCGGAGGGCTCAAGAACGCTATCGACGTGGGTTCCCGTCCCTATGGGAAAAGCGTATGGGATGGAAAACCAGGTGCCGTGGTCAGCGTTTCACCTGGCGCTATCGGCGGATTCGGTGCAAACCACCACCTGCGGCAATCGCTAGTATTTCTCAATATGCCCGCCCTGCAACAGCCCGAGGCCTATATAGGGAATGCTGCGAATCTATTCGATGAAAGCGATAATCTTGTTAATGAATCAACCCGGGAATTTGCTGCCAAATTTATGAATGCGTTTGCGTTATGGGTTGCAATCAATACCTCCAGTATAAGGCGATAACAGCCAAAAAGTAGACTGAACGAGAAGATAGTAAATCAAAGAAACCATTCGGGGAAACCACACTTTAATTGGGATGGAGGACAAATCATGAATCCCGTTGTCCACTTTGAGATGCCATATGGCAATCGGACGCGTATGTCGAAGTTTTATAAGTCAGCTTTTGGCTGGCAAACGCGGATGCTTGGTAAGGAAATGGGCAATTACGTCACCGCAACCACAATAGAAACCGACGAGAGAGGCCCCAAAAAGCCCGGCGCGATTAACGGTGGCTTCTACCCGAAAAAACCGGATTGGCCAGCGCAATATCCGTCCATCGTGATCGCAGTTGACGACATCAAAAAGGCAATAAAGAAAGTTAAAACTGCGGGTGGGCAAATACTGGGCGAGCCTATGGAGATCCCCAATGTAGGACAATACGTCTCGTTCATTGATCCTGAGGGCAACCGCGTGAGCATGCTTCAACCCATCCCTCACAATTGGCATTCGTCGAAGATAAAAAGAGGGAGTGATCTCAAACCGCGCGGAAATGCCAGATCAAAGTCGAGATCATCGCGAAAGACCACTTAACTAGTCGGTCAACCGGATTGCGAGCAAGCCGCGCTGAAAAAGGCTGTCACATGCCCCATTAGCGGACCAATGTTTCGACATTAAGAAACTCTTCGCTGAGGGAAGCGCCGTGGCCATGACATGGTTTTGGACTGCAATTCACAAGGTCGATAATCCCGGATTTCCGGCTTAAGCAAAAATAATCAGAATGTCAAGGGCGACCGTCTATTATTTGGACGGCGATCCCCTCTCCGAACCTTGGCAAATCACCGATCCTCTCGGGATATATCGGCAGTTACATCAACACGCAGGCGTTGGGAATGAGTTGATGCCGACTCAATACGATTAACATGGGAATAGTCTTATGCTCGACAAACCGCAAATCGTGCAGACTGAGGCCCAATTAACTGCTGTTATCCGATTAACCATTCCACGCTCGGAGACACAGAGTGTTATGGGGCCAGCCATCGGCGAGGTGTTGGCTGCCATTGCAGCTCAAGGCATTGCGCCAGCGGGTCCCGTGTTCTCTTACCATTTAAGAAGGCCCACGGACACTTTTGATTTTGAAGTCGGTGTACCGGTAAAGACGCCAATAGTCGCTACGGGCCGCGTGCATCAAAGCCAGTTGCCGGCCGTGAAGGCAGCGCGGACTGTTTACCAAGGGTCGTATGAGGGTCTCGGTTCCGCATGGGGCGAGTTTATGGAATGGATCGCAACGGAAAGACACAAGCAAGCCCCGGATCTCTGGGAGTGTTCCATCTCGGGCCCTGAGTCTAGCCCTGACCCGGATACCTGGCGCACACAACTAAACCGGCCCCTTATCTGAGAGTACTAGTCTGCTGCCATGCAGCAGAGGCAAACAGCTTATTCTCCAACGCTCCAAGATCGAATACGTATTGGCGCTATATCGAACGCACGAAGGCGACCATTTCGCTAATAAGATAGGAGAACGCCATGGCTGAATTGACGTTGACAACTTTCCTTACGCTTGATGGAGTTATGCAGGCACCTGGTACCCCCGACGAGGACCGGAGCGGTAACTTTCCTTATGGTGGCTGGCTCGTACCCCATGCGGATGAGGATATGGGGAAAACAATAGCAGAGATATTCTCGAAGGCTGATGCTTTCCTTCTCGGGCGGACGACCTATGACATCTTTGCCGCTTACTGGCCGAGGGTCACGGACGCCGAGAATTTGATCGCCTCTAAACTGAATACCCTTCCGAAGTATGTTGCCTCGCGAACGAGGACCTCGTTTAGTTGGAACGAAACCACTTTAATTCACGACGTCATCAAAGATATAGTCTCCCTTAAGGAGCGCTTTAGACGCGAGGTTCAGGTCCACGGCAGTTGTGGGCTCGCCCAAACGCTTATCCAGAACGATCTCATCGATGAGTATCGACTACTGATATTTCCTGTACTTGTTGGGACTGGGAAGCGGCTTTTCGGCCCAGGTACCGCGCCGGCAGCCCTGACACTCGTAAAATCCAACACTACGAGCAAGGGTGTTGTCGTCAATATCTATAGACGTGGAGAAAGTTTTAGAACCGGTTCATTTGCACTTGATTGAGATGATAGGCTAGCCCACAGCAGGATAACGCAAAGGGAACACGTTCGGCAAAAAGAAATTCCACCCAAATCCTAATTATTCGCAGTCCGGAGAAAACCACAAATGGCTCGAGTCAGCACCTACCTTAATTTCGCTCGCTCATGAGATAAAGGAATCAATAGCCAGACCTTGAAATCAGATTCTACTTGTTCGGATTTTGGCGGGGAGCTCGTTGCTTTAAAGGTTCTCGTTGCGGGAAGCGGGACAAATGTACCTCGCGGTGTCTCCATAACCGGGGTGCAACTGTCGTTGCTGTTTATTTTTTCAGAAGATGATTAAACTAGTAACGCCGCCTGGCCGCGCAAGCCGGACTTAATAAGCAGGGGAACGTGATAATCTTCAGAAAAAGAGTTGTTTTTAGCGTTGTTGCGCTTCTGGTAATCCTATCTTATTTTGGATATAAGAACAGGGAATACGTTCAGCAGCTTCCGATCGGCTGTGCCTTCAAGGCTAAAACACTATGCGATGATGTTTTTGTTTCCGGACGTGATCCGCAAACGATCGAGCGGGAGGACTTAGGTTTCAGTCCCCTCTTCAAAATATTCAAGGCGAAGATTGATCGGGATGATAAAAGCGTCACTTGCTCATTTCTGGGATTAGGCCTTTTCAAGAAGAAAGCGGTTTTTGTCGGCCAACTCGGTTGCATTCTCCTATCCGGTGTGCCGGAAGAGATGATCCGTGCCTGGAGGCCGGCAATTCCGCTTCCTGAACCGGCCAATGCCAAGGCTGTTCCCTGGCCTATGGGTGACCGCCTGCCCCAGTGTCAACCGCCCGCGAATATCGATATGGCCAAACTAAACTCGGCCATTGACCATATCTTCATTGGAAAAAAACTGAAGGAAAGACTTTATACCAGGGCGCTACTTATTATCTATGACGGACAACTCATTGCCGAGCGCTATGGGCCCGACATTACAAAAGATACCCCTCTCCTGAGCTGGTCTCTAGCCAAGAGTGTCACGAATGCCGTTGTCGGAATCCTCAAAATGAAGGGTAAGCTGAATCTTTACGAGCCGGTACCCATTCCCGAATGGCAGAAAGCCGGTGATCCGCGGCAGGCCATCACCTTGGACCAGCTTCTCAGAATGAGTTCAGGCCTGGAGTGGTTCGAAGCTTATGCAGAGCGTCCCGTTTCGGATGTCAACATCATGTTGTTTCTGAAACCGGACATGGCGGCATTTGCGGCCGCCAAAGGCCTTGCGAACCAACCAGGCAATATCTGGCATTATTCGAGTGGGGCTACCAACCTGATATGGTTGACAGTTGTCAAGAAGAAAATAGTTTTCCCGCCCCTTTTTTCAAAGGATACTGTCAGTTATTGCTCCAGGGCATGACCAGAGACGGGACCTATCGGCGACGATTGATCACTCTGAT